>ERZ1047472.1799-NODE-1799-length-16093-cov-14.471256_pt1 | contig 16093 bp, 17 predicted proteins | sample MGYA00383095_ERZ1047472 | MGnify/ENA primary metagenome ERZ1047472 (study PRJEB29581, sample SAMEA5548365) | metagenome | biome: marine; feature: coastal; material: water | depth 1 m | study: Short-term variability in the microbial, nano- and picoplankton... | reverse complement strand
ATGCTGGAGAATCCCAAAGATCAATTGGATCTGCGGGTTGAACATCATAATGTCCGTAAACTAAAATGGTTGGTAAGGTCGGATCGATTAATTTTTCTCCATAAATAATTGGAAATCCTTTAGTTTGACAAATTTCTACTTTATCGCACCCTGCAATCTTTAAGCTTGATGCTACAAACTTAGCAGCCTCAAACACATCATTACTGTAAGCAGAGTCGGCGCTTACAGAAGGGATTTTAAGGAGGTCAAAAAGTTCCTCAATGAGACGTTCTTTATTGGAATTTAAAAATGAATTAATTGAGTTCATGGATTGATTATTTGTGAACGTAAATCTACAAAAATACTGCCAAATAAATTTTTAAAAGTACTATTTGTATTTGTAAACTATTGTTTATATTTGCGCCCTATCATTACAATTTTTTAGCGGGCGTGGTGGAATTGGTAGACACGCTAGACTTAGGATCTAGTGCCGCAAGGTGTGGGAGTTCGAGTCTCCCCGCCCGCACTTATCAAATTCAAAGCTTCTCATTGTGAGAAGCTTTTTATTTTTATTTTTATCAAGTGAATAAATATGATGTTTTAATTGTGGGTGGGGGTGCAGCAGGCTTTTTTGCAGCAATTAATACAGCCATCCTAAATCCAAATCTCAAAATTGCTATTTTAGAACGCGGGTCCAACGTATTGTCAAAAGTTAAGATTTCAGGAGGTGGTCGTTGTAATGTGACCCATGCAGAATTCAGTCCACAAGATTTGGTTTTGAATTATCCTAGAGGAGAAAAAGAACTACAAGGTCCATTTCACTCATTTATGACAGGTGATACAATGTCTTGGTTTGAAGATCGGGGTGTAACCTTGAAAATTGAAGAGGATGGCCGGGTATTTCCCGATTCAAATTCTTCTCAAACTATTATAGATTGTTTTTTAGAAGAGGTAAAAAAATATAAAATAAAGATTTTATTAAACCATACGGTTCATGGAATTAACTGTGAAAATGATTATTGGGAATTAAATACAACCAAAGGAGTTTTTTATTCAAATAAGCTTTTAATTGCTACTGGAAGTAATCCTAAGATTTGGAAATTATTAGAGTCTTTAGGGCATGAGGTAGTTTCTCCAGTACCCTCATTATTCACTTTTAACATTAAAGACCCACGTCTTAAAACAATTCCTGGAGTAGTCGCTACGGATGTCCATGTTTCTATTGTAGGTAGTCAGTTGGAATCTGAAGGTCCTTTATTAGTGACTCATGCGGGCTTAAGTGCACCATCTATTCTTAAACTTTCCGCTTACGGCGCTATAGAGTTAGCAGAAACAAACTATAAATTTAAGATTCAAGTCAATTTTATCAAGCAAAAATTGTTGGACTGTATTGCACATCTTTTAGAAATTAAAAAAGAATTTCCTAAAAGAATAATTTTAAAATCTTTTCAATTTAATTTACCCAAACGATTATGGGAACAGTTGGTATTGGCTTCGGAAATTGAAGCGGATTTACGTTGGGCAGAAGCGAATAAAGATAAACTCCGAGCACTCGCATGTCAATTAACGCAAGCGGTTTTTAACGTCGAAGGAAAAAGTACATTTAAAGAGGAGTTTGTAACCGCAGGTGGGGTTGAGCTTAAAGGAGTTAACTTCAAGAATTTTGAGAGTAAGCACTACAAGAATTTATTTTTTGCAGGAGAAGTCCTTAATATAGATGCAGTCACTGGAGGCTTTAACTTTCAAAACGCGTGGACCAGTGCTTTTATTGCCGCACAACAGCTATCAAAATAACAAATAAATAAAGGGAAGTTAGTATCTTTGTTTTTCATTCCAATTTTATGATTGTTTCTGAATTCGTTCCAAAGCCTTATAAATTTCTTTTAGATAGTGGCTCCGTTACTTATAATTCTCCAAGTAATATTGCTTTGGTCAAGTATTGGGGAAAAGAGGCTCACCAAATCCCTGCCAACCCCTCAATTAGTTTTACACTCAACAATTGCAAAACACTAACAACGCTTCAGTTTGAGAAAAAGACAACTAAAGGTTTTTCTTTTGAAGTGTTTTTTGAAGGTATTATTAAAAATGAGTTTATGCCCAAAATAGTACAGTTTTTTGAAAGAATTGAAGTGTATTTACCTTTTCTAAGTAGGTATCATTTCAAGATTGAGACTTCAAATACATTTCCGCATAGTTCTGGCATCGCTTCTTCAGCATCTGGGATGAGTGCTTTGGCATTGTGCTTGGTACAATTAGAACAGCGCTTAAATCCAGAAACGACTAAAGCATTTTTTAATAAAAAAGCTTCTTTTCTAGCACGACTAGGATCTGGAAGTGCTTGCAGAAGTATTGAAGGACCTCTCATTGTATGGGGATCACATGACAATATAATTGGTAGCTCTGATTTTTTAGGGATTAAGTACCCTTACGAGGTTCATCCAAACTTCAATAATTTTTGTGATACAATTCTTTTAGTTGATAAAGGCGAAAAGCAAGTTAGTAGCACAGTGGGTCATGATTTGATGCACGGGCATCCCTTTGCTGAACAACGTTTTGCACAAGCACATACCAATATAGATGCGCTTATTAAAGTTTTTAAAACAGGTGATTTATCCGCATTTATTAGTATTGTAGAACGAGAGGCTCTCACCCTTCATGCGATGATGATGAGTAGCGATCCTTACTTTACATTAATGAAGCCAAATACCCTGGAAATTATTAATAAAATATGGGCTTTTAGAAAGAAAACAGGACTTCATATTTGTTTTACTTTAGATGCAGGAGCTAATGTTCATGTTTTGTTTCCAGAAAATGAAGCAAATGAAATTCGACAATTTGTCAAAGCAAGCTTAATAATGCACTGCCAAAACGAGCATTTTATTGAAGACAACTTAGGACAGGGTGCACAACCAATAAAAATTTAATGTATCTTTGTTACAAGACTGATAATAAACACATCAAGAACAAATAATACCAATGAAAGGACCTCTTTTTTATTCTAAAATTCTACTCTTTGGAGAGTATGGAATTATAAAAGACTCTAAAGGACTTTCAATTCCATACAGTTTTTTTAAAGGTGCTTTAAAATCAGATCAAGACTCAGATCATTCTTCGATAGAATCCAATTTAAACTTAAAGAAATTTGTTCAGTATTTGGCGACACTAGACAAGTCACTGGTATCCTTTGACATAGATAAATTACAAAAGGATGTAAATGGAGGTATGTATTTTGATTCTTCCATCCCGCAAGGTTACGGGGTTGGAAGTAGTGGAGCACTTGTTGCTGCTCTTTATGATAAGTATGCTAACGATAAAATAACGGTACTAGAAAATTTAACACGCGAAAAGTTACTTAAACTTAAAGCTATTTTTTCTAAAATGGAATCTTTCTTTCACGGGAAGTCATCCGGATTAGATCCATTAAATAGTTACCTAAGTATTCCTATTCTTATAAACTCTCAAGACAATATAGAAGCGACAGGAATCCCCTCTCAAAATACTAACGGGAAAGGTGCTGTGTTTTTGTTAGATAGTGGTATAATTGGAGAAACTGCTCCAATGGTGGGAATTTTTATGGAAAAGATGAAGCAAGAGGGGTTTCGGTCTATGCTTAAAAATCAATTCATCAAACATACCGATGCGTGTGTTGAAGATTTTTTGAGAGGAGATGTAAAATCACTTTTCTCAAATACAAAACAACTTTCTAAGGTAGTTTTAAGCCATTTTAAACCCATGATACCAACGCAATTCCATTCAATATGGAAAAAAGGTATAGAGACAAACGACTATTACCTCAAGCTTTGTGGCTCAGGGGGTGGTGGTTATATTTTAGGATTCACGAAAGATCTTAAAGCAGCTCAAAAGGCTCTAGCAGATTACAAGCTAGAAGTTGTTTATAATTTCTAAACTACCCTTATGTTTACGAAAGTCCAAAAACAACTCATACTAAAGCTTTTTAGTATGTTTGTTGTCGTTAGAGGCTTTAACCTAGCCATTATTGTTATTGCACAATACATTACATGTATTTTTATAATGGCACCAAATCAGTCCCTTTCGGAAGTTATATTAGATCGGTCTCTTTTTGTATTAATAGCAGCGTCCGTGTTATCCATTGCATCCGGCTATATTATAAATAATTTTTATGACAGTGAAAAAGATAGTATAAATCGCCCGCAACAAGTTACCGTAGAGAAAATAGTGAGTCAAAATACCAAGTTGATGATTTATTTTGTGTTAAACTTTTTGGTCATAATTGCTGCTAGTTACGTGTCATTCCGTGCAGTACTGTTCTTTTCGGTATATATTTTTGCCATCTGGTTTTATTCTCATAAATTAAAGAAAAGACCATTGATTGGAAGTTTAACTTCGGCGATCTTAACAATTACCCCATTTTTCGCTATTTTTTTATATTATAAAAATTTCAATAGTCTGATATTTGTTTTTGGCTTTTACCTCTTTCTTGTTTTGTCTATGCTAGAATTAGTAAAAGACCTCCAGAATTTAAAGGGTGATTTATTACAGAACTATAAAACAATTCCAGTTGTATATGGTGAAAAATTTGCGAAATTTATGATTATAGTTCTGATAGTTTGTAATATTTCTGTTACTCTATTCTTAATAAAATTCTATGTTTTAGAACGGATGGATTATTTTTTTTATGTTAGTATAAGTTTACTTTTTGTCGTAATACTACTACTAAATAAAGCTCAAAGTCGTCAGCAATATTCATTTATTCACATGCTATTAAAGTTCTTGGTTTTATTAGGGGTTTTTAGCATCGTGTTATTAGATCCGAGCCTTATTTTATCCAAAATAATATAAACAGAAAACAATACGCGTTGCTTTTGAATGCGTTACATTTGCAAAAAATTAATTATGGCAAAAGCGAATCACCACTCAAACAAACGTGTTGGAAAATCTAAGTCTTCAAAGCTAATGACCCCAGAAACTTCGTTTTCAAAGAAAAAACTCACCCCCTCTAAACTTAAGTTAAAAGCCTCTTCAAATCCAGATGAGATTCGTTTAAATAAATATATAGCCAACTCAGGAATGTGTTCCCGTCGTGAAGCTGATATGCACATAAGTATTGGAAGTGTTATGGTGAATGGGAAAGTAGTTACCGAGATGGGTTATAAAGTCCTTTTAGATGATGAAGTTCGTTTTGATGGCGCTCGGATAAACCCAGAGAAAAAAGCCTATGTTTTACTTAATAAGCCAAAGGGTTTTGCTACCACTACAAGTGAAGGCAAAGGACGTACAGTTATGGATTTAGTAGCTAACTCAACTACTGCAAAGATTAGACCTATTGGACGTTTAGGAAGAAACTCTTTAGGACTGATTCTATTTACTAACGACGAGCAAATGCATGCCAAATTTACCAATTCTAGACATGGAGTCGTTCGTTTATTTCATATGGAATTAGATAAACCTCTTAAATTTGAACATTTAAAAGGCATTCAAGAAGGTTTTAAGTATGAAGGGAAATTAGTTTCCGTTGAAGCTATAAGTTTTATAGACGGAGCTCCCAAAAATGAAATCGGACTTCAAATCAAAAATACTGGTAATACAATCTTACGTAAGATTTTTGATCATTTTAAATATGAAATTGTTAAAATGGATTGTGTGACTATTGGGCCCCTTTCAAAGAAAGATCTCCCAAGAGGGCATTGGAAGCATCTTTCAGATCAAGAAGTTAGTAATTTAATGATGCTTTAATTTTTTCCTAGAATAAAGTTCCCACACTAGCATTACAATAACAGGGATATACTCTAGACTTAACCAGAAGCTAGACTCTTTAACGTCAAACTCACTGTAAGCAAAGTAGCTAAAGATCAGTGTGTAACTCCATAATATTATAAACTTATGTTTTGTGAATATGGAGAGCATTAATAAGCTAGTGATGTACCAAGGGTGTACGGTAGTTGAAATAAAATAATATCCGCAAAAGACCCAAAAAATCATTAGTAGAAGCGCTTTGGTTTCTTTTTTGTTTTGAAGCAGTTGATAGCTCGTTTGAATTGTAACAAGAAATGCAATTACTGCCCCCATATTGTTTATGATGTTTAGGCCCTTTACTTCAGCTAAGACCCATTTTAAAAAGTAATAAAAGCTCGCATTAAACTCAAAATTAGAAAACCAGAGTCCAATAGTGATGCTGTAGTTTTCAATGAATTCAAAGCTAAAAAAGGGAAGAAATAGGATCACAAAAACGCTACCGGTAATGCTATAAAACCGAATACTTTTTTTCAAGCCTAATTTATTTAAAATTAGAGGAAGAATCAAAATAGGAATTAGCTTTACAGCTATAGATAAAGCCATTGCAAAGGAAGCTGTATGCCATTTTTTGGAGTGAATAAAATAGAGAGCCATGATTAAAAAATACAGCATGACCCCTTCAAAGTGAAGGTTTCCAGTCAGTTCAATAATTACTAACGGATTTAAAATAAACCAATAAATAGAGCGCGTCGGTAGCTTAAGTTTTTTAAGAAGTTTTTTTCCATAAACAAGAATTCCTAAATCCGCACTAATTAAAATAATACGTAACACTACAACAGACCCAAAAATACTTTGTTTAGAAATAAGTGCAGCGATAATAAAGGGTATCTGATGAATTGGAGGATAGTTAGAAAAATGTTTAGCACTTAGAACACCCATTCCTTCGTGAAGTATTTCCATTTCAGTAAACAGCTCAGGGGATGACAATAACAATTCATTAGGGGTGTGTAAATAAGGGCTTAATCCTTCTAAGATAAGTCGTCCGTCCCATATAAAGCGATAGAAATCCTGCGATAGAGTAGGGAGAGTGAATAGAAAGATCAGCCTGAATAAAACAGCAAAAGCGCTCAGCCAGTACTCATCTGTATTACAATATTTTAAAACAAAATAGTATCCACCAAAAAGCAATGAGTATATTAGTAATAGTTTGCAGTGTTCGAAACGCGCCAAGTCATAGCCCCATATAATGTATAGTATAATACTTAAGACCCCAATAACTGAAGCAGTAATTTTTGGGTTTAAAGTTGACCTATAGAATTTCATAAGTCAGAGCAAATATTATATTTTAGATAAAAGTGATTTAAAGAAAACAAACCCAAACCCTAGAAATAGCATTAAATGGAAAGGGAATAAACCAAAGTCTCCCCCTTGGTCACCAACTATAAAAGCACTATACATTCCAAAGGCAAAATAGAGCATCAAAAGCCCCTCAAATATCACGTTTACGGAAATATTTTTTTTCAGGTATTTGTTTTTCTTCCAATTATCTGAAAGAGAATTTATATTGAATTTAGGAGTACGTATGAAGTCGCTTCGCTTTCCTAAGTGACCTTCTAACACAGCTATTGAATTATGTAGTGAGAACCCCATTGCAATAGAAAAAAAGGTGAGAAATAAACCTACATATTTCACGAAACTTTTTATACCAGACCCGTATGATTTCTTGAACATAAACCAATAGCATATAAAAAATATAATAGTGCTTATAACAAAAAAGCTCATTGCATAAAAGTACATTTTTAAGTGTTCGTATTCGTTTTTTATATACAACATTGGAATACTTAAGACACCTACAATTAGTACATTTAAGAACATAGTACTGTTTAGTAAGTGGAGAAGGCTATGGACTTTTGTTTTAAGAGAAATATTTTTACTTTTTAAAACACGCCAAATCATTTTCTGAAAGTTTTCAGCACCTCCTTTGTTCCATCTAAATTGTTGTGACCTTGCTGCGCTAATAGCAACAGGTAGTTCAGCGGGTGTTTGAACTCCTTCCAAATATTTGAACTTCCAATTTTTCAATTGTGCTCTATAGCTTAGATCAAGGTCTTCTGTAAGTGTATCTCCCTCCCAGTTTCCAGCATCGATTATGCAAGTTTTCCTCCAAACACCTGCAGTTCCATTAAAATTAATAAAATGCCCTTTAGAATTTCTTCCAACCTGTTCTAAAGTAAAGTGAGCATCTAATGCGAAGGCCTGTATTTTTGTTAGTATTGAATAATTTCGGTTAAGATGGCTCCAACGGGTTTGAACTACTCCAATCTTTTCATCTTTGAAGTAAGGGATTGTACGCTTTAACCAATCGGGTTTTGGTAAAAAGTCTGCGTCAAATATGGCGATATATTCGCCTTTGGCTACATTAAGCCCTTCTTTCAAGGCTCCAGCCTTAAATCCTTTGCGGATTTTTCTTTGGATGTGTTGAATATTAAATCCTTCTTTTTGTAAATTATTAATAAAAACTGCAGTTGATTCTACTGATTCGTCGGTTGAATCATCAAGAACTTGTATTTCTAATTTATCTTTTGGATACTCAATTAATACAATATTTTTCAACAGCCTTTCCATAACGTATATTTCATTAAAAACAGGAAGCTGTATCGTTACATAAGGAATTTCGTGTTCTTTAGAAAAATCAAATTCAACACAATTTTTGTTCTCCTTTTGTGATTTTAAGTAGTTAAAAAGTAAATTTAGTTGTGCAAGGGCATACATGAAAATTAATATCAGTGCAATAGAGTAAATTACAATTATTATAACTTGTACTAACATTACTTAAATCTGTATTTGAATATCAAAGTTAATATTTTAATCCCCGCAAATATACTACCTTTAAACGTACCAGACACTTTAGAGACTCCGATTCTGTTACGATATTTAACAGGTATTTCTTGATAACTACAATTTTGCTTTAATATCTTCAATTGCATTTCAATGGTCCATCCGTAGGTAGGATCCTGCATTTTTAAGGACAATAATGTATGAAATTTAATAGCTCTAAATGGTCCGAGATCAGTAAATTTAGATTTATAAAAAACCCCCATTAATAAAGTGGCTAACCAATTTCCAAAAATCTGCTGTGGTTGCATCGATCCTTTGTCGCGTAAATTTTTCACTCGAGTCCCAAGGACAAAATCAATATCTTTTTCAATTATAGGTTTTGTAATTTTTATAAGTTCTTCTGGGTAGTCGCTAAAATCTGCATCTAAAAAAACAACAATATCAGTTTTTTTTGTTTTGTGACTTAGGTACTCTATCCCTTTTAAGCAGGCATTGCCATACCCTTTTTTTGGCTCTGTTAAGACTGTAGCTCCTGATTGTTGTGCGATTTTTTCAGTGTTATCAGAAGAATTATTATTGACAACAATAATCTCATTTACACAAGGAGGTATATGATTTATCACCTTACCTATAGCTGCAGCTTCGTTGTAAGCTGGAATAATTACTCGGATTTTCTGCCCCAATTTCTTTATTTTTTTAGTTCTTGTTGTTGAGCAGGAACAATGTGAGCGTCGAAATACCATGCAGACCATTTTTCTAAACTCAGAAATATACTAACTCCGACTATAATAATAGTTGTAATTAAAATCAGTAGGTTTTTTCGTTTTCTTTTGGGGTCTATAGAACATTGGTTTTGTTTCTTTCTAAATGAGTATACTCCGTATATTCCAATAGTTACAGCGACTACTTTCAGGATTAAGGAACCTGTGCCTTCGCTTCCGTCATCATTGTAGAAGAAGTCAGCAAATGAGATTGCAAATACTCCACCCATGAGCCCGAACATAAATAGAACCGCTGGGGCAACACAACAAATTATGCTAGCAAATGCAGCTGTTATGGAGTATTTTAGACTCCACTTTAAAAGGCTTGGGGGTTTTTTTACTGACATTTTTTTAAAATTAAATGATTGTCAAAGTTACTTAATATGTTTTGAATAATAACTTTCTAAACTTTTTGATGTAGCCCCAAAATATTTTTTTAAGTGAATTATACCAAAATGGATTTGCAGCCTAAAAATGCCATTTGAGTGGTAGCGCCTAGCTGAAGTCTTTAGCCATTGCTGAATAACTTTAAATTTTGAACATTTATATAGTTTGTAAATAAGGTCATTGTCTTCATAAATTAAAAGTTTTTCATTATATCCTCCGACTTCAAAAAATAGATTTTTATTTACAAACAAACTTTGATCGCCCCCACGACATGATTTCCAGTTTAACTGAGTAAGCCATCCTGCAATTTTTAATATCCAGTGAGCACTATCGAATTTCATTCTAAAGCAGCCTGCTCCGTAGCCATGATCTATAGCCTCAATTATATATTTATCATATTTTTCAGGTGGTAAGGAGTCTGCATGCAAAAAATACAGAATATGTCCTGATGATTTAGTGGCACCTATATTCATTTGAATTGCACGTCCTTTTTCACTATTTATTCTTTTAAATTTCTTATTTTTTTTTGAAAATTCTAAAATAATTTTTTGAGTTCCGTCCGTACTTCCGCCATCAATTACTAAAAACTCCATGATGTTATTAGAATTCATTTTATGTAAATACAATAAAAATGAATAAATGGTATTCGCCTCATTGTAAACAGGAATTATTACAGAGATATTACTCATTAAGGCCCCAGTTATAATTAAGATAATCAACGTCTGCTTGTGCTAGTATTTTGATATTACTGTAGCTGTTCAAAAAGGTAATAAACGCTTCTCTTTTTGGGAAATCAGTTTTAAACCATTTAAATATTTTAGATATTTTAACTGAAGACCTATTAATATTATTTTTTAATGGGTCATTAATAAATACTGTTGTTGCGTTTTTTAGTTGATCTTCTAAAGTATTTGGTTCATACGCATGTTTTAAAAGTTTCGGGCAAGATTGTGATGCGCATACAATTGCAAAGTGGATTCTTGGGTCGCCCATTGGTCTAAGTATTTCATGCTCAATAGTATTGAGTGTTATTTTTTCCCCATCAATTTCAATAAAAGATTGGTCCCACGGTCGCTTTAAATCTTTGATACTTTCAAGAGGGTAGTTTTTAATAATAAGTTGAATGGTAAAGGCGTTGTAGACATTAATCCAATAAGCTTTTTTTACATCTATACTACAATCCTCTTTAGGGGCGCTGGTACTTAACAACTTCAAATAGCTTTCAAAAGCAGATTTATTATTTTTTAAGTATTTATAGTTGACTGCCCCATTGTCTGAAACATATTTTTGAAGAATTTCAGTCCATAGGCTATAATCCAAAGGCTGTGCATTCACAGCCCAGAAGTTTATGATTAAGCTTAGTGTTAAAAAACGAATCATTTTAAGAGTTTAACAGCAACCTCCACCATCATAATGGAACGTGGATTTGCTAATGTAAATATCATTTCGGTTTAAATTGGTTAAGGAAGCCGCTGTTTTGTCGCAAATAGCCAGAGGTTGATTTTTTAATAATACATGCCCTGCTTTGTCATCAAAATAATCGTCTTTGCCATAAAAAATAGCTGTCTTACCTGTAAATACACAAGGTCCGTCCGAAGGCATTTTATCTTTGATTGCAGCGACTTCTACAGATTCAATATAGATTAGTTCTTTAGTGCTATAATGCAGCGGATCCAAAATTCGATACGGCTTTCTAGCTCTAATTTCAATCGTTCCAAATCCAGCGTCAGTTAGCATTTTCACATATTCGTCAATAGGAATACTACCACTTAAGCACAGGGCACGAAGGCGATCATCTTTTCTTAAGGATTGATTTATCGGTTGCTCACATGTAGGGTCACTCATTACTAATCTACCGTGAGGTTTAAGCACACGATACATTTCTGAAATCGCTTTTTTTAGCTCTTCTACTCTAAAAATATTAAATAGACAATTTTGTGCTGCCACATCAATACTGTTGTCTTCTACAGGTAAGTTAAGGGCATCTCCTTTTTTTAGATTTATAAACTCTTTATTAAACCAAGGGTTTAGCTTTTCCGCTTCTGAGAAGTTTTTCTTCGATGCTCTCAGCATTTCATCCACGACATCGACACCAATGACACCATTTTTTTGACGACTAAAATAAGAGAACTGCAATAACTCCATTCCTCCTCCAACGCCAACATATAAGATTTTAGGATTATTGGTTAGGTCTCGCGCATGCACAGTGCTACCGCAACCATAATTCATTTCTTGCATGATTCTTGGAATTTTTAATCCGGGAAGTTCCCATATTGGATTGGTGGTACAGCAAAGGCCAATGTCCGGGCTAAGTGCAGCTTGTTTATATACGTCATGGGTTATGTCAAGGTAATTCATTTATAAGGATTTTATTAGTTCTTTAAATAATGTAATCATTTTGGGTTCTGCTTTGGAAGCGATCTCTATAATTTCGGAGATGTCGACTTCCTTCAAGTTTTCAGGGTCGCATTCATCGGTTAGAACAGACACTGCTGCTACTTTTAATTTAAGGTGGTTAGCAACGATTACTTCTGGTACACTACTCATCCCAACGGCATCAGCCCCTATTTGTTTTAGCATTTTATATTCTGCACGTGTTTCTAATTGAGGCCCTACCACACTGACATAAACCCCTTTGTGAAGTTTAATGTGGTGACTTTTTGCAATATTCTCAAACAAGGCATTTAATTTTTGATTGTAAGGGGCACTCATATCTACAAAGCGTTCCCCTAAAAGTTCAACGCCTTTAAAAGCTAAAGGAGATCCGCCTTGCAAGTTAATATGGTCATCAATCAGCAATAAATCTCCTTTTTTATAATTAAGGTTTAAAGCCCCCGAAGCATTTGAAACTAGTAAAGTTGAAATGCCTAATTGTTTCATAATACGTACGGGATAGGTAACATCTTGTAGTGAATAGCCTTCATAGATATGAAAACGTCCCTGCATGACGATGACTTTTTTTCCTTCTAATGTTCCATAAACGAGTTTGCCTTTATGAAATTCAACAGTGGCTGTAGGGAAATTAGGAATAAGATTATAACTTACTTCTTTAATAATTTCGATATGGTCAATAAGCTGGCCTAAACCAGTACCTAGAATGATTCCTATTTCAGGGTTATCAAATCCTTTTTCTTTTAGATAGTCGGTTGTTTCTTCAATGAGATGCATCATAGTCTTAGATCTTATTTAATAATTCGGGTTGTTGTTGTAAATCTTCAAATGTATCAATGTCATTCAGTGCTTCTAAAAGTTTAACGTTTTGTTGTTTTAAGTCCTGTAGAGTATTTTTTAACACTGAATTTGTCCCCCATTTTTTATTTTTAAATACAGCTGGGTGAAGTTCTTTCATTCCCAGTAAATAATAGCCGCCGTCCAAGGAGGGTCCTATGGAAATATCATACGTCTCAAGCGCTTCTAGGGCGGATATTATGAGTGTTGAGGTAAGTTCAAATAAATCACTCCCAATAATTAATACTTTTTTATATCCTCTATCAAACGCTGTTTCAAAAGCCTGCTGCATTCGCTCCCCTAAGTCTGCTCCTTTCTGAAGCTTTTTTTCAAACAGGCTAGCCTCCCAAAAGTCATTATTCTCTATCTTTTCGGAGTAATAAACGACCTTATCAAAGCTCAGTTCATGAAGTACAGTTGCTGTGTGTTTTAGTAGAAGTTTGTAAATAGTTAAAGCAGCCTGGTCTCCAATGGTTTTTGCAAGCCGTGTTTTAACCTTTCCAAGTTCTGGTGTTCTAACAAAAACAATGATTAGATTGTTATTCATAGATTTTAATACCTTTATTTAGGTAGCGGCTCCATTTTTTTGAATACGCATGTATTTTCTGTGTTTGAATTCCTTTATGAAAGACGCTACCTCCTTTATTAACCCATTCAAATAGTCCTCCATATAAGTTATATACATTTGTAAAACCGTGTTTCATTAGTTTTTTCCCTATGATTTCAGAGCGAACTCCAATTGAGCAATAAATAACAATTAGCCGGTTTTTATCCGCAGATAAATCTGATGAAAGTTTTTCCAAAACTAAGGAATCAAATTCTTTAAATCCGATGTATTGGGCATTTCTTAAATGACTTACTTCAAATTCTTTTTTTTCTCTTGAATCTAAAATCAATGCTTCCCTCGCCCTTTTTTTTAAGCTCTCTGCAAAAATATAAGGGACCGATTTGTCATTGTATTTGTTCAAGACACTCTCAATAGTAGTTTGAGAGAAAACACTACTACCCACCATAAAGATCCATATTATAATTAGTTTTTTCATTTATTTATGTAACTGTTCCTTGACAACTACTTCCTGCGCCAGCAGTACAGCCGTAGCAATGTTGTGAGATGCAAATAGTTCGACTGGATAAAGTCTCTTTATCAAACTCACTGATGTGTTGCACAGAGCTTTTTACTTTTAACTCTAACATTTGATTAAAATCACAATCATACAGCCATCCATCCCAACTCACCGAAAGGGTATTTGTACACATCACATTTTCTACTGCTGCAGGATTAAAGGCTTCCACCAGATTGTACATATAGTCATTATAATTATCTGATGCTATAAGATAGTCTAAAAATCGACTTATTGGTAAGTTTGTAATCGAAAATAATTGATGGAATTGAATATCAAATTCAGACAACAGCGCTTTTTTAAAATCAGACTCTAAAGCAGCTTGATCACCTGGCAAAAAAGCACCGGAAGGATTATAAACTAAGTCAAGTTTTAATTTAGATCCAGGCATGCCATAGCCAACAGCGTTTAGCATCTTTAGTGCTTTTATGGAGGCGTTAAACACTCCATTGCCCCGTTGCTTGTCTGTTTTTCCTTTAGTCCAGTGTGGCATTGAGGAGATTACGTGAATATTATATTTCTTAAAAAATTCTGGTAAATCATAGTATTTTCTATTAGCTGTGATGATGGTCAAATTTGAACGAACGATAAAGTCTTTCACTCCAATTTTGGTTGCTTCTACGACAAACCATCTAAAGTCGGGGTTCATTTCTGGAGCCCCGCCTGTTAGGTCTAGTGTATGTGCTCCTGTTTTTTTTATGACATCCAAACATTGTCGCATTGTTTTACGTGTCATAATTTCCTTTCTATCGGGACCCGCATCTACGTGACAATGTGCGCAAACCTGGTTGCACATGTATCCAACGTTAATTTGTAGAATTTCTAATATTTTAGGCTTCAACACAGACTTGTTTATAGCCTCAAGCTGAGAGCTAAACATTGGAAGTTCACCAGTTTTAAAAACACCTTCTGAAAGAATTTTTAATTGTCGTTTAGCATTAGCAAGTTCGTTTTCGCGTTTTTTTAGGGATTTTATTAGCATTGGTTACATAGATAATTTTTTATATTTATTCATCATTTGTACTCCGTGAACTAGAGTAGCACCGCTTTCTATAGCTGCACCGGCATGGACAGCCTCTATCATTTCTTCTTTAGTAATTCCACGTTTTAAACCATCCTGTGTATAGGCATCAATACAGTACGGGCACTTCACAACATGAGAAACGGCCAACGCTATTAGAGATTTTTCCCTTGCAGTCAAGGCTCCTTCTTCAAATACTTTTCCATAATAGTCAAAAAACTTTTTACCAAGTTCTTCATTCCAGTCTGTTATATTTCCAAATTTTCTTAAATCAGAAGGGTCATAATAAGATTTGCTCATGTTAGATTTATATTTTAGTTGATGGGTAAATTTATAAAATTAAGTTTTATTATAAAGATTTAGTTTTTTGTTTTAGACAAGCGCTAAAAATTCCAATTGATTACTATACATGAGCACTACAATTATTTTATTTTGATGGTTTAAAATCATATCGATATCGTTTTTGTTTATGATTTTTTAAATTTTTGACCAATTAATTAATCAATTTATTAGCATTTTTTTATTTTAATTGCGAATGTATATTTTTTGTTGTGTATAGTTAATTGGATTGAATACAAATACTAACTAAATTTGTCTAGTTAAATTAAACAGCTATAATATGAAAAATACTACTTTTTTATTGATAATTTTAATTTGTTCTTTTTCTTTTTCTCAGACTAATATAGACTTTGAGGCTTCAGGAGTTGGTACAGAATGGAATTGGGTCATGGATCAGAATGGATCTAATCCCCCTTTAGAGTTTGTAGCTAACCCTAATACAATTTCTGTCAATACAAGCGAAACTACAGCAAAATTTATTGCGACGGCAGAAGGTCAATCCTACGCACTGACTTACACAGACGATATGGGTCCTTTCACTTTTAGTTCTAGTAATAGTATTGTCAAAATGATGGTTTTAAAAACATTTTCAAGTGTTGTTGCTTTAAAATTTGAAGACTCCACAAATCCCGCTTTTTTTACAATTGTTGAAGTTGCTAATTCTGTAACTAATGGTGATTGGGAAGAATTGACTTTTAACTTTG
>ERZ1047472.1798-NODE-1798-length-16095-cov-4.219576_pt1 | contig 16095 bp, 11 predicted proteins | sample MGYA00383095_ERZ1047472 | MGnify/ENA primary metagenome ERZ1047472 (study PRJEB29581, sample SAMEA5548365) | metagenome | biome: marine; feature: coastal; material: water | depth 1 m | study: Short-term variability in the microbial, nano- and picoplankton... | reverse complement strand
GATGAAAATTCCACTGTGAGTCTTTTTCTTTCTTTTGAGTTCGCGGCTGATGGTGTTTTTCTCACCATGGGTCACGTGGCAGTATTTTGTTCGGCACACCTCGACCATATTTGGGTGGGACAATAGCTGCTGTAATCCGCTCCTAGCTAGCACTTAAAGCAAACTGGTGCACTTTTGATTTGAATCCAAGAGGTGAAAATCCACATTGTTTCTCCGTAATCGATTCTGATTTTCTAGGGAGATTTTTTTAAGGACCTTTCCCGGTGAGCCTATAGACTCATCGATCAGGTTCGTTTTTGGAATTTAAAATCTCCGCTAACGGAGGAGCTTTAAGCACCCGAATGTTATGGTCTGCTGTATCCAAAGATCGTTCAATAATCACAAGGTTACTCCCATTCCGTAAGAAGTTTGCGTCTGGGGAAATAAACCCAGGAGTTGGGGAGAAATTTGCGACCTGTTGCCATTTGACTGTCTCCCAGAGAAGGATGGGGCCGTAACCAATTGAGCAAGAGGCAATTCGTTCGCCATCTGGAGAAAAGTCAATAGACCTAAGGACCATGTTGTGCCCTGCGAGCTCAGCAATGGGTCGGTCTTCCAGAAGGCTATAAATTTTGATGACAGGACGGTCGCGTGTGGCATAAGCAAGGAGCTTTCCATCGGGTGAGATGTCTATGCCTTGAGGGCCAGCTTTTCCGGCTAAGTCAAAATGTTTAACGATGCGATTTGATGAAAAATCGTATACAACAATATCGTAATGGTCTTCGACAAACGCTACTCTCTCTCCGTCTGAAGAAAATGAGATGGCGACGTTTATCGTTTCTGATCCAAAATTTTTCCATAGACTCTCTGAGAAATGGATATTCCTCGAAGAGATTAATTCTAAAGAGTCAGCGTCATAACGATCGAGCTGAATGTGATCAGACTCTGGGAAATTTATGGCAGCTAGAAGTGTCTGACTCTCTTCGAGATAACGATACTTAATAGAACTGGCTCGGTGGGCTAACTTAAGAGATTTTTCAGCGTGGCCATTCAGGTCCCATATTAGGAGCTCAGGTGGGGAGGATTTAGTGCATAAAAGGCGGTCGCTTGAGATCCAATAGGCCCTCGAAAGATCTGCTGGCACCCCTTTGAGAGGTCTCTCTATATCTCCGCTTAAACTAGGTGTTCCATTTCGCAATGAGACCACTCGATTTCCGCACGGTGAAACTTGGGAGTAATTATCCGAGATAAGTAAACCAGAGGTTTTTAGCGAAGGTTCTGTCACACTTTTGATATCCCAAAGTTTTATTTTTTTGTCTTTCCCCGTGCTTAAGAGCTGGCTGCCGTCCAAAGAAAAGTCAACAGACCAAACCTCATCAGTGTGGCCCGACAAGGTTGAAAGCTCAGACCAATTTTCAGTAGACCAGAGTTTGATTTTTTGGTCAGCACTTGACGATGCGAGCAGTTCTCCATTTGGACAGAAAGTCAATTTGGAGATACAACCTTGATGTCCCATAAGAGAAGTCGGTGGCCCAGGTTTCGTTAAGTCAAAAATCCAAATCCTTGGATCCCACCATATACAACCAACCGCAAGATTTTTGTTGTCAGGGGAAAAAGTAAGCGTTGTGATGTCTGACAGTTTTGGAAGGTTTAACTCTGTTCGTGACCAATCCGATGTGTCGAGTATTACAATTTTCCCTTTTCGCCCACCAATAGCGATTTGTTCCCCGTCTGAAGAAAAACAACAGGCCCCTTCAGTGTCCAAATTTGAATAATTTCCATCATTGAGTCGTTCACTATATAAGATCTCTGCTGAATCAATTTTGATGATGTTAGCGGAGCCATAAGCGGGTAAGAAGTATGCTAAAGTTTCGCCATTTGGAGAAAGGGCTAGGCCGGTCGGCCGATGTGGGCCGATGTAGATATTATGCGTGGGCGGCTTACTGAGATCGGACCAAATTTTAATGTAATAATCATTACTTTTTTCGCGAAAGCTGAGACCGGCGAAAATATTACAACCAAAATTTTTGCAGAGAAATCCACTGGTTGACATGATATCAGCTTCTTCACTTCCCACTGAAAGAACAGTTTTCTCCTGATCATCATTTATATTGATGAGCTCGATGTACCCCTTGTCGCGCAAGCTTATTATACTCCCTTGGTTTTTCGTGAAGAAGCTTGTAAGAACTCGCGAAGGATGGCTCCCAATTTCAGTAACGCCTTTTTGTTGCCCCTGTTGCCAGAAGTATCTCCACTCCCATCCTCGAAGGTCCTTTTTGGTTGAGCCTTTGCTATATTGATTTAAGAGGCGCCTAGTTTCGCGAAGATTTCCTTCGTTAATACTATTCGCTATTAATTGCATATCAGCGACGTATGCGCGTTCTTGAGTTTCCTCCTGCCCTTCGATCGCCAAGCGTTCTGATTCCTTAGCCTCTGCACTGAGTTTGTCAGAATGAATTCGTAGTTCTCTTTCCTTCTCACGAGCTTGCCGTGCCAAAGAGGCATGATGGGCACTGAAAAGCGCCGAGAAACAAACAGCTAAGATGGTTGCCGAGGCGGCTACGACCGCCAGCCGGTTTCGCCGAAAAAACTTTTGGAAACTATATAGCCGGCTTGGGGGTCTTGCCTTTATTGGCAGATTGGACATTGATCTTCGAACATCGTTCAAGAGCCCAATGACAGTGGCATAGCGTTCTTTAGGATCAGATTGGAGTGCTTTCATCGGGATGCGTTCAAGATCCTGAGCAACTCGGCGTTGTAGTTCTTGAGTGCTCGCATTGCGCTTTCGTGCAAGCGCAATGCGATCGGTAGCCTCATAGCTTTTGAAAGCGGCAGATGGTGTGATGAAGTCGCGCGCTTCACGTAATAAACCTTCCTGAGATAGGTGTTTTGATTCCCCAGAGCAGTAAGGGGGTCTTCCAATTAATAATTCATAGAGAATAGCACCGAGTGAATAAATATCTGAAAGAGTATCGGTTGCTTTGCGCGAGTGAAATTGCTCGGGCGCCATATAATCTGGAGTGCCCAATATTTGACCTTCGGCCGTGACGACTTGTGTTAACCGAAATTTGGGAGTTTGAATGACTTGAGAGATTCCAAAATCGATTACTTTAGCGAGGGGGCCGTTCGCTTTCTCAATAACGAGGATGTTGGATGGCTTGAGATCACAATGAATTGCTCCTTTTTGATGGGCGTGGTTGACCGCAAAACAAACATCGATGAAAAGGTTGAGTCGCGATGAGATATCTAAACATTTTTCATCACAATATTTTGTAATGGGCAAGCCTCTCGCTAATTCCATGACAAAAAAAGGTTGCCCGGTCATTGTAGTCCCAGATTCAATAAGGCGGGCAATATTAGGGTGATCCATCATTGCCAGGATTTTTTGCTCAACCTCAAAGCGCTTGAGGATGGCTCGCGAATCCATTCCAAGTTTCAGGATTTTTATCGCGACTTCTCGTTCGTATGGCTCGACTTGCTTCGCTAACCATACCACACCAAAACCACCTTGCCCGATCTCTAATTCTAATCGGTAAGATCCAATTAGGGTCCCGGTCTCAAAAGAGGGTGCAATGGTTTGCGAATGATCCTCGGCGCCCTCGAGAGGGGGCTGATCATGCATTTCACGGACTTCTGTAGAGTCCATGAATCGTGTGGGCATGTTATTATGAGCTTCTAGAAGCTCCAAGAGGGTTGATTTAAGTTCTTCAGTCAGATCGGTCCGCTTTCCTAGCTCGGGCCGCCAACGATCACTTGGTAAAGTTGAGAGTCGCTCGAATTCAGCTTCAAGCTGATTTGGAAATTGGTGATCTTTGGGCTCCTGCTCTTTCAAAATCCAAATAGTTAAGAATGAAGTCGATGTTAATAAACTAAGGGGGGAAGGTAATCAATTTATCTTCGAAAGAACAGCTCGGATACTTCCGACTAAAATAAGAGTGGTCATCTTTGAGCTTCTTCCCCAGAAGTTCGATCAAAGACATCAAATCTTTCTCCTGAAGTCGTGATTGCTTCGTATCGGATGGTTCCCTTTTTAAGAGAGACTTTGATTAAGTGGTTACGCGATTCTGCATGAGCTAAAAACGGGCGAGTTTTGAGAACTTCCCTGGATAGACCTCGTGTCCTTGTTCCCCAGGCCCCATCACCGAGGTAAACTACGCCTTCCGAATCATCGCGCTCCCCCCCTTTGAGGGGATAAGTTCTTTTATAAATGTGATGATCATTTTCAAAAGCGGCATCAACGTGATACTCCTCAAAGAGAGGGCACCATTCTTTTTGGATTTCGAGGGAATCACCTTTAACACCCGTTCCCCACGCTGGTCGATGATAACATGCAAACTTGAAGGGGAAGGACCTTCGGGTATGGAGAGTTTCTCTTAGCCATGGAGTTTGTGATTTGATGTTTTGTGTGTGACCTGAATCGAGAGCAATGACACTCAGGTAATCTCCAAAATCAACCGTGAACATACTCCCTTTTTCCATACCAAAAAAAAGACTATAGAAAAAGGGCGCGGCCTCTTTGGTAGGGGCATCATTGGGGCGATAGGAGGCTCCTTTCACCTCATGATTTCCAATCACCGGTATCATTGGGATAGAGTATCCATAGGGCGTAGTGGCACATTTGTTCCAGGATTCGACCCACTCTAACCAGCGGTCTCCATCGCTCCCATTTGCATAGGCAAGATCGCCGCCTAGGAGAGCGAAAAGAGGGTTTTCGGTGCCCGCCCTTCGATTCATCGAATCAAGCATTTGCCGGGTGTGAAACATATCTCCGCCGGTAACAAACACCATTTTATTAGGGAAAATTAGAGGTGCGGTTTTGAAGAGGTTCTGTCCAACTTGGACCCCATGATCTAAGATTTCAAATTCATAGCTTGAATCGGCGTTGAGCTTACTAAGTTGAACCGAGTGAACCCAATCGTTAGTTGGTCCAAAAAGTCGTTTGCTTATTCGTGCTTCTTTCCATTGAGGGTCTCCAATTTTTCGGTAGGCAAAAATAAAATCGCGGTCTATTTGAAGAATTCCAGGAACAGGCGGGATACGATTCCAATCAGAATTTAGAGTAGAGGTTAGGGAGCGGTTCCACAAGCTCTTTGCATCAGAGAGGACGATGATTTCTTCTTGGTCTTGAATGAAAACACGAGGAGCTGGTATGGTCTTCGACTCGGTTTTTGATGTCTTTAGTAAGGAGACAGCAAGCAAGATTGGCTTATGAGGTTTTTGAGAGTTGTTTAGTAAACTTACCGCCTTTTTTCGCCCGGGAATCGTCTCTATTCTTTGACCATCGATATCAACTGTGATGGTGGTATTCTTTGGGGATTCGATCACAAGAGTCGCTCCTTTCGAGACTGTTTTGGGAATTTGAAGCGGTCTTCGTAGTAGGACAGGTTCTTGCGGCTCACTGCGAAAGGGGCCAGTTTCAGAGGTCCATTTTTGTGGAGTCTCCTCCAGTCGTTCGATCCAGTGCACGGACATCGTAGTCGATGGATCCCGATGCCATTGGCAGATTGGGCCAAAAATTGCCCCTAAGCCGACGAATGGTTGTAGGAAGATGGCAAATAACGTGACTCTCATATTTTGCTGAGATTATAGAATTTAGGTGGGGAAGTGATTTAGATCTTTGTTCCCAATAAGGATGTTTTGATGTGAGAGTCCAAAATCATGACCTCTGACTAATCTTGGAATTAGGAAGGGCTTTAGTGGGCACGATAAACTCTAGCCTTTTTAGAAAGGTCCAACTCTTAGTCGTTCGACTGTAAGATAACAAAAATCATAATGATTAGAAAAGATCCAATAAGCACCCTCTTCAAAAGGGTGATCTTTTTTCGGCAGTAATGGCATTTGGGGGAGGTCGTGCCTTCTAGAATTTGGTTGAGACGGGTATCGCTTATTTTGTGGCCGCTTAAAATTCTGGAGCATTTTGCACAGCTTTCTCTACCTGCGGCCCGTAATTTGAGCTCTATTTCTTCTGAGCGTTCGGAGCTGCTTTTTTTGGTCCTGCTTTCCATCGTCGAAAACGAATCGGATTTACGAGACCTGAGTGGTGATCTGGATTGATACAGATCACTCTAGGTAGATCTTTTTAGTTCTCCTCCGATAGGTTCATTATATCAGCGGCTATTCTTTAAAATCGCAACAACGTCATCGAGTCCTTTGCTCATAGCTTGCTCCAAGGCAGTTTGATTGTTTCCGTTGTTATCCTTGAATCGGAGATCTGAATTTACTCCATTCTTTAGAAGGATCTTGGGCGCCTCAAGGTGTTTTTGATTTGCGGTATTTTGTCCACGTTCCATTTTGTGGATTGCATAGTGCAAGGGAGTAGCACCATTCTTACCTTGGAGGTTAGGACTAACCTTAAGGTCCTCAAGTATGAACTCAAGCATCTCTGGCTGCTCCCAGAAGACCGCTTCATGAGCGATGCTGCCCCCATTGTAGTTGGTTTTGAATTTAGCTCCGCTAGCAATGAGGAGTTTGATCGCGGCAATTTGAGGCGACCCTGCCACAACACTCAGGGGAGATTTCATAAATCTTGATTGTTTATTAACGTCTGCGCCATGTTTGATGAGGAGCTGCATAAGTTCTAAATGTCCTCCAATGCCAGCATACCCCAATGCAGTGTAGGAATTAGGCGAGGTGACATCAGCATCGACTCCAGAATCCAGGAGTGTTTTCACCGTGTCGATATTTCCGTTTCGGGCCGCAATAAGCAAAGCCTCTTCAGGGTGAGTGACTTTTCGATAGAAACCCGAATCGTTATTCCTTCCTGAAGATGTCGAAATTCGAAGCGAGTCCTGCATCGGTATAAATTCCCCTTCAATTGATTTTGAGAGATTAATTTGCCCTTGCAAATTAGCTCCAACTGCCGGTAACCAACCATCTTCATCGGGGATAATACCGAGGAAATTCTGTGCCTGCTTGCTTGAGGCATTACTAGTGACTAAGAAGTTATCGACAAAAAGCCTAACGCCTTTTCCTTTTTCGCTAATGGCTACAAGGTGGTGCATTTTACCATCAAGAACATCTCTAGTGTTTCTAACCCACCTTCCTGCGGCGTATGCCATCGTGTCAGTCGTCCCAAATCTATGGACACGCCAATCAGTCCAGGAATCCCCCATCGAGACTAAAGTTTGCCAGCGTTTGTCGAAGGCATCCGCACTAAACCACATAGAAAGCGTGATGTTTCCGTTTTTAGGGGTGTAGTCGGTGGGTTGACCTCCCAGTAGGACGTATTGATTTGTGCCATTCAGATCTAGGGCTTGTCCGAATTGACCTTTGGCAAATCCTGGTGAATTCTTCCCTGTTGCATGACGTTTGTTGCCACTGGCATCCTTTAAATTGCCATCGAACGGCCAGTGTCCAATAAGACCCTCTGCGAGTTCTTTAGAAACTTTGTTATTGCCCTTGCCATTATTCCAGAGGCCCAAAACTTCATTTTCGCTAAGAGCTCTCTCCCAAATCTGAAGATTGTCGACTTTGCCCTTCCAAGTTCGATCCTTGTCATACCCATTACTCGATGAGTCAACATGTGTAATCTGGTGGCTGGATTCTATAAAGCTTCCAGTGCCTCCCATGAGAATTTGAGGATCCAGAGTGAAGTCACTGCTTTCTAAATTTGAGTTGATGCCTTGAATTGCGATGACGTTTTTTCCCTCTCGAAAGGCGCTGGCATACTCACCAAGAGAAAAGAACTCTGAGCCATTGGCTTCGTGGTTTTTGACGGTGATTTTTCCCGTTTTCTTTTCCACATTCACGTTGCTTGATTCGAAGAGTCGGCGTCCGTTGGCATACAGTATGAAGCCGTCGTCGTAGTTGATCAGTAAGCCAAGGCCTTTTAGTTCAGCTTCCTTTGGGAGCTCGAATTCCCGCCTGATGAAGATGGATAGATATTTGTTCTCCATGTCGGTAATGATCGTTTTATCGTCATTATCGGCATATCCAAATCCTGCTTTCCCCGTTTTCCAGCCGGAAGCCTTAGAGTCAAATGAGAGGTTTGTCCAACGAGAGCTTTCTGGTCTCTTGCCGCCATCCAAATATTGCCACTGCGCTCCCTTAGGGATTATGAACTCTGCTTTACCCTTCCCTAAGGAGGTGAGTTTTAAGTGCGAATCTTTTTTGGACCTTAGCGTTCCATTCCAACGGTAAAAATTACTTTGGGTTTTCTGATTCGAGATCTTTTTAATTTCAAAATTATCACCTCGGTAGATGATCCACTCACCTTCTATTTGTGATGCAAGATCTGGGGTCTGCTGAGCAAGACTGGATTGGAGAATGATACCCGTGAAAAAGAAAAAATTCGTCAGATTATGAGGTGATCGGATTTTCATATTGATTTGCGATTAAATGATAGACGTAACAGTCTTCTTCTATACATGCGCAAAACTTTGAAATTTGTGTCGTCTTTTTTTTGGGGGGTCCCGAAAAGGGAAAGTAATGAAGGCCAAGTTCTTTTGTTGGAAAGGAGATTTCTAGTTGAGGTAGAGTCTAAATCTCGATAATTTCGGTCGATTGGGAGGTGAGGTTTTTCGAGCCATCGGTGGTGATAAAAATGGTGTCCTCTACTCGAATACCGAATTTTTTTTCAAGATAAATTCCAGGTTCGATGGTGAGAGTCATGCCGGGTGCGAGGGGGATTTCGGGAGCGTTTTGAGATAGGTTAACTCCGGGATCGTGGGTTTGGAGACCTATGCTGTGACCGAGGCCGTGGGTGAAGGTTTTGCCGAGGCCGGATGCTTCAATGATGTTTCGGGCGACACGGTCAAGATCGTGGTTAGTGATACCCGGGCGTGCGGCATCGATGGCAGTTTGGCGTGCTGAATTGACGACTTGGTGGATCTCTCGCATTCTCCCCGAGCTATTACCAAGGCAGACCATGCGGGTCATGTCGGAGGCATACCCTTGGTAGAAGACGCCGTGGTCGAGAAGGAGAAGATCGCCGTAGCGGCTGACGGATTGGTCCGGAAGGTGGTGGATTTCCCAGCAATTGGGCCCATTGGCTACGATGGGTGGAAAGGAGCATCCTTCGACTTCCTCCCGCTTGGCCATTTCAGCAAGGATGAGTCCCTGTATTCCTCGTTCGGTCAGATCAGGTTTAATTTGCGGAAGAACAGCATTGAGGATCGTTTCGTTGATTTTTTGAGACTGCTGTATGATCGAAATTTCAGCGGGAGATTTGGATTGGCGTATCGTTTCGATGATGGAGTGAGGCTCTACTTCGTGGGGTGCCAGTTTTTTCTGCCAATGGACGAGATTGGCTACTGAAATATTTTGATCGATTGCGATTTTGAGAGGAGGAGTTGGTAATCTTTTTTTGATGAGTTTACTTGGAGAGCTGGTGGTCGAGAGTTCGACTTCTTCTTCAAGGAGCTTGGTTTGTTCTCTTGCCCAGGAGATCGTGCGAAAAGAGGTGAAAAGAATGAGGGTGTCAGGAAGGATGAGTAGACTTCGGGGTTCTCCTTTGAAACCGGTCGTGTAGCGGACATTGGCAGCATCGCAGGCGATTACGGCTCCGAGGTTGAGGGATTCCATTTTTTCCCGAATGCAGGCGATCCGCTGCTGCATTTCCGTAAGAGTAAATAGATTTGATGAAGTCATCCAGATGAAGGGTTACGAGATAATGTCGAAAAGCAAAGCGCTTAGGAAAGCTTTGGGAAGGAAATACGTATCAGAGAACATGATACGGTTTGTGGCGCTTTTCATGCTATTGCCAACTTTAGTTTATGCTCAAAATCAGGGTGAGCGTGAAAAAGTAGCGAGGGCACTCAAAATTCTTGATGGATGGCATAAACAGGATTCAAGGGAAGGTAGGAGAACCCTCCATTTTGTGTTGTGGACTCCGAAAGGACGTCCGCCGCCGGTCCGATATGAGGAGCGATTGACCCGAATGATGATCCATATCCAAGATTTTTACAAAAATGAGATGGAACGTCTCGGGTTTGGCCCAAGGTCGATCAATCTCCCGATGGAAGGTGGAAATTTACGGGTTCACCTAATCGAAGGTAGAAAGCCTGAAGCGGAATACGGGATGTCTTCGGGCAATGAGATCAAAAATGAATGTCTGCCAGTTTTAGCTGGAAAGGGAATCAAGGGCAAAAAAGAGACCCTCGTTATCTTCTGTAACCTAGCCTCTTGGGATGGCGACAAGCTGATTTTCACTCACAGGTCCCCTTACTATGCAGGGGGTAACTTTCAAGGGGGAACGGCTTGGCAATTAGACTCGCCCGAGTTGGATACTTTAAATTTAGCAAAGAAAACTCCGATGATGCGAGATGGTCAATATGGCCGGATTTCTCTGGGCAAGCATAATTCGATTTTCATCGGGGGGATTGCCCACGAACTTGGTCATGCTCTTGGTCTTCCCCATTGTAGAGAGCGGCCTGATGAGGCATTACGCGGAACAGCCTTGATGGGGTCGGGAAACCGAACCTACGGTGATGAATTGCGGGGCGAGGGCAAGGGATCTTTTTTGACTTTGGCTCATGCCTTGAGATTGGCGTCGCATCCCCAGTTTTCGGAATCGCTTAAAGGTATGAATCTTCCTGTGAGCTCAACAGTTGAGAGATTGACGATTAGGGCCAAGGGGAAAGCGATTCATGTTTCTGGAAGGCTGGGCGCGAATCCCCCAGTTTACGCGGTCGTGGCCTACTTTGATCCAGAGGGAGGCGGGGATTATAATGCAACGACTGCAACTGCAGTGCCGGATGCTGATGGAGATTTTAGTTTTTCCTGCGACGCACTTCCTCCGGGTAAGGCAGGTGAGTTGCGTTTAATTCCGCTCCACGTCAATGGTTCGACAGGTGGATGGATGTCGCAGACGAAGTTTAAATATCCTTACTCGGTTGGTAAAGATGGCACGCCGGATCTGGCGACGTTCCAGATTCGTGCGGCCATGACTCCTTTTATCGAGGCTTTGAGTAAGAGAAACCGTGAAGCTGCAGTGGCCGAAGCACGACAACTGCCTGAAGGGAAAATGCGGCAGATTGCCGAGAAAATCTTGGAGCGTGGGCGCAAAGCGGTGAAGTCGCCCGCACAAGCCGGGCAGAATCAAACCGCGGCGGATTTAACGCAGTTTAAGGCATCTGCCGCCAAGGTGGGTTGGGGGCGTCCTGCCTACAATTTTTTACCAGAGCCACCTTTCCTTCTGGAAGCGGGGGGAGAGATTTTTTCGACTGGGATTTATGGTCATGCTCCGGCCAACCATCGTTACAATCTCGGGAGGAGATGGAAAACTTTGCGCGGAAAAGTAGGGATGGCTACCGGGAAACAGGGTACGGTTCGGTTTGATATTAAAGGCGATGGCAAAACTCTTTGGAAATCGAAAGTGATTAAAGCTGGTGGCTTGGTGAATTACTCGATTGACGTGTCTGGGGTGAAGACACTGGAGCTGGTGGTGGATCCCTCGAATGACGGGAATAGCTCCGATTGGGGGCTCTGGCTTGAGCCCAAATTGAACCGGTAGAAAATTGCGACATCTTTGACTTGGGTCGCCTTGCGTAAAATATGATCCTACCGACCGGTGAACAAGCAAAGCACGATCAATACGGATCAGAGCCAACTGATGAAGTTGGTGGGGTTATCGAAGTCGTATGACAGGGTGGTAGCCCTTGATGATATTTCTCTGCAAATGGGAGTGGGTGAGTTTGTCGCCCTTCGTGGTCCGAGTGGGGCGGGGAAATCAACTCTTTTATATTTGGTGGCTGGTTTGTTAGGTCCTGATGCAGGATCGATCGAGGTTGCTGGTCACGACGTCTCAAAAATGAGTGGTTTTGAGAAAACGCGCTTTCGCAAAGAGGTGATTGGATTGGTATTTCAAGATGCAAGACTGATCCCCTATCTTGATATTCGAGAGAATATTCTCGTCGCTGGCGGAGATCAAAGTCGGGCGGATCAGTTGATAGTTTCGCTGGGACTTGAGGGGAGGGCGTCCCATATTCCGGGGGAGTTGAGTGCAGGAGAGCAACAAAGAGTAGGCCTAGCCCGGGCCTTAATTCACTGTCCGAATTTAGTTTTGGCAGACGAACCAACGGGAAATTTAGATGACGTGAGTGCCGAAGCAGTGATCTTTGGGCTGCGGAATTATGTTAAGGGTGGAGGTTCAGTTTTGGTAGTGACTCATGACCCTAGAATTCTTGAGAAAGCAGATCGGGTAATTACTTTAGAGAAAGGGAAGATTCTATTGTGAAGTACGAAGATTATTATACTTGGCAGGAAGATGTTCCGGGATTTGGAAGTGAGGCTCAGGAGAAGTTGAGAAACTCAACCGCTTTGGTTTCACGAGTGGGTGGACTGGGCGGGCCCTTGGCCTTGTCTCTGGCAGCAGCAGGAGTGGGGCGAATCATTCTTGCGCATGGGGGAGAGCTGAGACCGGATGATTTAAATCGTCAGATTCTGATGACTCATGAGGGTCTAGGTAGCGCGCGTCACGTTCAAGCTGCGGAGACATTGAGGCGATTTAATCGGGATCTTGAGATTGAATCGATGGGGCAGAATGTTTCGGAAGAGAATATTGCAGGGCTTGTTGAGCGAGCTGACATTGTGTTTTCGTGCGCTCCTCTTTTTGAAGAGCGTCTCTTGATGAATCGGGAAGCGATGAGTCAGGGTAAATTTTTTGTTGATGGTGCAATGTGCTCGATGGAGGGGCATGTGCTCGCAGTCGACCCGGGTAAGTCGGCTTGTCTTGGGTGTTTAGTAAAGGCCCCGCCCGCTTATTGGAAACGTCGCTTTCCGGTAATTGGGGCGGTCTCAGCAATGATAGCTCAAATCGCGGCTTTGGAGGGTATTAAGCTTCTGACCCGCTTCTCCGAACCAGCGGTGGATCGAATGATCCATGTTGATGCGCAATGGATGCGGATGAAAAAAGTGCGCCTTGTCAGAGACAAGGACTGTCATCACTGTTCTGGTATTAAGTCATGAAACGACCTGTTTTTGTTATTGGGATTCTCGTAGTCCTGCTTGGAGGTGCTTTTTGGTGGCTGAAGGAGGATAATGACCGAGATGGACCGGGGACAGGGGACTTGCTCTTCCACTGTGCCGCGGGATTGCGAAAACCAATGAGTGAGATTGCCCGCCTATACGAGGAGGAGTTTGGGGTGAAGGTCAATTTACAGTTTGGTGGATCAGGAGCTCTGGCCAGCCAACTTGAAGTGGCAGGTGGTGATCTTTATTTGCCTGCAGACCAGAGTTATATCGACTCGGCCAGAGATAAGGGCTTGATGAAGGAGGCAATTCCGGTGGCGCTTTTGACTGCTGGGATGGTGGTTCCGAAGGGCAATCCGCGAGGTTTGACGAAACTCTCGGATATGGGGAAGAAAGGATTGAAGATTTCTTTGGCCGAAAAATCAGCTTCGGTGGGTAAGTTTACCTGGAAGGTTTTGGAAGAGGAGGGCTTATTAGTGAGAGTTAATCCTAACGTGGTTGTGACTAAGCCAACCGTGAATGCGATTGTAGAAGATGTTGCGACTGGTGCTGTGGATGTTTCCTTAGCATGGGACGCGGTAGCGAGAAATTTTTCTGAGGTGGAATGGATTGCCGTCCCAGAGTTTTCCAAAAGAGCGAAAAGAGCTTCGATTGGAGTGCTAACGTCGAGTAAGGACGCAAAGAGGTCACTCCATTTTGCCCGTTATGTCACAGCGCAAGATCGTGGTCGGAAGATCTTTCAGAAGATGGGGTTTATGGTTCCTGATGAGGGGGATAAATGGTCGGATCAACCGGAAGTGACCTTTTTTTCGGGATCAATGTTAAGGCCGGCGATTCAGGAGCGGGTTCGAGAATTTGAAGCGCGTGAGGGGTGCAGGGTGAATACGGTTTTTGAGGGTTGTGGGACCTTAGTTGCGCAGATGGATGCTGGGGCTAAGCCCGCAGGATACTTTGCGTGTGATACGAAGTTTCTGAATAAGGTTCAGGAACGGTTTTTTGAGGGGCGGATCATGACGCGGAATGAAATCGTCTTATTAGTTCGGATAGGGAATCCAAAGGATCTTCGTAAATTGGAAGATCTTGGAAAGCTAGGGGTAAAGCTTGGAATTTGTGATGGTCGCAAAAGTGCGCTGGGAGAATTAACGCGGATCATGCTTGAGAGACGTGGATTGACCGAAGCGTTGGAAGCTAATGTGGCTGTGAAGGTTGCGAAAGGAGATGATCTTGTGTCTGCGTTACAGGCCCGATCACTCGATGCAGTTTTGGTTTACCGAAGTAACGCACTCGCTAGTCCGGTGACTTTGAAGGAAAATGAAATCGTGGAGTTGAAAGACGAGTTGGCTTTTGCTGAGCAGCCATTTGCGGTGGCAAAGGAATCGGCTTACCCCGAATTGATGAAGAGATTAGGCAACTTTCTGGCGACTCCGGAAGCAAAGGAAAGATTCGAGGAATTGGGATTCCAATGGGAACTCAATTGACGATGGTTTTTAGTTGTCGCCCAGGATGGAAAAGCCTTTTTTCTTGGGCGCCCATTGTTTGTTAGGTATGTGCAATCTTGGGAGTTTTCATTGTGAAAACGCCGGCATAGGGTTGACTTATGGCAACGTCGGTGGAAGCGAAGATTGATTATGACCAGTCGCCATTTAATTCTGTTGAGGCATTCAAGAGTTGAATCTAAAAGGCGAAATGGAGAAGGGCATCATTAGTGATCAAAAGATTTGGAGGGTTAGGCCGGAGTGGCCTTTTCTTCTTTTTCTGGTCTTTGTGGTCGCAGCCTACCTAGGACTCCTGCTTTTAATGGTCGGGGCAAATATGCTGACGGTTTCGTGGAGCCAGGCGAGTGAGATTTTGAAGGATGCTGATATTCAGCATTCAATCACACTGACGTTCGTGACCTGTACGGCGACAGCAATTCTTTCAGTATTGGTTTCAGTCCCGGTGGGCTATCTTTTATCCCGATATCAATTTCGGGGAAGAGCCTTGGTAGATACATTTCTGGATATTCCAATTTTGCTACCTCCCTTGATTGTGGGCTTAAGTCTTTTGATTTTGTTCAATCGGATCCCACCATCGGCCTGTTGTGGAATGTTAGCGGGTGGTGCGCTAATAGCTGCGATCTGGGGCGCAGCTCGGAAAGGGAATGGGATTGTATTACGATTTTTGGTCGGAAGCGCAATTTTATTTGGGCTTCTGAGTTTTGTGTTTGCGGGGAGTCAGAGATCACTTGAAGGCATTGTAAGTGAGGTTGGTTTCCCAATGACCTTTCATCCGTTAGGAGTGGTGCTGGCTCAGTTTCCGGTGGCGGCGGCTTTTGCAGTTAGGACGATGAGGACGACTTTTGATCAGATTAGCCCGCGTTATGAAGAGGTCGCGATGACTTTGGGATGTAACCGGGGGCAGGCATTTATGCGAGTTGTTTTGCCATTGGCTGGTAAGGGAATAGTGGCAGCAGGAACAATGGCGTGGGCGAGGGCGCTGGGAGAGTTTGGGCCGATCCTAATCTTTGCGGGAGCGACGCGTGGCCGGACCGAAGTATTGGCTACGTCGGTTTTTCTTGAGATTAATATAGGCAATTTGCCAGGAGCTGCGGCACTTTCGCTGCTAATGATTTTGTTGGCAGTTTCAACCCTTTTAATAGTGAGGTGTCTTGCAGGAAGAGGAGGAGCGGTATGAGTGGGGGGAGTTTAGTTTTGGAACAGGTAACGGTCCAAGCAGGGGATTTTGTCTTGTCCCCCTTCTCGTTGGAGATTAAGGAGGGTGAGTGTGTCGCTCTTATGGGGCCGAGTGGTTGCGGGAAAACGACGCTCCTCGAAACGGTTTGTGGATTACGCGAAGGGCCAGTTGGCGGGCGTGTTGTACTTGATGGACTAGAGGTGACAAATTTACCGCCTGGGGCACGGGGAATTGGCCTAGTGCCGCAAGATGTTGTGCTTTTCCCCTCTTTGACGGTCCGAGAGCAAATAGAGTTTGGTCCTAAGCTTCATGGTTGGAAGCCTGAGGAAATAAAGGAACGAGTGGAGAGCTTGGCAAGAGATCTTGGATTGGAGGGGCTTTTGAGTCGCTTACCCGAGGGGCTTTCAGGTGGTGAAGCTCGTCGAGTTGCTTTGGGTAGGGCTCTGGCGCTGAGGCCACAATTACTCTGTCTGGATGAAGCTCTATCCGGTTTAGATGAAGCTCGTCATGATGAGGTGCTTGGCGTAATGCGAA
>ERZ1047472.1797-NODE-1797-length-16100-cov-7.421377_pt1 | contig 16100 bp, 14 predicted proteins | sample MGYA00383095_ERZ1047472 | MGnify/ENA primary metagenome ERZ1047472 (study PRJEB29581, sample SAMEA5548365) | metagenome | biome: marine; feature: coastal; material: water | depth 1 m | study: Short-term variability in the microbial, nano- and picoplankton... | reverse complement strand
CAAATCCTTTAGATTCATTGAAAAATTTTACGGTACCTTTATTCATTATAAAAAATTATTGTGTTGTTAATTTAATTACTAACAACGTCTTTTGATTTGCAAATATAATGACATTAATGAAGATATCACGCAAAATAGTATTTTATTTTAAAATTTGTTTAAATACTGTAAATTAATGATTTAACTGTATTATACTCTTGAATAATGTCATAAAAAACTTCTTTTACAGATTTTATTTCATCAATTAATCCTGCAATTTGTCCGATTTCTAATTCACCACTATCCAAATCTCCTTCAAACATTCCTTTTTTTGCACGAGCTCTACCCAATAATTCCTTAATTTGTTCTTTCGTAGGGTTTCTCTTGTATAACTCTTGAATCTCATCATAGAATTTATTCTTAACCAACCTTACAGGCGCCAACTCTTTTAATGTTAGCCGCGTCCCACCCTCTTTGATACGAACTATTAATTTTTTAAAATTCTGATGGGCTGAAGATTCTAATGTTGCAGCAAATCTACTACCAACTTGAACAGCATCTGCTCCTAAAACCATTGCTGCTAACATTCCTTTACCGGTTCCAATACCACCTGCTGCAATTACTGGTATTTTAACCTCCTTTTTAACCATAGGTATTAAAGTAAAGGTTGTGGTTTCTTCTCTGCCATTATGCCCACCTGCTTCAAAACCTTCACAAACAATAGCATCAACCCCTGCAATTTCTGCTTTTTTCGCAAATTTCACCGAACTAACAACATGAACAACTGTAATGCCTTTTTCTTTTAAAAAAGAAGTCCAAGTTTTTGGATTTCCAGCAGATGTGAACACAATCTTCACCCTTTCTTCAATTATAATGTCGATAATTTTTTCAATTTCTGGATATAACATTGGTACATTTACACCAAAAGGATTGTTCGTTGCTAATTTACATTTCTGAATGTGTTCTCTTAAGACTTCTGGATACATAGACCCTGCTCCAATTAAGCCTAAACCCCCTTCATTAGAAACAGCAGATGCTAATTTCCATCCAGAAACCCAAATCATACCTCCTTGAATAATTGGATACTCTATTTTAAAAAGACCTGTAATTTTGTTTTTCATTATTCCTTTATCAACTTTATTGTTTTATGCTGATTTCCTTTTTGAATTTTGAGCAGATAAATGCCTTTCTCTAAAAAGGATATGTCAATTTTATTTGAAGAAAAATTTGAGAGTTCTATAACTTTTTGACCCAAAATATTAAATATTTCAGCAGAATATTCAGTTAATAAAATATTGTTTTTTGAAATTGAAAAGAAATCTTTCACTGGATTGGGAGAAATTTTAATTTTAGAAAAAATATCAAAATCTTGAAGAGATAATACTGTATTATATGCAGCTTCAAAGTCAGGAATTCCATACCCATATTGATCTGTAGGATTATTATATTTATCTGAAGAATTCCGAATTAAATTCATAATTTCAACATTCGTTTTATTTGGAAAAGCTTCCCAAAAACATGCAATAACTCCAGCCATAACTGGTGACGAAAAAGAAGTCCCGTTTGAAGTTGACACACTTCCTGATGAAAAATTAACAATGGTAGTATTTTGGCCTTGTGCTAAAACATCTGGTTTTATTCTATTATCAGCAGTTGGACCAAAAGAACTAAAACTTGCTATATTTTCGTCAGCATTAACGGCTCCAATACTAAATACTGAAGATGCGTCTGCAGGTGCGCCAACATACCTCCAAGAACTCGTACCGCTATTTCCAGCTGAATTTACTAAAATCATACCTCTAGAAACACCTATTTCTGCTCCTCTTGAAATAAAGGTAGTATTTCCATCCATATCTGCATAGGAATGACTATGATTTGGATTGTCATAAGTGGTATACCCGAGAGATGTATTAATCATATCAACTCCTAAACTATCTGCTCTTTCTGCAGCTTCTACCCAAAGTGTTTCTTCTAAGACTGTTTCTGTTTCAGCAATTTCAGAAATAAATAGATAAAACTTTGCATCTGGTGCAGTACCTACAAATTCATTTTCTATATACCCTGCAATTGTTGATAAAACATGAGTCCCATGGCTATTTCTTGTATAATAATTTGCATTTCTATCAGCAAAATTATAACCTCCTAAAATTTGATTATTATCTCTTAGTCTTTCAAAAGCTGAGAGAGTATTGACATTCGGAAAACCGGCATCAATTATCGCTATTACTTGATTTTGACCTGTGAATCCTTGTTGATGTAAATAATCTCCTTTTAACATTTTAATTTGGTTGTCAGCAGCTCCATAATTAAAATCAGTTTGCTCTTCATTAAACTTACTGAAATGGTCGGACGGTGAATTATTTACTTTTGATTTTTCATTGGTATTCAAAGATTTATTAGCATATTCTATAGATTCTATAAAGTTAAATTTAGAGAACAAATCGTTAATTTGAGTTACTGTTCCCTGAACATGAACAGCATTTAACCATTTTGATTTTCCTAAAACAGCTATTGTAAACTCATTTTTTAATTTAGTATAATAAACCTGATGAATAGGAACATCTTTTTCATCGATAGAAATATTACTTTTTTCCCTTCTATCAATTGAGCGTTGAGATAACATTTGTAGAGGATTTGCTAGAAAAGTAGCAGAATTGGGTTTGTCTTTCATAAACACCCAAGCATCTTCGTTCTTTTGAGAATACACAGAAAAAAAAATAAATAAGATAGATATTAATAAAAACTTCTTTTTCATACCAACTTTTATTTATGAAATAACACCAGAACCCAAAAGTTCTTCATATTGATACCAAGCTACAAACTGCCCTTCTTGAATGGCAGACTGTTTATTTTCGAATTCTACATACAACCCGTTTTCTACTTTATGCAAGGTTGCTTTTTCTAATGTTTGTCTATATCTAATTCTAGCTTCAACCTGCATGTTTTCGCCAATATTTAAAGCTAAATCTTCCCGAATCCAATGAATTTCTTCATTAGAAACAAACAATACGTTTCTATATAACCCTTGGTGATTTTTACCCTCACCAGTATAAATTATATTTTCTACAACATCGGTTTCTAAAACGTACAAGGCTTCTTTTGTGCCACCTACATTTAACCCTTTACGTTGGCCTTTTGTAAAATAGTGAGCTCCTTGGTGCATCCCTACAAGTTTTCCGTCTTCTTTCTGGTAAGAATATTTTGTTGAAAAATAGGCCAACTCCGCTTCTTTGTTTTCAAAATTTGGAGTTGACTTTGTATACTGAGAGAAATCAACAGGAATCGTGACAATAGTACCTTCTTTGGGTGCTAACTTTTGCTGTAAAAACTCTGGTAACCTTACTTTTCCGATAAAACACAAACCTTGAGAATCTTTCTTTTCAGCAGTAATTAAAGCTGCTTCTTTGGCAATTTTTCTAACTTCTTGTTTTGTAAGTTCACCAATCGGAAATAATGCTTTTGTTAATTGTTCTTGAGATAATTGACATAAAAAATACGATTGATCTTTATTAGTATCTTTTCCTGCTAGTAATTTATAAACAGGTTTTCCTTCAATAATTTCTTCACCTTTTCTGCAATAGTGACCCGTAGCTACATACTCTGCTCCTAACTTTAAAGCGATGTCCATAAAAACATCGAACTTTATCTCTCTGTTGCAAAGTACATCCGGATTTGGTGTTCTTCCTTTCCTATATTCATCGAACATATAGTCCACAATTCGTTCCTTGTATTGCTCGCTTAAATCTACAACCTGAAATGGTATTCCTAATTTTTCAGCAACAATCATTGCATCATTACTATCTTCCAACCAAGGGCACTCATTAGAAATTGTTACAGAATCATCATGCCAATTTTTCATAAAAAGTCCGATAACATCGAACCCCTGCTCTTTTAACAAATGTGCAGTAACACTTGAATCTACACCCCCAGAAAGACCAACAACTACTCGTTTCATTATTTAATTTTGATATTGCAAATTTACATATTTGTATGTGATTTGGTGATCGAAAAAATGCAAGATTCGTTTGAAAAACTAATTCTCTTTTTCCTTTGTAAAAGTGGACTTATTTTTCTTTTTTTCTTCATCTGTAACTATTTCACCATCCATATAATACTCCCACTTCCCTACTCTTTTTCCTTTTTTATAATAGCCTGTTTCTTTTAAATTTCCATTCAATTCAAAATACTTTGCCAATCCATTAGGTTCACCTTCTTTGTAACAAACTTTCTCAATAAGAACTCCTTTACTCGAATACTTGCTTGTAAAACCATCTAACAATCCCTCTTTATAAAAGGCAAATTCAGTTACTTGACCGTCTGGATAAAAAATTACTTGTTCTCCATTTAGACTTCCATTTGTATAATTTTCTTCAGACATCACAGTACCATTCTTATAAAAATATTTCCAATTACCAACGCGCTTTCTTCCTCTCATAATTCCTTCAGTTTTAATGATTCCGTCCAAAGAATAAAATTGGACAAACAACGAATCAGAATATTTAAAAAAAGTTTTTACAATTACTGGATGTTTAGAAGAAGACATGTCATAAAACTTAAAAACTCCAACTTCTTTTCCATTTTCAAATTGACCAACATACCGTATTTTGTTATTGGAATAGTAATTCTTCCAAATCCCTGTTCGTTGATTATCAGCATTGAAACTATTAATAGATTGTGAATTACTGTTTTCGGGTACAAAATAAAAAACAAAGAAAATTAAAATAAAACGAAGTTTTTTAATACTTATCATACAAATCATTTTAAAACAAAGATACGTTAATCATGCTAAAATAACTTGTATATGACACTAGGCTTAAAATAATCATTGTTTGCTTTCGAACTAGATTCATAAAATTCTTGATTTAAAAATCATAATAACATATTTTAAATGAGTTTATGGTGGTGAAAATTGTGAATACAATTAAATATTTTTTCAGAAAAAAATTAAAAATAAGTACGAGCATAAAAAATAAAACCTGCCTAATTTTAAAGTGGTTAAAACGCTCATTGAACATATTTTATTTTTGATGTAAAAACATCAAAAATCGACTTTATTAATCTGTTAAAATGCTTATTTTTGCAGTGAACAACACAAATAAAAAAATGAACTTAACAAAATTAAATGCAATCTCTCCTATAGATGGCCGCTATAGAGGTAAAATATCAAAATTAGCAGACTTTTTTTCTGAGGAAGCCTTGATAAAATATAGAGTTCGTGTAGAAATTGAATATTTTATTTCTTTGTGTGAAATTCCACTACCACAATTAGAAAAATTCAACCATCTTTTATTTGATGATTTGCGAAAAATCTATATTAATTTTACAACTGAGGATGCTCAAAAAATTAAAGAAATTGAAGGGATTACAAATCATGATGTCAAAGCTGTTGAATATTTTATAAAAGAAAAATTTTATGTCTTAGGATTGCAAAATTTCAAAGAATTCATTCACTTTGGTTTGACTTCTCAAGACATAAACAATACTGCAATTCCGCTTTCTATAAAAGAAGCAATGAACGAAGTTTATCTTCCTAATTATTTTCAGGTTTTAGAAAAATTACAAGAATTAGTCATTGAATGGAAAGATATTTCTATGCTGGCAAGAACACATGGACAGCCTGCATCTCCAACTAGATTAGGGAAAGAAATTGATGTTTTTGTGGTTCGTTTAAAGGAACAATACAATTTATTAAACCAGATACCAAATGCTGCTAAATTTGGAGGAGCAACAGGAAATTTCAATGCACACAAAGTTGCATATCCTATGATTGATTGGAAAGCTTTTGGCAGTAAATTTGTTACAGAAAAATTAGGCTTGCAGCATTCTTTTCCGACCACTCAAATTGAACATTATGACCATATGGCCGCTTTATTTGATTCTTTAAAACGGATCAACACCATAATGATAGATTTAGATCGAGATTTCTGGACCTATGTTTCTATGGATTATTTTAAACAAAAGATAAAAGCAGGTGAAGTCGGTTCTTCTGCAATGCCACATAAAGTAAATCCAATCGATTTTGAAAATTCTGAAGGGAATTTAGGAATAGCAAATGCTCTTTTCGAACATCTTTCTGCTAAATTACCAGTTTCTCGTTTGCAAAGAGACTTAACAGATAGTACTGTTTTGCGTAATATTGGTGTTCCTTTTGGTCACACAGTTATTGCCTTTACATCTACCATAAAGGGATTGAATAAACTATTGTTAAACAAACAAAAATTTGAACAAGATTTAGAAAATAATTGGGCTGTAGTTGCAGAAGCCATTCAAACGATTCTAAGACGTGAAGCGTATCCGAATCCTTATGAGGCTTTAAAAGGACTGACCAGAACTAATGAAAAGATAAATCAAAATTCAATTTCAAATTTTATAGATACACTAGCAGTATCTCCAGAAATTAAAAAAGAGTTAAAGGCTATTACACCTGCAAATTATACTGGGATTTAATGAATTATATATTAAAAACACTTATCCTTGCTACTGTGTTAACTTCCTGTAAATCGGAAATTAATGATAATTCTGATCGGTTTAAAAAAGGAGTTTTTGAGATTCCAGCTGGAGAAGGATATGGCAAAACTACCATCACAAGAATTGATAGCCTCCAAATTGAAGAATATGAGAAAGTTGTCTCAATTTCTAATGATAGCTCATCGGGTGTAAAAAGAAGCAAGCATATTGATACGCTTTATATCAAATGGAAAAATAATTTTTTCTATACTTTAAAGATGAAGTCTCCAAAAAAAGAATTAGATAAAGATCCTATTTATGTTCAAATAGTAAAAGTAACAGATGATTCCTACAGTTTTTCAGCCAAAATTGGCTTCAGTAAATTCAAAACTGATGGTACCATATACAAAGTAAAATAAATTATTAGGAAGTTCACTTTTAAATTGAAAAAAATACAAATATGTAAGGTTTATTCTTGTAGAATATTTTAAATTGCAAAATCTTTTTTTGATAGCTGATATTTATAGTATTTAAAAGATAAAAATATAAAGTAAAGTTGATTAAATACAAAAAACATAGCGTTGGTTTTTTGTTGTTGGTGATAATTATGATCCCAACAATGGTATTATTTTTGCATTCTTTTAGCAATCATGAGCATCATATTTGTGATTCCAAATTTGAGAATCATATCCATCAAAAAGAAATCGAATGTGATCTTCATCCCGTTCATCACACGCCCTTTTACCTTAGTGATTCTCTTTATAATTTTATCAATTACACTAAAATTACTTCAGTAGAAAGTCTTACAGATAATTTCTTAAAAAATCATCAGCAATTACCGTTTTCACTAAGGGGGCCTCCTCTTGAAGTTCAAGTATAAAAAATTCTCTTTTTCTTGTTGAACATAAAAACTAAAAATGCAAAAAATATTTTTTTTGTGCATTGCTATCTTTTATTCACATATTCACATAGCTGCACAGAATTGCAACCTTAATTTTAAGGGTAAAATAGCTGATTTTCATGATAATACATCAATTATTGGTGCATCTATACGTATCATAAATTTAAACAAATATACCTCCACTGATTTGGAGGGATTTTTTGAATTCAATGATTTGTGTAAAGGAAAAATAGTACTTGAAATTCAACACATTGCATGCGAAACAAAAATTATAACAATCAATCTAAAGAATAACCTTTTCAAAGAAATCTTATTAGAGCATCATTTAGAAGAGCTTAATGAGGTAGTTGTAAAAACCAATACAAAAACAGCAACGACAAGTATTGAAAAAACACTTTCTAAAAAAGAAGTTGAAGTTTATTCAGATAAATCTTTGGGAGATGCGTTGAAATCTTTGAGCGGTGTATCTTCTGTTAATACAGGAAACTCAATAGTAAAACCTATGATTCATGGTTTACATAGCAGTAGACTATTAATAATAAACAATAATGTTCGTCAATTTGATCAAGAATGGGGAGCAGAACATGCACCCAACATAGATATAAATACTGGTGGTCGTATAAATGTTATCAAAGGGGCAAATACGCTAATTTATGGAAGTGACGCTATTGGTGGATTGATTTTAATTCGTCCTGAAAATTACACGAGACAAGACACTTTATTTGGTGGCACATCAACAGCATTAAATACAAATGGATGGGGAGGAAATATAAACTCTGAAATAGTTAAAACCTACGAAAGTGGTTATTATGCTAAAGCACAGACTAGTTATAAAATGTTTGGAGACTTTGAAGCTGCAGATTATAATTTATCTAATTCTGGGATAAAAAGTATAAATGCCTCTGCGCGATTTGGATACAAGTCTTTTGAAAAAGGTTTTGATGCTTACTATAGCTATGTAAATAACACTATTGGTATTATTAGAGCCGCTCACGTTGGTAATGTAAATGATTTAATAAGAGCAATTAACAGAAAAGAACCTTCGTTCATAGACGACTTTTCTTATGCTATTGACAATCCTAAACAATCAATATCGCATCATTTAGGCAAAATAGAAGCTTACAAGAGATTTAGAGGACTTGGTAAATTGACATTACAATACGATTTTCAGGTAAATAGAAGAAAAGAATTTGACAGAAGAAGAGCTAGTTTTGAAGATGCTCCTGCTGCTGATTTTAGATTATTTACCACATCTATTCAACCTAATTTAAAAATTGATGCCATAGATAATTTAGTGTTGAATACTGGTTTTTTGTTACGCTATCAGCAAAATGATTCTGCCGCCGAGTCAGTAACAAGAATAAGTATCCCTTTAATTCCTGATTATAATAAATACGACGCTGGTATATATGCTACTGGAAATTATAAACTAAACTCAAGAACAACGATTAGTTCAGGTTTTAGATATGATTTTTCAAGAATTGAAGCTGAAAAGAAATATAAAGTATTTGACTGGGAAGAAAATAATTACGATGAATTGTTTTCAGAATTTAGTTCTGGAGTTATCGATAACTTCGAAATATATACATCTCCTAAATTCAATTTTCATAACATCTCTGCAAGTTTAGGATTAACCAGTAGTCTTGGAAATAACCATGACTTTCTATTGAACTACGGATTGGCCTCGAGAATGCCTAATGCGTCTGAATTATTTAGTAATGGTTTACATCATAGTGCGGCAAGAATAGAAACTGGAAGTCTTTTGCTCAATAAAGAAATTGCCAATAAATTCGTGACTTCAATTGAACGTAAAAACCAAAACTTTGGATTTTCTGTAAGTCCTTATTTTAATCATATAAAAGATTTTATTCAGTTGATTCCCGCTGGTGAAGCTTTAACCACAATTCGTGGAGCTTTCATTGAATGGAAATATAACCAAGTTGATGCTCAAATATTTGGTATAGATATAGATGTAAATAATAAGCTCTCTGATAAATTTATGTATGAAGGAAGCTTGAGTTTATTACGTGGAGATAATTTAACAGAGGATACACCACTTATTAACATGCCGTCAACAAATTTTTCAAACAGCATCGTATACACTAACAAAAAACTTAACCGACTTTCAATAAGCATTACCCAATATACAGAGCTTAAACAAAATAGATTTCCTGATTATAACTTTTTTACATTCAATCCTATACTTCAAGAGGATGTTTATGTAAATATAAGTTCTACACCTTGCGCTTTTACCTTATTTCATTTGAATAGCTCTGCTAACTTCAAAATATCTAATTCTAGCAGCTTAGATATAGCCTTTAATGTTGAAAATTTATTCAATGTATCCTACAGAAATTACCTAAACAGATTACGTTACTTCGCAGACGAAGTAGGTAGAAACTTTAATATTAAACTTAAATTCAATTATTAATTATGTCAAATTTTAAATCAAAAACAATGAAAATAACAAAATTATTAGCCATTTTATTTATTTCTGCACTAAGCTTTACAGCATGTTCAGAAGATGATGATCATGATCATGATGACCACGGTCATGGTGAACATGAAGAAGAAATCACTCAATTAGTATATACATTAACCAATACTGATAACTCTGCTGATGTAGTAACATTTACATTTACGGATGAAGATGGTGACGGTGGTCAAGACGGAACTAAGGTTGTATCAGGAAATCTAACTGCAAATGCAACTTATAAGGGTAAATTAGAATTATTAAACTTAGAAGAAGGAGAGGATGTTGGTGCAGAAATTGCTGAAGACGATGCAGAAGATCATGAGATATTCTACATAACTAATGTTGCTGGCTTACAATTTACTACAACGGACGTTGATGCCAACTCTAATCCGCTTGGTTTCGATACTGATGTAACTGCAGGTGACGCAGGTTCAGGTGCTTTAACTATTAGTATTGTACATGAAGGTAAGAAACCAAATGATGGAACAGTTACAGATGCCTTATCTGGAAATGGTACAACAGATATTGAAGTTACTTTTAATGTAACTGTTCAATAAAACTTTAATTTTAATCAGAAAAAGCGTAGCAATTGCTACGCTTTTTTTTGTAATTAACTTTATTGCTTGGGTAAAAACAACTTTAAACTATCTAAAAAACACAAAAAGAATTGCGAATTTCTTACACTTTTTATATAAATTTGGAAAAATTTAAACTTGTGCTGTTTTATTACTTTTAAGGTTATAAAAATGCTCACTACAAAAGCATTTTATGTCTAAATTACCAAAAAAACATCAATTTATAGATTTCTCCGATTACGGCAGACCGATTGCTAAAATAATTGCAAAATCATTGAAAAATACGCCAGTTACTCCTGTAGATGTTACCCTAGCATTTGTAGTCTCAGGATTAATTGCTGTATACTTTATTATTGTTGGTTACTATTGGGCAGCTGCATTTTTTTTAATTTTAAAATCGATTTTAGATGCTGCAGATGGTGAATTGGCAAGAATGAAGGAAACCCCTTCATTCACTGGAAGATTTTTAGATTCTGTCTCTGATATTCTTTTAAATTTAATTATTTTTTTTACGCTTTGTTTATTAACAGATCATCATTTTTTACTTGCATTTGTCGCTTTTTTCGGCCTTCAACTTCAAGGGACTTTATATAATTATTATTATGTAATTCTAAGAAATAGGTTTAATGGAGACATGACAAGTCGAATTTTTGAAGATAAAACTCCTTTGGCCTTGCCTGGAGAAAAACAAAAAAATGTGAATATTCTTTTTTTTCTCTACAAGACTTTTTATGGGATTTTTGATAAAATAATTTATGCTTTGGACAGAAATGCATCCAAAGGGAAAACATTCCCGAATTGGTTAATGTCACTAATTTCAACCTTTGGTTTGGGGTTTCAATTGCTTATTATAAGCGTTCTATTGGTTTTGGGATTAAAACAAATAATCATTCCATTTTTCATAGCTTATTCTGGTTTAATTTTTGTGTTTATAAGCATTAGAAGAGTTTTTTATTAATGAACATGTTCTGTTTTTTTTAATCTACTTATAGATATAAAAGCTGCTAAAAAGAAAATAGCCAATGCTAAGACACTAGATTGTATAGATATCAAAGAATTTAAAACCCCGAAAGTAACCATTCCAATTACCAAAGCAATTTTTTCTGTAACATCATAAAAACTAAAATAAGAAGTAGTATCTTCAGTTTTGGGCAATAATTTGGAATAGGTTGATCTGGATAATGATTGTATCGCACCGAGTACGAGTCCTATTAACCCTCCCAAAACATAGAAATACAGCTCTATGTTTGGAGTATCTTTTGTCAAATTAAAACCAACAAAACAAACCAATCCCCAAATTACAATCGTGATTTTTAAGGTTTTGATATTTCCAATTTTATTAGACAGTCTCGAGAATAAGAAAGCTCCTAAAATTGCAACAAATTGAACTAATAATATGGTCGCTATTAAATTTAAAGTTTCTAACCCTAGGATTGTTCCAAATATACCGGCCATCAAAATCATTGTTTGTACACCGATACTCAATAAAAAGAATGAAATTAAAAAAATCTTTAATGCTCTGTATGCAAATAGTTCTTTTGCAACTTTTTGAATTTCACCTATTCCTTTCTTAAAGTAATTGTCTTTAGGAAGTACCACTTTTTCTTCATTAGGTAATTTAGCGTAGGTAATTTGAGCAAAACCTAGCCACCATAAACCAACCAAAATAAAAGATAATTGAGAACCAAATTGTTTATCATAAAAACCAAAAACTTCAGTCTCAATTAAAACAAGAGCTACTATTAAAAGAAGTATTGACCCTAAATATCCTAACATAAAACCTTTTGCACTCACATTATCTTGTTGATCAGGATGTGCGACTTCCGGTAAATATGCATTGTAAAAAACAATGCTTCCCCAAAAACCAATACTTGCTAGAATTGAAAAAAAGATTCCTACCCAAAGCGTTTCTTTACCTGTAAAAAAGAATAAACTCATTACAGAAATTGAACCCAAGAAACAAAAAGCTTTTAAAAATTTTTTCTTGTTACCCGAAAAGTCAGCAATTCCTGACAACATTGGAGAGATAAATGCCACTATTAAAAATGAAAAAGCCAATGCGTAATTGTATAAAGTTGTTGGCGTCCACAAGGTTCCTAAGAAGGCAATCTTTCCTTCTGCATTTGCAAAACCCTCTGATGTGGTTAAGCCCGCGTAATAAATTGGAAAAATTGCCGTACTAATCACCAAAGAATATACAGAATTAGCCCAATCATAAAATGCCCAAGCATTTATCAATTTTTTATCTCCAATTTTTAACATAAGATTGTTTTTAAGAAAAAGTTTAAAAGTACAAAAGGTGGCAATATAGGAAATCTATTTCTTTTATCTATTTGTCTGTTTTTATCCCGTTAAATTGTGTGGCATATTTCTTTGCAATTGGTAAATAATTTTTCAAATCTTGAATTCGTGAAGAATTTGATGGATGTGTACTTAAAATCTCAGGTTGTGATTTCCATTCAGATAGTGAACTCATTCTACTCCAAACTTTAGCAGCTTCAGCTCCGTCATATCCTGCCATTATCATAAAAATTAAGCCAAGCCTATCTGCTTCTTGCTCATGAATTCTACTAAACTTCAACATTCCTAAACCAGCACCAATCCCAAAAGTAGTATTCCATATTTGCTGTGCTTTTTTTGATTTTTTAGAAGTTCCTACTGTAAGTGCTTCACTACTAATTTGCTGTAACTGACCTTGAGACATTCTTTCTTGACCGTGTTTTGCAAATGCATGCGCAACTTCATGACCCATGACTGCAGCTATTCCGTTTTCATTGAGACAAACAGGTATGATTCCAGTATAAAAAACAACCTTACCACCTGGCATACACCAGGCATTTATCGTTGTATCTTCTATCAAATTAAACTCCCATTCATAAGAGTTAGCTTCGGAAATCATCTTATTTGCTCGCATAAAACGATCTACAGCTTCAGAAATTTTTTTTCCAACTTTTTTAATTTGATTGCGCATTATTTCATCGTCAGACAATTTATTCTCCTCTAAAAAGCCTTTGTACTGAGTAAAACTTACGGGTAAAACTTTTGAGTCACTTACAAAATTTAGTCGTTTTCTACCAGTAATAGGAACTGTGCTGCACGAAATGAAATAAAAAGCGAATAAAAAAAGCAACCCTATTTTTTTCATCTTATTCTATTTGTTCTATTATGTAATTTAGATTAGAAAGAAAGTTAAACTATTTTTAACATTTTATAAAACTACATATTCTATCTTTATAAAAAAGTGGAATTATTTTATAATAATCACTTTTATTTTGCCAAATGTAAAAACAATATGAAATTATGAAAACTATTTTTCCCTTATTATTTCTATTTTTTTTGATAAGCTGTTCTGGTGCAGCTCAAAACTCATCTAAAGACAAAAAAAATTATAAAATTAAAAAAACGGATGCTGAATGGAAAAACCAATTGACAGCCAGACAATATTATGTTTTACGAGAAGCCGGAACAGAAAGAGCTTTTTCTAGTTCTTACGATAAAAATTTCAAGAAAGGAATTTATGTCTGTGCCGCTTGCAAAACTGAGTTGTATAAATCTGAACATAAATTTGATTCAGGTACAGGATGGCCCTCATTTGACAGAGCAATAAAAGAAAATGTTGAATTAGATGTAGACTATAAAATAGGGTATGCAAGAACGGAATTAAAATGCACTACTTGTGGTAGTCATTTAGGACATTCTTTTGATGATGGCCCCAATAATACAACAGGGAAGCGACACTGTATTAATGGAGTTGCCTTGGAGTTTATTCCATCAAAAAAATAAGTAGTAATAATATAGAATTTAGTACAGCTCTTTGGTCTTTTGAATTTTTAAATCGTAAAAATGAAATGAACGCACATACATATTTTTAAGTTCATTTTATTTTTTGAACATTTTTCAGTCATTCAATTAATTTCTGAAGTAGCTTCTATTTGAAAAGTTAATACAAAAAACTACTCCTATTCAGTTTACAAATCCACCTCTAATTCTTATATTTGTGTTTCCTAAAAATAAGACAAATTATGTTTAATAATTTAAGCGATAAATTAGATAAAGCCTTACACACCCTAAAAGGTCACGGTAAAATTACAGAGATAAATGTTGCAGAAACGCTAAAAGAAGTTAGAAGAGCTTTAATAACAGCGGATGTAAATTTTAAAATTGCCAAAGAATTTACCAAAAGAGTTCAAACGAAAGCACTGGGTCAAAACGTATTAACCACTTTAAACCCAGGGCAATTGATGGTAAAGTTAGTTAAAGACGAACTAACCGAATTAATGGGTGGCGAAACTGTGGGGATTCATTTGGGGGGATCACCAACTGTAATTTTAATGTCTGGTCTGCAAGGTTCTGGTAAAACTACTTTTTCAGGAAAATTAGCCAACTATCTTAAAACAAAAAAATCTAAGGAAGTATTATTAGTCGGTTGTGATGTATACAGACCGGCAGCCATAAATCAACTAGAAGTTGTTGGAGAACAAATAGGCGTTGAGGTATATGCTGAAGTTGGAAATAACAACCCCGTTGAAATTTCAAAAAATGCTATCAAACATGCTAAATCAAATGGCAAAAATGTAGTTATTATTGATACAGCAGGGCGATTGGCTGTTGATGAAGAAATGATGCACGAAATTTCTGAGATTCATAAAACTGTAAATCCACAAGAAACCTTATTTGTTGTAGATTCTATGACAGGTCAGGATGCTGTAAATACTGCAAAAGCTTTTAATGATATTTTAAACTTTGATGGAGTAATTCTTACCAAGCTAGATGGAGATACTCGAGGAGGAGCTGCTTTATCTATAAAATCTGTTGTAAACAAACCCATAAAATTTATTGGTACTGGAGAAAAAATGGATGCGATTGATGTGTTTTATCCTGATAGAATGGCAGATCGTATTCTCGGAATGGGAGATGTTGTCTCTTTAGTTGAAAGAGCTCAAGATCAATATGATGAGAAGGAGGCAAGAAAATTACAAAAAAAGATTGCTAAAAATCAGTTTGGTTTTGATGATTTCTTAAATCAAATTCAACAAATTAAAAAGATGGGAAGCATGAAAGATCTTGTTGGAATGATACCTAGAGCAGGAAAAGCAATGAAGGATGTTGATATCGATGACGATGCTTTTAAAGGAATTGAGGCAATTATTCATTCGATGACTCCTGAAGAAAGAAGTACACCTACAACAATAAATATCAGCAGAAAAAAGAGAATTGCAAAAGGGTCTGGAACAACGATACAAGAAGTAAACCAACTAATGAAACAATTCAACCAAATGAGTAAAATGATGAAGATGATGCAAGGTGGTGGTGGTAAAAAAATGATGCAGATGATGCAGGGAATGAAATAAATAAAATACAACATCAAAATGATTTTATTAGACGGAAAAAAAACAGCGGCAGATATTAAAGAAGAAATTGCTTTAGAGGTAAGCAATCTGAAAGATAACGGTAAGAAAAAACCCCATTTAGCAGCAATTATAGTTGGTAATAATGGAGCAAGTATCACCTACGTTAATGCGAAAGTAAAAGCTTGTGAACGTGTTGGGTTTGATTCTACTCTAATTAGATTAGCGGAAGACACTTCTGAAGAAGAATTATTGAATGAAATTTCTACTTTAAATGTTGATAAAGACATCGATGGTTTTATCGTACAATTACCATTGCCAAAACACATCGATGAGCAAAAGATTCTAATGGCAGTAGCCCCAGACAAAGATGT
>ERZ1047472.1796-NODE-1796-length-16110-cov-4.484771_pt1 | contig 16110 bp, 9 predicted proteins | sample MGYA00383095_ERZ1047472 | MGnify/ENA primary metagenome ERZ1047472 (study PRJEB29581, sample SAMEA5548365) | metagenome | biome: marine; feature: coastal; material: water | depth 1 m | study: Short-term variability in the microbial, nano- and picoplankton... | reverse complement strand
TTGTGCACAAAGAAAAAAGCCCCTAGGTACGAATACCTAAGGACTTTTTAATCACAAACAAAAAAATGTTTTTGATGTCTTAGAAGCTGTAGATTGCAGCGATAGTGAATGCTGAAAGTGAATCAGATGCAAGGCCATCGTTGTCAACATATGGCTCAGAGTTGCTCCATGAGTCTAATCTAACTTCTGGCTTAATTGTTAAGTTTTCAACAGTGTAGCTTCCCGTAAGGGTAGTTGCAAATACGCTTGGAAGGTCATCTGCTTCATCATCATGAAGTCCAAAAAGCTCACCTCTAAGTCCAATTGTAAACGTCTCAGAAGTAGCCAATTGTGGATAAAGTGCAACACCGTAGAATCCAGCGTCATCACTTACTTGATAAGCACCATTGATCCCTAAAAAGAAGTCATCTGAAAGGTCAAAACCACCTGTATAGTCGATTTCGAATCCTAATACTTCTTCATCGTCATAGTACAAGTTCAAGAACTGTCCTGCATACCCTAACTGAGCACCCAAAGCATATCCTCCAGTAGTATTGTTGTTTACATCAGTTGGGTTCATTAGCGCAAGCATTAAGCTAAAGTCACCTAAATCAAAATCAGCTTTCAAACCAACCATTGAAAATGGACCGCTTGAAAATAAGTAAGACGTACTGTAGTTAAAGTTTCCTGCAGGAGAAATGACTTCGTAACCTAAATATGTGTTAAAACGTCCCATTGTAAGAGTTGTGGTTTCAGACACATTCCAGTATGCATACAATTGGTTGAGGTTGTACCCGCCAATAGCTGCATCACCTCTCGGTCCAAAAACAACATCGGCAACAACACCTGTTTTCTCACCTTCGTAAGCGAAAATAGCGTTGGCCATACCTAAAGCAAATCCAGTTTCGTCTGCAAAAGAAGTTCCGAAAGATTGCAACTCAGTATCAGCAGCAGATAAGTTAGTTTGGTAATAAGCGTCAACTGTTCCAGAAATAAGAAGTTTTGGCGCTTCATCCTGTGCAAAAACAGCTACAGAACATGCAATCGTTAATAATGTAAAAATTTTTTTCATAATAATTAGTTAATTTATAGTGATTAATGGCTCAAACATAGTACATAAAAATGTTAACCCCCAAAAAAGTAAGGTATATAAAGTAATTTTTATGTAGTTGACAAAAATAACCCCCTAAAATTTAGGGGTATTATGGTATTTATTTAATTATTTGTGAAATTAACATTGTTGTTTTTGGTGTAAACATGAAATTCCGCTTATTTTTTTAAGCACTTTAGTTGAATTATGAATTTGATTCGATAGGGTGTTGTCGCAGAAAAATTCACAAAAAAGGGTTGATAATTCATCAAAAACCATAGGGCCAAAATATCTAAAATACATTTTAAAGCCGATAAATTATTAAAATCATAATAATGTATGCACTATTATTGTTAGTCCTCTTTTTGTCCTTATCTTTCATCTCTAATTTGTTGAAAATTAACGTTTAAAAAAAGGTTATGTTGAAAAAACAAGGGATGTATTTGCCAGAATTCGAGCACGACAATTGTGGTGCTGGGTTTATTTGTAGTCTGGAAGGGAACAAGTCAAATGATATTATTCATAAAGCACTTCAAATTTTGGAGCGTTTAGAGCATAGGGGTGCTGTAAGCTCAGATGGTAAAACTGGTGACGGTGCCGGAATACTAACTGATATTCCTCACGAACTCTTTGTAAATGATTGTCCATTCGATTTGCCAAGTTTTGGGCAATATGCTACTGGAAATGTATTCCTGCCTAAAAAGGAGAATCAACGCGACTATTGCATCTCAGTCTTTGAAAAATTTATCAAAGAACAAGGGCTGAATGTTCAAGGATGGAGAGAAGTTCCTATTGACCCTTCAGTTTTGGGATCTATTGCAGAACAAACAGAACCTGTTGTAAAACAAATTTTCATTACCAAAAACAACGATAAGCAAGAAGATTTTGAGTTTAAATTGAAACTGTTTATTGCGCGCAAAAAAGCGGAACATGAAATTTACAATTCAAAACTTTCAGAAAGCAACTTTTTTTACCTTCCAAGTCTCTCCACAAAAATCATAATATATAAAGGACTACTTATCCCAGAAGACATCAAGTTGTACTACAATGATTTAGAAAATCCTATGTTTGTAACTCGTCTTGCATTGGTGCATCAACGATTTTCGACCAATACTTTCCCAACATGGGATTTGGCACAACCTTTCAGATATATGTGTCACAACGGAGAAATCAATACTTTACGTGGTAATATATCTAGAATGCTTTCTCGTGAGGCATTACTCGAAAGCGACTGGTTTGGAGAAGACATAAAATCGATTCTTCCAGTAATTCTTCCTAAAAAATCTGATTCTGCTTCCATGGATATGGCTGTAGAATTGCTTTTGATGACAGGTCGTTCATTGCCCGAGGTCATGATGATGCTCATCCCAGAAGCATGGGAGAAAAATGACGAAATGTCGCCTACCAAAAAAGCATTTTACGAATACAACTCTTGCTTGATGGAACCTTGGGACGGACCAGCATCTATCCCATTCACCGATGGAGATTATATTGGTGCTGTTTTGGACAGAAATGGACTACGACCTTCGCGATACTCTGTGACCAAAGATGGTTACGTGATTATGTCTTCGGAGATTGGAGTCATTGAATTGGCACCAGAAAATGTTGCATATCATGGTCGTTTGGAACCTGGAAAAATGTTTTTGGTGGACATGAATGAAGGCCGAATCGTAAATGATGAAGAAATCAAAGAGGCCATCGCAGCAAAACAACCCTACAGTGCTTGGTTAGAGGATAATTTGGTCTATCTAAAGGAAATTCCTTACAATGACTGCCCCGTTTTTCTTAATCAAGAATCACTTAATAAAAGAAAAGTGCTTTTTGGCTACACCCAAGAAGATATCAATACCATAATATTGCCAATGGCCAACCAAGCCAAAGAGCCCATTGGATCTATGGGAAGTGATACACCTCTTGCGCTTTTATCTGAACGACCACAACTTATATACAATTACTTCAAGCAATTATTTGCTCAAGTTACGAATCCACCACTAGATGGAATTCGTGAAGAATTGATCACAGACATTAGTTTGACTCTTGGTAGTGACCACAACATTTTCGAAATAAATGAAGCACATTGCCAGAAGCTTAAAATTCAAAATCCAGTAATCTCAAAACAAGATTTGGATAAAATTAAAAGCTATGATCACCCTAATTTTAAAATTACTTCTGCATCAATTCTGTACGATATCAGCAAGGGTCACAACGGTTTAGAAGATGCTCTAGATAACCTTTTAGAAACCGCTTCTGCACATGTTGATAACGGTACAAATATTTTGATTCTCTCAGACCGTAATGTATCCAAAGATAAGGCGCCTATTCCAGCACTTTTGGCATGTTCATTCATCAATAGTGGTTTACAAAAATTAGGAAAGCGTTCCAAAATAAGCATCATTATTGAGTCGGCAGAACCACGTGAGGTGCATCATTTTGCACTTTTGTTTGGCTATGGCGCAAGTGCCATTAATCCATACATGGTAAATGAAATTATTGAAGATGAAGTTTTAAGCCAAGACCCAAAAGCAGATACCGAAAAAGCAATTGCCAATTACAATAAAGCAGTAGGGAAGGGTATTCTCAAAGTGATGAATAAAATTGGCATTTCAACACTCAACTCCTACAGAGGATCGCAATTATTCGAGTGTATTGGTATCAATACGCGTGTAGTCGAAAAATATTTTCCGAATACTGCGACAAGAATTCAAGGTGTTGATTTGCATCAATTGGAAAAAGAGATTTCTAAGCGCTATGCTTCTGCATATGTCAAAAAATCTATTGATGCGACATTAGACTTAGAAATGGGTGGTCAGTACCGTTGGAGAAGAAATGGGGAGCATCATTTGTTCAATCCACTTTCTATTGCAAAACTTCAGGATTCTGTTCGTGCCAATAAACCACAGAAATACAAAGAATATGCTGAGATAATCAACAATCAATCGAAGCAATTGATGACCATTCGTGGGCTGTTCGAATTTACCAACTATGATCCAATTCCATTGGAAGAAGTTGAACCTTGGACCAATATCGTAAAGCGTTTTAAAACTGGTGCAATGTCCTATGGATCAATCAGTAAAGAAGCTCATGAAAACTTAGCTATTGCTATGAACAGAATTGGTGGAAAAAGTAATTCTGGTGAGGGTGGAGAAGACCAAGAACGTTTTTATAAAAATGCTAATGGTGATTGGAAAAACAGTGCTATCAAGCAAGTAGCATCTGGCCGATTTGGAGTTACATCTAATTACCTTTCAAATGCTCAGGAAATTCAAATAAAAATGGCACAAGGTGCCAAGCCAGGAGAGGGCGGACAACTTCCTGGGCCAAAAGTAAATCCTGACATTGCTAAAACACGAAATTCAACGCCTTACGTAGGGCTTATTTCTCCGCCTCCACATCATGATATTTATTCTATTGAAGATTTATCGCAACTTATTTACGACTTAAAATCGGCAAACCGTCAAGCGCGTATCAATGTCAAACTTGTTTCTGAAGTTGGGGTAGGTACTGTAGCAGCAGGTGTAGCCAAAGCCAAAGCAGATGTAGTATTGATTTCCGGATATGACGGAGGAACAGGGGCATCTCCTTTAACATCTCTAAAACATGCAGGACTTCCTTGGGAATTAGGTTTGGCCGAAGCACAACAAACCCTCGTAATGAATGATTTGAGGAGTAGAATTGTGGTAGAATGTGACGGTCAATTGAAAACAGGAAGAGATGTTGCAGTAGCTTGTCTTTTGGGAGCAGAAGAATTTGGATTCGCAACCGCACCGCTAGTAGCGTCTGGGTGTGTGATGATGCGTGCTTGTCACCTCAATACATGTCCAGTTGGAATTGCAACACAGAACCCTGAACTGCGTAAAAAATTCAAAGGAAAACCAGAGCATGTCGTAAACTTTATGTATTTCATTGCACAAGAATTACGTGAAATTATGGCTAAACTTGGTTTTAGAACCGTAGATGAAATGGTTGGTCAAGTCGATAAACTAGACCGTAACACAGCCATTGAACATTACAAATCTAGAGGGATTGATTTATCACCAATTCTTCATAAAGTTGAAGTCAGTAAAGATGTTGATATTCTCAATACAGATAAGCAAGATCATCAATTGGAACGTGCTTTAGATTTTGAAATCATAGACAAGGCACATCCTGCTTTGTTCCGTAAAGAACCAACAGTATTAGATTTAAAAATCAACAATGAAAATAGAGCAGTAGGCGCAATTTTGAGCAATGAGATATCTAAAATATACGGTGCTCAAGGATTGCCTGATAGTACACTCAAAATTAACTTTAAAGGGTCTGCTGGTCAAAGTTTTGGTGCTTTTGCCACAAAAGGATTGACACTGAATGTTATTGGGAATACTAATGACTACTTAGGTAAAGGATTGTCTGGTGCAAAAATTTCGGTACGTGTTCCAGATGAATCTACTATTGTTCCTGAGGAAAATATCATCATTGGAAATGTTGCACTTTATGGAGCAACTTCTGGAGAGGTTTACATCAATGGTAAAGCTGGAGAGCGTTTTTGTGTTCGGAATTCTGGTGCAAAAGCGGTAGTCGAAGGGATTGGCGACCATGGTTGTGAATACATGACCGGTGGTGTGGCCGTTATTTTGGGCGATGTAGGCCGAAACTTTGGAGCAGGTATGAGTGGTGGTATTGCTTATGTTTACGATCCTAATCAAACATTTAAAAATAAATGCAATCAAGAAGGGCTCAATTTGGATCCGCTAAAAGAGGATGCTCATGTTTTAGAAATAAAAACACTCATTGAAAATCATTACAACAATACTCTGAGTCCATTAGCGCAACGTATTTTGGAACAATGGGAAACAGAGTTGAAACATTTTGTTCGTGTTTTTCCAGAAGAATACAAACAAGCATTAATAAGATTAAAAAACGAAAACCTCGTAAAAAAATAATACTATGGGAAAGATCACAGGTTTTATGGACTACAAGCGTGTAGACGAATCGTATGATGCGGTAAAAGAACGCGTTAAGCATTATAAAGAATTTACAGTTCCTTTAGACAAAAAAGAACTACAGAACCAAGGCGCACGCTGCATGGATTGTGGAATCCCATTTTGCCATAGCGGTTGCCCACTTGGAAATTTGGTTCCAGATTTCAACGATAATGTTTATCGAGGGAATTGGGAAAAAGCAGCAAAAATTCTGCATTCAACAAACAATTTTCCAGAATTTACTGGTCGTTTGTGTCCAGCTCCTTGCGAACAAGCTTGTGTATTAGGCATTAATGAAGACCCTGTAAGTATTGAGAATATTGAAAAAAATATTGTCGAAACAGCTTTCGAAAAAGGATGGGTTAAACCACAAATTCCTGAAAATAGAACTGGAAAAACAGTAGCTATTGTTGGTTCTGGTCCATCAGGATTGGCAGCGGCACAACAATTAAACCGAGCAGGTCATCTTGTTACCGTTTTTGAACGTGATGAAAAAATAGGAGGGTTGTTGCGTTATGGAATTCCAGATTTTAAACTTGAAAAATCGATTATAGACCGTCGTATTGATGTATTGAAAGAAGAGGGGATTATATTTAAACCGAACACAAATGTTGGGGAGGATGTAAGCATTGAAACACTAAAATCTGACTTTGATACGCTTCTGCTTTGTGGTGGTGCTACCGCTCGTCGTGTTTTACCTATAGATGGCGCCAATTTGAAGGGTGTACATCAAGCAATGGATTTTTTGAAGCTCAACAACGAATATGTTGATGGGCTTAAAACATTTGATCAAATTATTTCTGCTAAAGGTAAAAATGTAATTGTTATTGGAGGTGGTGATACGGGCTCGGATTGTATAGGAACTTCAAACAGGCACGGCGCAAAATCTGTTACAAATTTTGAAATTTTGGATAAACCTTCTGAAGGTCGTCCAGCACACCAACCATGGCCTTTTTGGCCCATGAAAATGAAGACAAGTTCATCTCACCAAGAAGGTGTACAACGGCATTGGAGTGTATCAACAAAAGAATTTGTCGGAGATGAAAATGGAAATCTTACTGCTCTAGTTACTTGTGAAGTGGAGTGGATTTTTAAAGAAGGAGAACGCCCTCAGTTAAGAGAGCTTCCTAATTCCGAAAAAACATGGCCTTGTGATATGGTATTATTGGCACTTGGTTTTACTGGACCAGGTTCTAATCTAGTGGATCAATTAGGTTTGGAAACTGATTTTAGAACAAACATCAAAGCAACAACTAAGGACTACAAAACCAATATTCCTGGTGTTTTTGCTGCGGGAGATATCAGAAGAGGCCAATCGCTTATTGTTTGGGCTATTTCAGAAGGTCGCCAAGCTGCACATCATATGGATACATTTTTGATGGGGTCTTCGGACTTACCGCTCAAGGATGATAATGATTTGCCAAGAGTTTAGGTTTCGATTTCAATATTTCCATTGATTTTAGATTAGGTTTTTTTTAAGTTTACCCTTATTTTTTCTTCGTAATACAGAGGTGGTGAAACAAATAAATTTTTAAATTATTATTTAATATGTATTTTAACCCAAAATTAAACGCTTTTGTTAGCGCATTATATTTATTCATGTGCTACAACATCTTAATTAATTATGAAAAAAATACTCTTTTTAACCGCTTTTCTACTGGTACTTGGGTGTCGTGATGAAGAAGTTGAATCTGTTTCGCAAGTTGATAATGCTCCTTTTGAAATTACACAAATTAGTTTTAAACCAGATTTTAATACAACCATTACTGATGAAATTGTATTAGACTTTGATGGTGTCCAAACATTCAGTGGGTACATCCCTTATGGTGTTTCAATTCAAAGTTTGGTTGCTAGTATAACGACGTCGCCAGAGGGCGGTATCATTCAATTGGATGGGGCGCTATTTCAAAACGAAGTCACAGCTCATGATTTTGGAAAAGAAGTCAACGTAGAACTGTTTAACTCAGATCAGTCCAATTCTTGGAATTATACTGTTCGTTTGACCTATTTTACAGGGCTGCCCATCCTTAGCATCGATACTGATGGTATTCCTGTAGACTCTAGAGATGTTTATGTGGATGGATCTATAGAATTGTTTGGAGGATTGAATTTTGAACACATAGATACATCAAACATAATGATTAGAGGTCGAGGAAATTCTACTTGGTTTCTTCATCCAAAAAAACCATATCAGATTAAATTTGAAACAAAAACTAATATTCTTGGACTTCCAAAAGATAGAAAATGGGTTTTACTTGCCGAGTACTCAGATAAAACGATGCTAAGAAACAAGTTGACCTACGAAATGGGTGCTATGAGTAGTCTGGACTATACTCCCGCAGGCGAATTTGTAGAATTTTTTCTGAATGATGTTCATCTAGGAACATATTTTTTGGCACAAAAAGTTGAAGAATCAAACAATCGTGTACAAATTGGTGATGATGGATATTTGATAGAGATTGATCAAGATTATAGAGTCGATCAAGAAGATGTCTTTTTCGCACCTACCATTTTCACTCAACAATACACCTCCAATGTATTTAATATCAAAGCGCCGAATATCAGCTATGGCTCAGCTGAATTTGATCTCATTGAAAATCATGTTAATGATTTTGAATCTGCTCTATTTGGACCAGATTTTACAGACCCTGACATCGGCTATCGTGCCTTTGTAGATATTGATAGCTTTGTCGACTGGTTTTTAATCAATGAAATTTCAAAAACCGTAGATGCTCAATGGTATTCAAGTATCCATTTTACCTATATCCCTGGTGAAAAAATAAAAATGGGTCCGCTATGGGATTTTGATTTGTCTTATGGTAATGTTGATTATGCTGATCCCGAATACCCTGAAGGTTTTTGGATCAAAGACAACCCTTGGATCAGTAGAATGTTTGAAGATCCCTATTTTGTATCACTTGTTGAAAATAGATTCAGTTATTATTACAATAATTTAGGATACTTCAATGAGTTTATTGACGATAATAGTGCTTATTTGGATCGCTCTCAAGCTTATAACTATGATATTTGGCAAAGTTTGGGGATGTATGTTTGGCCAAATCCCGTTTGGTTTGATACTTATGCCGAGGAAATAAACCACCTCAAGCAATGGCTTTCTACTCGAATGAATTGGTTGGCACAAGAATTTGGTTCTTAAACCCCAAATCTGTTAATGTTTTGATAAATCAAAACCAATTTCGTTGGCGTTGTATTAGTTTTGTTTCAATCTAATGAGATAAAAATTAAACAAAAATGCTATCACAATTCATTAAAATATTAAGTTTTTTGATTCTTCCATTCTTTGTTATTGATGGAGATCAAAAACAAAACAAAGATTTTCAGGGAAAAGCTACTTATATTTCAAAATCGAAGATGGATCTAGGGCGTTGGGGAGCTCGAATGAGTGAGGCCCAAAAAAAGCAAATCGCTGCACGTTTAAAAAATCGATTAGAAAAAGAATTTACTTTAGTCTTCAACAAAGAAGAATCGTTATTTAATGAGGAGGAACAATTGGACGCAATTTCAGGTGCTACAGATTCTTGGGGTAAAAATTTTGCTGCTGGAGAAAATTACAAAAACGTAAAGACTAATACTCAAATTCAGCAACAAGAATTTTACGGTAAAAAGTTTTTGGTTAAAGACCAATTGCAACCTATGGAATGGACTTTAGGAAAAGAAACTAAAAAGATAGGAAATTACACCTGTTTCAAAGCCACCACTTTTATTGCTACAGATGATTTATTGTGGTATTCTTTTTCGTGGGGGCGTATGCGCTCTAACGATTCAACACAAGATGAGACTACCGAAAACAATGAAACTGCTGTAGAGATTACTCAGGTTGAGGCATGGTATACGCCACAAATCCCTGTACGTCATGGACCATCAGAATATTGGGGATTACCTGGTTTGATTCTAGAAGTTAGTGCTGGCGACACCACGATGTTGTGCTCAAAACTTGTCCTTAATCCAGAAGAGACAATAGTAATTGAAGCGCCAAAAAAAGGAACAATTGTTGCCAAAAATGAGTATCAAGACCTTATACAAAAGAAAATGGCAGAGTTTAGAAGCAACCGAATGCGTCGTCGTTAAGTTCTAATTTTTCCTCGCTAATAATTACAATATACCCAACCAGTGAACATTTCATTATCTTCATTGTTAAGACGAAGTGCATAAAAATATGTACCTACGGTTACACGTTTGCCATCATCTGACTGACCTGCCCATTTTTTGTTGTTATTTCCTCTAAATATACACTCGCCATATCGGTTATAAATTTTGAGTGTATGGTTTAAATGAACATCGTATAAATTTTGAATCTCAAATACATCATTCAGACCATCGTTATTTGGTGATATAGCTTCAGGAATAATGATGTCACAATTTTCAGAAACTAATACTATTGGATAAATTTCATAACAAAGCGCTTCTTCAATACGGGCATAGACCATTTGATCCTCACTAGAAACCATAAAGGTACTTGGATTAATAATCTCATTAGTCAAGTTTTCTGCCTCTTGGAGTAAATTGAAGAATCCAGAAAAATTGGGACTTGAAAATACATCAGCGGCGGTATATAAATCTACCGTTGGGCTGCTGCTTTGACAATATAAAATCTCAAAAGGATCTGTATAAATAGTTGGATCTTCAGCAATCAATATAATTGAATAAACTTCATAGCATAAGGTAGTTTCTATTCGTGCATAAACTATTTGATCAAGTTCAGTCACTGGAAAATTTTCAGGAGATTCGATTATATTATTAAGTGTTTCAGTATCTAATATTGAGTTAAAAAATCCAGAGAAATCAGCACTCAAAAAGAGATTAGAAGCATCAAGTAAATTAGCTGTAGGGTTGTTGTCTTGACAATACATAAGCTGAAAAGGATCGTTAAAAATCGTTGGTTCTTCAATTATAACTTCAATTGCTACTAAAGTTTGACTCTCACAATCGTCAATAGTTTGTGTGATATACACTGTAGTGCTTTCGTCAACTACTGTAGCCGCATCCAATAATGTATCTCCTTCTTCAGCGTAAAACCGAATATTTGATCCATTGGTTTGCAACTGATTTAAAGTCATTGATTCACAAAAAGTTTGAGGTGAATCTGCAGTTGGTGGTGGGGTGTTACAGCTGCTGTCTATGGAACAAAATTCTAAAATTCTAACTTGTTGTAAATTGTTCGCTCCACCAGTTGCTGCAGTAAAACCCCAATATAAGTTAGGATCTCCACCGAAAAACAAAGTAGAAATATCTATAGTTTGAGTAAAGATTAGTACACCATCTAAAGTTAAGCTCAAAAGTTTATCTGTTCCGTCCCAAGTAATTAGAATAGGATGCCACAAACCATCTTCTAGATTACTGACACCAACGTAGGGTGTGTATTCACTGTGCGCCGACATTACCCAAGGCTGACCATTTGCAATCAATGCCACATGATCATCTTGTATGGGATCATTTCCGGAGTTCCACCAAGTATCAAATTCAATGGCCAATGATGGAGAAATACCAGAGTATCCAATACCTCCGCCTAGTGTTCCTTCATCGTTAGAAATGGCTTGAATTACAAATGCAATACCATCGGCACCACCATCTTGTGTCCCTAAATAAAGCTCAGCTTCTAAACTAAAATCTAAATCAAAATTGACTAAACTTTGAGACCAAACAAAACCCGCCTGATTATTAACGGCTTCAGTTAATCGAACGGTATCATCATTCATCACAGTGGCGTTTCCGGAAACCACAAATTCTCCTTCTTCAAATGTAAAACAGGGTGTTGTTTGTGCTTTTGCTATAGAAGATATTAGCAATAGCGTAAGTATTAATAATCGCATGTTTGTTAAATTAGTTGGTTCCACTAAATTAATATTTTTATTTCTTTTTTTTAAAATAATCAGCTAATTATCACACAACAATACATATTTTTGTCTATCCTTAGATTTTAACTTATGAAAGCCAAATTATTTTCATTTTTTCTCCTTCTGCTTTTTAGTGGTTGTGCAGAAAAAAAGTCATGTCCTACTCTTCCAAAAAATGTAATCCTTCTGATCAGCGATGGTACCGGATTATCCCAAATATCTTCAGCTTATTTTTATAAAAAATCAGATGTAAATTACTCTCGTTTTCAGCACATAGGGCTCATCACGACAAGTTCTTCAAGGGAAGATATTACTGATTCTGCTGCAAGTGGTACTGCCTTTGCTAGCGGAACAAAAACCTATAATGGGGCTATTGGTGTTTTAGAAGATTCAACGCAACTTGAAAATATTGTTGAAATTGCCTCCATAAAAGGGGTTAAAACAGGAGTAGTAGCTACATCATCAATTACACACGCAACACCCGCTAGTTTTTATGCACATGTCACTGATAGAGATTTTCAAGAAAAAATTGCGCTTCAACTTGCCAAATCAGAAATAGATTTTTTTGCTGGTGGTGGTGCAAATTTTTTTAATCAACGCAGTGATGCGCTTAACATTATCGACACCCTTACCGCTCATAAATTTACCATTGAAACATCATCTTTAACTTCAATTGAGGCGATCAAGTCTAACCAAAAGCAAGGTTTTTTGTTGAGTAATGATGGAATGCCAAAAATGAGTGAGGGTAGAGGGGATTTTCTACCTAAAGCAACTATGTTGGGGATTGAATTTTTACATCAAAATGAAACGCCTTTTTTTATAATGTCTGAAGGATCTCAAATAGATTGGGCAGGTCATGATAACGATACCGCTTATCTTATCTCTGAACTTATCGATTTTGACGAACTTATCGGAGCAGTACTAGATTTTGCAGCCGAAGATGGAGAAACCTTAGTGGTAGTGACTTCAGATCATGAAACGGGTGGCTTTACACTTTCAGGTGAAAATTATACCACCAAAGAAGGCGAAGTTTACAGTAGTTACTCAAAATTAGAGCCAAAGTTCTCTACAGGAGGACACTCAGCAACTTTGATCCCAGTTTTTGCTTATGGTCCAGGTGCAGAACATTTTTCTGGCGTTTATGACAATACTGATATTTTTCATAAAATCATGAAACTTACGGGTTGGGATAAAAACTAAATCACAGATTTTTGCAGTTAGTTTTTTTAATTAATAACTCATGTTTATATTTTAAATAATACGAACTTATTGTTCATGATATTTAATGTGTTGGTAATAACATTTAAAAAATTAATGATTTATCCAGAATAAGAATAGTATTGATTTTTTGTCTAGATACAAAAAAGCCCAACGCATTGCGTTGGGCTTTTTTTTGACTAATTCAAAGGAAACTATTCCACAATGATAGGAAAAGTCTCTGTGATGTCTGTTTCACCACCAGCATTGGTGATGTCACCATCTGCAACACCATCTGCCGATTTGTTCGGCTCGTGACGAAGTGTGAATGTCAAATCTCCAGAACTTGCAGTATTTGCAGTTAATGTAAATTCTACACCAATTGGGTCGCCATAGCCATCTTCATCATCATATGTTGTAGTTACGTCAAGACCAGTTCCTATGGTATAGAAAAACTGGTGTTCGTCCGCTTCTTCTTCAACTTCTTCTGTGATGTCCTCCGCAGGAGTTTCAGTTTCGTTCAAAAGCTCGATAATACCATCATAAGTGGTTCCAGCGGATAAAGGTCCTGATACTGTAACTATGGCTTCACCATCGCCATCACCGTCCATGTCTACAGTTTTCAATGTGATTTCTGATCCACCACCTGAGGGGGTAAGTCTTACTGTCATGGTTGTGATAACCTCTTCTTCGTTTACTGGTTCTGGTGCTGGATCATCATCAGAACACCCTGTGAATACTAACGATAGAATTAAAATTGTATAGATAAAAAATTGTTTTTTCATTGTTTTGATATTTAAAAAATTAATAATTGAGTTTTAGATTTAATAAAAAATTTCTACCTAAGTCATCAGCATAAAAGCGCTGAAGATTCAAGTAGTTTCGGTAGGAGGTATTGGTGATATTCGTAATTCCTAATCCTACCGTTAGGAGCGACTTTTTTGCGATTTTAAATTCGATACTAGAATTGAAATTTAGTAAATGATATGCGCTAGGCGGAGTGCTTATATCTACAGTTTCCGTCGATTCCGTTTCTGGAATGTATACCTCAAAATTATTATTTGGGTATTCATTTTGTGCAAAAACATATTGGCTTTGCAATTCCATTTTTAAATTATGGAATCTAGGATAGGTAAACTTTATTTCGTTTCTAGTGCTTATTGGAGGCATACTGATTAGTGGTAGATCTTTTTTACGATCATACCCTTTTACAACGGATAATTGATGCGTTGAGCTTATATGTTCATTGTACTTATAAGCCGCATCGACATCAATTCCAATCAATTGCGCTTGTGTTTGTCTGTATTCCCAAACTTGAAAATTTCCTCGTATGGTTTCTCGAACCGATGTGGGTTCAATAATAACATAATTAGAAATTGTATTTATATATGGGTTCAAAGAAAAACTAGAACTCTCATGATCACGTTGTAGTGTAGCCGATATTTTGTGTCCTATTTCCGACTTAAAACTCAAATCACCCAGTTCTATTCGTGCACCAGAGTGGTGTAATCCTTCACTGAATAGCTCTGATGGGTTTGGTGCACGTGATGCTAGAGCATAGTTAAAAAATAAATGATAATCTTCATTAAAACTATACTTGGCACCAAGCGTGGCCGAGCCATTATTGAATTTTAAATTTGGGTTTGTCAACACTTGTGTACCCAGATCTTCGATTACAATATTTGGATATAATTCATCATAATTACGATTTTCCCAGAACGATGTGCGGTAAAATTTATACACATCCATATGGACATAATCAAAACGTGCACCTGCTTCTATTTGCCATTGGTCATTTACTTTGTAATCACCAATGAGGTATAGTCCCAAATCATATTTTTTATAATCTGGAATTAGGCGTCTAACTCCAGTTTCTGGGTTAGCAAAGTTGTTTTGATATCTAGCCATTAGACCAGATTTAAGATGTATTGCATTATTGCTATTACTATCAAAATCTAACAAAACGGTATGGGTGTCTAATTTGAGATCCAAAGCGGCTTTGTCTTTATCATCTCCTCTTCTGATGTCAAATTCCAATCGATTGTTTTGTTGGTAATCATACTGAAGACTCAATTTGCCAAAATTTTCAAATTTTTTAAACCCTTTAATTCTAGCTAAGTGATGTGTTACTTGTTGTTTAGGCGCCCCAATTTGATAATCAAAATCATTGACAATCAATGGGGTATTGCTGCTGAGTGCTCTTACTTGATCTGCAGCACCATGAAGATGCGAAGCGCGTAGGATGCCTATTTCATTATTAAAAAACGAATAGTAGGCCTCAAGACCATGATTAAATCTATTGAGCCCTAAACGTAGCGATGCATTTCTTTCCGCCAAACCAGTATTAGTCAAGTTGTAGTGCGCAGCTTCAAAATCGCCAAAGCGTTTTAAGCTTCCATGTACTGTAGCATAATAACCATTTTCGAAGCTTTTTGTAAGATGCGATGACATTATTGCTCCGCGTCCGTTTGAAGCTGCAGAAACTAAGGTCTTTCCATAAAGACTATCCTTTACAGGAACCTTTTGTCCTTCAACAATAATGACTCCGCCTACCGCATCACCTCCAAATTGCAGTGCACCAGCACTTTTCACCAAAGTTAGTCTTCCAATGGAATTGATATCAATGTTTGGAGCGTGTTCTACACCCCATTCTTGATCTTGCATCCGTACATCGTTGTTGATGATTACAAGCCTACTGCTGTGTAGTCCATTGATGATGGGTTTTACAATTCCATTGCCTTTGTTTAATGAAGTTACTCCACTCAAGCTACTAAGCGCATCACCCATAGAACCCGTACTGAAACGCTCTAGTGTTTCTTTGGATACATTATTTTCCAATACAGTTTTGGTTGTATTTTCGTAGGCCTTGCCTTCCAAAATGATCTCATTGAGTTCTTCTAAATGATGTTCTAGTCTAAAATCTCTTTTCATATGTCCAGTAACTTTTACTGAAAAGATCTTTGTTTGACAAGATGAATGCAATACTTTAATCTTGTATGTCGTGTTATTACAAAGGTTTGAAAGTGTATAA
>ERZ1047472.1794-NODE-1794-length-16125-cov-23.262601_pt1 | contig 16125 bp, 13 predicted proteins | sample MGYA00383095_ERZ1047472 | MGnify/ENA primary metagenome ERZ1047472 (study PRJEB29581, sample SAMEA5548365) | metagenome | biome: marine; feature: coastal; material: water | depth 1 m | study: Short-term variability in the microbial, nano- and picoplankton... | reverse complement strand
GGCCTAATTGGAGCGTCCAGATTGGAAGCCCCACATTGGAAGGGCCACATTGGAAAGACCGCATTGGTAAGACCAAAGTGGTCTAAAACTTGGCCGTCCTGCGTACTGAGCTCTATGAATTCAATAACCCCCATAACAGTTCCGCCCACGATGACCCGCAGCCATGAAATCGCGGGCATTCTGCGCGATGAAATCCTTCGCGGCCAGTTTCGGCCGGGTGAACGCTTGCCCTCCGAAAGAGATCTTGCTGCCCGATTCGGCGCTAGCCGTGGCGCCGTGCGCGAAGCGCTGTCGCAGATCGAGCAGCTTAGGTTGATTGATATTCAGCCCGGAGGCGCGCGCATAAAAGAAGTCAACGACGCAAGTATTGCTGTCCTAGGGCCGCTCCTTGGTCTGGGCGCGGTACCCGATGCTGGGCTAGTTGATCAGTTTCTCGATACGTTTTCGGCTCTGGCACGCTTCACAGCGACCCGAGCTATTCCTCGAATCACAGAAGTGCAACGAACGGATCTGCTTGCGCAACTGGATGCGATGACCGATGACCTCGGCAGCGTTGAATCACTGCAGCCCAAGATGCGTGCGTTCTTACTGACACTCGATCGAATTGCGGACAATTTGGTGGTGAGGCTTATCAGCAACGATTTGCAGGCGCAGTTTGTCGAAAGAATGCTGCTATTACATCCGCGACCAGGCCTGAAGCTGGAGTCGTTAAAAGCGCTGGTCGTGGGGATGCGCTTAGGTGTAGAGAATGGCGATGGTGAGGGAGTTGCTGCGGCGCTCGATATCCATTTTCTGAGCATGCGCGCGTTAGTCGCCCAAGCTCTTACAAGCACGTAACCGAATTGACATTGACACGCTGCCAGCGTCGTAACGAACGCCGCCGGCAAAGGATTAAGAAATCTAGGAGTAAGACATGAAACGAGTATTGATGCCGATTGGCATTCTTTTAGGAAGCATTGTTGTCGCAGTAGTATTGATTCGTAATCCCACGCGGGTCTCCGAATCGGCGCCAGAAATCATTCCAATTAGCGTCCGTGTCGCTGAGGTTCAGGCAGAGTCGGTGCAGCTATTCATCGAATCGCAGGGCAAGGCGCAAGCGGCCCGTCAGGCGAGCGTCTCCTCTAATGTGCAAGGCCCCGTTGCCTGGGTGTCACCTTCGTTAGAAGCGGGCGCCTACGTAATGGCCGGCGAGCCGTTGGTTAGGTTGGAGCTGACTGATTTTGAAACGGCAGTGACGCGCAGTCGCGCCAGCTTCGATCAGGCGTCTGCCGAGGCAGAATTTGCAGAGGCAGATCTCGCTCGCATCACCGAGTTGGCTGCGAAAAATTTGGTGAGCGAGGCAGAGTTGCAGAATGCACAACGTGCCGCTACGGTTAATGAGGCTCGATTCGCCGATGCCGAAGCCAATTTAAAGCAGTCCGAACTTGATGCAGAGCGGTCGATATTGCGTGCCCCTTTTAATGCTGTTGTTGCGTCGCGCGATGTCGAGCTTGGTCAATTTGTCAATCGTGCCCAGAGTGTCGCGGTGTTATTCGATGCCGACAGTGTCGACGTGCGCGTTCCATTAGCGATCAGGCAGCTCGGCTATCTCGATGTTCCCACCAGCTTTCGCGGTGAGTTCGAATCAGCTCAGGCGCCAGCGGTAGAGTTAGTCGGAAGCTACGGTGGCAGGGAGTACACCTGGATGGGCAAACTCTTGCGCACCGAGGCGACAATCGATCCGAACAGCAATACGGTGCAATCAATCATTCGCATCGAGCAACCTTCTGTTAACGGCGCGAGTGATTCTATACCTTTACCTATAGGCCTGTTTGTCGAAGCACGCATCGCAGGCAAATTAATAGAAAACCTTGTTGCCCTACCGCGCTCGGTTATCCGCAATAACTCGCAGGTGCTCGTGGTAGATGCCGAAAACAAAATGTATTACCGCGACGTGGAAATATTTCGTCTAGAGCAAGATCGGGTGTTGATCAGTGGCGGCCTCATGCTTGGCGAAAAGATCTGTATCTCGCCGATACAAGCTGTTGTAGATGGGATGTCCGTGCGGCCAGTCCTCGAGATGATTTAAGCAATTAGCCTAATTTTACTACTTAATTACAGTAGCAACATATGCGCCTGAAGGCGTGTGGAGGATGTCAGTGCGAACTCCCATTACATGGTTTGTAAAAAACCCCGTAGCCACAAATTTGTTGATGATGATCTTCCTAGCTGGAGGCTTCATCTCTTACCTCAACCTTAATCAGGAAGAATTCCCCGATATTGACTTCGGGCTTGTTCAGGTCAGCGTTGCTTACCTCGGAGCGACTCCCGATGAGGCGGAATCAGCTGTTTGTTTACGCATAGAAGAGGCATTAGAGGGCGCAGAGGATATTGATCGCCTCACTAGCACCGCGCGAGAAGGGGGATGCGATGCCACTATCGAGTTAACGAGTGGTGCCGATCTCAATCGCGTCTTGAATGATGTGAAGGGAAAAATAGATGCGGTGAGTACGTTCCCTACTGAAGCTGAGAGGCCGATCGTTAGAGCTTTTAGCTCAAGCGGCAACGTGATGACTCTTGCTTTATCGTCAAAAACAGATGACACCGCGCTTAAGATCATAGCTGATCAAGTTCGCAATGATATATTGGATCTTGACGGGATTTCGACTGTAAACATAGCCTATCTAAGGCCTTTTGAAATTTCTATCGAAGTTTCAGAGACGACTCTTCGCCAATACAATTTAACGTTAGATCAAATCTCCCGTGCGATTGATCGTGCTTCACTGGACTTACCTGGCGGTACAATTCGCACTGCGTCGGGCGAAATATTGCTTCGTACTAAGGGGCAAGTGTATAGCGGTGATGAATATGAAAATATTGTGGTGCAATCCTACCCAGACGGGACGCAATTGCGTCTCGGTCAGATCGCTACGGTCAAAGATGGTTTCGAAGAGGGGTATCTTGACGCGCGTTTGAACGGTGTCAACGCAGCGATTATCGACGTGCTTAGAGTCGGTGACGAAGATATCGTCTCGTCATCAAATCAGGTTAAACGATGGATGGCTTCGAGCAATTTTGATTTACCACAAGGCATGAGTTTGGCAATTATCTCTGATTCAGCGATCTCAACTGAGGATCGTATTGCGACGGTCGCAGGCAATGCTTATACCGGTTTACTTTTTGTCCTATTGATTCTGACTTTATTTTTAAGGTTCAAATTGGCGATTTGGGTAGCTGCAGGTATTCCTATTGCGATTGCTGGCGCCCTGTCCCTGTTCCCTACCGTGGGTCTGACTATTAGTTCGCTGACAGTGATGGGCTTCATTCTCGTGCTCGGAATCATAGTCGATGACGCGATTGTTGTCGGCGAACGTATCCATGCCTTCGAAGTGAAAGGCTTTGCAAAAGAGGACGCAGCGATCGAGGGGACCATAGAAGTCTCAGTCCCTGTAATTTTCGGTGTGCTAACCACGATAGCCGCATTTTTACCGATCTTGCTGCTAGGTGGGCAGATGGGTGCTTTTTTCAATACGATAGGCGGAGTCGTTGTGTTTTGTCTTATTGCCAGCCTCATCGAATCGCAGTTAATTTTGCCAGGTCATATCGCCCATCGTAAAACGGAAGGCTACTTTGGGGACGGATCGCGATTAGTGCTTGCTTGGCAGGCGCTCCAAAGCCGAATAGCAAACGGCATGGAAAACTTTGCTGAATATCGATATCGACGGGCCCTGAAAAAAGTGCTCAAGCATCGTTATGCGGCTTGGGCAACTGCTACTGGGGTAATCTTGGTGACATCCGCCTTAATGTTCAGCGGGCGCGTTGGGTTGCAATTCTTTCCTTCGATCGAGGGTGATACGGTTTGGGGGACTGTAGTGATGCCAGTGGGAGTTCCCAGCTACATTACCGAGAATGCGATTAATGCAATCGAAGAAAAAGCTATAGAGCTAGCCGTTGAGCTGGAAGATGAATTGATTGGGCTCAAGACGAGTGGGATGGCGCCTGCATCAACTGAGAGAGTTGTCGATAGCATTCTCACCGTAATAGGTGGTCGGGCACCTCGGGGCGGACCTGGCTCTCCCGGTAAGGGCGGGTCTGGCAGTAGCGAGGTTGCCGAAGTTGTGATGTACCTCTCACCATTCTTTGATCGTGGAGAGATTAGCTCTGCAGAGGTACGAAACCGGTGGCGTGAAAAAGTGGGCAGTATTCCGGATGCCTTAGAACTCACCTTTGTATCAGATGCATTTTCTGCGGGTGATGCGATCAACTATCGACTCGCAGGTCGTAACGAAGAAAATCTACAAGTGGCAGCAGCGGAGCTGCGTGGTGAACTTAATCGCTACCCCGGTGTTTTTGATGTCTCCGATTCCTTCCGTGCTGGTAAACAAGAAGTGCAAATTCAAATTCTTGAGCGCGGCAAAACACTTGGGCTCTCGCTCAATGATATTGCAACTCAGGTACGGCAAGCATTTTTCGGAGCAGAGTCGCAGAGGATTCAACGCGGTTCTGACGACATCCGTGTGATGGTTCGTTATCCAGAAGATGAGCGCCAATCGCTTGCTAATCTCGAAAAATTGCTTATCCGAACGCCTTCGGGGGCGGAGGTACCTTTCCTAAGTATTGCGGATTTCTCACTTGGGAACAGTTACTCAAGTATTAATCGGCGGGATGGACGAAGAATTATTACCGTCAAAGGCGATGTCGATCGAACGGTAGTCGCACCTGATGAGATTCGACGTGAGGTGATTCGGAAATTTCAATCGAAATGGCAGCGTGAGCTAGATGTCGAACTGGTAGTAGGCGGAGAAAGTGAGAGACAAGCCGAGTCGTTTGGTGAGCTGTTCTCCACGCTACCAATTGCCATGATGGTTATTTTTGCGCTCTTAGCGATACCGCTTAAGTCGTACTTCCAACCACTAATCATAATGAGCGTGATCCCTTTCGGAGCGATTGGTGCTATTTTCGGCCACTTCATTATGGGGGCTGATCTCGTCTTCTTTTCAGTCCTAGGAATTATCGCGCTGAGCGGTGTGGTGGTGAATGCCAGTCTCGTGCTTGTAGTGTCTGTTAATCGTCTGCGAGAGGAGGGCATGGGCATGGTGGATGCTGTTTCTTCAGCCGGAGCTCTCCGTTTTCGTCCTATATTTCTTACCTCATTGACGACGTTTATTGGTCTAGTACCCTTGATGATATCACCAAACCCCGCGACATTTTTTGTAGTCCCAATGGCTATTTCGCTAGCCTGGGGTGTTTTATTTGCGACTGTTATCACTCTATTTTTGGTGCCTTGCCTGTATTTAATACTGCACGATTTCGCCGGGCATACCGATTCCAAGGAAGAGCGCGCTAAGGCTTACAAACATACTCCAAAGGCCGCAGTCGGAAACTAATACGATGGCTTTACCTGAAGGCGTTGTCCCATGATGCCTTCAGGTAATATTTTAAATTCTGTCTAACTTTCTACTCGTTCATCTCATTGGATTCGACTATGACGCCCTTCCCCTGGCTCCAACGAAAAATTTCACCCAGTCCAGCGGTGGTTCTGGCCACTAAAGCTCTGACTATCGCAGGTGTGCTTACCATGAATTTTGTCGCAAGCAATGCGCAAGTTAATCGGATAGATATCATTCGCCCAGATGCGCCGAGCTTGGCCGCTTACGGTGACTATGATATTGGCGTGCGGACAATTGTGGTCACTGATTCGGGTCGCGTCGATGTGCTAAACACCCAGCGCGGATCAGAGGTGGCGATTTATGATCGCAGCCTGACCGTTGAGGTGTGGTATCCGGCGCAACTCGCGAGCGGTCAGTCGCGAGGGGGAGAGTACCTTGCGATCACACGTAACCCTGAAATTACCGCGAGGCTCTCGGGTCAGGCTGTGCGCGATGCAGTTCCCGACACCAGCGCTGGGGCGTTTCCGTTAGTTGTGATCTCGCACGGTTATCCGGGTAACCGTTACCTGATGAGTCACCTCGGCGAAAATCTCGCCAGCAAGGGCTATGTAGCTGTCTCTATTGATCATAAAGACAGCACATATGACGACGCGCAGGCATTTTCTAGCACCTTGTACAACCGTCCACTGGATCAGCGTTTTGTAATCGAGAGCATGGCGCAGCTTGCGGTAAATCCAGACAGTTTCCTCGCCGGCATGCTCGATGCGAACAAAACAGGAGTTGTAGGTTACTCGATGGGTGGATACGGGCTCGTGAACAATTTAGGAGGGGGTTATAGCGACGAAATCGTTCCTTCCTTCATGTCGCCTCCAAATGAATTACTTTCGTTGCATGCAACGGGCAATCCCGACTACCGAAATAACCTTGACTCGCGCATTAAGGCGGGCTTTGCGATCGCTCCTTGGGGTATGGAAAGCGGGTTCTGGCGTGAGCAAGACCTAACGGGTATCCGAGTTCCAACGTTCTATCTCGCAGGCGACAACGATACTGTCGCAGGCTATCAAAACGGCGTCCGGGCAATTTACGAAGCGGCAATAAACAGCGATCGCTATCTGCTCACTTACAAAAACGCGGGCCATAATGCCGGTGCGCCTTATCCGGTCCCGCGTGAAATACTGGACAGTGAGACGGGTGAAGGCGCGAGTCATTACACCGATCCGGTATGGGACAGCGTGCGCATGAACAATGTAATGAACCATTTCGTCACAGCCTACTTCAATTATCATCTCAAAGGTGATGCCACGATGCTTGAGTATCTTGACGTCTATCCAGACGGAGCCGCGGCGATCTATTCAGTTAGGAATGGTGTGCCATCCGACGAGCATAGTTATTGGCCCGGATTTGAAGAAGGTTCCGCGGTAGGGTTAAAACTCGAAAAATTAACGCGCAGAGAGTAACTTCCGCTCTTGTTGAAAATTATTGGCGTTATTAGTCGAACCATCGACACGAGGATTTTCGGTAGATAGTACAACCAATTCCTTGTTTAAATCAGAGAGTCAAAAGTGTGCGATCAGCTAGTGTTAAGAAGGGTGCTATAAAATCACTAAGAGCAGGATCTAGAGTTGTTTTATATTCACACTGATCCAGTGATTTCAGTCAATAACGATCTCTTTTGAACCTACTGGCAGGGAAATCACCATGCCATCTTCAGTAATGAGAGCACCGTCTGGTAAGTCGCCGTTGAATGCCGCAATCGCCATGGCATTTCTTGGGGCTGGTACAAGGTGATAAAGAGCGAGTTGCCCAATCGTTGCCTCGGCTGCCAGGCGTGCTAAATCTGCAGTGGTTGCGTGATAGTCTTGAATGTCGTGGAGTACGGTTGCAATTCGGGTATTGCCAGCGCCGCGTGACATAGCTTCCGCACCTTGCACTAGCTGCAAAGCCATCGCGTCATGTAGCACAACATCTGCGCCATCGGATATTTTCACAATTTTGTCGGTTACTAAGCTATCGCCACTGATAACCACGGAGCGACCGCCGTAATCCAACCGATAGCCAAAGGCTGGATCAATCGGTGGATGAGAAACTTCGAATGCAGTGATCCGCAATCCATCTTCATCCACGATTACGCCTTCTCCTATTGTGCGAGACTGCATCACGCCTAGTTCGGGGTTGAGTAGCTCTGCACCGTGATGAGCCACGCGGTAACCGCGGTCCAATTCGTAAGTGATATTAAGACCCTCAACAATGCGGTCGACACCTTCTGGTCCAATAATTTGCAACGGTGCTGGTCGGCCTGCTATCCAAGAATTGAGATTGAAATCGCCAATATCGGATATATGATCAGAGTGATAATGGGTTAACAAAATGCCACGCATCTTATTTAAAGGAATGCCGCTTAGCTGCGCTGTCGCTGCAGAACCGGAACCTGCGTCTACAATGTAAAGATGATCACGTGTTTCTACCGCTACGCACGCCTGTGCGCGACCCGGCGCAGGCAACGGCGAGGAAGTGCCGCACAGAGTTATCTTCAGACCGTCAAAATTTGCGTTGAAGGAAGGAGAGGTTTGTGCTCCGGCAACTGCTGAGTAAAATACCAGTCCAATAATACCTATCTTGCTGAGTGTCTTAGTCATAATTAGTTTTTAACCTCTCACTCGCGTTAATAAGTCAGGGACTGTAGCCAAATAAACAGACAAACTGTAGTGATATGTCAGTGACTAGTCTACTTCGCCATTAGCGCCGCATACGGATAAAGTAGAGAGAGCCATGAAGCAGGTGTCTGATAAAGAAATTCGATTCATGTTCCCGATGTGCATGGAAAGGTTTGGATCAGGTCCGTGGGTCTCTGGAAAACAGCGTCTGAGTCTTTATATTGGACGCAGCCATAAATTGGATATACTGCGTCTTTTTCTAAACATAACAAGGAGGATTTGCAATGAGCAAGCTTAAAATCGCTGGGGTAGCGGCTGGTCTACTGTTACTGGTTGTCGTGGTAGGTTGGGCGTCTACAGCTCCCTATCTAAGTAATCAGGGACTCGGTCGTATGCCGGGTATATTTATTGGTGGAACTCTCACTCCGCCGCTCGATGATTTCTCACCGCTAAACGACTCTGTTCAAGGACCAATGATGTTCAAACTTGCCGGATTCCCGCCTTTCGTTAATTATCTTTCGTGGGTAGGCATGCCAGATGGCGTAATTACGGCTACCCGCCCCGACAATGGATACTGGGAACGACGCGTCAATGCAAATGGTGGCGATGGGCTGCTGCGCATCGGAGATCAGACGTTCGAGATGACGGCTACCGAGATTTTTGGTGATGAGCGTATTGAGATGATGCGACTTTGGGCCGGGGGCAGGTCACTTGATCAGCCAGCTTACCCTGGCTCGGAACCCCTTCGCGATTGGAAAGTGTTCTTCTGGACTGCTAGACCCTAGAGTTGGAAAAAAAGAATGAATGGGGATAGCCTCATTTTCTGTTAAGAGTGGCGAGACGGGGTAGAAGAATCCAGACAGGCTTGGGTCTGTTTGTCCCCTACAGGCTTCGCGCGAGGCGCTCTTTGCAAATTGCTCCGCAATTAGTCTAACCATCGGCACGAGGCTTTTCAGTAGAACGCGTGACAGATTATGTAATTGAATCAAATAGTTAAAAGCGTGGAAACAGATTGCGCTAAAAAGTGTGCTAAAGATTTCTTCACTTCTGAGCCTAAAACTACTACATCTTAGTTTTGAATCCGCGATTTAAGTCAGTGAGCTGACCATCTATCAAGATACTGCTATTCTTTCGTTCAGTGATTTGACATAGACGCAGTCCAAGGCTGGATATGGATTTAAGAGAACTCAGAAAAGAAAAAGGATGGTCACAGGGAGACTTGTCGAATCTTACTGGCTTAAGCGTCAGGACCATCCATCGCATTGAGAACGGGCATGGCACTCCTTCCGCAGAGAGTGCAAAAGCACTAGCAGCTGTATTCGATCTTCCCTTTGCTGATTTTTTGCGCCCAAAAAAAGAGTTATCTTCCGTGGATCAGAAGGCGAGCAACGCAAAACCCTCCCCAGAGCCGGTTACAACTTTTGCTATATCATTGCGTGGGTGGGTGCCCTACATAGCAGCATCTTTTGTAGCAGTCTCAGCCTATCTCATCAACGATCTCTACTCACAGATAGGTCAACTTTCTGAAGACTATTCCCAGCTCGCGGTAGTACAGGGACAGGCTCCGAATATTAATGTCAATTGGTCAGATCCCTTTCAACGATTAAGGACTGATGTGGTGGAAGTAGTAGATGAGTTCATTGGCTATTATGGAGATCAACCAATTCCGTCTTTGCTCGGAGTGCAGGGAGATGCGACATCTGGAAACGCTAGCGTTACCTTGATAGAAGTAAGCACCTTAAGGTTCATTGCCAGAATTCTCTCAATGTCTGAAGGTGAGCCTCAGCGAAATTCCGATATGACAATTGAGTTTATCCTTGATGATTTTCTATCCTGTTATGCAAGTCAAAGGCAACCAATAACCGTGCAATCTAAGAACGAAAATTTCGACAGCATGTTCTCTTGCATCGACGAAATTTCATCTACCAAAGGGTGGGTGCTCGCGGACCAGCAATCTGACGCTCTAAACAATCTGTCGCGCTCGGTGAAAGAGATAGAAAGTGGGACTTTGCGGAGAATTCTCGGCGGTTCTGACTAGGGCACCACCGTTCGATGCGGAGCATCGAATCCGAGCCTCGATACTGCTTGTAGCCCCACTGAATTCTGCGTCATATCCTTTAATCCCCCACCAATCTTAAATGACATGTCAGTGACTTGTCTGCTCGCGCCGAGCCTGGAAAGAGTTACTCTCGGTCAACGATACCAGCGGTCGCATTACTGGTGCATTATTAACACAACTCTCAAGGTATTTTCCTATGACGCTAAAAATCACTCTTAAACTGGCCCTATTATCCCTGTTGCTTAATAGTAGCGGAATGTTGGCGGCTGACAATTCCGCGGTTCTGGGTCAATGGGATCTCAGCCTGAATCTTCAGGGAAACGAAATTCCGGTTAAGCTCACAATAACTAAAGATGGTGATGGACTGAGCGGAACCTGGGCGGGCCCACAAGCTACTAACGTATTGTCTGACGTTAGTTTAGCCGGAGACACCCTATCATTTTCTATGCAAACACAGCAGAGAGCACTAAAGGTATCATTCGAGCTGGAAGGCGATACGCTTAGCGGTGGCCTATCTACACCCCGAGGAGACTTGCCGGTAACTGGCAAAAAGTCTGCTTAAATAAAGCGATGAATCAGCGGATGATTGACAAAAGCGACACCTCAGTCGGCACCATAGTTTCTAATGGCGTAAATAATCCATCGTGAAAGCAGGGAATCAATAAAATGTCGGAGCCGACGGTGTTAAGAAGACCATTACTACAAAGATTCCTTATAAAAATTGCTGCTTGTTTCATACTGCTGCCATCAGCAAATTATTCATTTGCTCAGGGCGGATTTGGCGATGTTGAGCTTTCAATCATCCCTGTGGCCGGCAATGTCTACATGATTCAGCGCCCAGGAGGCGGGGGTAACATCGGCGTTCAAGTTGGCCCCGACGGTGTGCTCTTAGTGGACTCGCTGTTCGCGCCGCTTGCGGATAGATTAGTAGAGGCGGTGAAGCAGGTGACTGACGAAGAAATTCGGTTTCTGGTCAACACCCATATCCATATTGATCATGTTGGCGGCAATGAAAATCTGGCAGAGTTGGGCGTGTTAATCTTCGCCCACGACAATACGCGCCTGCGATTCCTGGAGGAGAAGAGCCACTTCCCGCGAGCCGGTGGCAGTTTCGCCCCCCAACAGCCTGCCGCAGCTAGACCATTAATCACCTTCAACGACACCATGAGTTTCCATCTGAACTCAGAAGAGGTTCGCGCTTTTCTTGTACCTCCGGCCCACACGGATGGGGATGTCTTCGTCTACTTTCCTGAGTCTGACGTGCTCCATCTTGGCGATGTGTATCGCACTACCAGCTATCCCATCATCGATGTCTACAACGGCGGCACCCTCAGGGGCACAATCGCAGCGATGGATATGGCTATAGACATAGCTGGTCCTCATACGAAGATCATACCCGGGCACGGTCTCGAAGTGGTTGGCCGTGAAGAGCTGATAGAATTCCGTGACATGATTCTCAACATTCAAGACCAAGTACTGAGCATGATCCGCGAAGGCAAAAAACTGCATGAGGTGATGGCTGCGCAACCAACTGCCGCTTATGACGCCGAATGGACCGATGATCCCGGCTGGGGCTCAGAAGATTTTATTCCTGTAGTCTATTACCAGCTTGGTGGCGGTGGACGCTTGGCGGATCGCTAAACCGGCTCGGCAATTCATTGACAACAGAACATTAGGTAATACTCATGACCGCACTGCGCAAATTATTTCTCGTTTTTTTTAGCCTATTTGGTGTCCAGGCTTCGCTGGCACAAGATGATGATTTCGTTTTCTATTCCGACTTAGCCCGAGATTGGTATCAGGGTGGCGATTATTTCGAATGGACATCAACTACAGAAGACAACAACGCCAAGAAGGTCAATGTTTTCTACAGAACTTGGGGAGACGAGACCAAACCGAAACTGGTATTGATCCACGGCTTCCCGAATTCCAGTTTCGACTATTACAAGATGATCCCTTTTTTGGAAGACGAGTACCATATCGCTGCCCTGGATTTTCCGGGTTCCGGTTTCTCAGATAAACCGCTCGATGGTTACAACTATATGTTGGCGGAGAATGCAGAGATCGTTGACTATTTCGTCCGTGAAATAGTTGAGTTTGAAGACTTTGCGCTCTATACCCATGATCGAGGTGTGAGTATCGGCCTGGCGTTTCTCGGCAATTACCTGGACAACCCAAACCCGGGCTACAAAGTTAATTATCACTTTTTATCAAACAGTGGCATGTTTCTGCCGCTAGCCAACCTGTCGCCCGGTCAATTGAGAATGCTCGATACCGCTACCGCCGATCAAATGCTTACTTTCCGAGCGGGGCAGCGACGGCGTACCGAAGGAGAACCGGAATCGCTCGCCTATTCCGATATATTTGCGTTCAATCAGGGTAATGTTTCCTTGATCTATGTCGGTCGCTATCTGTTAGAGCGCCAGGCGAACGAAGTGCGTTGGCTAGAAAACCTGCCACGCAGCCCAGTGCCCGTGGCTTATCTCTGGGGATTAGCCGATAACGTAAATCCTGTTCGAATTTCTAACCATGTCTGGGACAGCTATCTAAATGATAGACCGGCGCAAAGCAGCTTTTGGGTGCTGCCCACAGCTGGACATTACCCGCAGCGTGACAACCCTGAGGAAGTAGCCAAGGTAATTCGTATGGCACTGACTGGCCAACTGCCTGATCGTGAAGAAGAGGATGAGTTTATGAGAAGTTACGGAGCAAGAAGAGCCCCAGAAGACGCTGCGCTTGTAGGCCATACCAAAATCGAAGCTCTAAACTTCCCTAGCTCTATCGAATACACCCCATCCGGCTATCGTGTAATAGACTAGAAATAAATCTGTATCCCTCAGAATGGCCTGCGACACTATGTTTTGGTCTCGTTGTTACAAAGGATAAGTTATGCAAAACCACATCTCATTTACTCTTAGCATCTGTCTGCTCACACTTCTCACGGCGCCATCTCTGGTCAGTGCGCAGCAGTCTGATCGTCCCAATATAGTACTCATTCTGGCCGACGATCTCGGCTTTACAGATATTTCCCCGTTCGGCAGCGAGATACATACTCCGAACATTGCCAGGCTCGCTGCAGAAGGTGTTTCTTTTACCAATTACCACACTGCTGGAAGCTGCGCACCTGCGAGGGCTATGCTACTCACCGGCGTGGACAGCCACAGAAACGGCGTGCCGAATATTCCTGAGGCGCTGCCTGCGGAACAGTTGGCCTATGAGCATTATCAGGGCGTCTTGAACGACAAGGTGGTCACGCTTGCAAGTGTATTGCAGGCCGGTGGCTACCATACTTACATGACGGGCAAATGGCATCTGGGCCATACCCCCGAATTGCTTCCCTCAGCGCGGGGATTTGACCGCACGATTGCTATGGCGGATACCGGGGCGGATAACTGGGAGCAGCGTACGTACCTGCCCATCTATGAACAAGCCAACTGGTATGCAGATGGCGCGGCGCACACACTGCCAGATGATTTCTATTCGTCGAAGTATTTTGTAGATAAGACAATCGAGTTTATTGAAACGAATGCCGAAGACGATCAGCCTTTCTTCGCTTATATCCCTTTTCAAGCGGTTCACATGCCGGTGCAGGCTCCGCGGGAGTTTTCCGACAAGTATGCCGGTGTGTATGACGAAGGCTGGACAGTCATGCGGGAGAAAAGACGGCTTGCAGCTGAGGCGGCCGGTGTTATCCCTGTAGGTACCGAGGCGGTGGTCACCCCCGGCACACGAGACTGGGACAGCTTGACGAAGGAGCAGAGACGTCATCACGCCCGTCGTATGGAAGTGTATGCCGGCATGGTAGACGCCATGGATATGCATATTGGCCGCTTGATGGCATACCTCGAGAGCACCGGCGAATACGACAATACTATTTTCGTATTTACCTCAGATAATGGAGCGGAAGGCTCCAATATTATTCTGCCGAATGGAGGTTCGTTACTTGCTCCTTGGTTTGATCTCGTAGGCTACAACTCCGACTATGAAACTCTCGGCGAACGTGGCTCATGGAATGCCATTGGGCCTAGCAACGCGACAATTGCCGCTTCGCCCCTGACTTATTATAAGTTTCACGCCAATGAAGGAGGCCTGCGTGTACCTCTGGTAATTTCAGGTCCGGGCATTGCCAGAGTTGGCGACATGACCGATGAGTTTACGTTTGTGACAGATTTGGCACCCACTATTTTGAGTCTGGTTGGAGTTGATGGCCATGAAGGAAGCTGGCAGGGCAGAGTTGTAGAGCCAATAGTCGGAGCCAATTTTTCTGAATTTTTAGCCGGTGATTCCTCGCCAATACACATCGATTCTGAATCCATAGGTTATGAGTTAGGTGGAAATAGCGCTTTGTTCAAAGGCGATTACAAAATCGTCATAAATGGAGCAGGGCAGGGGGAGACGGCGTGGCATCTGTTCAATATCAAGCCTGACCCTGGAGAGAGTAGAGACTTGGCTGGGGAGCAACCCGAGTTACTTTCTGAGATGGTGGCTGGATATGAGAGCTACGTTCAAGCCAACAATGTGTTACCCATGCCCGAGAATTACGATCGGTCTGGACAGATATTGGGCGATGCTCTTCGACAACAAATCGCTAGGGTAGCGGCTGGTCTACTGTTACTGGTTGTCGTGGTAGGTTGGGCGTCTACTTATCTAGGTCGGCGCGTGACTCGAACTCGACATATGTAGTCGATCCGATCATGCGTCCAGCCTCATCTAAGATAGCGCCGCCGGCGATCAGATTACCCGCGTTTTTGAGCGCTATCGCGCCGGCGATATGCGAGTCTCGGACGGCGAGTCTTCGATTGAGTGCGCTTTCGTCCGTTCCATCATAAGCGACGATCATAAATTGCATAGTGTGGTCCTCGAATATTGGGTTATTGTTTCGGGCTTATTCTATAAATGTTTGCCTATATAAAACGCATCTAGAAGTTCTGCAAAAACGGGAAAAAGGGATCCCATCAACAGCGCTGACATGCTCCAATTAAATACCTGGACTGCTCGCGGGCTTCGAAGAACGCGTTGTAGTGATGCGCCAAGCCAGAGCCATAACCAAATGCACGGTGCACCGATGACGAAGAATAACGAAGTGATTAATACCACTTCACCAAGATAATCGTTGCCGATGCTTGTGTAAGTCACGATCGCCCCAACAGCCATGACCCATGCCTTTGGGTTAACCCATTGAAAGGCAGCAGCCTGAAGGAAGGTGAACGGCTTGCCTACGCTCACCGCATCGCTGGTCACTGGCGCGGTGGCGATCTTGTAGGCGAGATAGGTTAGGTAGGCGGCGCCCACGATTTTGAGCACAGTATGCAAAGCAGGGAAGAGCTCGAAGACTTGAGCGATGCCTAGCCCTACTGCCAGAATCATCAACGGAAAACCTATGATAATGCCAAAATAATGGGGCAGGCTGCGCCGGGTTCCGTAGTTAAGACCCGAAGTCATGAGCATTGAATTATTGGGGCCTGGGGTGACGCAGCTTGTGATCGCAAAGGCGATGAGTGAGGCGTATTCCATAGCTGTAAAAATAGTTCCGTCGGCGAACAAGGTTTATCTCGCACCACCAAGTCTGAGCTGGTATCACAGCGCGTTAGATTGTGCAGATAGTATAAAGAGGCCGCGGCCGGCGGGCTAGCACAAAAGAGGCTCAGGCAGCGGCAAGTGCAGTTTGCTTCCAATGAGGGTAAAATCGCGACCGCGATAAAAAACCCCTGGTCTCGCTGCCGCTTAGTTTGAGTGGAGCAGGGATTGCGAGCAACGTGGTTAACCCCTGCTATGATCGAAAAATATTCTGTAATCGCCCTCTATTTTACTGTCCTCTTGGTCTTGGGTTTGTTCGCTGCGCGTGGCGTGCGCGACATGAAGGGCTTTGTCGTAGGCGGCAAGTCGCTTAGCTTCTGGGTCGCTGCTTTTTCCGCACAGGCGACAGGAGAGTCGGCGTGGCTGCTGTTAGGCGTCACTGGTATGGGGGCGATGCTAGGGTTTAGCGCCTACTGGATTGTCGTCGGCGAGGTGGTTGGCGTGTTCTTCGCCTGGTTTGTCATGG
>ERZ1047472.1793-NODE-1793-length-16127-cov-3.759831_pt1 | contig 16127 bp, 5 predicted proteins | sample MGYA00383095_ERZ1047472 | MGnify/ENA primary metagenome ERZ1047472 (study PRJEB29581, sample SAMEA5548365) | metagenome | biome: marine; feature: coastal; material: water | depth 1 m | study: Short-term variability in the microbial, nano- and picoplankton... | reverse complement strand
GTTGATGGCGGTGTGGTTACCGTGACGGCTAGCTACTCTGATCTCAATGCTGGTGATAGCCATATCTTAGCCTGGGACACCAGCGCTTGGGTTGCCGAAGAGGGCGCAGCGCCAGACTTTGTGGTTGATGGTGATGCGGTCAGTTTTGACCCCGCCAGCTCAGCTGCAGGTACGTTCTCGATTGCAGCTACAGTGACTGACAGCGGTAACCCAATCCTTGAAGCCACTAAGAGTGCGGCGATCAAGCTACTGGCCACTGCGCCAGTGCTGGATGCAGCAGCCGACAGTGACGGAGACGGTATCTCTGATGCAGAGGAAGGCCTGGATGACAGCGATGGCGACGGTATCCCTGATTATCAGGACAATATTGCCGAGAGCTACCTAGCGCCAGTGGGCGGTGACTCCGGTCAAGTAATGCAGGCGCCTGCGGGCACCACCATTACTCTGGGCGACGCGGCATTTGCCACTGGCAACAACTCTGTAGGCCTCAGTGAAGACCAATTGGTTGAGCTGACGGGTACGGCAGATGACGACTTTAACTACCCTAGTGGCCTGCTTGATTTTGCGGTATCCGGTGCAATTCCAGGAGAGTCTTACAGACTGGTTCTACCGCTGAGCACGCCAGTGCCTGCCAATGCATCTTTCCGTAAGTTTATTGACGCCAATATCGGCTGGCAGGAATTTGTGGTCAATGCCACCAATAATCTGGCCACTGCATCTGCAGTAGCTGGTGCTTGCCCAGAACCGGGCAGTGACCTGTTTGTCGATGGTTTAACTGAAGGCCATACCTGCATTGAGCTGTTTATCGAAGACGGTGGCCCCAACGATTCGGACGGTGCTGCGGATGGCACTGTAACTGATCCGAGTGGTATGGCTGTGGTGTACTTTGGCCCTCCAAGTTCAGACAGTACTGTTGCCCTAGGCATTGCTGAATTAAAAGCAAATGGCTCTGACACAACCTCTGTGACAGTGACTGCGGTTGACTCTGATGGTCGTGCACTCGAAGGCATGACGGTGTCTGCCACGGTGTCTGTTGAAGGCAGCACTGTTGGAAGCTTTACTGAGCAGGGCGTTGGCGTGTACACCGCCACCTTGACCACAGGTAAAACTGGTGGCACGGCGTCGGTAACCGCGACTATCAGCGATGGTACTGACAGCATCTCGGTGACCTCTGGGCCGCTGGAGCTGACTAAGTCAGGCGGTGGTGGCTGTACTGTTGGCGTCAATACCTCACCAGATTATGGTTTGGTCCTGATACTGATGATTGTGGCCCTGCTCTCTGTTCGTCGTCGGCTACAAACCTCAGCCATCAGATTGGACAAGTAAGGATCGGGGATTCCATGTCGGTTGCTCCACTGTAACCGGTATGGAAATGTCCGGACCCAAAGAAGTCAATTGCAGTAGGGGAGTAAGGTTGCGGTGAAGGTGATTGAGGTTGCTCGACTGGCATTTGGTGTTGCCCTATTGGTGCTCTGCGGTACTGCAGGGGCTGAGACTCAGTATATTGAGATCATTGATCAGACAGCGCCTGGTTCGTCTTCATTTGTAGTGGATCTCGAGGTTGTTTACGCACCCTCGGATAATGGGCTGGCCTCTGGTATCGGCTTTCGTGTTCATTTTGATAGCAGCCAGTTGAACATTGCCGATATAACTATGGCCTTAACAGCTAGTCATATAGGCACTCAGGTGCAACTGGATGTCGCTGATTATGACAATGATCCGTCGACGGATATGGTTATTAACGCCGGCTGGGCTGATCTCAACGCGGCTTGGCCTTCCGGGGAGATGTTTCCGGTAACCCTGTACAGGGTGAGCTTTGGCAAGGCAGAGGGCTTTTACGGCACCTCGATCAATATTTCTCGTAGCTCCACTGATACTCGCTACGATTTTTCAGGACGCGGATTGTCCCTCGATTAGAGGCCGCGACAATAGAATAAAGACAATGGACTGGGCTTGTTCAGGCCAAGATCAGATGCCGGTAATAAGCACATAACCCCCATTGTAAAAACAGTGCAGCGCCATTGGCGCTAGCAGCGTCTTATACCGCTCTTGGCTAAAGCCATAGACTAGGGATGGAATAAACGTTGCGGCTGCCCAGATGGGAGAGTGATTGATCAGGTGTGCGGCGGCGAAAACCAAGCTGGTAATGATATTTGCCGCTGTCAGGGACCCTAGCTGTTGAGTAAATCGCTGAGCCAGCCAGGGTTGAATAAACCCTCGGAATACCAGCTCCTCGAGCACAGGATAGAGCACCACAAGCATTAAAAATGGAATCGGCGCAAAGCTAGGGGCCAAGCTCTGATCAAGCCAGATAGAGACCCAGACCGGAACTGGGCACAGCAATAAAAAAACAAACAACGGCTCTTTGAATAAGTGACCCATTAACGTAAACCTTATTTTAGATGACACATGATATGCCGAATAATAAATTGAACAAAACAATAACTCTTTTTTCATCCGCTCTGGTTTTCTGGGCTGCAGGTTTTAGTGCCAACAGTTATGCGCTAACCGCGGAAGAACTTGAGGGCGACTGGACATTATCGCCAGTGGTCAGCGCCTTGGGCGTTGGTCCCGGTCAGGGGGATATTAGCTCGTGGTCCAGTAGTGTTGCAGATTTGGACACTAGAGACTGTTTGTTTGATGATATTTATCGCTTTCGTGCCGATGGTACTTTTGCAAATGTTATGGGTTCTGAAAGCTGGGTAGAGGGCTGGCAAGGGGGCTCAGACAGCTGTGCTACCCCTGTTGCACCTCACAATGGGTCCGCTACTGCAACCTACGGGCTTAATGGCTCGGGCGACAGTGTTACGATAACTGGGCTCGGAGCTTATCTGGGTCTTCCCAAGGTTGTTAACGGTGGTGAGCTGAGCGATCCTGCGGAAGCAGTCGCTTCAATTACCTACAGCATTGTTGAAAGCACGAGTGAGACCATGACGCTAGATGTGGAAGTAGGCGGTGGTGCATTTTGGCGTTTTCTGTTGGCCAAAGATGGCTATGTACCAGAGCCCCCGGAAGAAAACGGCCTTCTTATTGAAGCCGAGAGCTATGCTTCCGTCGAGGGTGATGTAGATACTCAAGGCACCTCTGACGATGGCGGTGGCTTAAATGTAGGCTGGATCGATACCGGCGACGCCATGATCTACACTTTTAATGTTGAGACCGCAGGCAATTACAGTATCAACTATAGGGTTGCCAGCCAGAATGGCAGTTCCCCTGGTATCAAACTATTTATTGATGGTGTCTGGGCGGATATCGCCGAGTTACCCAATACTGGTGGCTGGCAGAATTGGGAGACTGTGGTTGGTCGTGTGGTCACGCTGACGGCGGGCAGTCACAGCCTGCGTGTTGAAGCAGCATCCGCTGGATTTAATTTAAATTGGCTGCAATTTACTGGCACCAATGCCGCTTCAGATGAGGCGCCGGTGGTTGCAGAGCCAATCACCGCGGCAGATCTGGTGGGTAACTGGACTCTTTTGCAAGGTGTGGGTGCGCTAGGCGTGGGCCCAGACGCCGGCAATACCAGCTGGTGGGTCAGTGATGATGTTGTTGTGGCAGAGCGATACTGCCTGTTTGACGATGTGTATGTGTTTGGTGATGACGGTTCATTTACCAACCAGATGGGTAGCCAGACCTGGGTAGAACAGTGGCAGGGGATCGCAGAAGACAGCTGTGCAACCCCGGTGGCGCCCCATGATGGTGGCGGCAGTGCCAGTTACAGCCTAGATATGACAGCGGGTACCCTGACCATCAATGGCGTAGGTGCACATTTGGGTATCCCCAAGGCCGTTAGCGGCGCTGCGGAGCTAACGGATCCGGCGGACGCACCGGCCTCCATTGTCTACGAAATTTACGCCAGCAGTGCAGATACCCTTACCCTGGCTGCGGCCTACCCCGAGGGTTCCTGGACCTTTAAACTGGTCAAGCAACAGCCAGTTACAGCGGCTGAACCCCTGGTGGTATTGGATGATGGTGCCGTTGGCGATGCCTGGGATTTGGGTCTTGGTGCCTACGATCAAGAAATCGATTACTCAGAATGTACTAATGACGGTGGCGCCGCCTGCCCCAACATTGGCTGGGAGATTGTCAACGATGCTGAGAATGGCTCTGTTCTTGAAATTAGTCACTCCTCCGCCGGGCAAGTAGCTGGTCTATTTGCAAAGACCTCTAGCCCTATCAACGCCTCGGCCTATGCGGGCGGTAATATTATTTTTGATGTTAAGGTCATCAGCGGGAGCTCAGAGCTGTCAATGAAAATTGACTGCGTCTATCCCTGTTCTTCAGGTAACTACAATCTTGGCAGTAAAGGTGCCTCAGGTTGGGAGACCGTGACTGTTGCGGTGAATGATCTGGTCAGTCAGGACCTAGATCTATCGTCTATTGATACAGGTATCGTGGTGTGGGCAACCGCCTATACAGATACGGTTTTCCGTATCGACAATGTGCGCTGGGAAGCTGATCCCGATGGCCCTAGCACTGACAATGGTGGCGGTGGTTCTAACGGTTCAGTCTGGGTTAATCCCAACTTCTCTGGCTACACAACACCAGAGAGCTATGCTGGCTACAGCCTGATTTGGTCCGACGAATTCTCTGGAACTGCCCTGAATACGGATGACTGGACCCATGAAGTCGGCACTGGCAATAATGGCTGGGGTAATAACGAACTGCAGTTCTACAAACCTGTTAATACCTCGGTTCAGGAAGGTCTGTTGGTTATTGAGGCGAAAGAAGAAGCCTTCAGCAACCGCAACTACACCTCCTCTCGAATCAAGACTCAAGGCAAGTTTAGCTTTAAGTATGGCCGTGTGGATATTCGCGCTGCTATGCCCCAGGGCAAAGGTCTATGGCCTGCTCTGTGGATGCTAGGTGAAAACATCAGCACTGTCAGTTGGCCACAGAGTGGCGAGATTGACATTATGGAAATGGTCGGTGGCAGCGGCGGCGAAGGCACTGTCTATGGTACCGCTCACTGGAACAATGGCGGTGTTAGTGCCAGCTATTCACCAGCGAGTTATGGTGAGGGCTATGCGTTGACCAGTGGTGAAACATTGGCCACCGCGTTCCATGTCTTTAGCCTTGTGTGGACCGAGACTAGCTTGACTTGGTATATAGATGACACCCAATACCATTCTATGACTATCGACAATAGCGCCAGTCTGGCGGCTTTCCGCGAAGAGTTTTTCTTGCTCTTTAACGTGGCCGTTGGCGGTGACTGGCCGGGGTCTCCCAACAGTAATACCAGCTTCCCCCAGCGCATGCTTGTGGACTATGTGCGAGTGTTCCAGCCTGTCTCTGACTCTGATGGAGATGGCTATGAGGACGATGTGGATGCATTCCCTCAGAATGCTCAGGAGTGGTTGGATACAGATGCTGATGGCACAGGTAACAATGCCGATAGCGATGACGATGGCGACAGTTTGCCCGACAGCTGGGAGACAGCGAACAATCTGGACCCACTGGATGCCAGTGATGCAAGTTCAGATGCAGACAACGATGGTATTTCCGCTCTAGAGGAATACAACCGTGGCGACGACCCCAATCAGGCAAGCTTGCCGGCTCAGGTTGTAACTATAGGCGGCACTCCTGTGGGCGCTGCAGGTACGGTTGTGTCTGTGTCGATCAACTACAACGCTGATCTGGCTGACAACAGCTTGCCCGGTCTGGGTTTTCGTTTGCACTTTAACAGTCAGATACTGACCGTTGATGGAATTGCCGATCTACTGGCAACAGACGCTGTAACTGACGGCTCAGCAGTGACGCCGGATGTAGACGATGAAGATAACAACCCGGCTACAGACAGCTATATCTCTTTTGCTTGGGCTTCAGTGTCCGGTGCATGGCCTGGTGGTGATCTGCCACAATTGCTGGCCACAGTGCAGTTTTTGGTAGCGCAGGACACTGGGGTTAACAGCACCACAATTGGGTTTTCTGAATTGGATGTGTCTGAGGGTTATCGCTTTATTGCCTCCGCTTATGAGATGCCAGTGGTTGCCGGTAACTGGGACTTTGATGGCAATGGTCAAACCGACGCACTGACCGACGGCCTGCTGTTCTTGCGCTATACCTTTGGTTTGCGCGGTGACGTGCTAACCAATGGCGTGGTCGCCAATGATGCAACCTTCACTACCGCCGCTGCAATCGAGGTGGCATTGAGCGCGGCCAGTGAAATTGCAGATATTGATGGTAATGGACAATCGGATGCACTAACCGATGGACTGCTTTTATTGCGCTATCTCTTTGGTCTGCGGGGCGAATCACTGATCAATGGTGTGGTCTCCAGCGACGGTTCCAGAATCACAGCGGCGGAAATTGAAGCCCATTTGGCTGCCTTCGCCCTGGGTGATTGATTGGTCTTTAGCTATATAAGCGCCGCGGCTATGGGCAAAGTGATGGTTGATAACACAAAGAGCCGGTCTCTGATGAGGCTGGTTGCTATTGCAAATGTTTGGGGTTCACTAATTTAGTGGTGAAGAGGTCGTAAGATGAAGCGGAAACAAAAGTTTGGAATTGTTATTGCCACTGTGCTGGTTGCCGCTGGCTGGCTGGGGTTCAACACTGAGAATGTCCTTGATTCGCTGGATCAACCCTTTAGCAATATCACCTCAAGCCTGAATGGCGATAAGTCATGGGCGGGGGGCGCTAGGTTTTCCGCCGACGCCAAAGACGCCCGTCGCCAGGCCAGAAATTCAAGTCCTCTGCATAACCGTGGCACTGTCTCTTCAAAGCAAAAATCCACCGGCCAGATCAATATAGCTGACTTCGGGGCTCTCCCGGTTCAGATAGAGGGGCAAAGCCCCAAGCTTACCAATCCACTCTCAGATCCAGCCTGGCAGGCTGATCTTGACTCATTAGCGGCGATTAATCAGGCGGAGGGTAGAGCTTCTTTGCGCTTTGACGCCAGTAATAAATTGCTGTCAGTGACAGGCGAGTTTTTATTAGATAGTCAAGATCAAACCAGTCTCGAGCCTGGGAATAGCATTGTTCAGTTGGTCCAGAGCCATGGCGCCCTGTTCGGCTTCGGTGCCTCTGAGCAGGCCATAATCAATGAGCCAGTCCAGACCAACAGCCGCGGTGAGACTATCTGGCGGCTGGATCGAACCTACCAGCAATTGCCGGTCTGGGGCCGGCAGGTGATTGTGACCGCTAAAGATGGTGTGGCTCTCTCTGTTATGGGCAACCTGCAGTCGATCACAGCGCAGTTGGATATTTCCGCCCAGCTTGAAAGCGGCCAGTTGGCTCAGATGGTCGACAGCGACTTTAAGGCGGACGGATATGATGTGGCCGAAATCACAGACGCCCAAGAGGGCGTATATATCTATGCCAATGTGCCTGTGCACGCATACAGGGTTACCGTGGAGGTGCCAGATGGCCGAGAGTGGGTACTGTTTTTTGCGGCAAAAAATCAGGTACTAGTCAGCAAAATTCCCCAGTTTTTTGATGTATCAACCCCCAGTAGCGGCAAAGATCTCTCGGGGGTAAGCCGGTCTTTTAACTCCTTTTTGGATGGCTCCGAATATCTGCTACTAGACCAGTCGTTTCCCCAATCCTCAGACACTCGAGTGGCAACCTGGAGTGATAGTTCCGATGGCTATCCTCTGGCCAGATCTGGCGCGGCCAACTCCGGTTGGGATCCTGCTGCGGTCAGTGCAATCAACAATGCTAAAGAATCTCATAACTATTTTTTAAATGTTCATGGCCGCTCGAGTTTTGATGGGCAGGGCTCTCCGCTGATTGCTATTGTTAATCATCGGGACCCAAACACTGGGGGTGACTGGGCCAATGCGACCTGGTCATCCGGTGTGATGCGCTACGGCACTGGTGGTGGCTCCAGTGGCTGGAATAATGTAGCGATCGCCAAAGATGTGGCGGCCCATGAGTTTTCCCATGGGGTGGTGCAGTACACCTCCAATCTGGCCTACCAGAATCAGTCTGGTGCGTTAAATGAATCATATGCAGATTTCTTTGGTGCGATGGTGGATCGGGATGATTGGTATATGGGCGAAGATCTCTACACCAATGGCAGCTACCTCCGTGATATGGTCAACCCGGCCAGCAGGGGGCAGCCCGGCCATATGGACAACTTTGTTAATTTGCCCAATGACAGTAACAATGATTACGGCGGCGTGCATATTAATAGCGGCATTCCTAACAGGGCCCTGTACTTGATTGCTGAGGGTCTGACGGCCGAGGGGCGTGGCACCAGCATAGGCAAAGAGGTAACCGAATCTCTTGCCTACGCCACCTTGCAGAAGCTCTCTTCCTATTCCGAGTTTATCGACTCAGCCAATACCATGATTTTGGAAGCAGCCTCTCAGTACGGTACTGATAGCCAAGAGCACCAGGCCGTTGTGGATGGCTGGGCGGCGGTCGGTGTTACTACCTCTGTGGTCATATCCGAAGGTGGCAATGAAGAATTGCCCCTGGTGACCGGTGATGATGTTCTGGTCCATCTAGTCCCTAGAGATGGCACTATGGATAACCTAGGGGCTGAGCTTTACGATGTCTATGTTCAGACCATCAATCAGCCATTTTCTGGGCATATGTCTTCCCTGCAGTATGGCCCTTTGAATGATGTGCCTGCTCTGCTGTCCAAGCCGACGGCCTACACCCTGTCCAATGGCCTTTTGGTTGTGATCTATGTGGGCAATGATGGTAAGTCCCGCTGGTCCACCGTGGCGCCCAATGGGGAAGACACCATTTATGAACTGGATTCGGTAGCTACCATTGCCTCCAGCCCCTCCGGCGATTTTTTCGCTTTGGTGCAGAGTTATTCCAATCAGATCAATCTTTATCGCTATGCCACACAAACCTGGGAGGCCATTAATGTGGTGGGGCCGAGTTATTCGCAAACGGAGACTGGCAGTAATGTACAGCGAGTGGATGCGATAAATTTCGACAGTACCGGGCAGAAAATTATATTTGATTACGAGGTATGTATACCGGTGCCAGACCAGGCCGACTGTGTAAATATCTGGTCCATAGGTATTTACGATGTCGGCACCGATCTATTTGAATACCCCTTTTCATCCTCGAGCCCCGATATTGACATTGGCTTCCCACAGTTTGCCAATACACGAAACGATATTATTGCCATGGATTATATGGACTGGACCAATTACGACACTGATGGCCGTGCCATGAGTAACGTGATTGTCTACGACCTAGCTAATCGGGTCACCATCAATGGCTATGAGACTAATTTAAGTGAAAGTTATGCCAGCACTGTGGGCGTGCCTTCATTTGTTGGCAATGATGTGGCGCTAGTAATGCAGGCTCAAATGGACATGTCCACAAGACTCTGGCAGGTCTCTTTAGATGAAAATTTTGCCGCGGTGGCAGATTCTTCAATCTGGCATACGCCCTTTGATAGTGGCTTTGGTCAGTCCCATCGCAATGCTTACTTAAATATTAGCGCTGAATTGATTGCTGACCGGTCCAGTAACGATTTTGGTGTCCAGTTACGGGGAGACGTGCTGACTACCGAGTTTACGCTGACTAACTCTGGCAATAGAGAACTGTTGATAAAATCCCTGAGTTTATCCGGGGAGGGCATGCAAACCAATCTGGCCAATACCACCCTGTTAGCGGAAGAGACAATCCGTTTTAAGGTATCAATTGATACGGCGGGGATGGATTTGGGGCCGTACTCGGGGAGCATAGGGATTAGCCACTCCGGCGATAATGCAGATATCAGTCTGGGTGTGTCCACCTTTGTAGATGCAGATTTCGATGCCGACGGCATTGTGGATTCTGTAGATGAAGATGATGATAACGATGGCGTGGCTGATGTTAATGACGCCTTTCCCAACAACTCCGATGAGAGCCTAGACACGGACGGTGATGGAATTGGCAACAACGCAGACAGCGATGATGACAATGATGGCATAGAAGACTTTGCTGACCAGATGCCGTTGGATGCCGATGAAATTTATGACACAGATGGCGACGGTATTGGCAACAATGCAGATATGGACGACGACAATGATGGTGTCCATGATTCTGCCGATATCTTCCCCCTAAACGATGCTGAGGCGGTCGACACAGACGGTGATGGTGTTGGCGACAATGCTGACAGCGACGATGATAACGACGGATTGCAGGATAGCGCCGATGTGTTTTCACGCACTGATGTTATTTTTCAGGGGCTACCCTTCAGCCCTGCGGATGCACCTCTGGGTTTAGTGGAGTTTGGTCGAAGCTATGTGACAGACCCGAATTTGCGTCTTGGCACATCTTTCTCATCCTGGGTCTTTGACTCTGCATCCAGTTATTATCGACCGGGCTTTCCCGAGGTGACAGGCACCTGGGTAAATGCCGGAAACGGTGTGGTGGCCACTTCAGCCTCAGGTGACTATCAAAACCTTTACCCGAGCTACGCTGAGATTAAAGCTGATTTTCAAAATATCAATTGGCAGAACCTGAGCACAGAGCAGGACTATTTTGACCTCGTACCTAACGGTAATATTGGCACAGTTATCCAGGCAGACAGTCATTTAATGCTTGTGGAAAAAACAGATTTTCTGTGGCGCTTTAAACTTCAGTTCCGCTATCGCACCTATCTGGATGAAGAGGGTAACCCTGCCTTAGTGCAGAATAGCGACTTGCCGATTCTTGATAGGGTTTCAGATATTTTTGATATAGAGGTTATTTCACCGGACTACAGCTTTGCCTCTTTCAGTCAGTCTGAGTTACAGGGCTCGACATTTATGTTGGCCGATATTCAACTTGAAAATCCTGAGTTATCCGCGACTTGCGAAGCGTATTCCTGCGCCGACACGGCGGTCTTTCATGCGGACGGTACGGGTAAGACGCTAGGGGCTGTGCGCAACTTTGACTGGTCGGTTACCAGTGCTGGCGTGTTATCTATGGTTTTTGCGGATACAGGCACCAGTGTCGAACTGTTCAAGATCAGTAATAACAATGATTCCATAACTGTTCTCAGCAGGATCACGGCCGCCAACGGTAGTCTGCTGACACCTCAGTTGATGGTTAAGCGGACAGTGGCCAATAACCCTGATATTAGTGACTACTTGGATAAACCCCTGAGCTCTGGTTTTTATGTTACCAATCTGGATTCTGAGTTTGCCGCTCGCGATGCCTCTGGTCTGTTGATTGACAACTTTGTCTTTGTGCTTAACGCCGATTACAGCACTGGATTAAATGCGACCTACGCTAGTTATAGGACCCAGATCGATGGCATAGATGTGATAGGAACCAACAGCTCCCAGAGAGAGGTCAGTTGGAGCTATTCCGGTGACAATGTGCAAATGCTGCTGTGTTATTTCAAGGAGGATCAAAATAATGCCGACAGCTGTATCTATCGCAATCAACGCTCTTGGCAGTTGATTCATATGACCCCTGATCGCCTATATGTGTTGGAGACTCTGGCGTTTGAGGAAGACTTTGACCGCGATGGGGTCTGGGCTCCCTATGGTTACAAAGTGTCCCGACCAAACCTCTATGAGCTAGCGGATTATGATTTAAATGATGTTGACCGAGACGGCGTGGCCAACAGCGAAGATGCGTTTGTCACCGACCCCAATGAAACAATAGACTCGGACGGCGATGGGGTTGGCAACAACACAGATAGTGATGACGACAATGATGGGGTACAAGACAGCGTTGATCAGATGCCCCTGGATGCCAGTGAAATCTATGACACCGACGCTGATGGCATTGGTAATAATGCAGATACAGACGATGATGGAGACGGTGTTGCGGACAACGCGGACCTGTTCCCGATGGATGGATCTGAATGGCTCGATACCGACGGCGACGGCATTGGCAATAATGCTGATACCGACGATGATAACGATGGTTTGCCCGATGCTTGGGAGCTTGCCTATGGGCTGGACCCACTGAATTCAGCAGATGCATTCTCTGATGCTGATAATGACAATTATACTGCTCTGGAAGAATATCAGTCCGGCTCAGACCCAACGGAGTTTACTTATCCACCGGCTCAGCTTGTCACGGTGGAGGGCTTGCCATTGGCAGTGAAAGGGCAGTCGGTGAGCATAGGGATCAACTATAGCAATGAAACCGGTGACAGCATGCTTACCGGGCTTGGTTTGCGCCTACACTTTGACAGCTCAGTATTAAGCTTTACCAATATGGTCGATTTGCTGCCAAAAGATCTGGTTGGCGCCTCAGGTGTTGTTGCCGATACAAGCGACTACGACAGTGATCCAGAGACCGATAGCTATATCTCCTTTGGTTGGGCATCCGTTTTGGGTGACTGGCCCAACCAGCCATTGCCCGCGACGCTGGTTACTTTGCAGTTTGATGTGTCTGATCAGTTGGATGTTGAGACCACATTGTCAACACCGATTAACTTCACCGCCTCAAGCACCGCGGAAGGGTATCGCCTGGCCAATACTTATTTTGATCTTGGTATTGTCCTGGCAACCTGGGATTTTGACCTCAATGGCCAAGCTGATGCCCTCACGGATGGCCTGCTATTCCTGCGCCATACCTTTGGCTTAAGGGGTGATTCCATGATTGCTGGTGTGGTGTCGGGGACTGCCCAGTTGCAGGACTCTGTGGCTCTGACCCACTCGCTGGATACAGCGGCGCAGATTGGTGATGTTGATGGAGATGGCCGAGTTGACGCTCTCACCGATGGCCTGCTGCTGTTGCGTTATCTGTTTGGTTTGAGAGGGGACAGCCTGGTTAATGGTGTTGTCTCTCGCAATGGAACCAGAACAACTGCTGAGGAGATCGAAAGTCATCTTGGGTCGTTTATGCCCTGATTGGCAGGGCGATCCATTTATTATCCTCCGTTTGATCTCGGGGCTTAGCGCGACCAGTCAGCCACTTTTATAGCCCTGTGGATGGGGAAATAGTGCCCTGCAGATAATGTTGCGGCCAGGCATGGGTTATACTCTGAAAATAATAACAATCAGAACATACCAATGTCTAACCGAATCCCCAGAGATAGAGACAACGATTACACCGAATCCATGGCTCAGCAGCGTCGTGAGTTTGTCACCGAGCAGACAGCTGTGTCTATGGAGCATGTGGGCCATTATTCCCTCGATCCAGCATCCACCGCGGGCAATATCGAAAACTTTATTGGCGTCGCCCAGGTGCCAATGGGTCTGGTGGGACCGCTACTGGTGAACGGTGAGCACGCCCAGGGTGAATTCTATATGCCCATGGCCACCAGCGAAGGCACATTGATTGCCAGTTACAACCGCGGCGCGCGCCTACTGCGTGACTCTGGTGGTGCCAAGGTGACAGTGGTGGACGATGCGATGCAGCGAGCCCCGGTATTTATCTTTGATGATGCGCGTCAGGCTCGGGATTTTGGTGTCTGGGTTGAGGATAACTTTGAGCAGATTGCGGCTCAGGCGGAGAGCACCACCAGGTCGGGCAAGTTGCGCAATATTCAGCAGTTTGCCGCCTCACGCATGCGCTACTTGCGTTTTAACTACACCACTGGTGATGCAGCGGGACAGAATATGGTAGGTAAAGCTACCTTTGCTGCCTGCGAGTGGATTATGGCCAACTACGAGGGCATTGAGCGATATATGTTGTCTGGCGCTATGGACACGGACAAGAAACACAGCCAGCTCAATACATTGCACAGCAGAGGCAAGCGGGTGATCGCCGAGGTGACCATGCCCAGTGAGCTTATTGAAAAGACCATGAATATCTCCGCGGAAGCTCTTTACAAAGCGCGCTCCATCAGCCAGGTGGGAGCCTTTATGGCGGGGTCTAACAACACTGGCGCCCATTCTGCCAATGGCATTACCGCAGCGTTTATTGCCACGGGGCAGGATGTCGCCAACGTCGCCGAGTCCTCTGCCGCAGTGGTGTTCGCCGATATCAACGAGCAGGGCGACTACTACCTGTCCATCACCATACCCTCATTGATTATTGCCACTTTTGGTGGCGGCACCGGCCTGGCTACTCAGCAGGAATGTCTGAAGATGATTGGCTGTGATGGTGCAGGCAAGGTGCACAAACTGGCAGAGATTATTGGCGCTATGGTGCTGGCCGGTGAAATATCATTGATGAGTGCGGTGCTGGCCGGTGACTGGGTCACCAGTCATGATGTGCTGGGCCGTAATCGCTAGCCAGACCTGCCAGGGGCGTTTGTATATGCAGTACCGTAGAGTCAAGAAATGGCTTGTTCCGCACTGTAAAAAGGCTCTACTATCTCAATAAGTTTGGCGCTATTGTGGCCATCAACATAACGCCCCAAAAAATGATAACAAGAATAGGATTGATCATGTCCAGACCAACCAAATTGTCATTACTTCTCTCTCTCCCTGCCCTGAGCTTGCTTGCAGCCTGCAGCGGCCCGGAAACGCCAGGCGACATTGCGGGGCAACCAGGGGCGCAGAACTCAGAGGTCAAGCTTAGCTGTGAAAGACATGATGAAAATCGCACAGCGTTATTTGGTGATCTGCATATCCACACCAGCTATTCCTTTGATGCTGCAGCTAACAGCACTGGCGCAACGCCTGAAGATGCCCATCGCTACGCTCGCGGCCAAGAAATTCCGATTTTCCCGATCAATGATCAGGGTGTCGCCATCGGCCGCACCAAAATTGATCGCCCGCTGGACTTTCTGGCTGTCACAGATCACGGGGAGTTTCTCGGAGAGCGAACCCTTTGCCGTACAGAAGGGTCGCCGGTTTACAACACGGAGTTCTGTACCGGTTACAGATCCAATGAACGTATGGGCATGATGATGTTGGGTACGGTGATTACCACGGAAACTCCGGCGCGTATTCCAGAGATCTGTGGTGCCGATGGCAACCTCTGTCGTGATTTTGCCCAGTCCCCCTGGGAGAATATCCAAGCGGCGTCCAATGCAGCTAATACACCCTGCGAATTTACTAGCTTTGTGGCCTATGAATACACAGGGACACCGGGCACCAGTAACTATCACCGCAATGTAATCTTTAGAAATGATGTGGTGCCAGCGCTGCCAGTCAGCTATATAGATGCGCCCATCGACAGCAAGCTCTGGTCTGCACTGGATGCTGTTTGTGACAGTGCCGATGGCTGTGATTACCTGACCATTCCTCACAATTCCAATCTCGCCAATGGCCGTATGGCTCCCTATATGCAGCTGGAGGACACAGACGAGGCCAAAATTGCCTACGCGAAAAGTCGTTTAAAGCGCGAGCCAATTATGGAGATATTCCAGCACAAAGGTGGCTCGGAATGTATTAATGGCCTGAGCAGCGTATTTGGTGCGCCGGACGAACTCTGCAATGTGGAAGCGGTTCGCCGTATGGGTGAAAACAAAACCTACGCCACTCGGGACCTGTCTCAATCGCAACTAGTGGTAGGTCAGGCCAGCGAGGTAACTGCTGAATGTGCCGAGGGCACAGTGGGTGCCAATGGCATGCTGGGCGCAGGCTGTGTCCATGCTACAGATTTCCAGCGCTCGGCACTGTTAGTTGGATTAAAAGAAGAGCAGGCCATAGGCTTGAACCCGGTGAAACTTGGCGTTATTGCGGCCACAGACACCCATTCTGCCACCTCCGGTGGTGTTAAAGAGTCTGAGTGGGTGGGCGCAGTAACCGGTGAGTCCAACCCCGCGGAGCGTTTACAGCCGGGCTTACTGACCAGCGGAATCGACGGCAACCCTGGTGGTTTGGCCGGAGTCTGGGCCAAAGAAAATACCCGGGATGCTATTTTTGATGCCATGTTGCGCAAAGAAGTATTCGGCACCTCCGGCCCAAGAATCAGACCGCGCCTGTTTGCCGGGTGGGGGCTAAGTGAAGGTCTTTGTGAGGCCAATGATATGGTGGCCCAGGCCTATGCCAATGGGGTGCCCATGGGTGCGGACCTGAGTGCTGGTGCTCAAGCCTCTGATAAGCCGGTCTTTTTAGCCTATGCGGCAAAAGATCCTGAGGGTCAGAAGCTGCAGGCGCTGCACCTGATCAAAGGCTGGATCGATAGCGATGGCAATATGAATACCGAGGTACTGCCCATCGCTGAAGCAGAGGCGGGCGCGGATAGCCTGTGTCAGGTATACACAGATAACAGCTTCGACCCGACTCAGTCAGCTTATTATTATTTGCGGGCAGTAGAACCTGAAACCCCACGCTGGCAAACCTATGACTGTGCGGCCATTGCCGAGGCAGACCGTCCGGCGGTGTGCACCA
>ERZ1047472.1787-NODE-1787-length-16159-cov-17.242238_pt1 | contig 16159 bp, 14 predicted proteins | sample MGYA00383095_ERZ1047472 | MGnify/ENA primary metagenome ERZ1047472 (study PRJEB29581, sample SAMEA5548365) | metagenome | biome: marine; feature: coastal; material: water | depth 1 m | study: Short-term variability in the microbial, nano- and picoplankton... | reverse complement strand
TGATAGATCTCAGTGCTCTCTTTGAAATAATCAATAAATCGGTTTTCTACCTTTAACCGAGAGATACCAACAGCAACAAGCAGGACTAAAACACCTGAAAATACCAGCACCGCCGGGCCATATCGCTCAACCCAGCCGGCAAATCGAACTGTCATTCCACTATCAAGGGAGGAGGGAATAATTCTTTTTGGCGCGGGCAGTAAAGTAATCAGTGCCGGCACCAACATAAAAGTAGTGACAAACGCGAGAACAATACCCACCGTCATCATGAGACCGAAATCAATCACCGGCTGAATGCCCGCAACCATCAAAGACGCGAAAGCAACGATAGTCGTCAACGCCGTGTAACCACAGGGTATTAGCATCAGTTGCGCGGCACTCGCAGCGCGTCGTCGACGATTTTCATCTGGACTTACCTGCTCCAACTCTCGGTAACGGACTACGACGTGCACCGACAAAGACAGGGTAATAATCAAAAGGACAGCGACAAAATTTGACGAAATCACGCTCATTCGCCAGTCCAAAAAACCTAGCAAACCCAACATGATTGTCGCAGTCATCGAACAATTAAGGATGGGAATAACAACCCAGCGCCAGTCACGAAAAATGATACCCAGCACCAGCGTCATAATGCCGATAATCGCAATGCCAAAAACAACCAAATCAGCGCGAATGAAATCAATCATATCGGCGGCGATCATGGGCACCCCACCCACAAAAATCTCAGCGTGACTTTTAAACTGCTCAGCAACAGCTCGCACCTCCGCTACCAGCTCACTGCGCCGTTCGCCTTCAACCGCTAAAAAAGCGTCATAGAGCGCTTCAACCTCCTGCAGACGCGACGTCGCTATGGGATCTAATTGCTCTACCAGCGCTCGACCACGCAGAGCTTCACGTTCATCTAGGAGCAGTGGGCCACTCGGATCAGTCGCCAAACTGACCTGAATAGCGCTGACATCCCCCGCAGCGCCCACTAATAGATCCCGATAAACCGGACTGGTCGTAAACTCTTCAAAAGCAAGGCCGGTATCCACTGCGGGGTCGCGGAGGGTAGGCAGTTGCTCTGCCTCGGATAGATCCGTGAGGCTCAAAGGCGGGCTTTCCAACAAAGGAACGTCCAGTATGCTGGTTACCGATGAGACTCCGGGAATTTCTCGCAAGGCCGTTACCATAGCCGCAAGAGGTTCTAGGGAGCTGGCTGCCAATAAATCTCCCGCAGGTCGCCACGTGAGAATAAGAAACTCGCTTGACGCGTAGTGGCGACTCGTCTCCCGAAAAAAAGCCAGGTCAGGGTCTCCCTGTAACAGCAAAGAGTCCGAAGATGCGTCCAACCGAATTTTCCCCAGCTGACCACCCGCGAGGGTCACCAGCAAACCGAAGAAAAGGAGGACTAACCACGCTCTGCTGGTAATCTGACGAAAGTAAGACTCAATCATAGTAAAAAAGGTCAGCCTGTTGCCGCAGTTGCGCCCAAGCGCTGCAGCAGTTTTTCATGAATTCCACCAAAACCCCCATTGCTCATTACGACCAAAACATCCCCAGATTGTGCGGTCCCCGTAATGGCATCAATTAATCCATCAAGTTGCTGCCACACCGACTGTTCTGCTCTATCAGCGACGAGGTCTTTAAGAGACCACGACAAACCTGGAGGTTCGTACCAAAATACCGCATCAGCTTCAGCGGTGGCAGCAGCTAGTGCAGCTTGATGGTGGCCATCTCTCATGGTCGCAGATCGTGGCTCAACGACGGCAATCAAGCGACCTGACTTCTTCCCCAGACGCTGACGCATTGCCTGCAGAGTCAGCGCAATAGCTGTTGGATGATGGGCAAAATCGTCATAAACCGCTATTCCCGCTGGTGTCCCTCGAAGCTCAAGTCGTCGTTTTACACCGGTAAAACCCTCTAATGCGCGAGCAGCAATGTCTAAAGGCACACCTGCATGGTGTGCTGCGGCGATCGCAGCGCATGCATTCAAAAGGTTGTGCGCTCCAATAAGGGACCAGTTAATGACCTCTACGGCGCCCGCAGGAGAGGACACTTCAAACTGCTCCCCCGCCGCCGATAACGCCCGCACACTCCATGAGTTGCTTGCTTGGTTACCAAAACTTTGGCGCGGCGTCCAAACACCCTTTGAGAACACCCGCTCAATCGCCGGCACGTCTCCGTGAATGATAAGCCCTTGACTGGGCACACAGCGGATGAGGTGATGAAACTGGGTTTCGATTGCGGCCAAATCAGGAAAGATATCGGCATGATCGTACTCAAGGTTTGCCATCACTAAGGTGCGTGGCTTGTAGTGCACAAACTTTGATCGTTTATCAAAAAACGCTGTGTCGTACTCGTCAGCCTCCACAACAAAAAAATCTGACTGTCCGAGACGCGCAGACTGTCCAAAGTTCCCGGGGACGCCACCAACGAGAAAACCGGGCTCCATCCCTGCACATTCTAAAATCCAAGCCAGCATGCTGGTGGTGGTGGTCTTTCCGTGGGTACCCGATACTGCGATCACCCAGCGCCCTGCGAGCACATTTTCACCTAACCATTGCGGCCCAGAGACGTAGGGCAAACCCAAGTCCAACACCGCCTCGACTTCTGGATTTCCTCTGGAGAGCGCATTGCCCATGACCACCAAATCAGGCCTCGGCTGGAGATTTTCTGCAGAGAACCCCTCAGCGAGCACGATTCCCGCGTCGGCCAACTGTAGACTCATTGGCGGGTACACATTGGCGTCTGAACCCGACACTTGATAGCCCAGCTGTCGAGCCAGCAGGGCCACACCACCCATGAACGTGCCACAGATACCGACAATGTGAATGTGTTGTGCCACAGCAAACTCCGTTAATAAATATAGCTTAGCACGGGGATTGCACTAAGCCGCCCAGCACACTACTTTAAGCAACCTGATTCCTGACCCAAGACATCTCTATGCCCAAAGCCAATGCATTTTATGCACAATCTGGTGGCGTTACACCGGTTATCAACGCTTCCGCTTGCGGAGTGCTAGAAGCTGCTGCAAAAAGGAAAGATGCTATCGGCAAAGTCTACGCAGGCCGCAATGGCATTGTGGGGGCGCTACGCGAGGATCTCATCGATACGAGCAAGGAAACGAAAGCCGCCATTCGGGGTTTGTTGACAACTCCCGCTGGCGCCTTTGGGTCTTGCCGATACAAACTGCGAAGCCTCGAAGATAGCCGAGCAGAATATGAGCGCCTGATCGCTGTCTTTCAGGCCCACAACATCCGGTATTTTTTTTACAACGGTGGCGGCGATTCAGCAGATACCTGCCTCAAAGTGTCCCAACTCTCTCAAAAGCTGGGCTACGACCTGCAGGCTATTCATATTCCAAAGACCATCGACAATGATCTTCCCTGTACTGACAATTCACCGGGCTTTGGTTCAGTTGCAAAATATGTCGCCATATCTACTCGAGAGGCGGCCTTAGACGTGGCTTCTATGTGCGAAACATCAACAAAGGTTTTTATCCTCGAAGTGATGGGGCGCCACGCAGGATGGATTGCCGGGGCTTCTTGCTTAGCAGAGACCGAAGCGAGCGAAGCGCCCCACGTCATCCTATTTCCCGAAATCGCGTTTGATGAGAAAAAATTTCTCGCCAAAGTTCAGAAGACTGTAGATCGCTGCGGCTACTGCGTGATCGTCGCTTCTGAGGGTGCACAGACCGCTGACGGCCGATTTCTCAGTGATAGTGGTGTACGTGACGCTTTTGGTCATGCGCAGCTGGGAGGTTTGGCACCCACCTTGGCCAATCTGATAAAAAGCCGCTTGGGCTATAAATACCATTGGGCCGTCTCTGACTATCTGCAACGGGCTGCACGTCATATCGCCAGCCAAACAGATGTCGACCAAGCCTACGCCGTAGGAGAAGCAGCGGTCGAAATGGCCTTGGCAGGAAAAAACGCTGTAATGCCAACCATCATCCGAGATCCTAGCAAAAGCTATCGCTGGAGGATTGGAGAAGCCTCCCTTAAACAGGTTGCCAACCGAGAGAAGAAATTGCCTCGAAAGTTCATAAGCCGCGATGGCTTTGGCGTCAGCCCCTTGGGGCACGCTTATTTTGAACCTCTCGTTCAAGGTGAAGCGTACCCTCAATACAAAGGGGGGATGCCAATTTATACGACGCTCAAAAACCTACCTGTCACAAAACGGCTCGCCCAAGGGTTCGAACTCCAGCTATAATCCGCAGCGTCAAAATTTAAAACTGCCGCCCCCCATGAGACCTCTAGCTTAACTGCGCCTTGCAGTTATGCTCGGACGTGTGTTCAAGGCGCGGTGGATATTACCAATACCCTTTGTTAAACCCGGGCAGGAGGCCCCGACAGATGTATACCGACGAACCTTTCTCAGCATATAGACGCCACCCTTGGCATGGACTTGAACCCATACCTGAAGGCGTTGAACCCGGCATTGTGCGGGCTTATATCGAGATGCTACCCAGCGATACTGTCAAGTACGAACTCGACAAGAGCACCGGATTCTTGGTGGTCGATCGCCCTCAGCGGACAACAGCAACACCCCCAGCGCTCTATGGCTTTATTCCTCGAACTTACTGTGCCGAAGAGGTAGCGGCCCGTTGTGCCCATGCCGACGTTGCAGATGGTGACCCCTTAGATATCTGTATTTTTTCAGAACGTCTAATAACCCGCGCCGATATCCTCCTCAATGCGAGGGTTGTTGGGGGAATTCAAATGATTGATGAGGGCGAGGCTGACGACAAAATTATTGCGGTGCTGGAAGGTGATAACATTTGGGGGGAAGTCAACGATATAAAGGACCTTCCGCCCATTAAGACCGAACGGCTTCAGCACTACTTTTCGACCTATAAAATGATCCCCGGTAAAAACGTTGAGATACGAGTTGACGGGGTTTACGGTCGTGAAGAGGCGCTCAAGGTAATTGCCGCCTCGCAGCAGGATTATCAAAACCACTACGGGCATTTACTGCAAACAAGCGAATAAGCCCACTTTTAGGGATTGGCAGCAGCCTCGGCCATAGGTAAAACCTCAAGCCTTAGGCTAGACCCAATAACTTCGAACGTATCGCGCCATTATGGCTTCAAATTGAAGCTCCACCTCTTCGAGGCCTGAAAGGGCCTCGAAATCCCCTGGCTGACACAAACTATTAGCTTGTCCTGACCACAACTCAATCAGTGGCGCATTGTCCACGAGAGATTGAAAACCTCGGGCACTGGGGCGGTGGCTCAAATGCCAAGGCTCAGGGGCAACGCCACCGGCCTCCCCGGTGTAAGGCCGATAAAATCCCTCAGCATCATCCTTGCTAATTAATGATGTCAGCCAGTCAGACAGCGGTGCGAAAGGTCCTTCGTCATTATATTCACTGGCGTGTAGCTGAAGTGCATATCCTGCAGGCACCGCAGAGGGGTCCCAAATATCGAAATCTGTCCCCCAGTGATGTCTGGACGTACCGGGCAAAGCTGAGTAGCGGAGGATGGCGTGAAGCCACTCATCGCTTGTGCGTGACTGCTTCGATATTAACGCTCCCGTATCGCCGTAGACCGGGCGTTCGCCGCGCATTTTGGCATTGAAAATGGCCAATTGCCGCCCATAATCCCGATATCCTGATGCAACCGACAGATTTAAGCCTGAGTTTTTGGCTCTTTTCATCAGTCGCTTCAATGCTGCTGCTGCCGAGTTGCTGGCCAGCCCTACCCCCGGTAAATTTTCTAGGCCTTCACAGCTTAGGCCCACAGCACAGAGTGCAGAGGGCCAAGCAGCGTTAGTGTCATCTGTTACCAAGATCACATTCCTCTATAGCAATGGGTCGCGTTGCGCGCAGACCCTGCGGCGAGATTTCCAAACCCAGCCCGTAAACCTCTACACCTGCTTTAACAGCACAGGCCAGGGCCTCTGCATACGCCGGATCGACCTCCGCGGCTGGCGCAATTCGCTGGATTCCTGAATGAAAAGCGCAAAATATTAAAGCCGCGCGGCAATCGGCACTAACAAGGTTAGCCAGCTCTTGCACATGCTTACGCGCCCTTACACTCACCGCATCAGGAAACTGCCCTAACCCGCCGCTGACGCACCAAGACACCGCCTTAACCTCTACCCATATTGGGCCAGCTTCAGCTTCGAGCTTAAAATCTAGCCGGGTCTTGGCCCCTAGCTTCACCTCACGCTGCAGCCTATCAAAACCTGACAGTTGGGGAAAAACACCCTCTTTTAATGCGGCCTCTGCCACGGAATTTGCCAAAGCCGAGTGCACACATACCAAACTGGCATTGTCTTCAACCAGCTCAAGAGTCCACGGCAGCTTGCGCTTGGGATTATCACTGCGTGATAGCCATACTGTAGAGCCTGGCTGCTGACACCCACGCATTGCGCCCGTATTAGGGCAATGCGCTACGACAATCTCGCCACTTGTTAACTGCACATCGGCGAGGAAGCGCTTGTACCGCCGCTGCAACGTACCCTGTTGCAATTGATCAAAAGCCCAATGCCACGCCATATCTTCAGCTCATCCTTACCGATTTTTTAATTGTGCCACGAGCAGTGATGGTAAATTCAGTGGCATGAACGTCACTAATCTGGTAGCTTCCCGACCCCGTTGCAGGAGCGTGCTGTAGAAGCCTCCCACACGCAGTCCTTTTTGCGGTGTTTAGACTGCCTCTATAAACAACTCGGTAATCAGGTAACTTGCTATGGCCACCAAAAAATCCAAAGCCAAGACTAAAGTAGCGGCGAAAAAATCTGCTACAAAAACTGCGGCTCCCAAGAAGCCCTCGAGCAAGAGCAAGTCAAAGAGCCCCGTCGCCAAGAAAGCTCCGGCGAAAAAAGTCGCCGCAAAGAAGCCTGCCGCAAAAGCTGCCGCCAAAAAAGTAGCCGCGAAAGCACCGGCTAAAAAGGCTGCCGCCAAAAAAGCACCGGCTAAGAAGGCCGCTGTGAAGGCTGCCGTTAAAAAAGCTCCAACTAAGAAGGCCGCTGTGAAAGCCGCCGTTAAAAAAGCTCCAACTAAGAAGGCCGCTGTGAAAGCCGCCGTTAAAAAAGCTCCAACTAAGAAGGCCGCTGTGAAGCCAACCGCTAAGAAAACCGCCACCAAGAAAACCGCCACCAAGAAGGTGACCAGCAAAGCACCGGAAAAAGCAGTTGCCACCAAAAAAACTGCGGCTAAAGCCCCGGCTAAAAAAACTGCTGACAAAAAGGTCGCCGCCGCAAAGCCGGCAGCAGGTAAAGCTGCTGCCAAAAAAGCACCTGCGAAACCTACCAAGGCAAAGGTGACCAAAGCCCCAAAGGCCACCGCAGACCAAAAGGTCGCCAAGAAGAAGCCCGCCAAAAAAACTGCTAGTGGGGGTAAAAAAGTAGCTCGGGCAGTGGGCAACGTGCAAAATTTTGATGACTTTAAGCCCTACAAGCCATCTCGTGGTGAGTCCTACATGAACGAGGAGCAGCTTGAGCACTTCCGAGGCCTGTTGCTTCACTGGCGCACAGAGTTGGTTGACGAAGTCACGCGCACTGTCTCGCACATGAAGGATGAGGCCTCGAACTTTCCTGACCCCGCTGACAGGGCCACTCAGGAAGAAGAGTTTAGTCTCGAACTCAGGACACGGGATAGGGAGCGCAAATTGATTAAAAAAATCGATGGCACCTTGGAGCGCATCACGATTGACGATTACGGCTATTGCGATGCCTGCGGCATCGAGATCGGCGTTAAGCGACTTGAAGCTCGCCCTACAGCCACCCTATGCATTGATTGCAAAACCCTTTCAGAAATAAAAGAGCGCCAAGAGCTGGGGTAACCCCAACCGCCTTAGGCGCCATTGGGGCATCACGATTAAACTATCAAATGTGGGTAGTCAGCGCGCCATCGTGGGGCGCTTTGCACCGTCTCCTACGGGCCCCATGCACGCAGGCTCTCTGTTAGCCGCGGTAGGCAGTTTCCTTCACGCACGCGCTCAAAATGGGCATTGGCACCTCAGAATTGATGATATTGACCCTCCCAGAGCGGTCCCTGAATCGGTAGCTGCCATTCAAAAAAGCCTTGAGTGCCACGGCTTACCATTTGATGGTGACGTTCAGTATCAAAGTCATCACACCGTCCGTTATGAGCACGCTCTGAATCGCCTGAACGAGCAAGGTGACCTGTTCTATTGTGTCTGCACTCGAGCAATGCTCGGTCCCACTGGTAGCTGTCAAAACGCCTGCGCCGATAAAAATCAGACCGATGCCGCTTCCGCTAGCCTTCGGGTAAAGGTACCCCCCGACACGTTTATTACATTAGATGACGATTTTTTAGGCAGCCAAAGCTGGCACCTCGGTCAGCAACTCAGCGATTTCGTCGTTCGACGCCGGGATGGCTTGTACGCTTATCAGCTTGCTGCCGCAGTAGATGATGCAGCCCCTTTGGCCACACAAGTGACGCGCGGAAGTGATCTGCTTGACTCCACTCCGCGGCAGGTCTTTTTACAACGCAGGCTGGGCCTCTCATCCCCTCAATATGGGCACTTGCCAATCATCAAGGATCAAAACGGCTTTAAGCTCAGCAAGCAACAGGGCGCAACAGCCGTTGACGATGATCACCCCGTTAACAACCTCCGGGGCGCAGTGCGAGCTTTAGGTCAGCCTAGTCCGCCCTCTAATCTCAAGGATCCTGCGTCTTTGCTCGCATGGAGTCTGGCTCAATGGGACCCTTTCCGGGTACCTAGGTAACAAATAATCCCATTTTGTTACTGGGTTACTTAAAGTAATGTTACCCAGGTAGAAGGCGCTTTGCCCTCTTCCGCAACGGATTCTGATGATATGCCATTGATATTGCTAGTTGACGATGAGCCCTCGCAACGACAGGCCCTACGCCGCGTACTTGAAACGCGGGACTATAAAGTTGCGGAAGCGTCCGGAGTTCAAGAAGCTGAAACTCAATACAACCTCGCTGAGTTTGACTTGATTGTCACCGAACTTAAGCTCGCGGGGGCCAGTGGCGCTGAACTTATCCGGTCAGCAAGCCCCGTCCCCGTCATTGTCATGACCAACTACGCCAGCCTGCGCTCAGCGGTTGATTCCATGAAAGCCGGTGCTGTCGATTATCTGGCGAAGCCTTGCTCTGACGATGATTTGCTCAACGTTGTAGCGGCAGCGCTCCCCCGGCAGGGCCGTGCCGACGGCACAAGCAAACAATATCACCAACCCACACGCCAATTTTTTCAGGGTCACTGCCCGACCTTAAGAAAGCTTGACGAGCAGATACAAAAGGTGGCGCGCACTGACTCAACGGTGCTGATACAAGGTGAAACTGGAACAGGCAAAGAATTAACCGCCAGGCGTGTGCACACATTAAGCCGACGAAATGGCCGCCCTCTCGTTTCTCTTAACTGTGCAGCCATTCCAGAGTCACTCATCGAGTCGGAGCTTTTTGGCTACGAAAAAGGCGCATTCACAGGCGCGACCAGTAATCGCATGGGACTCATCGAAGCCGCGAATGGAGGCACACTCTTTCTCGACGAAATTGGAGAGTTGCCCCAATCAGCACAAGCCAGATTATTACGCTTCATCCAAGAAGGTGAGATCCGACAAATCGGTGCCGTCAGTAGTAAAACGGTGGACGTACGACTTATCTGCGCAACCCACAGAGATTTATCGGCCCTCGCAAGCCGAAACGAGTTTCGAAAAGATCTTTTTTATCGAATCAACGTGTTAGGCCTAACAATTCCGCCATTGAGACAGCGATCGGTAGATATTGCCTCTATGGCGCAGTGGTTTGCTGCGACTGTGGCGGAAAAACTTGGCATACAGCCGCGTGCTTTGAGCGAAAACGCTATCAATGTGGTGGCGCAGCACCCCTGGCCGGGGAATGTAAGAGAACTCGAGCATGCCGTAGAACGCGGCTTGGTCATGGCCGAGGGAGAGTTTGTAGAAGCTTTCGATATGGGCCTGACGTCAATCGCGGCAAACAATCACGATGCATCGCTCTCAATCGTAGCAGGTGCAACCACAGAAATTGATACCGCGGATCCGTTGGCAACCGACGAAGAGCTCTCTCTCGAGGATTACTTTATGCGCTTTGTTCTCGAGCATCAGGACTCAATGAGTGAAACTCAGCTTGCACAAAAATTAGGGGTGAGTCGGAAGTGTCTTTGGGAGCGACGCCAACGTTTTGGCTTACCCCGCAGTCAGCCCAGTAAGCGCGGTCAGCGTTAAGTGAGGGCGTCGACATCGACCATCAGTAACACTCACAGGGTATAAAAGTAACACTTTTGGGGTATCAGCCCGGCTGCAACCAAGACAAAAATTACTAAGCCCTTGTTATTAATGTGGTTTTATCTCTTGGCACGTTGCCTGCAGATCACTTGGTAGAGCCCAAATAATAATAAGCGGCCCAAAAGCAATAATAAAGCAAGAACGGACCTGGGTGGGGAAGAGTACTTCCCCATGTTTCTTTTTGTCCGTCGGAAACACAATCTCCCCCTGAGCGTCTCTGGATAGTACACTACGGCTCAAAGCGCCCAGAGGACCTTCTGTGTCTCTAATCCCCAAGGCTAAGAACAAGGTTAATCGCAAATACGTGAGCCCCGCCGCCATCCGTGTGGTGGAGAGGCTCCGTGCTGCAGATTACGAAGGCTATATCGTTGGTGGCGCGGTTAGAGACCTTATTCTTGGAAACAAACCAAAAGATTTTGACGTTGCAACCAATGCCACACCCGAAGAGGTAAAGGGTCTTTTTCGCAGTGCAAGAATTATTGGCCGACGCTTTCAGATCGTACACGTAAGAGACGGCCGCGAGATCATTGAAGTCACAACCTATCGAGGGCCTCACCTGAGCGAGGACTCCATCAAAAGTGCCAGCAAACAGTCAGACAAAGGCCTACTGCTGCGTGACAACGTCTATGGCACTTTGGCGGAAGATGCTGCTCGACGTGATCTCACCATTAACGCTATGTATTACAACCCGATCGACGGGACCGTGCTGGACCAAATGGATGGGCAAAAGGACATTAATGCCCGCCTTGTTCGTGTTTTGGGCGATCCTCAAACGCGCTATCGCGAAGACCCAGTGCGGATGCTTAGAGTCGTTCGGTTTGCCGCAAAATTGCAGTTCGATATCGAGTCAGAAACCGAGGCGGCCATCGGCGTATGCGGCCCGCTACTGGCAGAAATTCCACCTGCGCGGCTTTTTGATGAATTTTTAAAGCTATTTATGGCCGGCCACGGCCGCCCCACGCTGTTACTGCTTCTGCGGTATCAGCTTCTGGACAGCTTGTGTCCGGACGCGGCCTTCCTTATCGAAAAAGAGCCACGCTTCAAGACGCTAGTGACGCAAGCCATGGGCAATACTGACCAAAGAGTCAAAGATGGGCGCCATGTAACACCTGCTTTTCTACTCGCTGCGCTGCTTTGGCCTGTCGTGCAAACACGCGCTGACAACTTGGTTAGGGCTGGGGAGGCGGCTACACAGGCTATTCACAGTGCAGGACAACAGGTGATTGCTGAAACTTGCCAAAAAATGGCGATTCCAAAGCGGTTTTCTTTCCCCGTAAGAGAGATTTGGGAGCTGCAAACCCGCCTTGAAAGACGACAACCTAAACGCGTCAAAGACCTCCTTGCAGATCGTAGATTCCGCGCTGCTTACGACTTACTTTTATTGCGCGAAGAATCTTCAGAAGCACTGGACAGTGCCGGAAAATTTTGGGAGCAACAACAGTTGGAGTACCCAGACCTGGTAGGCACCGCACCACCACGCACAGAGGATAAACCGCCTCGTCGTCGCAGACCGAGAAGGAAAAGAGAGGGTTGACCGAGGCATTCGTGGGGCTGGGATCAAACATTGGAGAACCTGCCACGCAACTTCGCCGGGCCTGTAACGCCTTGGCCGCGTTACCCGATACCCGCCTTGTTGCCGTCTCATCATTTTACGAGTCTCAGCCTATGGGCCCCAGCGATCAACCGCCTTTCCTTAATGCTTGTGCCCATATTGAAACAACCATCGACCCCAACGAGCTACTGACGGCCCTCCTCGCAATAGAGACCACAATGGGTAGGGTCCGCAAAAGACATTGGGGAGAGCGCTGCATCGACCTCGACCTGCTGTTCTGCGGTGACACCTCAGTAGAGAGCGAGCGGCTGACCCTTCCTCATCCTGGCCTGTATCAAAGAGATTTTGTTCTCAAGCCCCTCGCCGAGCTTCTAGGCAATGAATATCTAATGCCCAACGGTTTGGATATTGGTACATTACTCGCGGGCTGCTCCACACACGACCTGAAGCTGAGCTCTGATCAACTTTGCAACGGCGAGATACCTGGAAATCCACTTTGAACGCCAATTCTCAACACAGTTTTGATCCTGCAAATTTAGATTTACGGGGTCGCACTCCACCCGGATACATCGCGGTCGAGGGTCCTATTGGCGTGGGCAAAACAACACTTGCGCGACGTCTAGCGGAGGCTTTCAACTATCAGGTATTACTAGAGGACGCTCATGAAAACCCCTTCTTGGAGCGTTTTTACCAAAATCGTAAAGAAGCTGCGTTGGCGACACAGCTCTTTTTCCTTTTTCAGCGCAGCCAAAAAATTGCCGATCTTCGACAAACCGACATATTTGAGCCTGTCAGGGTGTCTGACTTCCTAATAGACAAGGACCCTTTGTTTGCCAGGATCAATTTAGACCCCGATGAGTACGCTCTCTACGAAAAGGTGTTTCAACAGCTCACAATAGATGCGCCCCTACCCGACTTGGTCATCTACCTGCAGGCCTCTCCTGACCGCCTCCTTGACCGCATATTGACGCGAGGCGTAGCCAGCGAGCGCAGAATTGATCGCGAGTACCTTGAGCAAATCAACGAGGTCTACAGCGAGTTTTTTCTTTATTATGACGCCGCTCCGTTACTGATCGTTAATGCTAACGAGATCGATTTGTCGCAGGGACACGAAGATTTTTCTCAACTTGTCGATTACCTACTCGATATTCGTAGTGGCCGGCACTATTTCAATCCCACCTTCTTCGGTTAACCTTGCACCCACAGGAAACCCAACGATGACACAAAGGCAATCGGATAGCGCAGATGAGTGACAAGATAACCATCGGTACGCTGAATAAAATGAAATCGGACGGCGAGAAGTTCGTCATGATGACCGCCTATGACGCCACTTTTTCGCGGCTAATCAGTGATGCAGGCGCTGAAACAATTCTTGTTGGCGACTCACTAGGCATGGTGTTGCAAGGGCACGACACAACGATACCCGTCACCATCAGCGACATGGCCTATCACACAAGCTGCGTTTGTCGCGGGGCACCACGCTCCCTCGTTGTCGCAGATATGCCATTTATGAGCTATGACACAACCGACAAGGCTTTGGCGTCAGGCATGATGCTGATGCAAGCAGGAGCTCAGATGGTCAAACTCGAAGGGGGCGTATGGCTGAGTGACACCATCCATCAACTGGTAGAGCGCGGTATCCCAGTGTGTGCCCACTTAGGGCTGACGCCACAATCCGTGAACGTATTTGGGGGTTACAAAGTACAGGGAAGGACCCCAAAAGAAGCCAAGTCGATTTTAGCCGATGCCGTTGAAATTCAGGATGCTGGGGCTAGTTTACTCGTACTTGAGTGCATTCCTGCACACCTTGCGGCAGACATTAGCTCAAAACTTGATATTCCGGTGATAGGCATTGGCGCAGGCCCAGGTACTGACGCCCAAGTGCTAGTGTTACACGACATGTTGGGGCTGAGCGAACATCCTCCGAAGTTTGTAGAGAACTTCATGACCGGTTCAGCATCCGTACAGGTCGCTTTGCGCGCCTTCGTAGAAGCCGTAAAGAGTGGGGTATACCCCAAAGAACAGCACACCTACTCCTAGCCGAGGTACAGAGGTCAATGGAGATAGCCAAAGACTCCGACGAGCTGCGTCAACGCCTTAAGTCGGTGCGTGGAGACGGCACGGTTGCCTTTGTGCCAACAATGGGCAATTTGCACGAGGGGCACCTAAGCCTAGTTCGGCAAGGCTTGACCATGGCTGAGCATGTCGTTGTTTCGATCTTCGTGAATCCACTGCAGTTCAGCCCCACCGAAGACCTTGACGCCTATCCTAGAACGCTGGAGCAAGACCTTGAACTCTTGACCGCGGAGGGGGTTGCCCTCGTATTTACGCCTGGCGTAGAAGATCTATATCCCGCGGGTTTAGAAGCCCACACCAAGGTCACCGTTCCAGGCCTTACCGATGTTTTGTGTGGCAGTAAGCGTGTCGGCCACTTTGACGGTGTGACCACAGTCGTTTGTAAACTGTTAAACCTAGTTGCCGCTGATATCGCCTTGTTTGGAGAGAAGGACCTACAGCAGCTGCTAGTGATTAGAAAAATGGTGGCTGACCTGAGAATTCCCGTTCGGATCGAAAGTGTTCCAACCCAGCGAAATGCCGACGGGCTGGCTCTCAGCTCTCGAAACAACTATCTGACCTCAGAAGCGCTGGGCCTAGCTCCAGCCTTATATCGCAACCTCATCGCTGCTAGCGATGCGATTCAGGGGGGGGCCAGAGACTATGAAGGGCTTTGCAGCGGTGTCATCCAGCGCCTCAACACACTTGGCTTTGTCAGCGAATATTGTGAGGCTAGACGGTGCTCGGATTTACTGCCCGCCCAGGAGGACGATACAAATATTGCTATTTTCTGTGCGGCCTCGCTTGAGGGAACGCGCCTCATCGATAATATCGTCATAGAGCATTACTGATCGCTAGGTTCAGTAAAAGTGAGCGCGACGTCACCAAATAGGGAAGCTCCACTGACACCGGCTACTACTCTGAGTCGATCTTCACTCGACGGCATTACAATAAAGTTATGAACCCACCTATCCTGTTCAGCCGACACAGGTAAGGCCTTCACGGGGCCCTGATCACCCTCAGACTCCAGTCCAACCAGCACAAAATCTAATGGCACTGCAGACGTCATGCGCAATTGCCCCGTTGGCAGAACCACAATTGCCAACTTAAAGCCCTCGTTAGACAGCCCACATTTACCACCCGGATAGCGACAGCCCGGACGTTCAACTAAAGGATAGGAGGCCCCCCCCTGTGCTGGGGCGGCCTGCTGCTCTACATCATCGGTGAGTTGCCCGGCACCATACCAGGCGAGCACTGCGAGAATAGGCGCCACTAGCAGCGCGGCGAGTACATGCTTATTGGTCAACATCGACATACAAATCATCCAAATAAAACGGGTGGGGGCTTAGTGGTGAAGCGGCACAGTTACAGAGCCAGAGGGTATACGTATTTCTTGCACAAGTTTACGAACGCGCTCAGGCGGCTCACCCGTGAGACGGCTCACTCCTAGGGCAACCATAAAATTGACCGCGGCACCGACACAACCAATGGCATTTGGCTCTATACCAAAAAACCAATTTTTGCCGAGGCTGGGTAAAAATCGCCAGTCAGCGACAAACATAATCCCCTTGTGCTGGAAAACGTAAAACAAGGTGACCCCCAACCCAAGCACCATACCAGTGATGGCACCCTCCCGAGTGACTCGACTGGAAAAGATACCCATCATTAACGCCGGGAAAATAGACGCCGCCGCAAGCCCAAAGGCTAGTGCCACAGTGCCAGCAGCAAACCCCGGGGGATTCAAACCCAAGTAGCCTGCCCCGAATACAGCGACCGCCATCGCACCCCGGGAAGCATTGAGCTCCATCTGCTCAGAAATTGACGGATAGAAAGTGCTCTTCAGCAAGTCATGGGAAATTGCCGAGGAGATGGCCAGCAGCAGCCCTGCCGCGGTTGAAAGCGCTGCCGCGAGACCACCGGCGGCCACCAGCGCGATGATCCAATTGGGCAATTGAGCGATTTCTGGATTGGCCAGCACCAGTATGTCGTTGTCGAGCTTAACCAGCTCGTTACGCTGTGAGTCGGCCACATACTGCAACCTGCCATCACCGTTTTTGTCCTGTATTGCCAGCAACCCCGTTTGCTCCCAGTTTTTAAACCATTGGGGACGCTCTTCAATCAATAAGTGCTGCCCAGAATTGGGTTCAATCGTTTGCATAATATTCAGTCGTGCCATTGCGGCGACTGCCGGCGCCGTTGTGTAGAGAATGGCGATAAAAACCAAGGCATATCCCGCTGATTTACGCGCATCACGAACTTTAGGCACTGTAAAAAAGCGAATGATCACGTGGGGTAAGCCGGCTGTACCGATCATTAGCGAGGCTGT
>ERZ1047472.1778-NODE-1778-length-16173-cov-4.342784_pt1 | contig 16173 bp, 15 predicted proteins | sample MGYA00383095_ERZ1047472 | MGnify/ENA primary metagenome ERZ1047472 (study PRJEB29581, sample SAMEA5548365) | metagenome | biome: marine; feature: coastal; material: water | depth 1 m | study: Short-term variability in the microbial, nano- and picoplankton... | reverse complement strand
TCGCGAGGACTTTGGTAAGGCTGGCAACATCGAAGAGAGTCTCCGGCGTCATATTTTCCTTGCCGGGCGAAGTCATGCGCAAGCCGTAGGCTTTGTGATATACCTCGCCTTTTGACTCCAACCAGAGCACGGCCCCGGGTATCGTCCCCTTGCCGACCGCCGCATTGATCTCCCGATCAATCTCCCGGAGTTTTCCGGCAGAAAATACCTCCGCTCTCGCCGAAAGGCCCGGGATCAACATCGCTATCGCAACAAAAACAGGGAAATGGAACGATGAAATTTGAGTAATCACAGCTCCAGAGTGTGGCGCATTCCGCCTTTCGAATCAATCCCCGCAAAGATGTGCTCCAATTCACTGAAGCGGTCCACCGTAACGGTTGACCACATCAAGTCCGCCCCGTAGATTCGCGGCCATGTTGCTTGTCATCGACAACTACGATTCTTTCACCTACAACCTCGTCCAATACTTCGGAGAACTGGGCGCGGAAATGGAAGTACATCGCAATGACCAGATCACTCTCGATGAAATCCGCGAGAAAGCACCCGAGCGTATCTGCGTATCTCCGGGCCCCTGCACTCCTGACGACGCCGGGATCAGCTGCCAGGTGATCGAAGAAATGGGCGGAGTCGTTCCCATCTTCGGAGTCTGCCTCGGTCATCAGAGCATCGGCCAGGTCTACGGAGGCGATGTTGTCCGCGCCGATCGCCTCATGCATGGGAAGACTTCCCCCGTTCATCACAACGGCGAGGGCTTGTTCGCCGGCCTCCCCTCCCCTTTCGAAGCGACGCGCTACCATTCCCTGATCGTCAAACGCGATACCCTGCCCGATTGTCTCGAAATCACTGCAGAAACAGAAGAGGGTGAAATCATGGGGCTGCGCCACAGGGAGCTTCCTATCCACGGCGTACAGTTTCACCCCGAATCCATTCTCACGGCCGAGGGCAAAAAGCTCCTTCTCAACTTCCTGGAGATCGAAGCCTGAATCGTTGAATCCACGCGACGAGGATCCTGGCCGATAGCACGAGACCGAACCATCTTACGGGGCCCTCCCCGAAAATGATCGCTCCATTGACGATCATGAAAAAGATGAAACCCTCCAGAGCAAGGGACACCGGTTTGCCATTGCTGAATTGGAATACCAGTTCGATGGCCAGCCAAACGGCGAATGCATAATTCACAAGCAAGCCGACTCCGCTGCGCCACCCGGTGAGCTCTTCCGTGTCACGAGCAGTTGCCTCCCAAGCAGCCGACTGGGTCCAATCGTGGTAGTAATGGAAAGCGAGCCCCATGTGACAAAGGTAGGAAACAAACCCCGCCAGCCATAGCCAATGAACCGATTCTCGACCTCGAAACGGTATCGCCACTGTCCACGCCAACATCGCCAGCCAGATAGTTGCGGATGTCAGCGTCTCTCCCATCTCGATCTCGTGTTCGAATTTCCTTCGTTCAAAACAATCACAAACCAAACAGGGCTGTTTCGATGGCCACCGACAATCCACGGGCACTTTTTTCCTCAGCATCTACCGGCTTACGAATGTAAGCAGAGTAATAGGAGTTTGTCAGAGTAATCCCGTTTTCAAAGCCAGCTCCATTTGTGGCACCTCCGAATGAGATTGGTCGATGGATGCGAGGCATCATTGTCGCGGGAAGAGAATCGACCGCGATTCGGATATGTTTCTTAAAAATCGTGAAACCGCTGCACGATGTTGGCTGCACCCACTTTGGGTTCCCGCGCGAAATCATTGTCGGTGGCCGAGTGGTCGTTGCTGACCCATTGATAAAACTGCAGAGTGACCCTCTTCGTTTTCTGCACCGAAAAATACAGGCCCAGCGCCCATGTCGAAAATACCAGGCAAAAGAAGCCAATCGCAAATTTTTATGGGTATCACGTCGTGCCCTCACTTTACCGGATTCTCATACCAGGCCACATTGCCCGTGCCGCGGCCGGCATTCAACAAATCGAGATCGCCGTCGCCGTCCATGTCGATCGAGCGGAGGTCATAGGATTCCTGCGCTTCATCGAGGACATGGATCGTGAAGTTCCCTTTCCCATCGTTTTCATACCAGGCCAATTTCTGACTCTCGTAGCCGCAACTTGCTCCGTCAAGATCACCATCATTATCAAGATCCGCGAGGACAAGGCTGTGCGGTGATTCCGTATCCGGATCAATATCGTGCAGCTTCCAATCGGGACCTTGGAACCAGATCACTCCGGCGCTGTGTCCACGGGATGCGAGAAAATCCATCTTGCCGTCGCCATTGAGATCACCGGGAAGAATGTTCGTCGCCGCGAGCTGATCTTCAGCGATGATCGTTTTTTTCCACACTCCCTCGACACCGCCCTTGCCCGGGTTTGTCCAGTAGGCAAACCAGTTTCCATCTTCGAAAGGCTTGCCCTTAGCACCGATCGCAATCTCGCCCCAACCATCCCCATTGATGTCTCCGAATCCAAAGTAGTGACTCCCACCTCTCGCGGTCTTGTCCGCAAAAACATAACGCTCCCACTTCTCAGCCGCGTGAACCTTTTTCGGAATGCGAAACCACGCCACCGAATCCGCGAGCGGCCCCTTTGTTTCGAAATTTTTGATGATGATGTCGAGCTTGCCGTCGTTGTCGACGTCCGCCTTTAAAATGCAGTGAATTCCACGAATGTCCGTATCGATCAAACGCGCCGCCCAGGCACCCGATCCGTCACCGGAGTGAGGGCCACCCGGATTTTCCATCCAGAACGGTGCCCCGAAAGCCTGACTCCCGACCCAATCCATATCCCCGTCGCCATCGACATCGAAAGTCTCGCTGTGGATGCAAGTCGCGTTCATTTTCGGGAAGCGATGCAGTATAGTCTCCTCCCACTTCGGGGCTGCAAACAAGCTGATCTTTCCTGGGTAGCTAGATATGACATCCACATCACCGTCTCCATCATAATCCGCAGCAACGGCAGTAACGTTCCTGCCCTTTTCCATCACGGTGTGCTTTTTCCAGTCTCCCGCTTCGCTGAAAAAGGAAAACGCAAAGAGATAGGTGACAAGGATAGGAGAAAACGATAGTCTGCAGCTCATTTGATCAGAAATTATGTTGAACGGATTCTAGCCCGTCAGAACCAAAGCATGATACCGGATGCCTGTCATTCCGGAAAAAAATCGCTATCCCGCAAACAGAGCATGTCATTTTTCTCCCGCCCTTTTTGGATCTCCAGCCTCGCCCTGCTGCCCCTCTTCAGCGCGCTGGCAACACCGCTCTCAGCTGACGAGGCCACCGGCCGTGCCACGATCTGGAAACTCTCTGACGATAATTCCAGCGTCTATCTCGCCGGTTCCGTTCACCTTCTTCGGGAAAAGGACCTGCCGATTCCGGCGGCCTACGATCAAGTCTACGAGAAATCCGATGAGCTTGTCTTTGAAATCGACATGAAGGAGATGACCGATCCGACTCTGGCTCTGAAAATGAAAGAACTCGGAACTCTTCCCGAGGGAAAAACCCTTTCTGATATCCTTCCCGCCGAAGTAGTGGCAAAGTTGACGGGCTACCTGGAATCCACCGGGCTACCCGCCGCACTTTTCGAACGCATGACACCCGGGATGGTATTCATCACGATCAGCTCCATCCAAGCCCTGAAAACTGGAGCCAATCCCAACCTCGGACTGGAAATGACCTACTACCAGAAAAGCACCAACGACAACAAACCGAGCCGCGGACTCGAGACAATGGAGTATCAAATTTCTCGATTTAACAAGATTGAAAAAGATCGGCTCGGTGAACTGATTTCTCATTCCATCGACAACGCCGAAGAGACACCCAAGATCCTCGACAAAATCATCAACTCTTGGAAAGCCGGTAACGCCGAGCAGCTTGAAGCCGTCATCGTGAAAGAGATGGAAGAACAGCCCGACGTAAAAGAAGTGCTCCTGACCCAGCGAAACAAAAACTGGATTCCCGAAATCGAAAAAGCTCTCGCCGGAGACAAGACCGTTCTCTTTCTCGTCGGCGCCGCCCACCTCGTCGGAACGGACAGCGTCATCGACCTGCTCGAGAAAAAAGGCCACAAACCTGAGCAGATAGGATCGAAGGTGCCCGCTCTAATCAAGCAATAGGTTGAGAGAAGTAGACAGAGAAAAAATTATGCCCCCCGAGCTCAAAGTTTACGTGAAACCCGGATGCCCCTGGTGCGTTCAGGCCGTTGCTTTTCTCCGCGACGCAGGATTCGACTTTGAAGAAATCGACGTGACCTCCGACCGCGAAAAATTTGCCGAGATGGAAACCCTGTCCGGCCAGACCTACGCCCCGACGATGCTGATGAAAACGGACGAAGGGGAGGAAGTTGTTCTCGCAGATTTTGATGTGAACGAACTGAAGGCCTTCTTCACGAAGCACGGGATTGAGTTCGCCTAGGCGGCGGGAAAGCGGAAGAGACTTCTCGTTGTATAGGATCTTTTCACTCCGAAACACTTTCGGTATGAGAATTCCTATCGAACAGTGCGTTTTTGAGGGACCGCAGAAGCAAAAACACTCCCGCCCAGAACAGAGTCGTAGCAGCAGAGAGGGCGATGATTACGACAAGCGAAAAGTTCCCGAATCCTGTGCCCGAAAAACAGGCCGACAGAACAAATGGAAATGCTAAGACGTTTCCGGCCACGGGCGAGATCTGGAGACCAGCGAACAGTCCCAGACCAGTAATTAGAACTCCGAATACGAGGGCATATAGGCAATGGCGAGGAACAACGCAAAGAATCTCATAGTTTCGTTGTAGAGAAAACCCCAGCTGGTGGGAAACGTTTTTCAACGTCGCAGAAAAATCTCGCTGGTGACGACTTCGCGCAAAAGAGTCCGGGCACCATATTTTTGCTCGATCACTTTCTCTGCAATTTTTTCGAGGTCGGCTCGATCCAGCGCCTCCATTCGCCGGCCCGTTCCGTAGGTCAAAAGCCGTTCTGCGAGGTGGTGTGTAAAATGATCTCGCCGCTGGAGAAGGAGCTTTTTCAGATCCATGACATGACGAAACTCTTTTCCATTCGGCAGCTCGCCGGAGGCATCGATCTTCGGTCCCGTCGCACGGCCCTTGGCATCCGGATATTTTTCGCGCCAGCGACCAATCGGTCCATAGTGCTCTAGGGCAAACCCCGGAGGGTCGATCTTGCGATGGCACTCGGCACAGGAGTTCTGCTCGCGATGCTTGATGAGCTGATCCCGGATTGAAGTCGCTCCGCGGATATCAGGCTCCAAAGCAGGAACCTCATCCGGCGGAGGAGGTGGTGGCGTGCCCATGATATTTTCGAGCAGGTAAATTCCCCGAACAATCGGCGAGGTCTCGATTCCGTTAGCACTGACCGTCAGCACTGCCCCCATCCCGAGCAGCCCGCCGCGCTTTCGATCAGGCAGGGAAACGCGCAAAAAATTATAGGCTTTTTCGTGAGCAACGTCGTGAGGAATTCGGTACAACTCCGCGAGCGGTCTGTTCACAAAAGTATAGTCGCTGTCGATGAGGCGGGTGATCGGTGCGTTTCGTTCAAGAAGATCCCGGAAGAAATGTTTCACCTCTTCTTTCATCGCGGTCTCCAGATTATTGTAGTAGTAGGGCGCCGAGATCGAACGGTCCGGCGGCATATCGCCAAGAGCCCGAATGTTCAGCCAACTATCGAGAAAGCCTTCTACAAATTCGCCGGAAGCAGGATCCCCAAGAAGACGCTCGACTTCGGCAAGAAGCACTTCGCGCTTCAGAATTTCACCGGATTTCGCGTGCTGCAATAGCGTCTCGTCCGGCATTGACGCTGTCAGGAAATAGGAGATTCGTGTCGCCAGATCATACGCACCAAGCTTGCCACCTCGTTCCTGTCCCGGCTCGATAAGATAGAGAAAGGAGGGCGAGCAGAGAATGCCCTTCATTGCATCCATCGTTGCCTGACGCGGAGACTTCCCTTCCTTCACTCGCGCTTCGGCGATTTTTGAAAAGGTCGCGATTTCCTCATCGGTGACAGGACGTCGAAAAGCCTTCTCGGCAAACTGCTTCAGAATTTCCTCCTTCCGATCGGCCTGAAACCCCTTACCACCGAACGCTAACTTCTGCGAGATCGGCGGCCACTCCTCGTAAATCGGCCCTTTGATGTGAACCTTGTGCATGCGGATGTGCGGCATCTTGCCGTGCTGCAGGACGACTCTCCTCGCGTGGACGATGCCACCGTCGTAGGGGTCGTCCTTGGGCCACTCTTCTTTGTATTCCTTTGCGATTTTTCCGAAAGCCAGGCGGCAGTTGGCCATTCCATTGGGAAAAATGAATCGCGGTTGCTGCCCCTTTTCCAGCCAGGCCCGCATCATATACCACTGAGGTTTTCCATCCGCGACCGTCACTTCCCCGAGCTGCGGCTCGATAGGTTGCGGATGATGCAGTTCGCCGATGTGCGCGTCGCCCGAAACAATGCCGAGTCGAAATGGTTCGGAGAGATCCATCCGAAAAATGTCGGGATCGTAGTGAGAGTCGCGATGCATGGAATGCGCCAACACCCTCACTTCGTAAATGCCATCGGCGTGGACGCCTTCCGGGAAGCTCTCCAACCCGGCATAGCCACCTTCGTGATTCACCGTGTTCGGAACTTCGTAAACGCAGAGGTAACGATAGTTGTAGACGTTCTTGTGAGAAAAGCTGAGCTCCTGCCCCTGGTGAAAGTTGTCTTCGAACTTCCACTCTTTTACCTCCGGCTTTTCTCGCTGGCCCAGTGCTTTCTCGACCACGAGATCAGCAGCCTCGAAATAGTTATCGAGCAGGAAACCGGAAGTGACCAGAACGTCACCAAGCGTGTCGACGTGCTCGGCGGTCTGGTCGCGGGGAAAGCGGCTCGTCGGGCCAAATGTATCAACGCGGCGGGAGAAAAGATCTTCCAGAGTGTTGAGATACTCGCGCTCATTCAATCGGCGGAGGACAGTTTGTCCACCCGTGCTTTTGAGTCGTTCCGTGACGTCAGCAACTTCGGCAGTCAGCGCGGCAATCGCGGCGGCTCGCTCTTCGGGAGTTGGCTGGTCCGCTTTTGGCGGCGGCATCTCTTCGAGATTAAGCTGATCGATGATTTCCTGAACTGCGATGAGTTCTTTGAGATCATTGATAGGAAACGCCAACTCATCGAAACGCCTCTCGCCCTTCTGGGTGAGATCATCATGACACTCGAAGCAGTAAGTCGCGAGAAAATCGGACGCTGCGTAACTGCTCCAACCGGAAGTCGAAACAAATAGGGCAGCCGCGAACAGCAAGGAAAGTCGCATATCAATGACGAAGCTGAATCCGGGCTAGACCAAGGACCTGGTGCTATTGCCAAAGTTCTCCCTCTCCATTCCGAACTGCTGCAGAATACTGACGTAGAGATTGCATAGTGGAACTTTGCCGGGCCCTTTCGCGGGAAGTTTTTTGAAGGAGCCGTGCTGGAAGCCGCCTCCAGCGAGAAGAATCGGTAGGTCGTGGTTGGTGTGCGAATTCGCGTTGCCCATTCCACTCCCGAAGAGAACAGAGGTATGATCAAGTAAACTACCTTCGCCGTCGGAGGTATTTTTCAATTTCTCGAGGAATCGGGCGAAATGCTTGAGCTGATGCTCTTCAATGACGAGAAGCTGATCAATGTTTTCCTGCTTTTTGCCGTGATGGGAAAGACTGTGGTAGCCTTTCTGGATACCGAGGTCTTTCGGCTCGAAATCGCCACCGATTTCCAAGGTCGCAATCCGCGTGGAATCAGTCTGCAAGGCGAGAGCGATCAGATCATAGAGGAGCGGCAAGTCCTCGACCATATTTGTATTTTTCGGCTGTTCGAAAGGAGCGTCAGGCTTGGGGACCTCTACCCATTGCTCTTTCAATTGGAGTTGCCTCTCCACATCGCGAACGGAGGTGAGATATTCATCGAGCTTCTCACGGTCTTCCTTATCAATGCGACGCTCCAGTGACTTGGCGTCGCCGTGAATCGCATCAAGGATTGATCCTTGGAGGGAATGATGATCGCGAGTCGCGGCAAGTCGGTCCTTCGGCTCTCCAATAAATAATTTCTGAAACAGTTCCTTCGGTCCCGGAATGGGGGGAACACGGACGCCACTTCGCGTCCAAGACATCTGGCATCCGCCGTGAATGCCAGACTCTGATCCAACCGTCAGCGAAGGAAAGCGCGTTTCTCCACGCACTGTTTCGGCAGCCAGTTGATCGAGGCTGATATTCCCCTCGGGCCGCCCTTTCGCATCCATGCTGAGAACGCCCGTGAGGAAAGAATGCACCGCAAAGTGCCCGCCTTTAACCCCATGATCCAGCCCACTGTAGATCGTCATGTCGTCGCCCAGATCCTGGAATGGTTTGAGAAGCCGAGTCGATTCGTAGGCTTTCCCTTCGGTCTCGGGAAAAAAATATGGCAATTGAAATCCAAGAAGGTTTCCGACTGCGACCATTCGTGCAGGGCTCGCTTTCTTTGCAACCGTAGCACCGAGAGCCGACGTCACACCAAACGAACCGGGCACGAGCGAATGCAAGGTCGGAAGCGAAAGAGTCGCACCGACAGAACGCAGAAAATAGCGACGGGAAAGTGAGGGATTCTTCTCTCTCATACAGGAGAATTCCACGCTCAGAATCCTCTTGCAATAGACTCTTTCGCGCCTAGGGAGCGCAGGACATGACGTGGCGGTGAGTGCCTCGCGAGTGGAATACGCCGCTGAACCAACGAAGGCCTTTCGGTGAGTTTCTTGCCAGTGCTGGCAGGGGAGCCTCCTTTGACCATTCTATGCCGCTGAGAATAAAGTTACCTAGAACCGAGAGTCGCTCCAGCCGTCTCGGCCTCTTTGAGGAACTCTTCGACGGTCGCATCTCGCGGAACACCGAGTCGCAATGCCTCGAAATAATGTTTGTCCGCTGACTTCGCATCAGGCTGATCTCGCGTCGCGTAGAGGACTGCGAGATTGAAATGGGCATCACCAAATTTCGGATCGATGGAAACAGCGTTCGTGAAAGCTCGCTCGGCTCGAGCCACCCATCCTTTCTGAGAAGAAATCACGCCGACTGTGTTGTGAGCCTTCGCATTCTGAGGGTCATGAGTGAGGCTCCTCTCCAACTTTTCGAGAGCTTCATCGAGCTTCCCCTGCAGGTAGTAGGTCCGCCCGAGCAGGTAATGAGCAAGGCCAGAATCCCCCTGCACCGCGAGTGCTTTCTCAAGGAAATATTCGGCTTCAGTGTAATTTTTCACCGCAATCTTCAAAACGCCAAGATTGCAGAAGCAGGAAACACTGCGAGGGCGATAACGCAGGTATTCGAGAAAACCGGTCTCTGCCTCAGCATAGCGACCTTCTTTGAAATCGAGGCGGGCGGACTTGTCGAGCTGCGCCAACTCAACACTGATTTGCTGGTCCTTCACCACTCCATCTTTTCTTACTCCACCTATTCCCGGGGCAACCAAGGTTACTGACATTCTCGCGGCGCCATTTTCCGTTCCGTCCGGGTTCGTCGGATCCATATCGGTCGCGGCGTCCACGATTTCCTGGAATTGCGGAGCCTTGAACAGCGCTTTCTCTTCCTCGGTGAGTTGGGAACCTGTCGCCATATCTTCGACGAGACTAAGAAGGGTGTCAGAACGTGCTCCTACTTTGTCGAGTTGCTTGAGCAACAGCTCCTTTGCCTCCTTCATCTGGGCCTGCTTCCGCAATTGCTTGAGGACGATGGATCGGAGAAGCTCATTTTCCTGACGCTCGAACGGACTGGCTGAGGCAAGCGAGGTCTTCTCTTCCGTAGTCAATCCGTCGGAAAGCAGTTCCAACTTACGTTGCAAATCTTCGATACTTTCCTGGTGGCGGAGATTTTCGGAAAGGAGGCGGTCGCGCTCCAGTTTGATCCGCGAAATCTCGGACTTAAGCATTTTGATGTCCTGATTTTTTTCTTTGCTCAGCTCCGAGAGGCTGCTCGCCAGCTGCTCGGCTCGGTCGAGCTGGGCAACCAGCTCCCGGTTACGATCCATGAGTTCCTTCAGGGCCCGACCTCCATTGCCTTCCCCGCGAACGACCTCAGCGAGATTGTCCCGCTCACGCTCCACTTCGGCGAGGCGATTGCGAAGCTTTTCACTTTCGCGCTGCGAGTCCGCCAGCGCATTGACCAACTTGGAATTGCGATCTGTCGCATTCTGCAATTGCTCAGTCGCATCACGCAGAAGCCCCTTGAGTTGCTGCACCTTTTGCTGGGCAGCGAGACCGCCGCCGTTGCGCTCGGCCTGTGAAATCTGTTGGAGGAGACGATTTCGCTCGCCTTGCGCATCAGCCAATTGCTGCTGAACCGTTTCGAGAACCGTTTTGCGTTGAGAGAGCTCTTTGCGAAGCTCCAGATTTTCATTGTTCAGGAAAGCGATTGTCTCGTCCTTGTCCTTGATGTCGCTGTAGATCGAATTCGCGACAGCTCCCGGCGATGGAGTTCTCACCGTTGGCATTCCAGGCGTCCGCTGTGGAAGAGCGCGGCTTGAACCTGCCTCCCAACTGGGGAGGAGCACCTCGCGGGACGGGTTTTCCAACTCGATGTTTCGATTTCGGGTGGAAGCACCCCCGCCAACAGGCGGTGATGGGACTGATGCATAGCCCTCAGCCGGATTGACCGGAACAGCCTGGGGAATCTGCTTGGGAGCCGATGGCGGCCGCGCTGCATTTTCCCGCATGAGGCGCTTCATGGTATCGCGATTTTCCGCAATCAAATGACGTCGCTCCCGCACCATCTCCGTCTGGAAATCAGGATACTTTTGCGCGAGGTGATCAAAAAGCGGCTTCGCCTCCGTGAGTTTGTTGAGAGCTTCCAGATACTGGCCCTGCGCCTGAAATTCTTCGCCCGCTTGCACAAGAAGAAATCCGCGATACCAGATGTCCATCGGGTCGAGACTGACCTCTTGCGCCCCGACATGTGGCCACAAAGCGACAAGACACGAAGCGAGAATTGCCAGCTTCGTGCGCGGTCTTGAGAAAAGCCCTTGGGGAAAACTCATGTGACTGTCTTTACTCGCGCGGTTTCGGAGCATGAACCGAGCTTGCAAACATGCAATGAAATCAGCAGCTAGCCAAGCGGAAAATCTCAATGCTTTCCCTCGTCTTTGAGGGAAATTCGAAGGCTATCATTCGCCTTTTTCCTACAGATTTCGCGCTTTTCGGTGAAAAAAACGGAACAGGCCCCAAATCAATGGCGGCAGCCCCGCACTCAGGGCCAGGGCCAGCATGGGACGTTGTTCGCCAGTTGATCCAATCGAGGCAAAGACAAATCCCATCGGAAAGCTACCTGCACAGAGCGACGCAAAGAATCGGCTAAATCGCATTTTCGACAGACCTGCCATGCAGGCGATCACCTCTGGCAAGACCGGCATCCATCGCGAAAGCGCAACAATCCAGCCCCCCAATTCGCTCGAAAAAAGCCCCTCCCCCTCGGCGAGCCCCTCTTCTCCGGTGAGCCATTTCGTGGCGCCACGCCCCAGCTTCCTGGCAATGCCATAGGCCAGAACGCCCGCGCCTATCGAACCGATCCCTGCGAGAATTCCACCCCAGAACCAACCGTAGACCAAGCCCAGAGCCGACATCACGACCGTCCCGAGAATGGGCAGAAAAACATCCACGAGCAATAGCCCCATCGCGACAACCCAGGCCCAGGCACCCGCGGACCGAAGTGCTTCGACCGTTTTTTCCATCGACATGGACTCTTCGAATTGACCGCCCCAGATCAGGAACGGCAAAATGACTAGCAGTGCGAGAAGCAAAAAGATGATGACTAGGCGCTTCATGAAGAGCAACGAAAAGATCCCGTGTCGCAATCGGGGCAAGGATCGTCTACTATCTCAACAAAATACATGCCTGCAATCAAACCATGAAACCAAAACCTGAACCCGTCGATACAAGTGCGCTCCCGGAACTCGCTCATGCCGTGATCCAAAACACGAAATTTCCCATGCTCGCTACGGTTGATGGAGAGGGCCATCCGCGCGTCCGTCCAGTTTCCCCCGTCCGAGTAGACCAGGATTTCACGATCTTTGTGGCAAATCTGGCTTCCTATCACAAGACGGCCGAGATCAAAGCTCACCCAGAGGTTGAGCTTGCCTATCTCGCCCCGGATCACGACCAGGTTCGCATTTCAGGAACGGCGATTGTCGAATCCGACGCCCGCGTCATCGAAGAAATCTGGAACAGCAATCCGCTGCTCAAACAATATCTCGGCAGCACCGACAACCCGAAATTCATTCTCTATCGCGTCGATCCCAACCGAGTTCGTTTCATGCGCGAATGGGCTCTCGAATATCACGAAGTTGAGCTAGGGCTTAGGAGCTGACTCCTTACTGACTTCGCCCCCTTCTTCAGCGAGAGCTTCGCGCAGGGCTTTGTTCAGCTCCTCATTTTTTTCCGAGAGGACTGCGATCTGATCCTGCAGACTGATCACCATCCGCTCTTCCTTGGTAAAAGATCCCCCGCTGGCGATTCGTTTCCAGTGAATGCCATACATCCATCCGGCGATGGCCAGACCAAGCAGAACGAGAAAGAGAAGAGTTTGAACGGGAGAAAATTTCATCCCGGAGGAGTTCGATAGCCTGCCTATTTCGCAGATTTCTTACCGCTGAAAAGGCGACCCAGGTTCAGCCCCTTGCGTTTTGCAGGAGCTGTAGTTTCTGTAGCACCAGCCCCGGTGGATGTAGAACCTACTGCGGCGGTCGCTGGACCACCTTGTTGGCGCTGCTGATTTTGATTTCGAATTTGCCCACTGCCAAAAAGTCCCCGCTTCTCCTTAGGTCTGTCTTTCGAACCGGAATTTGCCCCGGGCTTTTCGCTTTCTCTGGTGACGACGAGTTGCAGATCCTTCGGCACATTGGCGACATAGTCCCAACTGCGAAGAGGAAGTTTTTTTTCCTGCAGGTCGTATTCCTGAACCTTGCGACGAATCAAGGTGCCTTTGGCATCAAAGAGATGCTCCTCACGAAACCTTCCTATTTCGTCGTATAGTTGAACACCGCGGTATTTGAACTGATCGCGGCCATCGTAGATCATGATTTCATTGGGTCGCCCCAAATCATCGAGCATGACCATGCGTCGATGAAGCTTGGTTCCGTTTTTGCTTTTCGTCACCTGCTCAAGGGTATTGGTCGTCTCGTCCTGAACCGATTCCGTGTAGGAATCGTCGGAGTGGTGAATGGATCGGCCCCAAGCGGTTATAACTTTGGAGTCCTGCTGGCCCATGCGTGCCCCGTAATTCTTCTTGTGCGCTTCCGAAACGTAAATCGTCGAATGCGCGTTTTCACCAAGTTGCGCACTGCCGCCCTGACTCGACATGAGCGACTGCGCCTGCTGTTGTGCAGACTGAACTGCCTGTTTGTTCACTGTCGTCGCGCCAGACTTCTTGTCCGTGGCGTGAAACTGCGCCTCTGCCGTCATCAGACCAGCAATGAGCACAAAAGTGGTAAGAAAAAATTTCGACATCGGTATCCCTCGTGGATCAGCGGAATTGGGAACAAGAAACGCATCCGGGCTCACGTTCTCGAAGCCCAAGAATACGGCGAGAAACACGCTCTGGCAAGCGATTCCCCGGAAGTCACCCCTCCAGTGCAGCGAGATACCGCTCCGCATCAAGGGCACCCTGACAGCCGTTTCCAGCCGCCGTAATTGCCTGACGGTAAATGTGATCCGAAACATCACCGGCTGAGAAAAGCCCTTCAATGTTTGATTTCGTGTCGTGACCATTCTGAACGACATAGCCCTCATCATCGAGTTCGACACCGGATCCTTCGAGAAACTGCGTGTTGGGATCGTGCCCAATCGCAACAAAGACACACTTCACTTCCAACTCCGAATCCTCGCCCGAAACCTTGTTATGCAGCGTGACGGCGCGGACATGGCCTTCCTCATCCGTGAGATATTGCTTCACTTCGGAATCCCAGATTGGCTCAATCTTGTCGTTTCCAAGTGCCCGATCGGCCATAATTTTGGAAGCACGAAGTTCATCGCGGCGATGAATCAAATACACTTTGCTCGCAAATTTGGTGAGAAAAGTCGCTTCTTCACAAGCGGAGTCGCCCCCACCGATCACGGCGACGGGAACGTCCGGATAGAATGCGCCATCGCAGGTAGCGCACGAGGTCACTCCTTTTCCGATGAGGCTCATCTCGTCTTCCAAACCCAAGTAACGTGGGCTCGCGCCCGTCGCAATGATGACTGACTTGGCGGTGCAGTCGTTGCCACCTGTTGTTTTAACGGAAAACGTGCCGTCGTCCTTTTTTTCCACGGATGAAACCATTTCGTATTCTACGCGCGCTCCGAATTTCTCTGCCTGCTGCTGCATGCGCATCATCAAGTCCGGACCCATGACACCTTCTGGAAAACCGGGAAAGTTTTCTACTTCCGTAGTCGTCGTGAGCTGACCACCCGGTTGCTCTCCTGCGAGGACGAGAGGATCGAGATTTGCTCGGCCTGTGTATATGGCCGAAGTCCAGCCGGCACAGCCGGTTCCGATGATGATGACATTTTCCATGGCGCGGAATGTGAGTCGTAATGGTTTTCGAATCAATCCCAAAAGTCGCCGAATGAAGGCGGAAGCTTACAAAAGCATGGGAAAACCTTTAACCCTTCAATCAGGCGAGCTTACCCACGCAAGGCATCGAGCACGAAGTCGCTCGCGCGAAAGTCTTCGATGATGATCTCTTCCTGCTCGCCCCGCTTCATCCGAACCTGCTTGATGTTGAAATTCGGAGTCTTGTGAGGAGCAAACAGAATGTCGTCGTGCGTCGAGTTCTTATGCGTTTTGAACATCTCGGGAATGATGTCGCCGCCGAGATGGTCGTCACGTCCGGTCGCAAGATGGCAGGTTCCGAGGACCTTTTCGTCCTGGATATCTGCTCCGGAAACGGGAAGGACCTGCGTGCCGAATCCCAGTTCCCCGAGAGTCCCGGTCATGGGATCATCGGCAAGGCGAGCGTTGTGATCGTCGATGGTCTGTTGATTCCCTTCGATAAGAGTGGATCGGACGATGTTCCGATTCTCGACATCAAGCACACCAAGAGTGCCGTCTTCATACTTCATCGGGAACTTTCCGTTGGCATCGACGGGAACATAATAGATCTCTCCGGCAGGGAGATTGGCGACGTCTGGTGCCATTCCCTTACAGAGTCCGTGGGACTTCTGCGCATCCTGTCCGTCGAGGTCGAGCGATGCGGTGAGGATCTCGCCCGTCCCAAGTTCGAAGTCGATCTCGATTGTGTCTGCATTCGTCATAGCGAGGCGCATCCTCTCTGCATCGGCACTAACATCGTTGTAATCGACAGCGAGACCGGAACTGAGAATGATATCATTCACTCCGTGAAGGGTTGCCCCGCGAAATCCGAATTCCTTACATTTGGCTGTAAGTGGCGCAGTGGCAGACCAGGTCGAGACACAAAGGATGATGTCGTAATTTGGATAAATGTCACGATCGAGACTAAGTTTCGCACCTTCCTCATCGTAGCACTCATCCCTCAGATCCAAGTTCGAACCATAAGTCATCGGAAAAGCAAACATTTCCCCGCCGGTCATTCCAAGCGCAGACATGCCACCATCTTTCAGCCCGAGGTAAAACTCTTCGTACGCTTTTTGCTGAATTTCGTGCCCCGCTTCGTCGAGGAAGGCATAGCCTTCCATCAAACTGGTATCTTCCAAGTCAATGAGGACGCAGACTTTCGCACCTTGGGTTGGCTCAAAAACGGTGGCCAGAAGGCGCTCGAGGTCGAACTCGGGGAATTCCCGCTTTTCAGGATTCAAAATAATATCGTTTTCAAGGGAGGCGACGGACATGATTCAGGTTGGGTAGGGTTAATTGTCTCTTTTTTGGGAAATACTCTTCAAGAACGGCTGGGTGCCAGAATACTTACGAATAAAACCCCGGTTTCGATGAGTCTTACGAACTGTTTTAGGAAAGAGATGGGGGAAAATACATGACTTGAGGAACGGTTTACCCGGTCAGGCGCTTCTTTCCCGAATTTTCATCCCACTGTATCAGCTGTTCGGGAAAGGGGCAATTCTTACACTCTGAGAGGTCTTCCAGGCAGAAATCCTGGTAAATCTGAAGAAGCCCCTGCTGCTGATGGTAAAAACCTGTGAATAACTTCTGCCGTTTCTGGTCAGGGCCGAAAAGCCGTAGGCCCGCCCGGCGAATCTTCTGGTTGGTGTCGACTTTGCGAAGGGCCAGATACTCT
>ERZ1047472.1777-NODE-1777-length-16177-cov-6.710830_pt1 | contig 16177 bp, 15 predicted proteins | sample MGYA00383095_ERZ1047472 | MGnify/ENA primary metagenome ERZ1047472 (study PRJEB29581, sample SAMEA5548365) | metagenome | biome: marine; feature: coastal; material: water | depth 1 m | study: Short-term variability in the microbial, nano- and picoplankton... | reverse complement strand
ATAATGTACGAGAACAGTCCAACATCCGCTGAGTTAGAGCCAAGTTTGAGACTCTACCCGTTCCTGTGCTCACTGCTCGCGGTGCTCTTGGCTTCCGCCCTATGGCCCGTCTCGAGTTTTGCGATTGAAAAACAAGCCAGCGAAAGACCCATCGTGGTGCTGCTTTCCTTGGACGGTTTCAGGGCCGACTATCTGGAAAAGTATCCAGATCAAAGTACGAACCTAAAGCGCTTGGCCGACAGTGGGCTGGCTGCGGCGGGTCTTGTGCCGGGATTTCCCAGCAGCACGTTTTCAAATCACTACAGTATTGCTACCGGTCTATATCCGGGCCGTCACGGCATCATTGGCAATGGGTTTTATGATCGTCAGCGGGACGCGCGCTATCGCCTAGGCGACCGGTCGGCAGTGGAGGATGGCAGTTGGTATGGCGGTGAGCCACTGTGGGTGGCTGTGGAAAAAGCAGGGATGCGGGCAGCGAGTTTTTTTTGGGTTGGTAGCGAAGCCGATGTTCAGGGCATCCGTCCCAGCTATTATAAAATCTACGACGGCAGCATTCCCAATCATAAGCGCGTAGATCAAGTCCTTGGTTGGTTGGCTCTTGCTGAGGGACAGCGCCCAAACTTAGTCACCATGTACTTCTCCACGGTCGATTCCGTAGGGCACCGATTTGGTCCCGACAGCGCGCAACTGCCGGGAGCCATCGCCAGCGTCGATAAGCAGGTTGGGCGCCTGATTGCTGGTTTGGCTCAGATTGAGCAGCCGGTATATCTCATGGTGGTATCCGATCATGGGATGCAGCGGGTAGATGCGGGTCAGCGCGTATTTCTAGCGGACTATCTTGATTTGCAGCAATGGCGGGGCAGCAACCGCATCATACTCGGTGGCGCCTACGGATTTTTTTACAGTGACGATGCCCAGCTGTTGGATCGCAGTTTGGCCGCCCTAGCGGGTGTTGAGGGTTTGACCGTACTGCGGCCAGAGCAATTCCCGGCGCAGCTAAACTTCCCGGAGCGCGGCCCAAGAATTCCAGACCTGGTGGCGGTGGTCGATGCACCCAGATACATCAGCTTGAAACAAGGTCGTGGGCGGCCCCCGCCCATGGGTGCCCATGGCTACTTGCCTGCGAGCACACCGACCATGCAGGGTATCTTTTACGCGGCGGGGCCGGCCATCCCACCCATGACGCATATTCCCCCAATCGATAACGTACATGTCTATCCCCTAGTGCGTCACTTGCTGGGGCTGGACGCGGGCGGCGATATCGACGGAGACTTGGCGGTTTTAAAGCCGTACTTGCGCGACTAGGGCCGCCTAGTCCAGTAAGAATCGCATGGACAAATCCAAGGGTTCGACGCCCTTGGTCAGATCGCCGCAGGAAATGTAGTCCACACCGGTTTCGGCGATGGCTCCAATGCTGTCCTGGGTAATGCCACCGGACGCTTCCAAGACCATCTTTCCTCGAGTCAGCGCTACGGCGGTTTGGGTATCGGCGATGGAGAAGTTGTCGATCAAGGCGATGTCTGCGCCAGCGCTCATAGCTTCCGCTAGCTCATTCAGGTCTTCGACTTCGACTTCGATTGGTTTGCCGGGAAAGGCGGTTTGTGCTGACTTGATCGCTTGGCTAATGCTGCCGGCGGCGAAAATGTGATTCTCTTTGAGCAAGAAAGCATCGAATAAACCGATACGATGATTGTGGCCGCCCCCGCATTTAACGGCGTACTTTTGGGCCAAACGCAATCCGGGTACGGTTTTCCTTGTGTCCAGTAGCTTGGTTTGGGTATGTGATATCAGCGCTACATATTGGGCGGTTCGAGTCGCGGTGCCTGACAGTAACTGGATGAAATTGAGCATAGTGCGCTCAGCGCTGAGTAAACCTCGGGCTTGGCCGCTGAGCTCGAATAGGACTTGGTTGGGTGTAAGCGCGTGGCCGTCTTCTATCTGCCAACGAATCTTTAATGTTGGGTCGATCTGCCTCAGGGTCTCGTTAACCCACGCTGTGCCACAAAAGACACCGCTTTCCCGGGTGATCACTCTGGCGCTGGCCTGGGTGTCAGCGCCGATGAGACTGGCGGAAATATCACCAGCACCGAGGTCTTCCAAGAGCGCTTGAGTTACGTTGTTGAAAACAGCTTCGTTAAGGCTGTTTAAATCTATGGGATGAAAATGCAGCTCGGTAGGCATCGGATAGCTCACGCTCTAAGTCAGTTTTTATCGGTCTCGGGTTAAGTCGTAGGTCAGGTCAACATGTCGTGGGCAATATCCATCGTACTTTGTTGGCTCTTGTCACACACATGTCATGTAACCGTGCAATAATGATGACATGGTTATTGATGAGACTCATTGCCTAAATAACGCCCAATGGTGTCCAAGTCAGCATTGCGATACGCCTCGTTCCGATGGGGGAAGTGCCGCAGGGTTCCAGTCCGAATTCTCAGCTGAGCTGATTGTCGTTCACTGTATTTCACTTCCGGAAGGACAGTTTGGCACGGGTTTGCCATCCCAACTGTTTACCGGGGAGCTGGACTGTAAAGCCGATCCCAGTTTTGCGGATCTTGAGGGGCTGCGCGTGTCGCCCCATGTATTTATTGATCGAAACGCACAGGTTGAACAGTTCGTTCCCTTCGATCGGGGTGCGTGGCACGCCGGGCATTCCGGTTGGAAGGGCCGACAGGGTTGTAACCAATTCAGTTTAGGCATCGAGCTTGAAGGTACTTGGCATCAACCGTATACCGATGCCCAGTACTCGGCCTTGATCGATCTTTGTGCGGCTCTTTGTCTTCGTTATCCAAGCTTGAGTCCGGATGGCATTGTCGGGCATCAAGAGATCGCTCCCGGACGGAAAGAGGATCCGGGTCCGTATTTTGAATGGCCCAAATTATTAGTGCCTTTGCACCGCCGTTTGTTTTTAGACGTCCTAGCGACTTAGGACCCAATGTTAATCAAGGAGTAATTGCGTGAATCATCCGGACCTCAAAGGGTTTGATGCAGAAGAACAAGAGGAATGGCTCGAAGCCCTAGAGGGCGTTCTTAAACGAGAGGGTGTGGCAGCCGCATCCGCTCTACTGCAAAGCCTTGCAGGTCGTTTGACACGCACCGGCGCCAGCCTGCCATTTGCGGTGTCGACGCCATACCGCAACACGATCCCGGTAGTAGACGAAAGTCCCATGCCCGGAGATTTGTTCATGGAGCGTCGGATACGCAGCCTGATTCGTTGGAATGCTCTGGCCATGGTGGTTAGAGCGAACCGGCGTCCTGGGGATCTGGGCGGACATATTTCAAGCTTCGCCTCGTCTGCGACCCTTTATGACGTGGGTTTTAACTACTTTTTTCGAGCGCCGGTTCCAGCGGAATCGGAGCAGGAAACCAATCGATCCGGCGACCTTGTGTATTTTCAGGGTCATGCATCCCCGGGCATTTATGCCCGCTCGTTTTTAGAGGGTCGTTTGACCGAGGAGCAGCTGGATAACTTCCGACGAGAGACCGGTAGTAACGGTCTGTCGTCCTATCCCCATCCATGGCTGATGCCGGACTATTGGCAGTTTCCAACCGTGTCCATGGGACTTGGGCCACTGCAGGCTATCTACCAAGCTCACGTCATGAAGTACCTGGACTCTCGGGGTTTAGTGGAAATGGGCGACCGCAAGGTTTGGGCCTTTCTGGGTGATGGTGAATGCGATGAGCCGGAGTCTCTGGGGGCGCTCTCCCTAGCCGGACGCGAGAAGTTGGATAACCTGATTTTTGTAGTGAACTGCAATCTGCAACGGCTGGATGGCCCGGTGCGCGGTAATGGCAAAATCATTCAAGAGCTAGAAGGCTATTTTCGTGGCGCCGGCTGGAATGTCATCAAGGTAGTGTGGGGGCGGCATTGGGACCCGCTGTTCGCCAACGATGGTAAGGGCCTGATGCAGCGCGCCATGGACGCAACCGTGGACGGCGAGTACCAGAACTTCAAAGCCAAGGGCGGTAAATACGTTCGAGATCACTTTTTTGCGAAACATCCAGAGTTGCTGGAGATGGTCGAGCACCTGAGTGACGAGGACATCTATCGTCTGAACCGCGGTGGTCATGACCCGTACAAGGTGTATGCGGCATATCACGCGGCAGTGAACCACACGGGGCAACCAACGGTTATCCTTGCCAAAACCGTGAAAGGCTACGGCATGGGCGATGCCGGTGAGTCCGAGAATACGACCCATCAAGTGAAGAAGCTGGATCTGGCTGAGCTTAAGTACTTTAGGGATCGATTCGATGTGCCGCTGCGCGATGAGCAGCTAGAAGATGTGCCCTATTATCGTCCTGCCGAAGATTCCTCCGAGCTACAGTACATGCGTCAGTGCCGAGAGCGCCTAGGCGGGTTTATGCCTCGCCGAGTGGTGGACAAACAGACGCTCACGATTCCAGAACTGTCCGTCTTTAAAGCGCAGCTGGAAGGCACCGGCAAGCGGGAGATCAGCTCCACCATGGCGTTCGTTCGGATCTTGGCGACGTTGCTGCGGGATAAAAATCTTGGCAAGCGGGTGGTACCCATCGTGCCCGATGAGGCGCGAACTTTTGGCATGGAGGGCATGTTCCGTCAGTTGGGCATATATTCTTCCGAGGGCCAGCTTTACGAGCCAGAAGATTCTGACGAACTGGCAGCTTACAAAGAGTCTAAGACAGGACAGGTACTGGAAGAGGGCATCAATGAGGCAGGTGCCTTTGCCGCATGGATGGCAGCGGCTACCTCCTATTCCACCCATCAGTACACCTTGCTGCCTTTCTACATTTATTACTCCATGTTTGGCTTTCAGCGAATCGGTGACCTAGCTTGGGCGGCCGGAGACCTGCAGGCCAAGGGGTTCCTGCTGGGCGGTACCGCCGGTCGCACGACCCTGAACGGCGAGGGTCTGCAGCACCAGGACGGGCACTCGCATCTGCTGTCGTCTACGGTGCCCAACTGCATCAGCTACGATCCAGCCTATGCCTTCGAACTGGCTGTGATCATTCAGCGAGGATTGCAGCATATGTACGTAGAGCAGGCCCCGGTTTATTACTACCTGACGCTCATGAACGAGGCTTACCAGCATCCCGCCATGCCAGAAGGCGTGGAAACGGACATCGTCAAGGGCATGTATCTGCTTGAAACCTTGGGCGAATCTTCGGCACCAAAGGTCAGATTGCTCGGTAGCGGCACGCTGCTGCCCGAGGCTCGTGAAGCCGCCCGACGCTTGGTAGACGACTATGGGGTGCAGGTGCAGGTTTATAGCGTAACCAGTTACACCGAGCTTGCGCGGGACGTACAGGACTGCCAGCGCGCTATGCTGCTGAATCCTCTGGATGACACCGCAACCTGCCACGTCAGTGAGGTTTTGAATAACCAAGCGTGGGGTGATGCCCCGGTGATCGCGGTGTCAGACTATGTCAAAGCCCTGCCCGAACAGCTTCGTGTGGCCATCCATGCGCCGTTGAGAGTCCTTGGCACCGATGGCTTTGGGCGCAGCGACACCCGAGAGCAACTGAGGGCCTTTTTCGAAGTCGATAGCCGCTTTATTCGATACAGTGCGCTCAGCGAGTTGGTTTCGGTGGGCCATATGCAGTTGGATTTAAAGGCCGTACGGGAGCAATTGGGCATTGATGCGAATAAGTCGAACCCAAGAAACCACTAGCGGGAAGTCAAAAACAGGTGCGGTGCCAGGGCATCGCAAAGTCATTGAGGTAAAGAATTGAACATCGTACTGCCAAGTTTGGGTGATATTGATGAGGTTGAAGTCACTGAGATTTGCGTCGCCATCGGTGATGTCGTGGGTGCTGATGATTCGGTGATTGTGATTGAGTCCGACAAAGCGTCCATGGAGGTGCCCGCTGGCGGTGATGGCACCATTGCTGAACTCCTTGTGCAGCTTGGCGATCGCCTAGGTGAAGGCGCAGTTATCGGTGTGCTCACCCAAGCCGATGGGTCGGCTCAAAAGTCCGTTGAGGAGACTGCCGAAGAGTCGCAGGCGGCTTCAGAGCCCTCGTTGGCAGCTACAGAAGTTTCGGTTGCGGCAGTGTCTACCGATGCTGGTTCTGAAAAAAATCAGGGTCATCAAACCGTGGAAATACAGGTCCCGGATTTAGGTGATATTGAGCAGGTTGAAGTTATCGAAGTCGCGGTAACCGCCGGGGCGGCAGTAAGCCCCGGAGATTTGCTGGTAGTGTTGGAATCAGACAAAGCGTCCATGGAAATCCCCGCTGAAATTAGCGGGACACTGCTGGAAGTCTGTGTGTCTGAGGGAGATCAAGTCAGTGCCGGCAGCCTGCTCGCCACGGCCCAGATCGAAACGGCCGACGAAGCTGTGCCGCCGCCTGTTCAGGCCACCGACCCAGCACCCCAAGCAGCCGCTGGTGTTCCAGCCCAAGCGGCTCCACCGCTGAGCCGCCCCAAGGCCGCCGCCCCAACGCAACAGACAATTGCAGAGGCGAAATCTTCCGGTGACGTCGTAGTCTATGCTGGCCCGGCGACGCGCCGGCTAGCTCGAGAAATTGGGGTGCCATTAGCGCAAGTAATGGGTACCGGAAATCGTGGGCGTGTTACCAAGGATGATGTAAAAGCATGGGCCAAGGCTCGTTTGAATGAGCCGGCATCGGTGGCCGGCCCGGGGTCTGCAGGACTACCCGCACTGCCAACGGTAGACTTCGGGAAATTTGGTGAGATCGAGGAAGTGCCACTCAGCCGCATTCAAAAGCAGGTTGCGGTGAATATGCACCGATCATGGGTGAACATTCCTCACGTTACCCAGCACGCCGAAGCCAACATTGCGGATCTGGAAGTATTTCGGCAAACCATGAAAGCAGAAGCCCAAGCTCGAGGCGTCAAGCTTTCTCCCCTGCCATTTATTATCAAGGCGGTATGCCACACGTTGCAGACCCACCCAAAGCTGAACGGGTCTGTTAGCGCCAACGGTGAGCATTTGGTTTTGAAAAGTTACATAAACGTCGGTATCGCTGTGGATACCCCGGACGGGTTGGTGGTGCCTGTGATTCGAGGCGCGGATCAGTTGGGCATTTGGGCGCTGGCGGAAAAGGCTCAAGAATTGGCGGAAAAAGCCCGGTCTAAAAAGCTCGCCTTGGACGATTTGAGCGGTGGCTCGTTTACGATTTCCAGCTTAGGCGCTCTCGGTGGCACCGGTTTTACGCCGATTATCAACGCGCCTGAAGTGGCTATTCTTGGGGTAGGGAAGTCGGTGGTTAAACCAATCTGGCAGAACGATGGCTTTGCGCCATCCCTTCACCTGCCCCTAAGTCTTTCCTATGACCATCGGGTGATCAACGGCACCACTGGCGGGCAATTTATGGTCACGCTTACCGAACTGCTAGGTGATATCCGGCGGCTGGCACTTTAATGCCTCGATAGCCATGAGGCGGGCCTTTTAGTTGCCGACGCTAACCATCGGCAGACGGGCCACGCCATTGCTTTTCGCTTTGCCCTAACATCAACGTTCGGGCCAGTACAAAGAAGTAGTCGCTTAGGCGGTTCAGGCAGGTTCCAGCTTGTCTAACCCGCTCTATGGCCGTCCCCTCAGCGTCCTGTGTTTCCATGTCTGCAGCGGCGGCCCAAAGATCCGTTTCTGCCCTTCGGCAAATGGTTCGACACATGTGGGCCTGGGCCGCGGGCAGGTTGCCTCCGGGAATGACGAATTCCTGCAGCGGTGGAAGTTCGGCGTTGAGGTGTTCGCTGTGCTCGGTGACCGCGTTCAGGCCTGTATTGATTGCTGTTGTTTCATATTCCCCTGCCATGGCAAGCACGGCGCCAATGTCGAATAGCAGCTGTTGCTGTTCCGCTAGGGCGGCGTCGTGCTCCGGTGTAGGCAAATGACAGCGGAGCAGGCCAATGGCGCTATTGAGCTCGTCGGCGCTGCCCAAGGCGCGGATCAAGGCGCTGGCCTTACTCACTTTGGCATTGTTGCCTAGGCGTGTTTGGCCTTTGTCGCCATTACGTGTAGTGACCTTGGTGATGCGTGAACTGTCTTCAGTCATAGTGTTCCGTTCAACTTGTTGTGGACGTTATTGTGTCGTGGTTTGTGCCGGTGAGGCGAAGTGCTAACCTGCACTCTTAGCCAAGCCTTTAGGGCTTGTAATCGTTAAGTGGCCGGCAAGCTGGCCAATATCAGGGGGACAGTATGCCGTCATTTGATGTGGTTTCAGAAATGGACATGCACGAAGTTCGCAACGCGGTTGATCAGGCTGCCCGAGAGCTAGGTACCCGATTCGATTTTCGAGGAGTCGATGCCAAGATTGAGCTTGAAGAAGAGAGCATTCTGCTTACCGCGCCAGAGGAATTTCAGATCGGACAACTCAAGGATATTTTGCGCGGCAAGATGGCCAGCCGGAACGTGGACAGTAGAGCATTGGTGCCCGGTGATGTTGAGGGTGCAGGCAAGGTGAAGCGCCAACGCTTCACCATGGCTCAGGGCCTCGACAAGGATAATGCGCGCTTAGTCACCAAGGTACTAAAAGACTCAAAACTCAAAATTCAAAGTCAGATCAATGGTGACAAAGTCCGAGTCACCGGCAAAAAACGCGATGATCTGCAAAACGCCATTGCCGCGTTGAAGGACAGTGATCTGAATATACCGCTGCAGTACAACAACTTTCGTGACTGATTGCGCGAATGAGCGATAGCCACAATGCCGAGATCAAGGACAACCCGCCCAGACCTTGGTTAGACGTCCTGTTGGATCGGCGTATGTTGATCTGTGCGGCGACGGGCTTCGCTTCTGGTCTGCCGCTGTATGTGGTGATGCAGCTGGTGCCGGCTTGGCTGCGCTTGGAAGGCGTTTCGCTTACGGCTATTGGATTCTTTACCGCAGTTCAGTATCCCTATGTTTTAAAATTCCTATGGGCACCGGTACTGGAGCGATACCCGCTGACGCGGCTAGGTCGTCGCCGCAGTTGGATGTTTGCGACTCAGGTTGGCTTGATTGTGCTAATCGGGTCATTGGGTTTTTGGCCACCTTCCGACGCCCTGACCATGATCGTTCTAATCTCAACGGCCTTGGCGCTCTTCAGCGCTACTCAAGACATCGCCTTGGATGCATTTCGTCGCGAGATTTTGCATACCGATGGGGAACTGGCTCTAGGAAACACTATTCACGTTCAGGCTTATCGGATCTCCGGCTTGGTCCCGGGCACCCTTGGTCTCATTCTGGCGGGCAGTATCAGTTGGGAACTCAACTTCATGATCATGGCAGCCTTCATGAGTGTTGGCGTAGTTCTCTCGTTATTGGTGTCCGAACCGGAAACCGAGGCGATGGCGCCGCCAAGTCTTTGGCAGGCGACCGTTGTACCGTTCCAAGAGTTTTTTCAGCGCAGGGCTTTGGGTCCCGCCATGGCGGTGTTGGCTTTTATGGTGTTTTATAAACTCGGGGACAACATGGCCACGGCATTGGCAACGCCCTTTTACTTGGACATGGGGTTCAGCACCGAGACCATTGGCTTAGTGGCCAAAGGCGTGTCCCTTTGGGCGGTGATCCTAGGCAGTGTGATTGGGGCTTTTGTGGTGGCCAGTATTGGTATCAACCGATCGCTTTGGATTTTTGGTTTGGTACAAATGGTCACTATCTTGGGGTTCGTCTGGCTGACTTACGCCGGAGCAGACCCTTGGGTGCTCGGTATTGTGATTGCCGGTGAATACGTTGGCGTGGGCTTGGGGACTACCGCCTCCGTCGCCTTCATTGCCCGAGAAACGTCGAAGCTCGCCGTAGCGACGCAATTTGCCATGTTTACGGCGTTGGCATCGTTGCCAAGGGTCGTGGCCTCGAGCTTCAGCGGCGTCATCGTGGATGCCATCGGCTGGACGGAGTTTTTCTATCTTAGTACGGCCTTGGCCATACCGGGCATGCTGCTCTTATTTTGGGTTGCCCCGTTCAATCAGCCTTACGAACGCGAGAAAGCGGCCTAGGGCTCTAGGCGAAAGGTGCTGACCACCCGGTTACCCCTAAAGATAACCCCCTCGTCCCGAAGGCGGCGCTTTTGTTCTAACATGCGTTGACTGTTGCGGGGGGCGATCTGCAGTGACGCATTAACCACGCGATGCCAAGGTAGGTTGGTATCACGGGGTAGCTTGCCAAGGGTAGTGCCCACAAACCGAGCGTAGCCTGGCAAGCCCGCCAGCGCGGCGATCTGACCGTAGCTTGCAACTCGCCCGCTGGGAATGCTGGCCACAACTTGCCAAATGCGCTCCGCCTTGGATAACTCTAGGCCTTGATTTGCGGCGTCATCGCCCTCAGTTTCGTGAAGAGCAAAAGAAGAGTCCTCATCTATGCCTTTGTTATTACTTTTTTTTGCCATGCCCATTGTTGAAATGTATCTCTTAATCTCGGTGGCTGGCTACATTGATGCGCTGCCAACCATTGGTTTAGTGATGCTTACCGCAGTGATTGGGGTGGCCTTACTCAGACAGCAGGGTCTGGAAACCCTTACCCGTGGCACGCAGAAAATGAGCCAAGGCCAAATGCCGGCCCAAGAAATGGCGGAAGGCTTGCTGTTAGCTGTGGCAGGGGCGTTATTAATCACTCCGGGGTTTGTCACCGATACCATCGGCTTTCTAATTTTGTTCCCCCCTACCCGAATGGTGATTGCTCAGATAATCCTTCGTCGTGTGCAAATCAATGGCGCCCACTCGTTCCGGGGCCAAGCAGACCAGCAATCTGGTAGTGAACGAGAGCGCGCTCAAACACTGGAAGGTGAATACCACCGCCGGGACGACTAGGCTCAGCGGAACCCCCGCCGGCAAAAATTTGCCAGATTCCACCCGATAGCCCTTGAAAACACGGGGGCTGCCACTATTATGCTCTCCGCACTTAGCACTCTCGCAGTGTGAGTGCTAAGTCAGTTTTTTGCCCGATCAGGCGCCGATACAGCCTGAGCGCATAAAAACGAATGCAAATTGGAGTAACTGGGAGACCATAGTTCATGAATATTCGACCCTTACACGACCGTGTCGTTGTACGCCGGTTAGAGGAAGAAACCACCAGCGCGGGTGGCATCGTGCTTCCTGATTCCGCCACCGAGAAGCCTTCTCAAGGTGAGATTCTGGCTGCAGGGCCAGGCAAGGCGACGGACAGCGGTGATGTCCGCGCCCTTGACGTTAAGGTTGGCGACAAAATCATCTTCGGCCAGTACGCGGGAAGCACCGTAAAAATTGACGGCGAAGAGCTGTTAATTCTGAGCGAAAGCGAAATTTTTGGCGTACTAGAAGGTTAGACCTTCGCCGGATCTGACACGCACAAGAGTCTGACACGATTAAGAGGAAATAAGCGATGAGCGCTAAAGACGTAAAATTTGGAGATGACGCCCGCATTGAAATGCTGGAAGGCGTCAATGTCCTAGCAAACGCCGTTAAGGTAACGCTGGGACCAAAAGGTAGAAATGTTGTTCTGGATAAAGCCTTCGGCTCACCTACCGTCACCAAGGACGGTGTTTCAGTAGCGAAAGAAATCGAGCTGAAAGATAAATTCCAAAACATGGGCGCGCAAATGGTTAAGACCGTTGCAAGCCAAACATCTGATGAGGCCGGTGACGGCACCACGACAGCGACGGTACTGGCTCAAGCCATTCTTCAAGAAGGCCTTAAGTCTGTTGCCGCTGGCATGAACCCAATGGATCTCAAGCGCGGTATTGATAAAGCCGTTGTCTCTGCTGTCACGCACATTCAAAGCTTGGCCACGCCATGTGAAGATTCCAAGGCTATCGCTCAAGTAGGTACCATTTCAGCCAACAGCGACAGCGCTGTGGGCGAGATCATCGCTGAGGCCATGGAAAAGGTCGGTAAAGAGGGTGTCATCACCGTAGAAGAAGGTTCCGGCTTAGAAAATGAGCTGGACGTTGTGGAAGGAATGCAGTTTGACCGCGGTTACCTGTCGCCATATTTCATCAACAACCAAGATTCCATGGCTGCTGAGCACGACGACCCCTTCATTCTGCTATGCGACAAGAAAATCTCTAACATCCGGGATTTGCTACCAGTACTGGAAATGGTTGCTAAAGCCGGTCGTCCGTTGGTGGTAATCGCTGAGGACATCGAAGGCGAAGCGTTGGCTACGCTGGTAGTGAACAACATGCGCGGCATCGTCAAAGTGGCTGCGGCCAAAGCGCCAGGTTTTGGTGATCGTCGCAAAGCCATGTTGCAAGACATCGCTATCTTGACCGGTGCTACCGTGATTTCTGAAGAAGTCGGTCTGACCCTAGAAGGCGCGACGTTGGAAGATCTGGGAACGGCCAAGCGGGTTTCCTCTACCAAGGAAAACACCACCATCGTTGATGGCGCGGGCGAGAAAGACGATATCGCTGGTCGTATCAAGCAGATCCGTCAGGAAATCGAAGACACTTCCTCAGATTACGATCGTGAAAAGCTTCAAGAGCGTCTGGCCAAACTGGCTGGCGGTGTTGCGGTGATCAAGGTAGGTGCACCTACCGAAGTTGAAATGAAAGAAAAGAAAGCCCGCGTAGAAGACGCGCTGCATTCAACCCGCGCTGCGGTTGAAGAAGGTGTTGTACCTGGCGGTGGTGTGACTTTGGTACGTGCTATCGCCGCTGCGGAAGCGACCGAGGGTGATAACGAAGACCAGAACGTGGGCATCGCCCTAGCCGTTCGCGCCATGAGCGCGCCACTGCGTCAAATCGCCACCAACGCAGGTGTTGAAGGCGCTGTTGTGTTGGACAAAGTTAGCGCTCTGTCAGGCAACGATGGCTACAACGCGGCTACTGGCGAATACGGTGACATGTTGGCCATGGGTATTCTTGACCCAGCCAAGGTGACACGTACTGCGCTTCAAGCCGCTTCCAGCGTTGCTGGTTTGATGATCACAACCGAGGCCATGGTCAGCGAGCTACCTGCTGAAGACGGACCTGCCGGTGGCGGTATGCCTGGCGGCATGCCCGATATGGGCGGCATGATGTAGGTCAAAGCCGCGATCAAGAAACCCGCAAATCACAGATTTGCGGGTTTTTTTTCGACCGCAGCTCGTCTTCAAGTATAAACTTGCGAGTCGGATGGCGCTCAGGGGATCTTCCCCAGCGCTGGTACCGGCTTAACGGTTTCGCTATTCTTCCATCGTCTTTGCAATCAATGGGTGAGAGAACTTTATGGACATGATCTTTGTCGATTATTTGACACGATTCGGACACGTTGTATTTGGCGTCGTTTGGATCGGAATGCTTTATTACTTCAATTTCGTACAAACTGAGTACTTCAAAGAAGCTGATCCTGACGCGCGAGTGGATGCGTTTTCAAAACTAGCTCCCCGTGCTTTGTGGTACTTCCGCTGGGGTGCCATGGGTACCTTTTTGACCGGTGTACTACTTCTTGGCTATCGCCATACCGGTTTAACCGCTGACATCACGGTCGGTGCCTTGATGGGTACTTTGATGTTCTTGAACGTTTGGCTGATTATCTGGCCAAATCAGAAAATCATTGTTGAGTCTAATCAAGGCGTTCAAGCCGGTAATGAGCCAAATCCGGAAGCGGCGGCTGCTGCACCGAAGGCAGCGTTGGCCTCGCGCACGAATACCTTGTTTTCCCTGCCGATGCTTTATCTCATGGGCTCTAGCGCACATCTGTCCAGCGGCAGCCTTTCCTCTAGCACCACGGCGGTTTGGGTCTGTGTGGCCATTGTCGCCGCTTTGGAAGCAAACGCCTTGTTTGGTAAGCAGGGTCCTTTGACCACCGTTCGCGGCGTCATTCATTGCGGGCTGGCTTTGACGGTTGTGTTGGTAGGGATCCTCAACTTTTTATAGGTTGTTATTTGAGCGAAGCCCACTTAAATAGGCCTCGCTAATCAGAAAAATCGTCACGTCAGTGGCGGTTTTTTTGCCCGTTGGAATTGTCTTGCCGCAGTTCACCGCAAAGCCGCCTTAAGGGGAAGATAATTCACAGGCCTAAATCAAGCCGGCGATTTAACCAGTACTCTAAACCGGCCTTCGCCGTATTTGCCCTCGTCGGCCTTGGCGTCACCGCACTTGCCTTCGCCGCATTTGCCTTCACTGTCCCTTCGGGCCTTGGAGAACTGCATGTAGCCGCTATCTAATGTTGAAGCTCCGAGCAGGCTACTGTTTTCAGTTGCAGTTCCAGCGTGAGCCAGTGGCGATCCTGATAGTGATGCTGCTAATGCCGCACTGACAGCGAGAGCTATGGATTTTTTGGTGGGTCTTCTCGACATAACAGAGCCTCATGAATGTGTATTGATTCAGAGATATCGCTCGTTGTGCGCCTGCAGATCGTTGGGTCTGAGGAACCAGACCCGTGTCGCTGCGGCCCAATAGAATCGATGAACCCCAGCCTACGACTAGCTTGGAGTCCAAAAACACCAAACCGACAGGCTGTACCATTCTCTTGACCAATGGTCTTAGCTAGGAATTTCGTTAGGTTCGCTGTTATGTGTTGCCTAACGTTTCTATAATCGGCGACTCACTATGACCAAATGAGTTCGGCTGATGGAACAGAACAAAGAGGACACTCTGTCGACCCAAGAGAATGATCGTTATCGTGGCGCTTCATCGCGCAGGCCGCCTCCAAGCGGCGGTGGAGGCATGGGGATAACGGTGATGATGGCCTTGATGGTTGCCGGGTTGGCCGGGGCTGGCTGGTTTATTGTCAACCAACAGCAAATGTTGTTGGCCGAGCAAGAGCGGGTAAATGACGCCGGGAAACGCCTAGCTGTGTTAGAGCAGCGATTGTCCGCCACGGACAATGCCATGAGCCAAGAGGGTCAGGACACTAAGCAGCAGATTAATTTATGGGAGTCCGAGATACGAAAGCTCTGGGCCATTGCCAATGAGCGCAATCGGGATTGGATCAAGGATAACCAAGAACAAATAAAGTCTGTTTCAGCGTCATTAAACGGAATTCGTGCCAGCAACCGAGATTTGAAAGCTGCTACGGGACGTCATGAGGAAGCGTTGAAAATTCAACAGCAGCTAATTGACCAAGTAACTAGCCTAGAACTGCAGCTACAGCAGATGCTGCGTTCTCAGCGCGAACTCGTAGACAAGGCAAATTTAGCCGCACGAAACGTGGCGGCAATCCAAGGAGAACTGTCGCCGCTGGTAGCAGAGAATACCGAGGCGGTGTTGGCCTTTGATAGCTTTCGCGTTGGCACCAACCGGCGGCTGGTGGCCTTAGAGCGGGAGTTGGTTCGGCTGCAAAATAGTGGCGGCCCCGCCCCAGCGCCATCTACGCCTTGAGGTCTTTTGCAAGATAATCGGTGATCAGCGCGTCCTTCTCCTCCCACATGCTTTGTACCCACCGAGCAACGTTGGCTTTGTACGAGCTGTCACCGGAGTCCTTGCCCGCCAGTTCGGGTATTGGGCAATGGCGCGCGTCGAATATGACACGGCGACACTTACCTTGAAGAAAATCCCAAAAAGTCGGCACACCATCAGGGTAAACCAAGGTGACGTTGACGAGACCGTCCAACTGATCGCCCATGCCCTCTAGCATGTAGGTAATGCCCCCGGGTTTTGGGTTCAGCAAATGTTTGAGCGCACCGTTTTGTCGTTGGTATTTCTCGGCGGTGAGACGGGTTCCCTCAGCGAAATTAAGAATACTGGTAGGGTGATTTTTAAAACCCTCGCAGGCTTGTAGCACGTTGTTTTTATCGGCATTGCGTAGAGCGGGATTCTTTTTAATTTGTTCTTTGCTTACGCGCTTCACATAGGGAAAGCCGAGGGCGGACATGGCTAAGCCAATAAAAGGGAGCCAAATCAGCTGGGATTTTGTAAAAAACTTCAGTGGCGGAATGTCATCAAGTAAGTAGGTTTGTAGCAGTAAAATGTCGGCCCATGTCTGATGGTTGCAGACCACGAGGTACCATTGCTCAGGGGATAGACGCTCCCGTCCTTGCCAATGTATCTGAGGTTCGGTCAGCTTTAGCCGCTTGATCATCCAGCGATTGGACTTCGTCCACCACAAGATGATGCGATCCATCTTTTGCCTTATCGCCCCTTTGCGGCTTACTGGCGTCAGCGCGAACTGGACATACCAGATAAGCAGAACGCAGCATACGCCAACGGTTGTTAGGGCGATGCTAATGCTCGCTAGGACGCCTCTGAGAATGTGCATGATGAACCAATCCTAGTCAGATGGCGCATGGTGGCACCGAGATCATGAGCCAGCAACCATCAGAGAGTAATTTGGCCGGGCTAGATCACAGATCTTTAA
>ERZ1047472.1775-NODE-1775-length-16189-cov-8.018594_pt1 | contig 16189 bp, 28 predicted proteins | sample MGYA00383095_ERZ1047472 | MGnify/ENA primary metagenome ERZ1047472 (study PRJEB29581, sample SAMEA5548365) | metagenome | biome: marine; feature: coastal; material: water | depth 1 m | study: Short-term variability in the microbial, nano- and picoplankton... | reverse complement strand
TCTGCGCACACTCACGCCGCATCTGAAGTCACAAGCGGCACCTTAGCTCACGAGCGAGGTGGCTTAGAGGCTGATGTTTCAGCCTATGACGGGTTTGTTAAGATAAGCGGAGGGGCATCATCCGCTGTTACAGACAATTCATCAAATTGGAATACTGCTTATGGCTGGGGAGATCACTCTACCGCAGGGTATTCAACCGGCACAGGCACCGTGACCTCTGTTGCCACATCTGGATCGGTAGATGGACTAACGCTTACTGGTGGCACGATCACGGATAGCGGAACAATAACACTAGGCGGCTCTGTCTCTATTACAGAGTCTCAGATTAGCGATCTAGGGAACTACGTAGATGCTGGCACAGCCCTTGTCTACTCAATCATATTTTAACTTATGTTTGTACTTGAGAACGGAGATAAACTACAAGGTGACGCAAGCGCGGCAACGGTTGTTGACTACCACATTAGCGGTATCACAGGTGGCACTACGCTGAAGAACCTTGCTGATGGACAACTTCCTGCAACGATTGGCGATTTGTACACCTCTGCATCCACAGATGCGGCGACTACAATCACGCTAGTTAACACAGACTCAGTTGCGCGTACAGTGAACCTGTATCACACACCAAGTGGGGGTACGGCGCGTAGGGTTATCCCAAAAGACCTGAGCCTAAGTGCAGGGTACTCTGTCGTCATTGACGGTGGGGACATAAAGATTATTGGCACAGACGGTAGGTTACAGACTGGCACAGCCCTTAGTGCTTCAGAAATCAAGTCATTTTACGAGTCTAATTCTGACACAAACGCCTTTACTGATGCTGACCACAGCAAACTAGACGGAGTGGAAGCCTTAGCTGACGTAACAGACGCGACAAACGTGAACGCGGCTGGTGCTACAATGAACACTGACGCTGATGTATCAGGGAATACGTGGGTAGTAGATGAGGACGACCTAACGTCAGACAGCGCTACAAAAGTCCCTACCCAGCAAAGCGTCAAGGCGTATGTAGATACGCTTACGGCATCTGCTGGTTCGCTAACAGAGGATGTTACGCAGACATCTCACGGCCTTTCTGTTGGCAACTGGATTAAAAGTAGCGGTACGGCAAATGAGTACGCAAAAGCCCAAGCTGACTCTGTGGCAAATGCAGAGGTTATTGGAGTTGTAACAGAGGTTGCTGATGCAAACAACTTTACCTACACTCACGGAGGAGCAGTTGATGTGGCGGGTGCAGTTCCTGTGCAAACGGCTGGAACGGTTCTTTTCCTTGACCCTGATACCGCTGGTGCGGCTACTGCCACAGACCCTACTACCACAGGAGATGTCTCTAAGCCTATTGCTGTTGTCTTAGAGTCTAACGCCAAGATGCTATTGTTTGCCTTACGAGGCATGGAAGTAACAGATACTGTTAACCCAATAGCAGAAACTATTATAGACGCTAAAGGAGATTTAATTCTTGGTAGCGCGTCAGACGCGGCGGCACGATTAGCCATTGGCACGAATGATCAAGTATTAACCGCAGACTCTACGCAATCAACGGGTGTCAAGTGGGCTGATGCAAGTGGTGGTGGAGGTATCCTAGTGGTTCCGATGCTATATGGATTCACTAGCGGTAGTGGTTCTAATTACGCACCGATTGGTTACGGGTCGGCAACTGAGGCGGGTGCAGGACTTTGGATGTTGGGCACAGGTTATTTCATTGTTGGAAATACCGTTTTGCCAAGCGGATTCACAAGTGTGGATGCGGCCTATATTTGGATCACGAGTAGCAACACCAGCGAGGGAGAAATCAGGATCACAGTTAACTTTGCATCTGCTGGCGAAGACTTCGAGGCTGGTGGATCTGTGAACACCACAACGACATCATCGTGGTATACGCAGGGTGCAACGTATGATTTAGAAAAACTTGATATATCAAGCCTAATGACGGGTGCGGCGGCGGGTGATACGGTTCAGATTATGGTAGAACGCACAGGTAGTGAAGTTGTAGTTGTTATCTCGGCATTTATCGAATACTCTTAATAATATGATTTACCTACAAACGAATAAGAAATTTGCTGACAGCCTATCGGCTGAACTCGCCGCCGCAGGGCTGCCTGTGTCATATGGATTTGGCACACGCCGAACGGTAAACGGTAACATTGAAAAGGGACACCCGCGAGCGTTCACTATCGACGTAAGTGAATCCCGCAGGGCAGACGTTCAGGCGGTACTAGATGCCCACGTTCCCAACTTCGGACACGTCGCGAAGAAGACCAATAAGGTGAAGGTAGAGGCCCGCCGCAGGATTGACGCGGTGGCTCCTGTATGGAAGCAAGTTAATACTGCGAGGGAAAACCCTAGTGACCCTATGTTCAAAAAGATTGACGCTATTAGAGACAAGTCTGAACTTATTGAGGCGCACCTAGCCACACTAACGGATAGCGAAGCTGGTGAGTACGACATTGAAAACAGCCCACTTTGGGACTAATTACTAAGGTATAAACATGGCTAATTCTGCATTTACAAAAGGACTAGCAGACACTCCAACAGGGGCTATTGTTGGCACAACTGACGCGCAAACGCTGTCGAATAAAACTCTTGACGACTACGCTATTGAGTTTTCAGCAATTGGCAATACAGGCTCCGCACAGACCTTTGATCTGGAGACTGCTAACGCCTTTTCTGCTACGCTTGATCAGGCTTGCGCGTTCACCTTTTCCAACCCACCTGCTACGGGCAACTTTGGCAGTTTTGTATTGGAATTGACCAACGGTGATGCGTACACAATAACATACCCTGCATCCGTTGACTGGGCTGGTGGCTCGGCTCCAACGCTTACTTCTTCTGGCGTGGATATACTAGCCTTTGTGACCCGCGATGGTGGCACGACTTGGCATGGGTACGTAATGTCCACAGACTCGAAATAATATGATTATTCCATTTTCAGCAGGGGCATCGGGCGGTGGCATCGGTAGGGGTTTGTTTGGTGGTGGGAGTGGTACCCAAGCTATTGACTACGTAACGATAGCTTCAACGGGTAACGCTACCGACTTTGGAGACTTATTAAGCGTACAAGACTATATAGCAGGTTGCTCAAGTGCTACTAGGGGCTTGTTCGCCGGAAGCTCATCCGGCAACTGGATTGACTACGTGACTATTGCGTCAACAGGTAACGCTACCGACTTTGGAGACTTGACTGTAACGAGATATGTACTAGCAGGTTGCTCAAGTGCTACTAGGGGCTTATTCGGTGGGGGTCCTTATTCCAACGTCATTGACTACGTAACCATTGCCTCAACGGGTAACGCCACCGACTTTGGAGACTTGACTGTAGCGAGATACTATTTAGCAGGTTGCTCAAGTGCTACTAGGGGCTTGTTTAGTGGAGGGTATCCCACCACCAACGTCATTGACTACGTAACCATAGCATCAACAGGCAACGCTACTGATTTTGGAGACTTGACTGTAGCGAGATATGCACTAGCAGGTTGCTCAAGTACCACGAGAGGTTTATTCGGTGGGGGGGATGGTGCAAAAGAGCGCATTGACTACGTAACCATAGCTTCAACGGGTAACGCCACAGACTTTGGAGACTTAACTGCAGAAAGAGGCGGTTTAGCAGGTTGCTCAAGTGCTACCAGAGGCTTGTTCGGTGGTTATTTTAACGTCATTGACTACGTAACGATAGCTTCAACGGGTAACGCTACCGACTTTGGAGACTTAACTGCAGCGAGAGCCGATTTAGCAGGTCTTTCAGACGTACACGGAGGACTAGGGTAATATGCACGAACTACAACAGATAAACGCCGCTTTGCCCGAAGTATATACGGGCATCATGGAGCAGATAGAAAGTCGGCTCCCAGAGATTAGGTACGAATCACGGATCTTTAACAAGTCAGCTTCGCAACTCAAGACGGTGACGCTGGATATTAAAGACCTTACGCCAATCTCGACAGCGAAGCACATCATGGCATCTATTGCCCGTACACGTGCCGCGCTGGAAGAATCATATATCTCGGTTCGGCGCGCAAGGGTGGACGTTGAGGAAGCGTTGCACCTCGCATCTATCACGCTTGACTTTGACCACGAACGTCATCTTATTGACGCAGACGAAGGGCAAAACAAACTTGACAGCCTCGAAGAAGCAATGGGTGGAGCGGTACGCAAACTCTCTCACCTGATCGCACAGTACGATGCAATTCTTGAGCATCTTGACGTTGATACTATTACAGAGGAAATGTACGAACAGGATCAAGCCAGATACCACGTTATGACAGCCTTTGCACAAGGGCTATCGGCGGCAAGGGCAAGGGGTGGAGTGATTGACGAGGGGAACCTCATCTACCTTTTTGATCTCGGCATCAACGGTGCAATGGCACAGGCTGAGATTATGGATCTACTCAAGCAGGAAGACTTACTAATACAGGATGGTATGGCTCCTACGCACGACCACACCCGCCAATGGCTAGAACAGATCGGCGATAAGTACCAGCAATTTGTGGTTGATGGTGCGCGTAACAAAGGAATGATACCGTATAATGAACAAGCCTTAATTTTTGGACAAGCAGATGAATAGAATATACTTGACAGCGGAAGGTGAAACGATTGGGCTGGGAACTCAATCCCTGCGCAAGCACTTCAACGCGACGATTCCAGACCCGCCAAAACCCTCTGACCTTGCGTTCTTAAATGTTGTGTGCGCTGACGTTCCACCAGAACCAAAGTCAATAGACACCACCTATACGCTATCGGCAACCGTTGTTGATGGTGTCGCGGTGGTCAAATGGGTTGGTACTCCACGCTCGTCAAAAGACACCCAGCAAAGACGAGAAGAATGGGACACCCAGTCGGCAAGTCAGGTTAAGGCTGAAGCTGGTAGACGCATAGACGCGATAGCCTCATGGTGGAAGCAGATAAACGTCGCAAGGGAAAACCCTAAAGATCCTGTCTTTAGCAAAATTGACGCTATTAGAAAGAAGTCAGATTTAATTGAAGCACACTTGGCTACGCTATCAGATGCTGAAGCGGGTGTATATGACATTGAGAATAGTCCACTCTGGGACTAAGGCTGGCTATTTTATCAACAGCATGGTTTTTTATTGGATATAGCAACTATATTCACGTATTGTTCTAACTAAAGTGAGGGATCACAAATGAAGTTTACAGGAAAGGAGGTCTTTGGTATCGTGGCGAGTCTAAATGCCGCTAATTCAACCAAGGGTCAAGGGCGTAAGTTTATACGCATCAACAAGAAGCGGTTTTCAGCCCCTTATGATGAGATCATAGGATGGGCTGGTGACTACGAGGATGACTTTGAGGGCGTAAAGGTACAGAAGTCACCTGAAGGTGATGTTCAGTCGTTCCAGTTCGACCCAGACAACGGTAGAGAGGCACTAGAAGCCTTTTCCAAGTTCTTGGTGGATACTGAGTACGAAGTTGAGCCTTACCGTATGACAGAGGAAGTGATGGACTTCATTGATGGCATTGACATCAATCAGGAGGGCGCACTTATGCAACTAACTACCGAGGCTGTATAAGCCTACCGCGTTGAGGGGCGCACAAATATAGGGCAACGAAGTACCCACAACCCACCGATCCCTCTGCGTGGGTGCTTCGCCCTTTTTTTATATGGAACCTATCAACCCAATACCGCCACAGGAGTTGCCTACTCAGGAACCTGATCTAGAGCTTCCCAATGACGGTCAACAAATAAAGGACTATATTATGAATGAGAAACTACAGGAATGGAAGAAGAAGACAATCTTCCGTTCACGAACAATCATCTCGGTAGCCGTGTCTATACTCGGCTTCGTTTTGGTCAGCCTGTTAGGGCTTGACATCAACCTAGGAGAATTCATTTCAGCCGCCGATGGTCTGCAAGTTGGCGAGGCTGTTCTTGCATTGGGTGCTGTTGTAGCCGCCTTCTTCCGCAAGAATGCCAAGGCTGACTTGTCTCAACCTTCTGACGGGTAGGATGACTTGCTTCCCAGTCTTCCGTAACGCATCAATATCTGATGTTCAGGTTTACTCCCTGATGGATCTTGGTAGGGACTACAACGTCTCTGCTAACTTCACCCTTGGGGAGTTTGCTTGTAATGACGGAAGCGACATTGTGCTTATACATCCAGCGTTGATCCCCCTGCTTGAGGCTATGCGTCTCAAGTTTGGGGGTCCGTTGTTTATTAACTCAGCGTACAGGACCCATTTGTATAACCTATCCATAGGTGGTGCGCCCAGATCCAAGCACCTACTTGGAATGGCGGCAGACATATGGACTCCTAACACGTACCCAACTAAGGTTGCAGATTATGCAGAGGATCTCAACATTGGTGGAGTTGGTCGGTATAAGACGTTCACACACGTAGACATATATAACGCGGATCGGCGTTGGAGTTTATAATATGACTTGGCAAGAAGAGGCGTATGATCTGTTCAAGAAAGGCTTGAGTGTTAGGAAGATAGGTAAGAGGCTCAATGTGGCTAAATCCACGGTGGCTGATTACCTAAAGCCTTTTAGGGATCTACCCTTGAATGATGCTAAGGTGCTGGTGTTCGACATTGAGACTGCCCCTATGGAGGCTTATGTCTGGAACTTGTATCCTAAGTTTATCAGCACGAATCAACTGAAGCAGTCGTGGACTGTGCTAACGTGGTCAGCGAAGTGGCTAGACAGCCCTACAATGATGAACGCGAGCGTAGACCCATCTGCACCTAGAGATGACTTCGATGTCGTAGAGGAGCTGTGGCAACTGTTTGACGAGGCAGACATTGTTGTTGCGCATAACGGTGACAAGTTCGACGTAAAGCGTATGAACACCCGCTTCCTACTACTTGGGCTTCCTGAGCCTTCACCTTACCGCAGTATCGACACGCTGAAGATATCGAAGCGTAAGTTCTCCTTTGCCAGTAATAGACTGGACTACATTAGCAAGGTTACTGGTGGCGAGGGTAAACTAAGCCATGAGGGCTTTGGGATGTGGGAGAAGTGTCTTCAGGGAGACGCTGAGGCTCTGCAAAATATGCAGGACTACAATGATGTAGACGTTCTAGAGCTTGAGCGTGTTTACAAGATCCTCCGTTCATGGGATCATCACCACCCGAACTTGGGAGCCTTCTCCAAAGAGGAGGTGGTCTGCCCAGTATGCTCAAGTGGTGATGTTACTCCCACGGGTAAGTTCTATATGACTCAGACACAGCAGTACCCAACATTTAGATGTGGTAGCTGTGGCAAGATCAGTAGGTCTCGGAACTCATCTAGCGTTGCCAATCCAAAGAAGCAGGGACTGATCCCCTCTAAATAATCCAATCGTTAACGTCAAGGTCGAAGGTATTAAACACATCTTCGGCTTTGGCGTTTTCGGTGTTTTTGTACTTCCTCTTGATGTGGTCGAAGCTCCACATATTCTCTTCTGGTGTCTTAATATCTATAGCCCAGTTCTGCCCTGTCAGGTGTACGCACTCACCATCCGCCACAAAGCGTTTAGGACCACCATCTACGTTCCTATTCAGGCTCTCCTCATAGGGGCGGTAATCGCAACGCATTAGGATCCTTCGAGATAGGTATTTTCCCGCTCCGAGTACAGCCCTATAGTGGAGTAGCGTTTCGCCCGTGGCTTGATCAAAGTAGAAGCATCTACCCAGCTCAGTGAACACGGGTTTTTTTTCCGCTACCCAACGGAAATACTCAGGGTGGATGAGGTTGTCTGAGCCGATGATCATCGCTCCCTCATAGTCACGAGGAACCGCTTCAAAGATGTTGTTGAACTTGGCTGACAATGGAGCATTCTCGGAGAACACTACGTCACAATCAGAAAGATCAAAGGCTACCATTTCTGATAGCCCTACGATGATCTTAAATCCAAACTCCTCCCTCAGATCCCGATAGTAATCCAGTACCTGCTGAGTTAAATAGTCCCTTCCCCAAATGGGTATGCATATTGCTAATTTCATACCTGCACCGTCCTGTCTAGATTAGAAAATTTGCCATCCTTGAAGTAGAGTTCTGCCGTTCCTGTTGGACCGCTTCTCTGCTTCGCTACAATGATCTCACCGATGTTGGCGAGGTTTCTGCCTGTGTCGTGGTCCATTGTAACGCCGTAGTATTCGGGTCTATGGATAAACATGACGTTATCTGCGTCCTGCTCAATCGCACCAGACTCTCTAAGATCTGAAAGCATGGGTCGTGCGTTAGCTCCGCGACTCTCAACGCCCCTGTTAAGCTGTGCTAGAGCCACTACTGGGATATCTAGCTCCTTTGCTAGTCCCTTGAGGCTACGGCTGATCTTAGCAACCTCACGCTCCCTAGATGTCTCACCATTGACTGTCATAAGCTGTAGGTAGTCTACCACTACGAAGTCTAGTCCACCCTTCATCTTGAGCCTACGGCACTTAGCGCGTAGCTCAGTAGGTGTCATACTGAAGTCATCGTCGATGTACAAAGGTAGTGCGTCTAGTATTCCTGCCGCCCGTGTCAGCCTGCTCCAGTCCTCATCATCCGTAAATCCCCTCCTTGCTCTCTGTGGGTCAACGTCAGCAACCTGAGTAAGTAGACGCTGAACCAATTGGGTTCCGCCCATCTCTAGTGAGAAGAATGCGGATTTTTTTCCTGCTTTGGCTGAGTTCAGAGCCACCTGCATTGCGAATGCTGACTTACCCATAGCGGGACGTGCCGCGACAATCGTTAGGTCTGTATTCTTAAACCCTGCCGTGATGCTGTCCACCTGATAGAATCCTGATGAGATGCCAATGATCCCACCATCGGATTCGCGAGCCATTTCCAGCTCGTCTAGTGCAGGCTTCAGGAGAGCGGAGATATATCCGCCTGTCTCTTTTTTTCCCTCCGTAGCGATGTTGAAGATGAGGCTCTCGGCTTCGTCAATGGCTGACTCTACGCTGTCGGTCTGCTCATCAGCTATCGTGATGATCTCACGACCTGCTGTGTTGAGCTTGTGCCACTTATCATCCCTGTTAATGAGACTGGCATAGTGTACAGCGTTCGTGCCGAACTCACTACCCACTAGGTCAGCGCAGTAGGTTATGATGCCCTTAGAGTCAGGAGCTTTTGACGCTCTGTCCGATACGGTTACGTAGTCGATAGGAATGGAGGCATCAAATAGCTCCACCATTGTCTTGAAGACCAGTTTATTGTCCGCTACCCTGAAGGAATCAGGGGTCACGATACCTATGACATCAATGAAGACATCAGGGTCATTAAGGATCGCACCTAGTAGTGCGCGTTCATTATTGGAGTACATATACTTCTAGTGCTGTGTTTAAGAGGTTAAACAGGTGGCTATTCTGCCCATATAGTTCGATTTGCTCCCTCACACGCCGTTCAGCGTGGAGGACTGTTGTGTGATTGATTCTCCCGAAGATACGGGCTGTCTCTTTTAAAGTTGCACCCTGTCTGCGGATTGCTACCATTGCTACGTGTCTAGCGTCAACAACTTCCTGCGCCCGTAGCGGACCGATTAGATCCTTTATGTCGATTCCAACCTCAGAGCAGTATAGGCGGTGGAATTCCTGAAACGCAAGTGTAAAATTTGAGACTGCTTCTGTATCACTCCAGTTTACTGCAAGCCCTTTTTTCGGCTTGGGGGTGACCTTCTTTCCTGCCCACCTGCTTGCCCTATCCCACCTTCTGAATGATCTCATTGATTGCCTCTAGTTGTTTCTTATTCAGTAGTAATGCTATCTTGCGAGAGTTATAACTCGCTAGTAGGCTGAGACCCTCAGCAACGCCAGTCCAGTAGACTGCTTGCTCACTTGGAGTCCATCCACTATTCTCCTTTGCGTTGAAGCTATAATCTGTGCGGTCTAGATAGTCCTCCCAAAACTCACACGCTTCCTCCGCTGTCTTCTTCACCTCTGGTACTGCATCAATTAGGTGATCCAGTATCGCTGATACAAGGTCTGCTTTTTTAGCACTCATTTTTTCCCTCTGCCTTTTGTAGTAATTTAAAAAACTCTTCTAGCTCCATAATCGTGTACACCTGCCTAGGGTGACCCTTGGAGCGATCTATATAGAATGTTATTAGCTCCTGATCTCCTTGTAAGTAGTTCACACAATTCACAAGAAACCATTTCACTACGTTCTTGAACATAAACCGTTTAGACTGCCAACGATACGGACCTATGGTTCCATCGTCTTTGTAGTCTAAGCCCATTGAGCGTCCGTCACTTGCCCAAGCCCTTTGAGCGTCTATCCCGTACTCCTCTGCCATCTTGACCACGTAGGTCTCAGCTACGTTGCCACGTACCTTATTCTTTGCACTCATATTAGCTTCCATTTGGTTGTGTAGAAATGCGCACGGTGTGTGTAGTTATCTACACTCGATGCTTTGATGTCAACCAAGGCTTGGTTCATTTTTTCCCTGCCCGACTCCACACGGTCGATGTGCAACTCGAATACGTCACACTCGTTCAGATGCCCACGCTCCACAGCGATGAACCTACAAACATCAACACTTGCAAGGGATGCGTAGTGAGCTATCTGACGGTCGTAGTTGTAATTCCAAATCTTACGTGGGAATCGACTGACCTCCTCACCTGTGGTCTTGAGATCGCATACATAATCCTCACCAACCATATCAAGCATTCCCTTGACTGCTAATCCGGTTTCCTCGTGGATTGCCGTGTAGATGACCTGCTTGGTAGTCTCAGACACCGCCTGAGAAGCCACAGGATTGTCCCTAACGGAGTCTAGCATATTTTTGAGGCTAGCATACTCATCTGCGGAGATCGTCGCTCTTGAGCCAACCTCAGCAAGAAACTCTGTATACGGCTTGAGCTTATGAAAGGTCTTCGGATCGGGACGAGCATATCCGGCTAACTGGAAGCACTCCTGCATATCCAGACCAGAGCGCATAGACTTCACCAGTCCGACCTGCTTAGATGTTGTTGGCGTTTCCATACCAAGTGGAGTAACTACATACTGGTCAGCCCACAAGTGTGGCTCTAGTAGCAGGCAGTCAAAGGCGGAACCCATTCGCATAGGGTCGGATACCGGAGTGGAGTACATACCCTCCAACTTGGCTTTGTACAAGTGCGGTGATCGCTGAAAGAGGTTAACGTCTGAGTTGCTTATGCCATCTAGGGCGAAGTATTCGTCCTGAGTGCAGTCTATTTGTTTAATTTCTGTATACATATTTCTATTTGCTTTTAGGGTTAGTGTGGGGTGTGTAATGCCAATGGTCATTCCTTAGTTCCCACTCGCTTGCATCAAACTCTCTGTTCTGCTGTTTGGTCTTCACCATCAAGTCAGCGAACTCCGCCTTAGTCAGTACCTTGGCTTCCACCTCAATCTTTCCGTACTTCTTAGCATTCTGATACCAAGTATTAGCTCGTGCCTTGAACTTCGTGGGTGTAACTCCAGTATGGGTGGTGTCATTCTCTTCGTGCCACGCTAGAAATCCGTGTGCCATATCTTCTGCATCAACTGGGGATACGCCACGACCGACAAAATAGCTAGTAACCAAATCAAGAAAAGAAGCATCTTTTTCTCCTTTATTAATATTATTATTTAATCCTTTATTAATATGTAGACAGTTTTGTCTATCAGATTTACCAGAATTGTCTAGGGGGTCACGACAGATTTGTCTATCAGATTCGCCAGAATTGTCTACCTTGGGCGAAAGTATGCGTAGCTCTCTAACCTTATTCTCGGTAACTCTACGGCTTAAGTATCCGCCCTTGACAAGCTCTGTGACGTACCTACTCACCTGCCTTGGTGTTACGTCTGCGATCACGGCAATGTACTCGTTAGAAGCGTAGCAGTATCCCTCCTTCTGCGCTAGTCCTGCAATGTCTCCGAACACGAGCTTGGCTTGTGCGCTAAGATCCTCAGCCCTGCGAACGACTGATGGTATTGTTGTGTAGTAAGTTGAATTTCTCATTGCTAAAAAGGTGCATCTCCTGTTAGTGGTGTCATAGTGTTGGCGTGAATGGCTATCTCTAGTACAAGATCGGTGGAGTCGAACCATACTCCTGACTCCTGCAATACCTCAATTATCCAGTACCCGTCAGGCTTTCGAGATAGGCGCATCTCAGTCTCAGGGTCAACGAACATTCTGATGTTCTGCATTAGCGCAAGTGCGTCACATAGTGACAGTTTAATGGTCGGCTCTGCTCTGATTTTGTTATTCATTTTTCTCTCCTTCTATTTGCGGTACATATAGATACCAAGCTGAAACTTGGTAAAGGCTCGGCGGAGTGCCATAGACTCGGCTATGGATTGGTAGTCCCCATAATTGTCCGTAGATGAATCCTCAGACCCAGTACCTTGACGAGTGAAGCTACCGTCAGATGCGTGTATAGTCACTTCAACGATCATTTCAAACTTCTTAGACACCTCAGAGTGTCCGCTCTTGACAATTCGGTACTCCCATTGCCCATCCGTTACTGCGTTGGCAATGCTGACGCATTCATACCACGGAATGAATGTTATGGTGTTTCCACCCATTCTCTTGCTTTTTTCCCTGCTAGGGTAAGGCTTTGCTAGATCTGCTTGGATCTGTGCAATGGTTTTTGTTGGTTTTCTTTCAAGCATTTCTTCGCCCTCTAGGCTAAAGTTATTAAAAAGTCTGCGTAGTGCTTCTACGTTATTAGATTGTAAATGTTTCATCTCCGTCCAATAAATCTAGGAGTTCAACCTCTGGTTCATCACTCAGAATTGCCTGTACTAGCTCTAGTACCTGAAGGCTGTCTAGGCTAATGACTGCTCCGTTCTCCCACGTTGCTAGTGCCTTGATCGTTAAAAGTAGCTCTGTTATTTGGTCTAGTGTTGCTGATGCTTGTGCGTTATTCATCTTACTTATCCTCCGCGTCATAGTTGAATACGTGAAGGAGTGCATCATTTGCCTCTACCGTGATGTTGAGTAGGGTCTCACCGATGCGATCCCCTTCCTTGGCAACGCTCATTGCTCCAACCAATTTGGCTAGGACTGTCGCAACGTGAAGGGCTTCTACCTCGTCGATGTTGGTTCTTACTTCGTTGTTCATATTTTTCTCCGTTTATAGTTGCGAGCAGACGCTCGCTAGGTTGTTAATTTCTGATACCGAAGGCAGGTCTGTGGCTTCAATGGCTTCGCGCCATCCCTCACCGTCTCCGACCATCCTCCCGACTTCAAAACTAGTATAGGCAATTCCTATGACAAATCCTAGTATTAGTGCTGTGAATGTTGTGTGAAGAGTTACGCTTAGTGCTTTCTTTTTCATTTTTCCTCCGGTGTTAGGTCATTGATGTTGGACATAATATCCTGCACTTCGCACATCTTCAAGCATCCTAGCACTCCGGCAGGAAGTGGTTGCTGATCGTACTGGATGTTATCATCCTTGTTTAGTAGGGCGATCTCGAACAATCCGAGTGTTGCCCCCATTGATATAGAATTTCTGATTACAGACACTCCGTAGCCGTTGTCGAAACGATGGATCGCTTGGATTCCGAATGGGGTCTGTGTTTCTATAAAGTGTAATTTGAATTTCATTTTTTTCCTCCCTAGTGTAGATGGCTAATAACTTGTTCGTATACGAATTCCTCATCATCATTCAAGGCATCAAGCTCGTCATCTGTGGCAGGTCTGCCCTTGTATGTGAATGACTCAACGTAGCAGTTGCAGAAGTCAGGTGCATCGCTAGTGTCGATACACATCTCAACATCGTCGATCTCTTCATAATCAAGCACCAAATCCTTATGCTCAGGGTCTGCTATGGTCGCAGAGTAGAATGCACCGCCCTTCTCTATGCTGATATGCTTTGGTGCGTCCTCAATAGATGTTATCTCTGTCCCAAAGAGGAAACCGCCGACTGGAAGCTCCACTACAGCGTATTTTTCCCAACGAAACCTACTCTGAGGACTCATACTATATAAGTTATATGTTACTTTCTTGTTACTCATCTTTTTTTTCTCCGCCGTGTGTTATTGTTTGATCTGTCCCAATATTATGGTGCTGAGATTTAGCATCCTAATGAAGATACCGTTAAGATGGTATTTTATTTCTTCACACTCTCTTCATAACATTCGCTTGATCTCTAGTGTAGAAGTCACTACCTTGTTAACAGATTAAAACAACGCCGGAGGGCAACATTATGGAAAACTATACGAAGAAAGTCGCAAGTTACGACCTAGTAGACGGGAAGCTCGCGCTTACGTATGTACAGCAGCTCGAAACGCCTGAGACCCGTCAGGATCTATTGGAGCGGTACAGCTCTGATCTGAGGTGGACCAACAAGGAGTGGCGTGACGGCACTTTAGAGTTCGAAAGACGCAACAAGGCTACCACCGGTATTTTTTCAGGTGAGCCGATCCCCGCGAGAGTAGAACGCGTAACCTGCATACCCACGAATATCTTTATTGGATAGACCGGGCTGATTCACACAACCTTCACGGTACTATAGTTTTTATTGGTTATATTAGTACCAGTTCAAATAACCAACCAACAGGAGACACAGCAATGAAACTTATTGAAAGACTAAAACCGGAGATCAAAGAGGCTTTAGAAGCCTACGGGGAAAACTACCCTGCCACGATGCGGGCATCCTTCACCAACCTACAGGAAGTGGAGTCTATCTATGATATGACCTTTGGGACATTAGAAAGTATCAGATCTGCATGGATGTGGCAACAGTTAGAACTACCTATTGAAGAGCGTTCTGTCGTTGCGCCTGAATGGAGTTGGTTCCTTCTTTATTCTGAAATGTAGGGAGGATGGCACGGGGAAGGGAGAAACTCTCTTTTTCCCCTGTGTCTTTTTTCCCTGTGTCTTTTTTCCCGTGGGTGCGCCTGCCTGCGTGGGTGTGCGCGTGATTCGCCGATCCGACAATGTCAAGCGATTCATCAAATATTCACATAAATTCACGGTATCTTCATACAATATCTTCACGCAATCTTCATACAAAAAGTTATGCTTCCTAGTTGTTTTATCCTTAAAATGGCAAGGCACAGGAGTGGGAGTAAAAAAAGGGTTTATGAATGTTGTGTGAAGACGAATAAACTTGTTGACGGTGTCGCTTTTATGTGTATATTGGCATCAGATCGCAACAACAACAACAAAAATCAGGACAATAGAATGGAAACGACTACACTACTTAACAACACTACAGCACGCCAACTCAAATCCCTTTCACGCATCAGAGCCATTCGAAACTTCTCCGAGATGTTAGCCAAAGAAGATACCTTCTTTCAACTGAGCGTGGTTCGAACACTACTCGACGTTCACAATATTGAATGGTATGCATCGGACCTTGATTTGTACCTCCAGCCCTACCAAGGTGTCAGCATAGAAGATATTCCCAGAACGACTATATTCACAATTACAGAAGCTGTATTCAACGCTCTAGATACCCTTGGCGCAATCGACGCGTAATCCTTCTACCACTTCTAACCTTATACCGGATTAATACTATGCCACATCTACTTACACAGAATCGCAAGCTCAAAAAGACATCAAGGGAATCAGAGGTCAGGGTATTCAATTTTGGGATCCCCGCCTACCAAACGGCAAAGGGGAAACGTACCTGCCCCTTCGCGGGGTCCTGCGTGAAATTCTGCTACGCTCAGAAAGGCGCGTATACGTGGGGAAACGTGAAACCGGCTTTTGAATGGAGGTACGAACGAACTCAACTCGATTCGTTTGTTGAAGAGATGTCAGCAGAGATCGCCCGCAAGCGCGCGGATTATGTGCGAGTTCACGATTCCGGTGATTACTACAGTCCAAAGTACTTAGACAAGTGGCTTGAGATAGCGCGGATGAACCCACGCGTTCGCTTCTACAGCTATACTAATTCAGTCAAAATGGTAAAGGATTCAGACGCTCCTCAAAACTTTGATTTCATATTCTCTGACTCCGGTACACAGACCGACCTTATTGAAGACACAGACCGCCATACACGTATATTCAAGTCCGTAGATGAGCTGCACTCAGCTGGTTATGTCAACGCATCTGAGAACGATCTGAACGCAACTAAGTGGTTCAATAATACCGGACGTGTCGGTCTCATATTTCACTAAACAGAACAGTACAATGAAAGATTTATCCTACCGAATCGTGACAGCCTTACTAACTGCATCAACTACGTGGATCATTCTAACCGCGCTAGTCTCATAACGGTAACTTTGAACAGTAGGTGGAACCGGTCCCTACAACCGGTGAAACCTCAAACCAGTATAGTGTGATGGAAAAGAGCCGGGCCTTCCCCTACTTTTATCTGTGCC
>ERZ1047472.1770-NODE-1770-length-16224-cov-6.665285_pt1 | contig 16224 bp, 16 predicted proteins | sample MGYA00383095_ERZ1047472 | MGnify/ENA primary metagenome ERZ1047472 (study PRJEB29581, sample SAMEA5548365) | metagenome | biome: marine; feature: coastal; material: water | depth 1 m | study: Short-term variability in the microbial, nano- and picoplankton... | reverse complement strand
AATGTGTCATTATATAATATATTCTTTGTCTTGTTTGATTGTTAGTAACTCATCGCTCATTAATGATTCCGCTAGGGATATTGTTTTTGGAAGTTCGTACTTGTAATAAAATTTCATGGTATGAATTTTACTTTCATAAAAATCTTCCTCGTATTTTAAAATGCCAGATTCTAGTGTCTCTTTCGAATTTACAGCCATTTCTAACCACAACCAGCTTAGCACCAACACACTCATGAACTCCATAAATAAATTAGCATCCGATAAGTAGCGCTCATAATTCCCTTTCATTGCAAAAGGGATTAATTTTTGAAGTACTTTTTGAGATAATTGCAGTTTATTTTCCAATTGATCCGCATATGGCTTTAAATCAGAATGGTTAGAAGCTAAGTGAACTGTATGCATTATTTCTGAAGCCAATAGCTCCAATGCTTTTCCGTTTTGTAAGGATACTTTTCTTCCTAATAAATCTTGAGATTGAATACCTGTAGTTCCCTCATACAGGGCAGAAATTCTAATATCTCGGTAATACTGTTGCAATTTAAAATCGGTACAGAATCCATAACCCCCTAAAACTTGCAAGCCTGTATTTACTGATAAAGAACCTGCTTCTGAAGGGAAGGTTTTTACAATTGGAATGATCATTTCTAATAATAAATCATATTTTTCTTTTTCGTCTTTATCTGTAGATGAATGAATAATATCATGGTATTTAGAAGCTAATAAAACCAAACTTAGAGAACCTTCAACAATTGATTTCTGAAGCAATAACATTCTTCTTACATCTGGATGTTCGATAATTAAACTTTGCTTTTCCGTTGGGTTTTTCTTTCCTGTACTTGCCAGTTTTCTTCCTTGTGGTCGTTCATTTGCATATTGCAAAGAAGTTCTATAGGCTGCCATTGCAATTGCTGCAGCACCTCTCCCAACAGCAATTCTTGCTGCATTCATCATTAGAAACATTTGTGCCAACCCTTTATTCTCTTCCCCTACCAACCAACCTCTACAGTCGTCTGAATCGCCAAAACCTAAATGAGTGGTACAATATCCACGTTGACCCATTTTCTGAAAATCTGCAACGGTCATTACATCATTGTATTCTAAAGTGCCATCCTCTTTTGGTCTGTTTTTAGGAACAACAAATAAAGAAATTCCTTTGGTCCCTTGGGGTGCGCCTTCTATTCTTGCCAATACCAAATGCACAATGTTTTCTGCGTATTGATGATCGCCTCCAGAAATAAATATTTTCTGTCCAGATAGTTTGTAAAAACCATTCTCAGTGGGAGTTGCTTTTGTAACAATATCCGACAAAGAGCTTCCTGCCTGAGGCTCTGTGAGACACATAGTTCCTCCCCAAGTTCCTGAGAGCATTTTTGGAACATAGGCTTTGTTTAATTCTTTAGTTCCGAATTCAATAATTAATTCGGCTGCTCCTTGAGTTAAACCTGCGTAACCAGGCAGGTGATTATTAGCGGCATCTAAAATATATGCGGCAGCTTGATGCGCCATAAACGGAATTTGCAAACCGCCGTCATCGTAATCAAAAGAGGCTGAAATGATTCCTAATTCTCCTCCTTTTTTCATCATTACATCTACTTGTTCATGAACAATAACAGTTCCGTCTTGATAATGCGCAGGGGTATCGTCCATTTCTTTAAAAAATGGATATAATTCTCTATCTGAAAATTCTTTAATGGAGTCTAAAAAAAGATTTAAAGCCTCTACATCATGGTCTTGAAACCGCTCTCTTATAAGAAGATCTTCTAAATTATGAACATCATAAAGTATGTATTTTAAAGTATCTAAATCTATATACTTTTTAGACATATTTTTATTTTTAAAGTTGATTTTTAATTTTAATCAATTCTGCTTTCACAGCCTCCAACCTACTAATAATCTCAAACGTATGGATTGTAGATTCGGGATTTTCCTTTAGTTTTTGTTTTGCCCCATCTAAAGTGAAACCTCTTTCTTTTACTAAATTGAATATTAATTTGAAATTTTTAATGTCTTCTTGGGTAAACAAACGATTCCCTTTGGGATTTTTTTTTGGCTTGATAATATCAAATTCTTTTTCCCAAAAACGAACTAAAGAAGTATTTACATTAAAAGCTTTGGCTACTTCACCTATCTTATAATACCTTTTTTCGGGCAGTTCTATATTCATTAGTCTAATGATTGATTTTCTTGTGATGCCAATTCTAACATTCTATCATATTCCTCTGGAGTTAAATCACTAAAATAAAAATAGACAGGGTTTAATTTTCTATTTCCTTTAATCACTTCATAATGCAAATGAGGTGCTGTAGAGGTTCCTGAAGTGCCAACATAACCAATCAAATCTCCTCGTTTTACTTTTTGATTTTTACGAACGGTGTATTTTTCTAAATGCGCATAAAAAGTTTTATACCCAAATCCATGATCTATTTTCACTTGGTTTCCATAGCCTCTTCTAGATCGTTTAACTTTCTCAATTTTTCCATTTCCGGTGGCATAGACGGGTGTTCCTCTTGGAGCAGAAAAATCCATTCCCCAATGAAACTTTCTAGTTTTGTATATTGGATGTATTCGATAACCATAGCCAGAAGCCATTCGTTTCAATTCTTTATTTGCAACTGGCTGAATTGCTGGTATTGAAGCTAGCATTTCTTTTTTATTTTTTGCCAATACAACAATTTCATCTAAAGATTTCGATTGCACCACCATTTGCTTCGATAAAATATCCAACTCTCTTGTTACTTTTTCAATCATGGCAGAGTTGTCAAACCCGTCTATGTACTTATAACGATTTACCCCTCCAAAACCAGCTTTTCTCTGTTCATCTGGTATTGGATTCGCTTCAAAATAAACACGATAAATTGTATTGTCTCGCTCTTGTAATTGTGCCAATACTTTTGAACTTTCTGCCAATCTTTTTTCAATGATTTCAAAATGTAATTTTAAATTATCAAGCTCTCTTTTTTGAGACCTTTCATTTGGAGACATTAAAAACTGGCTAAAACCAATAAAACCAAAAAAAGCAATTAGTACAACTGCCAATACCCCTATAATACTCCTCTTGTAGTAATCGCTTTTTTTTACTTCAATTTTCCTGTAAGACAGCGTATCTGTATCGTAATAATATTTTACTTTTGCCATAATTCTAAATATACTATTTTTGTACTCTTGAAGAGAGTTTTATATTTGAAATTCATTATCAGTAATCACAAATTTACAAAATGTTTTTACAACCGCTTTTTTTTGCAGTTTTTATTAAAATAAATTAATTTAATACCAGTTATTGGAAACTTCTGTTTGTATGAAATCACAAGATATTCGTTCTACTTTTTTAAACTTTTTCCAAGAAAAAGGGCATTTAATTTTGCCTTCTTCACCAATGGTAACAAAGGATGACCCTACTTTAATGTTTGTAAATTCTGGAATGGCACCATTTAAAGAATATTTCTTAGGTAGCGGTACTCCTAAAAAAAGTAGAATATCCGATTCTCAAAAATGTTTGCGTGTTTCAGGAAAACACAATGATTTAGAAGAAGTTGGCTATGATACATATCACCATACTTTATTTGAGATGTTAGGAAATTGGTCTTTTGGTGATTACTTTAAAAAAGATGCTATTGCTTGGGCATGGGAATTATTGACCGAAGTATACAAAATTGATAAGGATATTTTATACGTCACAGTTTTTGAGGGTTCTGATGATGATCACTTAAAAATGGATACGGAAGCTTATGATTTGTGGAAACAATTTATTTCTGAAGACCGAATTTTAAAAGGAAATAAAAAAGATAATTTTTGGGAAATGGGAGATCAAGGACCTTGTGGCCCCTGCTCTGAAATTCATGTAGACATTCGTTCTGCAGAAGAAAAAGCAACCCTTGATGGTAAAGATTTAGTGAATAAAGACCATCCTCAAGTGGTAGAAATCTGGAACTTAGTTTTTATGCAATACAACAGAAAAGCAAATGGTTCTTTAGAAGATTTACCAAACAAGCATATAGATACAGGTATGGGCTTTGAACGCTTATGTATGGTAATGCAGGGGGTTACATCTAATTATGATACTGATGTTTTTACACCAATAATTAGAGAAATCGAAACGATTACCGATGTAAAATATGGAGTGGATTTAAAGCAAGATATTGCAATTCGTGTCATTTCTGATCATGTGAGAGCAGTTGCATTTTCTATTGCAGATGGGCAATTACCAAGTAATATTGGTGCTGGCTACGTTATTCGAAGAATCTTGAGAAGAGCCGTTCGTTACGGATTTACATTTCTAAATAAAAAAGAGCCGTTTATTCATAGGTTAGTAAATATTTTGAGTGAAAAAATGGGAACCGCTTTTCCTGAATTAAACGCTCAAAAACAATTGATTGAAAATGTAATTAAAGAAGAAGAAACATCATTCTTAAGAACTTTAGATCAAGGATTGCTTTTGTTAGATAGAATTATAGAAAATACTACCGGAAATGAAGTCTCAGGTGATAAAGCTTTTGAATTGTATGATACTTACGGCTTCCCTATAGATTTAACCTCTTTAATTCTTTCTGAAAAGGGGTTGACCCTAGACCAAAAAGGATTTGAAATAAAACTTGAGAAACAAAAAAATAGGTCGAGAGCTGCCAGTGAAATATCTACTGACGATTGGACGATTTTATTGAATGATGCTGAAGAAGAATTCATAGGGTATGATGCTCTAGAAGCAAAAGTAAAATTAACAAAATATAGAAAAGTTAACTCTAAAAAAGAGGGCGAAATGTATCAACTTGTATTTAATTTAACTCCTTTTTACCCGGAAGGGGGAGGACAAGTTGGCGACAAAGGATATTTAGAAGTTCCGAATGGTGATGTCGTTTATATTTTAGATACCAAAAAAGAAAACAATGTAATTATTCACTTTTCAAAAAACCTACCCAGACACTTAAATGAAACTTTAAACGCTGTTGTAGACGCTAAACAGCGATATAGAACAGAGTGCAACCATACAGCAACGCATCTTTTACATCAAGCATTAAGAGAAGTTTTAGGAACCCATGTTGAACAAAAAGGGTCCGCTGTTCACTCTAAATATTTACGCTTCGATTTTTCTCATTTTTCTAAATTATCCGTTGATGAATTACAGGATGTAGAAAACTTCGTAAATGCACGTATTTCTGGAAAACTACCTTTGATAGAAAAAAGAAATATACCCATGCAACAAGCAATTGATGAAGGTGCCATGGCTTTATTTGGGGAAAAATATGGCGATACCGTTAGAGCTATTAAATTTGGACAATCGATTGAATTGTGTGGAGGAACTCATGTAAAAAATACCGGAGATATTTGGCATTTTAAAATTACATCTGAAGGTGCGGTAGCCGCAGGAATTAGAAGAATTGAAGCCATTACCAATGATGCCGTGAAAAGTTTTTATTTAGAAAATAACAGTACTGTATTTGAAATTAAAAATTTACTAAGCAATGCTAAAAATCCTGCGAAAGCAGTTCAGAAACTTCAGGAGGAAAACGCTTCTTTGCAAAAACAAATTGAACAATTGCTTAAAGAGAAAGCTCAAAATTTGTCTGGAGAATTAAAAAATCAATTACAAGAAATTAACGGTGTTCAATTTTTAGCAACAAAAATAGATTTAGATGCAAACGGAATTAAAAATCTAGCTTTTAGCATTGGAAAAGAACATAAAAATTTATTTTTATTATTTGCGTCTACTCCATCAGAAGGCAAAGCTATGTTAACGTGTTATATTTCTAAAGAGCTAGTAAACGAAAGAGGTTACGATGCAGGAAGAGTAGTTAGAGAGTTGGGTAAGTTAATTCATGGCGGCGGCGGCGGACAAAATTTCTTTGCAACTGCCGGCGGAAAAAATCCAGCGGGGATTCAAAAAGCTCTAGAAAAAACAAGAGCATATCTTGTGTAACTGTAATCCCCTTTTTTATCTTAAGACCTTCCTACATAATAGGAGTTCTCTAATTTATGGTTTCAAAAACATTATTAAATGAATCTGCAAACTAAAATTATACTAAAAAAAGAAACAAAAAACAGGATAAACTACAATTCTAAAATTGTTTTATTAGGTTCTTGTTTTTCAAAAAATATTGGCAATAAACTAACTTATTTTAAATTTCAAACGCATCAAAATCCATTCGGAATTTTATTTCATCCAAAAGCAATAGAAAATCTAATCACAAATGCAATCAATGAAAAAGAATATGTCTCTAAAGATTTAATTTTCCAAGATGAACGTTGGCATTCTTTTGATGCACATTCTAATTTAAGTTCATCCAATCAAGAAATCCTTTTAAAGAAATTAAACTCTTCCATTCAGGCAACAAATAAAAAGCTTAAAAAAGCAACTCATATTATAATCACTCTAGGAACATCTTGGGTTTATCGATCTATAGAAACAGGTGCTGTAGTTGCAAACTGTCATAAAATTCCACAAAAAAAATTTTCAAAAGAATTACTCTCTATTGTTGAAATAAATAAAAGTTTAAAAACTATTATTTCTCTTTTAAAATCAATAAATAAAGATATAAACGTTCTTTTTACCGTTTCTCCTATCAGACATTTAAAAGATGGTTTTATAGAAAATACACAAAGTAAATCTCACTTAATTGCAGCAATACATAACATCATTGATTGTAAAAATGTATCTTATTTTCCTTCTTATGAAATTATGATGGATGAATTGAGAGATTACCGGTTTTATTCTGAAGATATGATACACCCTAATAAAATTGCAATAAACTACATTTGGGAAAAATTTAGTGAAACTTGGTTTGAGGAAAACACAGGGTCAATAATGAAAGAAATTGAATTAATTCAAAAAGGAATGGCACACAAACCCTTTGATAAAAACTCAGAAAAACACCAAAATTTTCTACAAAACCTAGAGAGTAAAAAAGAAAAGATAAGAACTCAATTTCCTTTCATTAATTTTTAAAACGGTTCTTTATCAACATCAATAAAAAATCATCATACTTTTCTTACGATAAATGAAGCGAGTAAAAGAATCGGTTTTATATAAATGTAGGATTGCATGTAATTATTTTGAACCCATGTCAATGGGAACCTTATTGATGCTATACTTAGAAGAAATTTACGCTTACAGAAAACCTAAAAAAAATCGTTGAAAGGCTTCTATAATTATAACTTATCAACGTATTGATCTACATTTTGCCAAGGACCTCCGTTAATAATATCAACCCCATTGCTCTTTAAGAAATCGGTTGCTTGACCACTTCTGCCACCACTTCTACAAACAGCAATAACTGACTTATTCCAAGATTTAATTTTATCTATTTCTGAAGGAATAAGTGTTAAAACAATATGTTCTGCACCTTCTGTGTGACCTTCGTCCCATTCTTGTTGTGTTCTTACATCTAAAACAACAGCTCCTTTTTCTAGATATTTTTTAATTTCTTCGCTCATATTTTTTCTCTTAAAAGTGTTAAGTAAACCAACACAATTTTAGTGTTTTTTACACAAAACTAATCCGTTTTCAATTAACCTAGTGAAACTTTTATTGTTCTTCAATTGTTCAAGTTTCTGTAAAATAGCAGATTTTATCATGTAATTATTTTGCAAAGCTAATTCATATAATTCTAAAATCAATAACCAATCTAACTGAAATTGAGTTTTTAACTGATTAAATATTTCTGTTATTTTTTTATTTGTTGAAGTATTTTCTTCTCGCATATTTTTAACTTCGGCATACAGCTTATTTAATAACTGCTCTTTATTTGAATAGGAAATTTTAGGTGTTTTTGTTTCTGATACTTTGCCTAGTTCAAGAAAAGAATTAACATCGGCAGGACCTGCATAAGCAGAAACTACTGCTTTCCCTATGACCATATCATAGATACCCCAATCTGATTCGAACAAAATTTCATCCCTATGAGTAACTGTACAATTATCAAAAGAAATAATTAAAATCTTACCTCTTAAATCTCTAGTCCCCGTAATGACTCTTCCTCTTATAACGATTCCACTTTCAAATTCTAAGGTTTTCTGTTCACCTTCGTATATCCCATAGGCTTTTAGGTCTCTGGGACTCATATCTTCAATTGGTAAATTAATTCCTTTTAACTTTCCAACAGGACTTCCAAAACCTTTTGCATGATTTGTTATTCCGTGACTAATTAACTCTTTATCCCTATTTGCTAAAGCTGTTGGCCCAATTGTTTGAAAATAAGCTACTTTATTCATGTGTTCAATTACTTTCGTAAAAACACCAGAAATTTGAATGCCCGTTGTTAATTCGATCGTTCCTAAATTTTCTGAATTAATTAATTTTCGAACACCTTTTATGCCTCCTTTTCTCATGGCCATTGTATTCGCAAACTCATTTAAAACGAGACTTAAATGAGCAAAATTTGGTGTTACAAATAATTGTGGTTGAGGCTTAGTTATGTCAAAATTTATAGTTGCTGTATCAATCGTATAGGGCAATTTTTTAACTTGTTTTTGCATGCACCAATTGCTTTCTCCAATTGAGGAAAGTAATCCGGCTCCAAAGATTTTTGGATTTCCTAGAGTTCCTATCAAACCATATTCTACCGTCCACCAATGTAAATTTCTAATTTGTGCCATCTCCGATAGTTCACCCATGTTATTTTGAAGATACTCAACTTTCTCTTGAGCAATTTTTATCTCTTTCTTTGTGGAGTGTGGGTCTTCTTTTAAAATTGATAAAAGCCGGATCGCTTCATACATTTCATAATCTTTAGAAGATGAAATTGCTTTACTTCCTATTTCTCCGAATCTTCTTAAATATGCTGCATATTCTGGATTAGAAATAATTGGCGCATGACCTGCAGCTTCATGAATAATATCAGGTGCAGGGGTATATTCTATGTGATCAATAGTTCTTATGTCTGAAGCTATTACCAAGACATTATAGGCTTGAAATTCCATAAAAGCGTTTGGAGGAATAAAACCATCAACAGAAACAGCAGCCCATCCTATTTCTTTTAAAATTCTATTCATCCCCTCTAAATAAGGGATGTTTTCTGAAGAAATCCCTGTTTTCTCTAAACCACTCAAATATGACCTGTGTGCTACCCTGCTTAGATATTCTACATTCATTCTCATTACATATCGCCAAACAGCTTGGTTTTGAGCCGTATACTCCTCATAAGGTTGTTTTACCACAAACTTATGCAAATGCTTGGGTAATTTTTTAGTGACTTCGTTCAATTCAAAATGGAGAATCATCTAAACTTTATTAAATTATTCTTACAATAATACACATTAAAATGATGAATATATACTTTTTAGCTGTTAAAACTTCAATTAAATATGGTTATCATAATTATAAAAACAATTGTTAAAAATGACCTTAAATGCCAAAAATCATATCTATAAACACTCCTTAATCGTCATATTTAAGAAAGAGCGTCTACGCTATCGGTTTCGTAAAAAAATTAAAATCAAGCCAAAAATCTTTCTTATTTTTACTCTTAAATTATTAATTAATTAAAATAATGAACAAGAAAGTTATACTTATGATTCTAGATGGCTGGGGAATCACTCAAGATCCAAAAGTCTCTGCTATTTACAATGCAAAAACACCATATATTAATAGTTTATATGGTAAATATCCGAACGCAAAATTAAGAACCGATGGAGAACATGTTGGGTTACCCGAGGGACAAATGGGAAATTCTGAGGTTGGCCACATGAATTTAGGTGCTGGTAGAATAGTCTATCAGAATTTAGCTCGCATAAACAAAGCGGTTAAAGAAAAAACACTTGGCAGTGAAAAAGTATTACTAGACACCTATAAATATGCAAAAGAGAATCAAAAAGATGTTCATTTATTAGGCTTACTTTCTAATGGTGGAATACATGCTCATATTAATCATTTAAAAGGATTATTAGATGTTGCAAAAGAAAATCAGGTAGAGAATGTGTATTTACATGCATTTACAGATGGTCGTGATTGTGACCCGAAATCTGGAACTTATTTTGTCAACGAGATCCAAGAATACATGAAAGAAAGTACCGGAGAATTAGCCTCTGTTACCGGACGTTACTATGCAATGGATAGAGACAATCGATGGGAACGTGTCAAAGAAGCCTATGATGGTGTTGTAAATGGAATTGGTTTAAAAACAACAGACCCAATTGCTGAAATGAATAAAAATTATGAAGCCGGAATTACAGATGAATTTCATAAATCTATCATTGTTGCAAATGAAGATGGCTCTCCAAAATCTCAGATAAAAGAAGGCGATGTTGTGCTTTTCTTTAACTACAGAACTGATAGAGGTAGAGAATTAACGAACGCACTGTCTCAAAACGATTTTTCAGAATATGGAATGAAAAAATTAGAACTTTATTTCACAACAATTACCTTATATGACGAGAATTTTAAAGGGGTAAATGTTATTTACAATACAGATAATATTAAAAATACCTTAGGTGAAGTATTGTCTAAAGCAGGAAAAAAACAAATTAGAATTGCAGAAACCGAAAAGTACCCTCACGTAACTTTCTTTTTTTCTGGTGGACAAGAAGCCCCTTTTAAAGGAGAAGCTAGAATCCTAAGAAACTCACCAAAAGTAGCTACTTACGACTTAAAACCCGAAATGAGTGCCTTTGAATTAAAAGATGCTTTGTGCGAAGATTTAGAAAAAGGAGAAGCTGATTTTGTTTGTTTGAATTTTGCAAACGGAGATATGGTTGGCCATACAGGCATTATGGAGGCAGCAATAAAAGCCTGTGAAGCTGTGGACAAATGTGCTCAAGAAGTTATAGAGACTGGTTTAGAAAACGGATACTCCATACTACTAATTGCAGATCATGGTAACTGTGAAACAATGATGAACCCTGATGGATCTCCACATACAGCACACACTACAAATCCTGTTTCTTTTATTCTAATTGATAAAGAAGTTAAAACAATAAAAAATGGTATATTGGGAGATATTGCTCCTACAATTTTAGATTTAATGGGTGTAAAACAACCCAAAGAAATGACGCAAAGTTCATTATTATAATTTCATCTTTAAAAATGAAAAAACTATTTTTAGTTACTATCCTAATCGCACTATCTTCTTGTAAGATAAAGCAAAAAGTGACATCAGACAAAAATAGAACTATTGATTTAATTGGTTTCTCGGAGAGAAAATCTTTCAATCAAGAACCATATAAAGGGTGGTTTGACGAGAATTACAAAGGCTACAAACCAGATTCATCATCGATTGCATCCCTTAAAAAAGAAATAAAAGGAATTACAATTAAAGGCTTTATGGGTTCTTGGTGTGGTGACAGCAAGAGAGAAGTTCCACAATTTTTTAAAATCTTAGATCAAATAGGTTTCAATACAAAAGACTTAGAGTTAATAGCCGTTAATAGAAATAAAAAAACTCCTAAAAACTTACAAAAAGGTTTTAACATCAAAAAAGTACCAACCTTTATTTTTTACAAACAAGGAAAGGAAATTGGTAGATATGTAGAATACGCGAGAGAATCCCTAGAAAAAGACATGCTACAAATTGTTTCAGAAAAAGCTTATAAACATTCATACGAAAACTAATGATACCAAATAACTCATTAATTATTGCAGTAGATTTTGACGGCACCATCGTTGAAGATGCATGTCCAAAAGTAGGAAAACCTATGATTTTTGCATTTGAAACCTTAAAAAAACTACAATCTGAAGGACATCGTTTAATTCTGTGGACCTATAGAAGTGGCGAAAGACTGGAAGAAGCCGTAGCTTTCTGTAAAGAAAACGGAATCGAATTTTATGCTGTAAACAAAAGCTTTCCCGAAGAAAATTATGAGGAAAAATATAGTCGTAAAATCAATGCAAATTTATTTATTGACGATCGAAATATTGGCGGTTTTTGGGGTGGACAGCTATTTATAAACTCATTTTAAACTATGAACCACCTCAAAGAAAGAGGAAAGGTTTTTTCTCTTTTTTCAAATAATAGATCGTTCTTTTAGTTCTCTAAAATGTAGTAACTTTACGGCTCAATTTTTTAAAATGATTCAAATAAAAAACAGAGAAGAAATAGAAATTATGCGCGAAAGTGCTTTAATCGTTTCTAAGACATTAGGCATGCTTGCAAAAGAAGTAAAACCTGGAATCTCTACTTTATATTTAGACAAACTTGCAGAAGATTTCATCAGGTCAGAAGGTGCTATTCCTGGATTTTTAGGATTATATGATTTTCCAAACACACTTTGTATGAGTCCTAATTCTCAAGTTGTACATGGTATACCAAATAAAAAACCTCTACTAGAAGGAGATATTATTTCTATAGATTGTGGGGCTAAAAAAAATGGCTTTTATGGAGATCATGCATACACATTTGCTGTTGGTGAAATTGCAGCAGAAACTAAGAATCTACTAGAGGTAACTAGAGAGAGCTTGTACGTTGGCATTCGAGAGTTTAAAGTTGGAAATCGAGTTGGTGATGTTGGTTTTGCCATTCAAAAATTTACAGAAGACCATGGGTACGGAGTTGTTCGAGAATTAGTAGGACACGGATTGGGAAGAGAAATGCATGAAGATCCAGAAATGCCTAATTACGGAAAAAGAGGAAGAGGAAAAAAATTTACAGAAGGAATGGTTGTTGCCATAGAGCCAATGACCAATTTAGGAACTCATAAAATTAGACATCACAATGATGGTTGGACTATTACTACTTTAGATAGTAAGCCTTCCGCTCATTTTGAACACAATATAGCCATCGTTAATGGAAAACCAGAATTACTATCTACCTTCAAATACGTGCATGAAGCTCTGGGGATAGTTACTGATGAGGAAGAAGAATTTAGAACAAATTCATAAAAATTTGTGTTACTATTTAAATACATATTAAATACAATTCCAAGACCTTGGTTGATAAAAGCTAGCTACATAGCAAGGCCAATCATTGCCCTCCTTTTAAAAGGAGATACCTATACAGATCCAATAGATGGGAAGTCTTTTCGTAGGTTTTTACCCTATGGTTATGAAAATCAGCGAAAAAATGCGCTATCTCCATCAACGCTGTCTCTAGAAAGACACCGATTAATGTGGTTGTTTTTAAAAAATGAAACTTCTTTTTTTACTTCCAAAAAAAAACTAAAAACTTTACACATTGCTCCGGAACAATGTTTTTTAGATCTCTTTAAAAAACAAAAGAACCTCGACTACATTACTTCAGATTTAGAATCTCCTATTGCAGATATAAAGGCGGATATTTGCAACCTACCATTTGAAGATCTGTCATTTGATGTTGTTTTTTGCAATCATGTATTAGAGCATATTGTTGATGATAAAAAAGCAATGCAAGAATTATTTAGAGTTTTAAAAAAAGAGGGGTTTGGTATTTTTCAAATACCCCAAGATTTATCAAGACAAAAAACCTTTGAAGATGATGCTATTACAAATAAAGAAGAACGTACTAAAATATTTGGACAGTATGACCACGTAAGGGTTTATGGTAGAGATTATTTTAACAAACTTCGTTCTGTGGGGTTTAAAGTTGATGAAATTGAATATTCACAAAAAATTTCTTCAAAAGAATTAGATCGTTTTTGCTTAATGAAAAATGAAATTCTCCCTGTCTGTTACAAAAAGTAAAAATAATTCTTCAATGAAATGGAAATAAAAACTAGTTAAAGGTAGTTGTATTGTACTCTTTCAAACGACCCTCTTCATCTGTAAACAATAAAATAGCATCTATATTTTTGTGCTTCCCTAAAAATTCTATGGTTTTTTTTAAGCCCATGGCCATAAAGGCTGTTGCATAAGCATCTACATCAGCGCAATCTAGGTTTGCAATTACAGAAGCACTTAACAAATTGCTTTCTGTAGCTTTGCCCGTTTTTGGATTTATTGTATGAACAAATTTTTGTCCAGATTCGGAGTATCTATACTTTCTGTAATTACCAGATGTAGCCATAGATTTATTAGACAAGTTTATATTTTTATACCCATCAAATTGATCTTTTTCGATTGGATCAACTAATTTTATAGCCCATGGAACATTGTCCATTTTGGTTCCTTTGGTACGAATTTCACCTCCTATTTCAATTAAATAATTGTTTACTTTTTTACTATTTAAAAAACGAGCGAGAACATCAATTCCAAAACCTTTTGCAATAGAATTAAAATCTAAATAAATTTGAGGAGATTCTTTAAAAACTTTTCTATTTTTTATTTCGACCTTTTCCAAACCTACAAATTGCATTTGATCTTTTACTTCTAAATCGGTTAAATTTTTCTTTTCTTTTTTCGGGCCAAACCCCCAAGCGTTCACTAGATTCCCAACAGTTGGATCAAAATAGCCATCCGTTTCCCCATGTATTTTTTTTGATTTTTCAAAAACTTCTAAAAATAAATCATCAACAACAACCGTTGTATCTCCTTTATTGATTTTAGAAATACCCGAAACAGGAATATAAGTAGACAAGGAAGTATTCATTAGAAAAAATAAGCTATCTATAGAATTCTGATAGTTTTTTGAAGCATTTAAATATACTATTTTATATGAAGTTCCAAAGACAGATCCCTTTAAAGTATAATTTCTCTTCGGTTCTTCTTTAGAACAAGAAAAAATAATTAATAGAATAATAATAAATGGTGCGTATTTTTTTAAAAACATTGCATTTAAAATTTAGTGACAAAAATAATGTATAAAATTTTCACAAAGTATGATTAATCGTTCTTTTTGTAGATACAATTTACTAAATTTGGGGTGTTAAATTTAATACTAAAAAAAATGAAAAAAACATCACTACTTTTATTAACGGGTATTTTAGTGAGTTCGTGTGTTGCAAAAAAAGAATTGGTTGCTTTACAAGCTAAGCATGATGAAACTAAAACAGAATTGCTAAATGTAAAAACTAATTTGCAAAAGTGTATCATCGAAAAAGAAAAAGAAGACACTAAAGTTTTCACTTTAACAGAACAAGTAAAAGCATTAAAAGAAGATAAAAAAACGGCTTTAAAACAAGTTGAAAATTTAACTGTTTTAACACAGTCATCATCAGATAATATCAAAAATGTTATTTCTCAACTAAGTGAGAAAGACAAATATATTAATGGAGTGAGAGAGGCAATGACTCAAAAAGACTCATTAAACCTTGCTATTAAATATCACTTAACTCAAAATTTAACAGACGGTATTCAAGACAAAGATATTGAAGTAAATGTTGAAAAAACGGTGGTATTTATATCCATATCAGACAAACTGTTATTTAAAAGTGGAAGTTATAATGTAACAGACAATGCATATACAATTTTAGAAAAAATTGCGAAAGTTATAAACGATCAGCCTGAAATGGAAGTGATGATTGAAGGCCATACAGACGCGACTCCAATTAAAAGAAACATCATTCAAGACAATTGGGATTTATCTGCTTTAAGAGCAACTTCAATTACACGAATTTTACAATATAAATTTGGTGTTCAGCCAAATCGATTAATTGCAGCAGGTAGAAGTCAATATGTTCCTTTAGCGGAAAATAACACACCACAAAATAAGGCCAAAAACAGAAGAACAAAAATTATTATCATGCCTAAATTAAATCAGTTTTTCGATTTATTAGAGCAAGATGCTTCTAAATAATCCTACATTTTTCACACAAAAAAACCACTCTTTTTGAGTGGTTTTTTTGTATTCACTAGAAAGTAAAGTTCTGACTTTACTAAAAAAATTATTCAACAGAACCTACTCTATAATTTTAATGAAATTTTCAAACGCAACATAATAAGGTTGGTCTTTAAAAACAGGACTTTCAACACTTTCTGCATTTGCGATTCCTACACCTGCAAACCAAACTTTTGCGTTTTGTTTTTTGGCATGGTTTTTAAAAGTTTCCATCCAAAGTACATCATATTCGTTTGAATTTTGAATATTATTAGTTGCTTTTACTAGAACAAAAATAGTTGGTTCTCCTTTTTTAAATAAAACAAACTGAGGATGTCTTTTTAACTGACTATTTATTGCCTGAAATTCATAGCCCATTTCACGGAGCTTCTCACCAACAATATTCATTGCCAAGTTGTGCAATTCTTGCGCTGTTAAAATTTGCATTGTTATTTCTTATTTCTACGGTTATAATTCTTGTCTCCTCTTGTTTTTGGTTTCTTGTATTTTTTTGCAATTTCCCTTCTGTAAGACCCTCCTTGATTGGTTTTACTATTTTTTTCACTCTTTTCATGAAAAGCGGGTCCTGGTACATATTCTAAAGAAGTTCTATTCTTAGAAATCCCTTGATCTT
>ERZ1047472.1763-NODE-1763-length-16286-cov-17.244532_pt1 | contig 16286 bp, 13 predicted proteins | sample MGYA00383095_ERZ1047472 | MGnify/ENA primary metagenome ERZ1047472 (study PRJEB29581, sample SAMEA5548365) | metagenome | biome: marine; feature: coastal; material: water | depth 1 m | study: Short-term variability in the microbial, nano- and picoplankton... | reverse complement strand
AAAGTTAAATGAGTTTTAGTTATTCAGGCGGCATCATTACGCAAACTGGTACAGACACCGATTTAAGCGGTTTGTCTGGATTAACTGGCGTAACGACTTATGCCAATGTTTACGTCCTAGATAACGTGTTTATCAGAGTTGAAGGTACTTTAAGTTTTAACGGATATGAAGAAAGGCTTGCTTTTGTAAACCCTGATGATAGCGGAACAGGGCTAGATTATATGTCAATTTATGTTGACGATGGAGCCTCCCTGACGGTTTCTTGCGACAATGGTGTCGCGCATTGGAGCTTTGTGGAAACCAGCACTTTGGCAACTTGCATTGATTTTGGCACAAGAGCGATTGCAGGTCCCGGAGGCGCAACAGGTTATAGCGGAGGTAGAAAGTTTTTCTCTGTTCACCCAAACGGATCTATCGCTCTTACGGGCGTTTTTATTGGTGAGAACTCAAATACAAACGGAATCATTTCATCCTTTGACGGTACGTCTGAGCTAGTTGATTGCTTGATGATTACAAAAACGGCATTGTCAAACGTACAGTATTCATTTAAGGGAACAGCACTCATTAGAAGAACAACTTTCTTGGGCGCAGTGCTTGCAGATCGAGGTGCGTCATATACCTTTGACGGCTTTCAAGTGGGCGAGTCTGCCGAGGGATTTTTGTTTGGTGGTGCGGCAGTTGCCAATGCTCACACAACAGTCGTGGATTTTGCGACTTATAATACAAAAAATCAAGACATTAGAATTAACATGAGTCCTGACACTAGCTACGGAACTGTTATTTTAGTAGATTCACAAAAAGATGCAAATAATACCGTTATTCAAATGCAAGACGATGACGGCTTTAATTTTTGCGTCTGGCAATCTAACTTAACTTTAAATTTTGTCGATACAACTCTTAGCTCTACTGATGTTAAAGTCTATGCACAGGACGTGGACAACGGCAATAGGTTTGGGACAATCGTCGTTAGTGGTGGCACTGATATTTCAGACGCTACAAAAACATATCAAGGAACAACGAGTTCTGGTTCTATTTCGTTTGCACCATATTCTGCGTTTTCCCGTAAAATATCTGGTGTTTACACAGTGGATAATCGTGGCAACTCAAACGGGCCTAATATTACGTTTAAGTTCTGCGACTACAACTCTTTGTTGGGAAGTGTAGAGCCTACCCTTGTCGGCAATGGCGTTAAAACCGTTACGTCTACAGTGTTGCCGGACGCGTTAATAACTCAGTCTAACAAGTCAACGGTAGACGCATATTCTACAATAGATACTGCGCCTAAATTATATGACAGGGCAAAGGCTGATGTAACTGATAACTTTGCAGGGGAAACGCAAACAACCGTAACTCGATCAGGCAATTTAATAGATTGCAGGGCTTTAAATGTAGATGTTGACGCAACAGCGGCACAAGCATTTAATCTCAGCGGCAATACACTAACTATAAAGGCTAGTGATTTTCCTGATGATATGATTACAACGGGTGTTATTAACCTTTTCAATGGGGCAACATTTAGCGGTACTCGAACTGATGCCAACGGTACAGTATTACCCCCTAGAAACGTATCTGTAACAGGTTTAACCGCAGGGTCTACACTAAGAGTGTATAACGCAACTACCTCGGCTCAAGTAGTCAATCAAGTGGTATCAGGAACAAGCTACACAGCAACATACTCAGAAGGGGTAGGGTATTCAGTAGGCGATGTGCTAGAGTTAAGAGCAGCAAAAATAGACAAGCTAGAATTTTCTACTTCTGTAGTCGTAACAGATACAGGGTGGGGTGCTTTGGTTTCTCAAGATGCAAATCCTGTTTACGCTGATTACGGGGTAGACGGCTCTACTATAACAGGGATTAGCTGGGACTCTGGCAATATGCAGTTTGATTTTAACGATGCAGATAATCAAATAGACGGTGCTGATATTGGCGCTTGGTACTATTACTTTATTACCACCACCACAGGGATTGCTGAAGCATTTGGCGCTTTAAGTTGGCCTCAAATAAATAAAATTACTAACATAACAGGCAAGGTTGCCATTACATTTGATAATGTGAAATCTACACCTTTACGCATTAATAATTGTTGGATAGACCGAGATGATGGAGCAAGTATTATTGCTTCTAGTTCTAACTCTATTCAGATAGACCCTCCTGCTGTGTTTGTGGTTGATGGTGGAGAAAATAGCGACATTGCAGACATTAAGAAAAACACTAATTTAATTCCTGCTTTATTATAGGATAAATAATGAGTCAGACAACTTTATTACAATCTAGTTTCGTTAGTGGGGAGTTATCTCCTTTACTACTTGGGCGTACTGATCTTGAGCAATACACTCAGGGCGTAGAGACTGGTGAAAACGTAATGATCGTGCCGCAAGGTGGATTAAAAAGAAGATGTGGTACACAGCACATTGACCAACCTGTCGGTATTTTGACACCCTATACGTCAGGCATTACAGCCACTATGCCTAATGGGGGTACGCCTGCAAACCTTAATGACTTTGACCCAGCAACTTACGGAATTACTACTGCACCTATTGGAACTAATGGTGTTGGTGCAACTGGGTACATAGTAGCTGCCTGTGACATGAGTGGCGTGTCAGGAAGAATTAGATTTGTTGATGTCCAAAATATACGGTTTGTTACGCAAAACGATGATACAGGGGTGTTTAAAATACAGACTAGCAGTGACGGAACTGCTTGGAGTGTTGGAACTTCCTTTACGGTAACATCTAATTACCAGTCCTTTAGAATAAAAATAGAAGACGATATTGCTACGCCTTACGTTAGATTAGTAAGAACAGGCGATACAGGTGATCTTGGCTCTCAAACAATAGAGTTAAATGAGCTTAATGTAATGCAAGAAACCTACAACACTTCTGACGTAAAGACGTTTGATTTTAGTGTAGAAGTAGACAGGCATTATTTGTGTGTAGCAACAGGGGGTGAAGAAACTACTCCGTCTTATGGCAACATGGCATTTTATCGCATACCCCACGCTGGTAGTATCGATACTGTTTTAGTGGCTAACATCCCAATACCTTACAAAGCCTCAGAAATTGCTACGGTTCGGGACGCGCAAACCGAAACAGTTATGTTAATGTTCCACGAGGAACACGCACCGCGCAGAATTATTAATGTAGGTGATTTGTTTTCGATAGATAACATACCATTTGTAAATGTTCCCCAATACGATTACGAAGATAGCGAAAGCCCTGTTCCTGTAAGTGATATACAAGTAATGTCATTTGCTGGATTTCAAACAGGCGATACGTTCCAGATAGACATTGAGGGAGTGTTAAGTAAAAACATTACTTATGCAGGGGACGGCTCAACTGACGAACAATCTTCTACGCAGTTTAACTTGCAAAAGAACATACAAGAAATGCCTATTATGGCAGATGATGGCGTATCAGTAGTAAGAACTGGAGCGCATGTCTACACAATTACCTGTTCTGGGGCTTCAGCTAAAAACTTTGAATTATTTACTGGATTTCAAACGTCAGGATCAGCAGGTGCGGTACGTACAATTACAACAACTAAGTCGCAGGATGGAGTCACAAGGAAAGAAGACATCTGGAGTGCAACTCGCGGCTACCCTAGAATGGGGACGTTTCATGGCGGCAGACTGTGGCTAGGTGGCACTAAATCAAAAACGCAGAGTTTGTTTGCTTCTCGCTCAGGTTCTTTCTTTGATTTCTTTATTGAGGAAGGGTTAGACGATGAAGGTATATTCGTAACGCTAACAGGTAGAACGCAAACAGAAATTGTAGATATAAACTCTGATCGTGGATTGCAGATATTTACTACAGGCTTAGAGTCGCTTGTTAAAGGAAATACACCTACAACTGTTGACGTAGTATCTCAGACGCAACATGGATCGTCTTATCTTGAAGCAAAGTCACTTGATGGCGCTACGCTGTTTGTAGACAGAAATGGTAAGACTTTACGACAATACGTGTATAACTTTAATGAAGATGCTTACACCAGTAATGACATTTCAGTGCTGTCGTCTCATCTAATAAAACAACCTAAAGACATGGCCGTTTTATCTGGTACATCGTCAGAAGACGCTAACTGGGTATTTATTATAAACGATGATGGTACTGGTGCAGTTCTTAATACTTTACGCTCACAAGACATAAACGGATTTACTAAATGGATAAACGCAGATAGCGGCAGATTTATTTCAGGTAGTCCGTTGCCATATTTATTGGTGTCTGCCTCTGTGGTAAATGACCAACTCTACATTGTAAACAAGGTAACTGGAGGCACTAGTTTCAGCTACTCAATAGAAAGGTGGAGCTTTGATCATTTGTTAGATTCGTCTGTAAAGATAAGTAACGTGTCTACAACTACTGTACAGATTCCTGACGGGCATTTAAGTAACTCAGAAGTAAGTGTAATAGGTAACGGCAACAACCTTGCTAAAAGAACGGTATCAGCTACAAACCAAATTACATTAACAGAAGAAGAATTGTCTGGCGGTAATCTTGATCTTGAGATTGGATTAAACTTTGTACCTACGGTTGTGCCTATGCCTTTGAATACAAATATGGGTACAGGCTTTAATGTAATGCGACAGAAAAAAATAACTAATATGAATTTACGTGTTAGAGAAAGCGCAGGCATTTACATTGATGGCAACCCTGTCCCTGTTAGAAACTTTGACGGATCAGATGATAGCCCATTAGGTACGCCTTTTAAGGTAAAAAGTGGTATCATTGAGAACAATAACGGTGGTTACGGCTGGGGCATAAATGTAGCGCCTAAAATTACAGTACCAGATGCGGCCCCTTTCCACTTACAGGCCATACAATTTGAGATAGAATCATCGTGAATCAAGTAGCAAAGCAAGATGAGATAATACAATTACAGTCATTGATGTTAAAAGGTGACACTGTAGAGTTAGAAACCAAGCATCATTTTAGTGATGGCTTATATGCAAGAGAGTTGTTTATCCCTGCTGGCGTATGCTTAGTAGGAGCGTTACACAAGACGACTCACTTGTACATGGTAGTAAAGGGTAGATGTAAGGTGTCTAGCCAATTTGGTAACTTGGACATAGAGGCTCCGTTTATGGGAGAGACTATTCCGCAAACTAAGCGTGTCATATACGCTGAAACAGACTGTGTATGGATTACATATCACCCTACACATTTAACTGATATAGACGAGATAGAAGCGGCTTTGTTAGAGCCAGAGGATATTTAGATGGCATTTTTTATAGTAGCGGCACAGGTAGCTGTAGTAGCTGGTGCGGCAACAAGTATATACGGTCAAGTTGAGGCAGGCAAAGCGCAACAAGATGCTTTAGAAGAGCAAGCTAGACAAGAAAAGATTGCCGCTGAAGGTCGTGAATTACAAAGACGACAAGAGTTAAATAAAGTCCTTGCTTCTAACATTGCTGGAGCATCTATGTCTGGTATAGCTGGAGAAGGAACTCCTGCTAGTATTGCCTTAGAAAGTGCCAAAGCAGTAGGTACAAGTGAAAGCATGATAGGGTTGTCTGAAAAGTTAAAACGCAGACAATTAAAGATGCGAGGAAAGATGGCAAAACAAACAGGCTATTTAAACGCTTTAAGTTCTGGACTTAATCTTGCTATGGGTTCAGGTTTAATGAGTGCTGGCGGTCGTTCTGATGGGGGCGCTCCAGTGGAAGAAGCAACACCAACTGCTGGGAAAAATCCATAATGGCTAAACAACCTAGACAACAACGTATTCAATCCTACGGAGAGTTCCGCCCTACTGGGGGAGATAACTCTATATCTAGGCGTATGCAGGCTCTAGCAGGCTTAGGAGAGACTGTAGCAGGTGTTGCTGAACAGTTTGGAAGGGCTAAGGCTACAGAGTTGGCTCCTGAGCAAGCAAAAATACAAATTGATGAAGCTACTAATATTGATCCTGAAACTGGCGAGGTAACAAGAGAGAAGGTTGAGATGCGTAGTGGTTTTGCGTGGGGTGCAGATGCTTATAATCAAGAAATTGATACCCATAATAAAGCTATAGATGCCGCCTACTTATCTGATATTGATCGAGACAATGCCGCTAAGATAAATGAATTAAGGGATAATAATATTAATGACCCTGAACAATTTATAACTTTAGCTACCGCATACTCAAAAGGAGTCATAGGGACAATTAAGCCTGAATTCCAAGGCATAGTTAGCGACTCATTACAGCAAAATATATTTAAAACTGCTGAACAATTAAAAACTTCGCGTAGACAAAATGACATTGCAAACAGCATTCAAAAGCAAGTAGATAATGCATCACAAAAATTAGATGATCTTTCTATTCGTGCTAGAAAAGGAGAAGATGTAAGCGCACAACGAGATGAATTAGTGCTGGCTATACAAACATTAAGCGAATTATCTCCTGAACAAAAAAGGCAAGAATCTCAAAGAATAAGCACTCTTGATAAAAGCATTTATGAAAGCAAGGTTTCTGGTGAGTTAAATCGTATTGCTGAAACTGACGGCCCTGCGGAAGCATCTAAAAGACTGCAAGAAATTAAACAAACACCGCAAGCTGGATATAGTGATACAGAGTGGGATGCATTTATAAACAATGAGCAAACTCAGCTAGGAAGAACTAAAACATTAATAGATAGCACTAACCAACTTGCAACAGTTGAGAAACAAACAGAAATTACAGAATATGTAAAAAAAGCTGAATTAGGATTTTCTATACCTGAAGCTGAACAGGCAAAAATGACCGAGCAAGTTGCTGGGACTAAGTATGAATCCTCTGTTGCAATGGCTACTGAGTTAGCGCAATTTGCAGTTCAACCTGTTGCTGTAAGAAAAGAGTTAATAGCAGAAGCGCAAAAATCAGGTAACGCTACATTAACAGCAAATTTAATTACATTAGATAATAGACTGCAAAGTGAAATAGCGAATGATGCTTTTGGTTTGGGTATGAAGCAAGGCTATGTAGAGTACACTACTCTTAACGTATCAGACATATTAAGCGGTACTTTAGAAGAAGCAGAGCAGGTGTTTAAAACGCGCAAAGCAGATGCTAGTTTATTAAGTACAATTTACGGTACTAATGTTTCTGTGCTAACTAAAGAAGAAGCGTCACAGTTAACTGCCGCTTTACCAAATATGAATGAAGATCAAAAAATGCGAATATCTAGGGTGCTTGGTGCTAACTCTGGCGTATGGGCGCAAATAGCAAAAGACCCCACATCTGGCGCGTTCGCTCAAGTTTCTGCGTTAGGAAATGACTCTGTATCACGAACGGTGTTTAGAGGGCAAGAAGCGTTAGCTACTGAAAATGTAAAGCCAGTTTCTGGCAAAGACCTCGATCAAGCTAATGACATACTTGATGAAGTTGTAGGCAATGTTTACGGTAATTTTGATAAAGAATCTGTGCGAGAGGCGGCTTTAAGTTATTACTATGGAAGTAATCCTAGACGAGACTCTCTAGAGCAAGATAAATGGAAAGCATCTATACAAGCTGTTACTGGAGGCATTGAAAAAGTACGCGGTGTGCCGACACAGTTAACTGGAGTTGGTGTAGATAAAGTTAGCGGTAGAGACTTGGATTTATATTTTAAATCACTTACTGCTGATGATCTTGATAAAATGGGCGCTAAACAAACTATTGTTAATGATTCGGGGATTAATTTTATTCCTACATATCCATACACGCAAATGACCTCAATAAGATCAAATCAAACTTTAGACAAAATTTACAACGGCAGAATTGAAGCTGTAGAAGGACAAGGCAATTATGTTATTGTTCAGGGCGACCAAGTAGTTACGGACGCTAATGGAGAAGACATTATATTTAATGTTACTAAATTAAAAGTTGAAAAAATCAAAGGAACGGAAAGGGGCATACAAATGCAACAAAGCGGCCCAGAATATGAATTAGGTCAGCTTGCTACCAGAACAGGTTTCTAATGGCAATTTTATCTTCAATAGATCAACAAAACAAAATGCGGAATTATGTTCCTGAGTATGCATCTAATGAGCCTACTTTTACAGAAACTTTAGCGGCAAGTTTTGCTTTTGTGCAGGATGAAGAGCTGTCTATATCTTCTAGTTTTTACAATGAAGGGTATTACAATCGCAGGCGTGATCTAAAGACACTTTCTAATGAAGGATTTGATGTAGACAAATACATAGATAATGCAGGTATTATTGATTATGACGGCATTTCTAAAGTTACGGAAGGACAAATAAAAACTGACCTGCAACTGTATCAAGAGCGCAATGAAATACTCCGTAAGCGTAGAGAAGAAAATCAAGACGTAATAGCTAGAGGCAGTGGGTTAGCGCAGTTCTTTGGCATGACTGCTGGGTATATGACTGATCCTATTAACATAGCTACACTTCCTATAGGTGGAATTGCCACTGCTGGGAAAGGGATGAGTGTACTAGCGCAAGCTCTTAAAAGCGCACGAAATACAGCCGCTGTTGCAGTAGCTTCAGAAGCCGCTATACAGCCGCTAGTTTATAAGCATAAGCAAGATATTGATTCGCCTTATGATTCAGATGATGCCCTACGAGCCATTGCATTTGCGGCAGGTGGTAGTGCAATACTAGGTGGCGCGTTAGGTGGTATTTCTGGGTATATTAGAAAGTTAACAGAAGATGTTTCAACGGTAGCAAATGTATTCCCTGAAGCTCCTTTTTCTTTTAAGCCTACTGTAATTAAAGGTAAAGCCTCAGTAGCACCAACTTTTGAAAACATTAACAATTATAAAGCGCAGTTAATAGTAGAAGAAACTGAAAAATTAATAGGTATTGCAGGAGAAAAAATAACTCGCGGTACTCGCAAAACTATAAATAAAGAATTAACAGAATTACAACAACAATTAAAAACTGTTAAAGAAAGCGAACTGTTATATACCAAAGAAGGAAAGCCTCTAAAGGCAAAGTCTGTTCGTCATAAAAAACAAGCGCGAGAAAGAAAAGAACAAGACATAAAAGCAATACAAGAAAAAATTAATAAACTTAATAAGACCTTGGAAAAAGATAGAAAATCTTCTGCGGCTGAAGCAAGCATTAGTAGGTTAGAGCAAGGCATATTGCCTGAGTCAGCACAAAAAAAACTTGATGACTTTATACTGCAAAAGACTACGGCAGAAACAGAATCAATTTATTTGTTAGCTAGAGTTGGTGAGAATCTTAGAGCGCAAAAAGGCTTTCGGGCAGAAGAGGTATTTACTGGAGCAATCGCTAAAGCAGTAGATGACGCACCTAAAATACTGGATGGCACTGAACCTTTAGATATAAAAGCTATTGGCTTAAAAGCTGTTGATGAAAGACTGGATGAAATGAAAGCGGCTAATGCTAATGCAAGCGATATTGCTAAATTAGAAAATTTACGAAACAGAATTCTTAGTGATGAAGGTGATGGCCTTGAGCTTTTAAATAATGTAAAACAAGAAAACATAGAATTAGATGCGGCAATCCTTAAAGAAAATGAAGCCTTTAGACAGCAGATGGATGATTACACAATATCTCCTGATGCGTTTGTTGGGCCGCCTAAACCACCAGCACCTAGAGCAAAGACAACAAGTTTAGAAAGGAGTGCGTTAGATAGTGATGGGATGGGCAAAAACTTTGACGAGGACATGGCTAATTACAATAATTTAGAAACTAAATACGCTATCGTTGATGGTCAGTTAGTAGATGCTACTAAAGTAATTAAAGAGCTAGATGATGATTTAGAGGGTTTAGAATCAATAATGAGGTGTTCCATTGGCTAGTTTTAATTATTGTATAGATCAGGCTTTAAAAGGCAATAAGATTAATAAGAGTGTTGCTGAACAGTTAAAGCAGGCACAAGACCCAGAAGCGGCTATTCAAGAACTTGCTGTTAATTACGGTCGTGTTAAGCGTGAAAAGTTAATAGATGCTGTGCGCGTTTCTGTGGCTATGGAAAAGCTACAAAGTCATCCTGATGGCCCAGTTGCAGGATTACAAGCATTGCTGTCACGCGATATAAGAATGAAGGCTGGGTACGCAAATGTAGATTATTTAGCTAAAACTTATGAGCATCAATTTCTTGCACAATTTGGAGATGCGTTATCTATATTTAGAACTCGAATGTTTGGGCTTTCAGGCAATGAAGAAGGTCTTACTAACTTTGTTAAAGCTGTCTACGGTGAAAGTGTTAGTGATCCAAAAATAAAGAAGGCCGCAGAGTCATGGCTTCGTGTTGCTGAAAATATGCGAGTTAAGTTTAATGAGGTAGGCGGTAGCATTAGCAAGAACGAAAACTGGCTGTTCCCTCAAAACCACGATATGCGTAACATTACTAAAGCTGGAAAAGAAGAGTGGGTTGCATATATAAGTGATCGTGTAGATCGTAATAAAATGCTTGATGATACTGGCAAGCCTCTAAATGATGCTGAACTTGCGGAATCATTATCTTATGTGTATGACACTATTACTTCTGGAGGCATGAATAAAGCGCAAGGCTTATCAATACCAAGAGGGTTAGGTAGAAAGCTATCAAGAAAAGGATCAGAAGAAAGATTCCTGTATTTTAAAGATGCAGATTCGTGGCTGTCTTATCAAAACAAATTTGGTAAGGGTGATCCTTTGACAACATTAACTGATCACATTATGGCTAGGTCTAATGATATAGCCTTAGCAGAAACTTTAGGAACAAATCCTAGGGTTATGTATGACACATTAAAAAGTCAGGCAAAGCAATTACAATCTAAATCTGGATCGCCAGCTAAAGAATCCGCAGTTGCATTAATGGACGCTACATACAAAACAGTAAGTGGCGAAATAAACGGTGGTAACTTACTTACAGTAGCTGATAGCGTTCAGTTTGTTAGAAACATACAAGTAGCATCTAAGTTAGGTGGAGCTTTTTTAGCCTCATTTACAGACGTTGCAACTTCTGCACTAACCGCACATTACAACGGTATGTCTGCTACTAAAGTATTTAAAAGGCACATGCAGTTATTTTCAGCAGGCACAGAAGAAGATAGAAAAGCACTTGCTAGAATGGGGCTTATCTTTGAAACATGGACAGGCAGAGCGCATTCTGCAAACAGATTCTCTGATACTTACGGAACAGGAGCTAGTGCTAAAACGGCAGAATTTGTGCTTAGAGCATCCTTGCTAGAGCCTTGGACTGAATCAGGGCGTAAGGCATTCGGCATGGAGTTTGCTGGATTATTGTCTGATAACTTTGGTAAGCAAATAGACGAATTAGATCCTGCACTTATTAAAGGATTTGAAACGTATGGCATCACTAAAGAAGATTGGGATGCATTTAGAAAAACAAAAGCAGTTAGCATACAAGGTTCTAAGTTTGCCGATTTGACTAAAGATAAGAGCATGAAGTTTCATCGTATGATTTTGACTGAGACAGACTTTGCAGTGCCTACCCCTGATGCAAGAGTTAGGGCAATAGCTACAGGCGGTTTAGAGCGAGGTACAGTTTGGGGGCAGATTGCGCGTTCAGCTATGATGATCAAATCATTTCCTATTACTATGATTACTACTCATCTTTATCGTGGTGCAACGCAAGCCAAAAATCGTGGGTTCACAGGGTACACTACAGCTTTATTAGCATCAACAACCTTGATGGGTGCATTCGCAATGCAAGCAAAAGATTTGGCGCGAGGAAGAGAAGCACGAGATATGGATTCTAAGTTTTGGGGTGCCGCAATGTTACAAGGCGGTGGATTAGGACTGTTTGGAGATTACATATTTTCTGACGTTAATAGATATGGTCAAGGATTTGCAATGACTGTTGCTGGCCCTATGGCTAGTTTTGTAAACGATACTTATGATTTAACCTTTGGTAATTTTTTACAAGCTATTAAGCAAGAAGAAACAAACATTTTAGGAGAAGGTATTAAATTTGTAAAAGATGTTACGCCTGATCCTTGGCCTGTGCAATTATTTTTAGAATCGTTTTATGATAATTGGAGAACTATGGCTGATCCTGATTACGAACAAAGTCTAAATCAGATACGAAGAAGAAGAATGCAAGAATACAATCAAGGATATTGGTGGGAGCGAGGCGAAACCCCAGCAGAAGTTTTGGAAGATTTATAACGCTAAAAATAGTATAATTAACAGAATTATTGAGGCCATAAAATGACAGTAACATCAGCAACAACTAGAAACGATTACGTTGCCAGTAGTGGTCAGACGGTATTTCCGTATACGTTTACTGCTCTAGCCGACACCGACATCAAAGTCCTCAAGAATGGAGTGACTCTTAGCCTTGGGGGTGACTACACTCTAAGTGGAGTAGGCACATACGGTGGTAATGTTACATTACTTAGTGGTGCGACTACTGGTGATGCGATTGCTATCTATTTAGATATGCCTCTACAGCGTACCGTTAACTACCAGAACAGTGGTGACTTCTTAGCATTAGATGTTAATGGAGACTTTGACGCACTGTGGTTAGCACTACAGCAGAGTACAACGGACATAGAGCGCACTGTAAGGCGTCCTGACGCTGATGCTGGCACAATCAATATGGAGCTACCAGTTGCGGCTGATCGCGCTCAGAAACTATTAGCGTTTGATTCTAATGGGGCCGTTATTGCCGAGGCGTATTTAAACAACGAAACCTTGCTGTTACGCGTGCAATCTTTTACAGGTGATGGGTCTACCGTATCGTTTGCCTTGCTTGATGCCCCTTCTAGCACAAGCCTTCTTCAAATATCTATAGACGGGTTATTGCAGGAGGTTTCTTCATATTCAATTAGCGGTGGAAATGTTGTTTTTTCGGTTGCGCCCCCTCTTAATTCTAATGTTGAAATTCGCGCCTTTATACAAAAAGCAATTACCGTCACGAACATGAACGTAGATAATTTTACAGGTGATGGGTCTACTGTGGCTTTTGCCTTGTCTGCAAATGCAGAGCTATCTAACACTATTGTGCACGTAAATGGAGTGTATCAATATAAATCATCTTATTCTGTTTCTGGCTCGTCATTAACTTTTAGCGAAGCCCCGCCCCTCAATTCAGCCGTAGAAGTGACTAACGCTTCTGGCGTATTATTTTAAAAAAGGATTCCAAAATGCTTACTAAATTAAAACCAGACATGATTACCGGAGTACCAACAGCAGGAAACTTGCCTAATGCTGAAATTGGCATTGTTGCAGGAACAATTAGGCAAAGAGATTCGGACAGAACTAAGTGGGATTTTATTAATGATGCCTCTCACGAACCTGTAGGGGTTTCAGGTACTTACGCAACTGCTTCTGGCGGAACTATAACTTTAAACTTTGATACCACATATAGCGAAGTTATTAGCATGGTTATAGGGCCAGATGAAACTTTTGCAAACCAAATGAATATTAGTGCTGGCGGGTCGGTTGGTCTTAGTAGAGTTTTGATTTCTGCTTCTTCTGCTTTTACTGGCGCGTTTACTATGGAATGGAACGGCTCTGCTTGGAGTTTTATAAGTGGCACAGGGCAATTACTAGACCCTACTTTTGTATCTTATAACAATGGTACATTAAATTTAAGCCATGATTATTGTAGGGGCGCGGCAATAACTGTTTGCCCTTGGAGTGATGGGGGCGAAATAATTAATCCTTATATACCTATTTTAAAATCAGTAGGCCAAGGGGATGCCGCTATTCAATGGATGGACACTACGACAGGGAATATTGTTACTGATGCAAGTCCCTCAACACGCATGAAAGCTATTGTTACAAAAACAAACGCGCAAGGACTGTTTTTAGATGGCACAAACAATGCTACTGATATTAACAACGTAGATATGGACTTAGGAAATTTTTGGTTCTACGGAATATTTAAAAAATAATTAAGAGGTTTAAAATGTCAAATCCATTTGAAGGTGTAGGCGGTCAACTTAACGGTAGCGTTTACGATATGGTTCCTGTAACTCCTGCTGACGGTGCAGATAACGTAGGCACTGGCAACACTGCTATTGGCCTATACATCGAGGGAGAAGGAAACGTAACATTTCACAACAGATATGGGGTGTCTCGCACAATAGCTGTGCCTGATAACTTCTATCTGATCTGCTCTGTTAACCGAGTCCTAGCTACAGGTACTACTGCCACTGGCATTCATGCAATGGTGGTGTGATGATTGGCGCTAATGTAAGTGCATTCTCTATCGGCAAGGCTGTAGGTCGTGGTGGTGGTGAAACACCATCTGGACAAATAGAGTATACCAGTTCAGGAAGCTATAGCTTTGTTGCTCCTGCTGGTGTCACTGAAGTGTCTGTTGTAACTGTAGGCGGTGGAGGTGCTGGGGCGTCATATTTTGGTCAGGGTGGCGCAGGCGGAGGACTTGCGTATAAAAACGCTATATCTGTAACTCCAAACGCTTCATATACCGTAATTGTTGGTAGTGGCGGTATTGGCGGGGTAGGTCCTTCTGCTCCTGGAACTCCTCCAGGATACATAGCAAGCCAAAACGGAACCGCATCATCATTTACTGGAGACAGTATTACGGTTAGCGCCTCTGGCGGTGAAAGTGGTTGCTCTTATGATTCCAATGCATCAACAAGCCAAAACGGAGGTGCGCCAAGCGGAACGTATGATGGTGGAGGCACTGGCGGCAAATCTGTAGGCCCATATGCAGCAGGCAACTACCAGTCTTCTGGAGGAGGCGGAGCTGGTGGGTACTCAGGAAATGGCGGTCAAGGCGCTGGCGCTGTCTTAGCCAATGGAACTTTAGTAAATGCAACTGCTGGTTCAGGTGGCGGTGGTGGCGGTGGCGGCTCTAGAAAGGTTTCTACTACTACGACTACTAAAGGAGGGTCAGGCGGTGGCGGAGTAGGGATTCTTGGAGAAGGAGCTAGTGGCTCCGCAGGTTCAACAATTACTAATAATTCAGCATCTGCTGACGTCCCAAGCACTGTTGGTTTAGGCGGCTCTGGTGGCAGTAATGGCAATTTTTCAACAGTTGCTCAAACTGGAGGCTCTGGTGGCGCTTTTGGAGGCGGTGGAGGCCCTGGTCATGGCGGTACACAAGGCGCCACTGGCGGTAACGGTGCTAACGGAGCAGTTAGGATTATTTGGGGAGAGGGGAGAGCTTACCCTTCGACTAACACAGGAGATGTGTGATGAGTGTTTATATAAGAAAAGAAGATAATGTTGAATTTATTTATCACCACGAGATACGAAAAGCGTATCCAGATGTTACGTTTCCAAATTTTATTACAGAACAAGCTCTTAATGAGATTGGCATCTATATAAAAGAAGCTGAACAAATAGAGAGCTACTTAGTTGACCCAGAAGATTTTGTTGACCCAGAAGATTTCACTTTCCCAGTGGGTGTGTAATTATGGACAAACTAAAACAATTCTGGCGTAGTCGTAGTAACAGGTGGCAAGTCTTTGGTGTAACCTTAGCGGCTCTACAGGTGTACGTCCTACAGCTAAACCTGTCTGCTGAAACTATCATGTTAGCCAGCACCTTATTCGGAATGGGTGGAATTTTCTTCCGCTATCAAACAACACAGGCAATGTCACAGAAATAAAAGGAACTTATCATGCTCGACGAACAATCAAAAGACACATTGGATGTGATTGCGGCTTCAACAGGACTTCTCTCTTTAGCGGCTTGGTTGCCACCTATCGCTTCACTGTTCACTATTGTCTGGATAGGCATTAGGATTTACGAATCTCAGACCGTACAAGCAATGGTTAATAGAAAGTCAAAATGAGTATACTGCATAGCCTGATCAATCCAATAGCAGGGCTTCTTGATAAGTTCATAGAAGATAAAGATCAAAGTAATGTCTTGGCTCACCAGATTGCTACAATGGCAGAGAGGCACGCTCAGGAGCTTGCTAAGGGACAGCTAGAAGTAAACAAGGTAGAGGCGGCACATAAGAATATGTTTGTCGCAGGCTGGCGACCCGCAGTCGGCTGGATTTGTGCAATTTCGATGCTTGGGAACTTCATTTTAATTCCTATGGCTAATTTCTTACTGGCATTGGCTGAGTCTGAAATCACAATACCTCTAATCGCTCTATCTGAGATGATGCCTGTTCTTATGGGTATGCTAGGTCTAGGTGCTATGAGAACTGTAGAGAAGGCTAAGGGCGTACAGAGAGACAAATGAGATACTTCAAGTTAAAAGACTTTGATTGTCAGGAGACAGGCAACAATGAGATGTGTACTGATTTTATGGATAAGCTGGATGAGTTGCGTCATGTATGCGGATTTCCGTTTATCATCACCAGTGGGTACAGGGATAAGACACACAGCATCGAAGCTAGAAAGTCAAAGGTCGGAACACATGGACAAGGTATAGCGGCAGACATTAGAATCAATAACGGAAACGAAGCGTACCAGA
>ERZ1047472.1762-NODE-1762-length-16290-cov-17.407453_pt1 | contig 16290 bp, 18 predicted proteins | sample MGYA00383095_ERZ1047472 | MGnify/ENA primary metagenome ERZ1047472 (study PRJEB29581, sample SAMEA5548365) | metagenome | biome: marine; feature: coastal; material: water | depth 1 m | study: Short-term variability in the microbial, nano- and picoplankton... | reverse complement strand
TCTCCCACGATGTAGCTCAAAACTGAGGGGTTTACACCCTCAGCCTGAAACAACTCGTAGTGGCTACCAATATGAAAAGCGGATCGAATGACCGGCACTGTATTCCCCGACGCTTGCCCTCTGGCTACCGCATTATCAATTAAGATCAGCAGCAAAAAAGACAACATATCTAGATCGGGGTAAGCGCCCTGATCGCGATTCCAAACATAATATCCATCGCCGGTGGTAGTTCTAGCGAAATTCACATCGACGCCCTGACGCTGCAGCTTGTTGTAGGCTGAGTTCATTGAATAAGACAGGGAATTGAGTTGGCTCGCCTGCTCAAAAGGGGTGTAGAGGGAGAACTCAGCAATGTCAAAAAGTAGCACCGCACGAGAGCCGACATAGCTGATTCCATAGCTTGAAATAATAGCGTCGGCCGCCGCTAGCATCTCGGGGTCTTCCCCCAAAACGCCATCGAGCTTTATGAAACTGGTAGATACACCCAGTCGCTGGGCAATACTAAAAATCTCCCCGTGACTCTTCAGGCAGGAACCTCCAATAACCGCACTCACAAACTGCTCTTTTTCCGCCAGCTCACCGCTGCGCTCTCCAGCGGTGAGGTTACCCAAAAAGTAATGGGGGACCATCAGTGTCAGCACACCCTTTGGGTCAGGTGCCCAGCACAGCACCATATTCTGCCCCAGGCGCCAATGTTTGCGCAGTGATTGCTCCAACTGTTTTAGTATCTGAGCCCGTTGAGACCCTGACTCACCCTGGCGTCGGCGCAATTGACCGGATTTATCTACCATAACTGTGTCTCAAGACCCTCGTTCTTGGCATTATACGTGGTCACAGTCAGGAGTCGCCCATGTATCGCATCTGCTTGCTCTGCTTGTTGCTCGCCGCTTGCCAGAATTATGACGTCACGTTAAACGATCGTCAGGTCTACGGACCCGCTCGACTATTCACGGATTTTGAGGTCGCCGACGAGGCATTACAGCGGTGTATCGAGCAACGTATTGCGGATGAAAATATTGCGGATCCTCTCAAACTAAAGGCGCTCAACTGCAGCAATGCCGGCATTGCCTCGTTAAACGGGCTCGGTCAGTTTGCTGGCCTCACCCAGCTCAAGCTCTCTGATAACCGTATACGCAACCTTGTGGAATTGGGACAGCTTTCGGGTGTTGAGTCACTGTGGCTCGATAACAATGTCGTGGTCGATCCTGTGCCCTTAGCGCAACTCACGAAACTCCAGCTACTAGATCTGACCAACAATCCAATGCTGCAATGCCCCAAAGTCGGCCTGCTCGATTATGTCACCACCCTAACGGTGCCCGAACACTGCCATGGGGCTTCCGAAGGACAAAATGATTAAATCAATTTACTCGGCACTAGCTCGGCTGCCTCTAAAGTGGCTTTATGCCGCGTCCTCAGGCGGAGCCTGGTTACTGCAACATGTATTCCGTTATCGGCGGAAAGTCGTAGAACAAAATCTCGCCCAAGCGTTCCCCGAGTGGTCCACAGCGGAAATCAAGACAACCCGCAAACGGTTTTACCGAAACCTGTGTGACACCGCCGTCGAAATTATTGCTGGATCGCGGCAACCACTGACTTTTTTTGAACAGCACCTAGAGGTCGTCAACCCAGAATTACTTGCCGAGTTAAGCCAGCAGGGACAACAGTCGGTTTTGGTGATGCTGGCACATCAGGGCAATTGGGAGTGGATGCTCCATCGTGCCGCCGCGCTATATGAAATGCCTATGGCATTTGTTTATAAGCGACTTCACAGTGAAGCTGCTGACGCGTTCAGCCTACAAGCCCGTAGACGGTTTGGCGCAACTGCGATTGAAATGCGTGACACTGCGCGAAATATTATTCGGCACCGTAGAACACCACGATTAATTTACATGCTCGCTGATCAATCTCCAGGGTTGCGTGAGCGCGTCCACATCACCACGTTTCTCAATCGAGAAACCGCCTTTTTTTCAGGCGCAGCTTCGCTGGCTAAGGCAACTGGCTTCCCCGTCGCCTTTGCGAAATGTCAGCGCAAGAAACGAGGATATTTTGAGATTGAAGTCGTGGAAATTACTCGGGAACCCAAAGCGGTAGAAGAATCATGGATCATTGAACGCTATGCCGAACTCACCGAGGCGGCCATTCGCGCCTACCCGGAAGATTGGCTATGGAGTAACCGTCGCTGGAAGCATCAAGCACTGACCGCTTCGGCGAGTGCAAAGTCCGCATTACCAGACACCGATAACCACTCGAAGCCGGAATCCTGACAAGCGAGATGAACCGCCGCTTGATGGTGACTAGCCGCAGCAGCAAGGGCTGCCAAGGCGTGCTCTTTGCTATTGTTTTTAAGGCTTAAATGCCCAGCCACCAAAACTTTCAATCGGTGATTATCAAGTCTTTGTAACAACTCCCTGGCCTGATTGTTATTCAAATGTCCAAAGTCACCGGCCACACGTCGCTTTAGAGACGCGGGATAAGAGCCTTGCATCAGTAACTCAAGCTCGTGATTAAATTCTAGTAGCAGGGCATCGCAGCCAGAGAACGCTTCAACGAGGTGCGGAGTAATACTGCCTAAATCGGTCAGCAGCCCCAGAATGCCCCCTGTAGCTTCAAACCGAAACTGCACCGGCTCTCGGGCGTCGTGAGGCACAGGAACGGCCAGAACGTGAACCGACCCTATCGTAAAATCATCACCCGCGTTGATCAAAACCTGCTGAAAAACGCCAGATAACCGGCCGCTGGCGGCGGTGCCGTGGGTGCAATATACGGGGGTTTTGTAGTGTCGTGAGAAACTCGCCACTCCGCCACTGTGATCCCCATGCTCGTGGGTCACAATAATGGCATCAATGTCTTCAGCGGCAACATTTAATCGCTGCAGGCGACGCTCGGTCTCCCTGCGAGGAAAGCCGCAATCAACTAGGATCAGCGTCTCCTCGGTGTTTACCAAGGTCGCGTTACCCTGGCTACCACTACCCAGGGAAGCAAATCGCATCAGTTGATAGTGCCTTTAATCAATGTCAGCAAGGCTTGCTGGTCTCTGCGCTCAACCGGGCCACCGTCCTCACCCATGAGCGAAATGACCATTCGTGACTCTTCTACCGAGGCGACCTTTACAAGGAACTTTTGGTTGGCAAGAGGATGGGCGTCTTCTCCGCCCCACATCCAGTCAAACCAACCGCTTTCGTCTTCTTCCTGAGGACCCACAAAGGTCAGATAGAATACGCCCTCGGTACGATCTTTATCGTCAATGGCAAATCCCGCTTCAGGCAGAGCTTTGTTCATGGAAGCCCAAGCGCGGTTGAAAGGCAGACGCAATATCAAACGCGTCGCAGTCTCACTGTCTTCTAGCGTGACGCGCCCCTCGTCACCCATCGCCCTGTCCGCCATCATTGAAACAGGAGCCGCCTCGGCGCTGTTGGCAATGAATTGGGCAATGTTGCGCAGCATCTCCGACTCAAGCTCAAGATCATCGGATATCGCCGGCCAGGAGGTATCGCTGCCCGATTGATTTTGTTGCAACACGTGAAGCTCTGACGTATTACGCTGAACACCCGTGTCCACTCTGAACCGGAATCGCGTGGGTAACGCCCTGTCTTGTAGAGTGACGAACTGTGTATCTATCAATCCAGATTCAGCGTCAGAGGCTGCCACAGCAATCCCCGAGGCTGTGAGAAACCCCCGCACTTGTGGCCAAAGCTGCCCAGGGGCTACCGCGACAAGAGCCCAGCTTTCGTCAGCCAGGCGTTGAATGCGCACCGTCTCGTATTGATTGGAACCGGTCAGCGGAGTGGGTCTGGGTACCTCAAACTCACTCTCTAATAAAAAGCTCTGCTTGACATCAGGGATCGGGTACGTGGGATCGAGCGCTTCGGTTGAGGCTGTCGCAGGTACTGAGATAACCGCCAACTCTGGGGCGTCTTGGTATCGGTCGGTGTTATCCGGGAACAAACCATCTTCACCATAAATCCAGCTGCAGCCCTGAAGCAGCAACACGGGTAACGCGAGCACCAAGCCATACCTTTTCATCGTTAGAGTCCCGCCTGCCGGATTGCCTTTAAAACTGTGTCTTGATGCGCTGAAGACATTGCCACTAATGGCAACCTAATGCCATCGCTGATCATTCCCAACTCTACCATGGCCCATTTCACGGGGATGGGGTTGGCTTCGATAAAAAGCGCATCATTTAATGCGCTGAGCTCTGCGTTAATTTTCTGTGCCCCCGGGTAGTCACCGGCAATGGCCAAGCGACAAACTTCCGCAACTTTGCTCGCCGCGATATTTGCGGTCACCGAAACGTTGCCACGACCACCCGCGCTCATCAAATCGAGGGCTGTCGCGTCATCTCCAGAGTAAACCGCAAAGGTGTCAGGTAGTTTTGAGATTAAGGCCTTCCCACGCTCGACATCGCCCGTGGCATCTTTGAGCCCTGCAATATTTCCCACCTCACTCAGCCTGAGAACGGTCTCATTACTCAGATCGACACCTGTTCTTGATGGCACGTTGTAGAGAATGATGGGAATGTTGACAGCTGCCGCGACCTGGCAAAAGTGGCGATAAAGCCCTTCCTGCGGCGGTTTGTTGTAGTAGGGAGTGACTAACAGTGAGTATTCGGCACCGGCTGCAGCCGCAGCCACGGTCAATTCAATGGCTTCATGAGTAGAGTTAGACCCGGTGCCCGCAACCACAGGTATTCGGCCGGCAGCTTGCTCCACAGCGAACTGAATAACGTCAATATGCTCACCCATGGTGAGGGTCGCACTTTCACCGGTAGTGCCCGCAATACCCAACGCCGCCGTACCCGCCTGAATGTGGTACTCGATCAACGTAGCGAGACCTTTTTTATCGATGGCGCCATCGGGCGTCATAGGTGTTACCAGCGCAACGATACTTCCGGTTATCATAGTGCTTCATCCAAAGGCATTGTTGGGTTTTGTACTTTGATCATGATCGCGCAATTATCCACTTCGAGAGTTTCGATACAACTTAAAGTGAGACAAATAATTCTTCACTTTCTGTTGTTGTTTTTGTCGGTTACTGCTGGTCCCCAAAGTTGGGCCCAGAACGCCATCATTTCGCCCAACACCTTGGATCGACGCATTGAACCTCTGAGCCCTATCGACCAACAGTTTATGGCTGCACAGCGCTCTAACGTCGAAACCCTGGCAAACCAACTGGGCCAACAATTAACGGGGATTCCCCATCGGGATCTTGCCACTCTTCAACGTATTCTCGAGCTCGGTTTAATCGCCCCCGATGACAAATTAGAACTGCAAGCCCTTGGCGTAGTACTTGGAGATCTCCTCGCCGGCGAGCTTAACATGAATTGGGTCGTTTACCGTGATCGAGCAGGGCGCACCCGAGCGCTGCAATATGGTAATAGTGAGGTGTTTCTCTTCCCTGTCACCATGATCTCACGACGTTGGGAGGTGGGCCACCAACGCCCCGTTGCAGATATTTTCGACACCAATGTCGCCACAACACGCGCAAAATTGCCGGGAGCCAATTGGCGCTGAGCTATCCTGAGTTGCGTTACTCCGTCATGAAGTATTGAAAGCGCGATCCTGCGTCAAAAACCATCTCACCGGCGTTAGCAAAACCACCGCCCACTTAGCTAAAACGTTGTGACCACGAGGGAGTTGCCGTGAAACCTGGCCTATCACTGCCCAAATTGTAAAACGAAGGCCTCTCCACTAGCGCCTAATATACGAAGGCCTCTAGCTCTGAATGGCCAGCAAGTCATCATTTCTGAAGCGCGCCTGCCGACCCAGCGTAGAGAGAGGGCCCGACCAAGAAAACTCGAGCTTTGGTCGCTACTGGTGATGGTCAGGCCAGGGAAAATCCCGTCGATAGGAAAACACACCTTGATGCATGGTTGTTCGGTGACGAACCGTCGAAAGACTCACATCAGAGGCCTCATACCCTGAGTCGCCCGGATACAAGAACACGTGATCCTCTCCCTGCTCTAGAATTCTCGGGAAAAAATAAGGCGGCTGTCGACGCTTAACGGCCTTCACAAGATCAGCCAAACTTTCGTACTCGGCCACGTCAGTCAGTGATACCAAGGTTGGCGGTGGCACCTTTAACGTCCCTGCCGCCTGTTCCGCTATCGCGATATCAGGCTTTACCCAGCGATACTCAACGATTTCACTACCATCGACCACGACTGAAGTGTTGCCGCTTTGCGGGGCCAAAAAAAAGTAGGTATCAAATCGATGTTTGACCACTTCAGGGGTCAACCACCGTGAAAAATGGATGATGGGTTCCGACCCAACCTCGAGCCCCGTCTCCTCATGCAGTTCTCGTATCGCAGCGCTATTAGCTCTAGCAAGAGCGTCTTCACCGGCATCAGCTTCATCGACCTTGCCGCCGGGAAAAACCCAGGCACCTGCCATAACCTTAAGCGCAGGGTTGCGCCGTAACAGCAGCACCTCTAACCCATCAGCTCCATCTCGAGTTACGATCAATGTCGCTGCCGACCGGGCGGGTGTGGCCTTATTTTCTAAGTCGGCTTTCTCAAACATCAGAATCCACCACACTCAAGGCAACGCAGATACATACTGGCAGGATCCTGCAAGCTATCGGACAGCCGGATGAAAGGCGCTAGTTGCTGCGATAAACGATTTAGCACAGACCTGCCCGGCAGCTGTGCCTGACCCAGCCCCCTTCCCACTTGCTCAAAGAATCGCTGCTCAGGACTTATCGGCGTACCAATGTAGAGGGTATCGAAGTCCTCAACTTCGGCGAGACCTGCGGCTGCATCAAGCGCGGCTTGCAGGCCACCTAAACTATCGACCAGCCCCACTGTGAGGGCATCCTCTCCGCTCCAAACTCGACCGCCAGCTACGGCATTTATCTCGTCCCAGGTTTTGCCACGTCCCGCAGCCACCAAAGTCACAAAGTCGTTATAAACATTGCTAATCATGCTGTTGATAATACGACGCCCAGTATCGCTCACTCCGGTATCCAACCTGGCCGCCGTCGCAAGACTGGACGTGCTAACACCGTCGGGAGTGACTCCTGCCCATTGATAGAGTTTCTCTACAGTGGGGAACGCCGCAAATACGCCAATGCTGCCCGTGATGGTGCTGGGATGTGCCCATATTTCGTCCGCATCGGCGGCAATATAATAACCACCAGAGGCCGCTACCGAGCCCATTGACGCGACAACCGGAAAATCAAGCGCTTGTATCTCTAGGATTTTCTGGCGAATGACTTCTGACGCAAACACACTGCCACCGGGAGAGTTAATACGCAGGACAACAGCGCTCAAATCCGTTTGCTCAAGTGCTCGCTCTAGCTGCGCCACTACCGTGTCAGAGCCAGCAAAACCGCGACCGCTCTCTCCGGGGATTAACTCGCCCTCGATAGGGATAACCGCTATGCGCGGTTTGGTTTCCTCAACCTCATTTTCTGCCTCACGGGCGGCCAAATAGTCATTGACCGACACAGAAATCCAGTGGCCGTCGTCATCCGTCGCACCTACCCAGTCGGCCAACATTTCATCCCTTCGACTGTGAGTCGCTAGCTCATCGACAAATCCGGCTTCCAACATCAACGCAGCAGCATCACCCCCCGCTATCTCTAATCGATCAGGAAATTCATTAATGAATTGATCAACAAACCCCGGCGCCATCTCTCTAGGTGCTTCCACCAGCCCCGTGTAGGCGCTCCAAACATCACCCAACCATTGACCCACGACCTCTCGTTCAAGGTTAGACATGTCATCACGAAGGTAAGGCTCAACCGCTGATTTACTCTCGCCTACCCGAAACACGTTCATTGTCAGATAAACGTTATCGAGCAGTTCGCGTACATAATTTCGATACACCGCAAACCCAGAAACCTCTATACCTCCTTCTGGATGTAGCAGAACATGGTCAGCCTGAGAGGCCAACAAATATTGGGACTGAGAGTAGTAATCGCCTATCGCTATGACGGGTTTCCCCGACAATTGGAAAGCTTCAACCGCCGACTTTAATTCTTGAACATGACTGATTGAAGGTCCGTTTAGTGCCTCAAGGTCTAGAACTAAGGCCGTAATACGATCGTCCTCGGCGGCTTCTTTTATTGCTTTTTTGACGCGAAAAACCAGCACTTCCCCAGCGCCGTCTTGCATCAATGCTTCGATGGGCTCTAACGGCGAAGGGTTTTCAACGAGCTCGCCGTTGGGGTTGATCACCAGTGCCGCATGCTCTGGAATTGGGTCAGGAGCGACCTGATTAAAAGCCACAGCAATAATCACCACGACGTAGAGAGTCACCGCAAGTGGGACTAGCGTCATTACGGCCTTATTGAAGAGGGATAGGCCGCGCCAAAGCCCTTTGAAAAAACCGCGTATATAACGCCAAACCACCATGACTACTTCTCCATAACTTCGGGCGTTTGTTGCCGCCTCAGCTCTCGGCCTCGAAAGCGGATGTAGAGGGCCGCTACCAAGAATAAAATCACCTGCAAAAATACACCGGCGAGGGCGACCCCATCACCGGGTCTTGCAAAGGCGGTCTGCACCGCTAAAACAAAGTATCCCAGGAGCACAAAGGACAGCCAAATTAGACTGTGCAAGTTATCCCTGAGAACCCAAGGGACAAACACTAAGAGGGGCACCACCTGCAGAATCAACCACTGAACAGGCGCCCCAAAGCGGGCGTCGAGTACAATTTGTTGCACAATCACCAGCGACCAAGAAAGCCACAGCGCCCACCAAATTTTTCGAGTCGTAGAACCACGTGCCATCACAGTATGGAGTCCGTCGCTAAGGCTATCGTTGCCACGCGCTTGCCCAAAGCCTGACACAGCGCGCTTTCATGCTCATCAAGTGGTCGCTCATTATTCTCACCGGCCCAATGACTAGCGCCATAGGGTGTGCCCCCTCCCGTTGTTTGACGCAAACCCGACTCACTGTAAGGGAGCCCTGTCAGTATCATGCCGTGATGCATTAACGGCAGCAGCATACTCAGCAACGTGCTTTCCTGACCGCCATGCAAACTGGACGTTGAAGTGAAAACGGCTGCAGGCTTGTTAATCAGGGCCCCACTTAGCCACAGCGATGAAGTTGTATCGATAAAATGCTTTAACGGCGCCGCCATATTGCCAAAGCGAGTGGGACTTCCCACTATAAGGCCTGAACATTGGCGCAAGTCATCCTCCTCGCAATAAAGGGGACCGCTATCGGGAATGTCGGGGGCCCGCTCATCGATGCTAGTCGCGACAGGGGGTACGGTCCGCAAGCGCGCTTCAATACCCGAGACTTGGCTTACACCCCGCGCTATCCGCGATGCCATTTCTGCGGTCTTGCCACCGCGGGAATAGTAGAGCACCAAAATATAGGACATCGATTTCATAGTATTCTTAAAAAAAAGGATGATAGCTGATTTACAGGCATCGCCGCCCTGCTAAGCTTAATGAGGGACTGTTAACTCGGTTACGTTACCGAACAACCACCACACGAGCGCATAGTATGACAGAGCACTCCCCAATACAGAACGCCGTGGATCGCTGTCGGTATTTGCTGCAGCGCTATCAAGATGACCGCTGTTCTGAAATAGCTGCAGCGCTGGTTTACATGAGTCTCTTTGCCCTCGTGCCGCTACTGACCTTAGTGTATTCCATATCAACGGCGATCCCCACTGCCACCGATATTCAGGCGCAATTGCAGCAGTTTCTGGTCGATAACCTGCTTCCCGAGGCCTCCCAAGACGTGGCGAACTATCTCACTAGCTTTTCCGAGCAAGCAAAGAATCTTACGGGCGTCGGTATTGCGATTTTGGCAACCACGGCGGTGCTTATGTTGCGAAATGTCGAGCGAGCGTTCAACAACATCTGGCGCAACCGTGAAAATAGAAATGTCGTTTCGAGTGTTCTGCTGTATTGGGCAGTGCTCAGTTTGGCACCGATCCTCATCGGTCTCGGCATAGGCATCAAGGCCTATCTCTTTGCGGCCGCCCACGCTGTGGAGGGGATCGATGTGCTGGGCGTTTCATCCGCCTTACTTTCACTCCTCCCCTTTGTCTTAGGGATACTTGGCGTAACGGCACTCTACATGGCGGTTCCCAACTGCGCTGTGCCCTTTCGACACGCTATTTTTGGAGGCCTCTTTGTAGCTGTCACTTTTACCGCCGCGAAAGCCCTATTTACCGCAGCCATAGCCAATTCCAGTTACGCACTTATTTATGGGGCGTTCGCAGCCGTACCTATCTTTTTACTGTGGCTCTACATCACATGGACCATCATTCTTTTGGGGGCCATTGTTGTGCACAGTCAGGCCTCCTATCAGACAGCTGCGCAGGCGCAGCGCCCAGTCCTACTCAAAGCTCTCGATGTTCTTTATTTATTATGGCGCGCTCAACTGAAGGGCTACACTCTTGGGGAGCTCAAAATACTTAGCGACCGAGATGTTATAGGTGATGGTCTAGATAGCGACAGCTGGCGCCACATTCGAGATTCACTCATGGCAGCGAACCTCATCACTCAAACGCTTCAGGGTCACTACATACTCAGCCGTGACCTGCACCATGTCCGGCTCATAGAGATCAAAGCCCTCATCAACCAAGAGTTGGAGGTTCCTGTCACCTTAGCGGTTTGCAAGCCCTGGCAAATACGTGCGAACGCATTACTCAGTAAGCAACGGCAGGTTCAAAGTGAGGTTTTGAGCATATCCCTACAGGAACTTTTTAGCACGGCGGAGGGCGACAGCGCACTGTCAGAAACTTTATGAAGCGCGTACTGGCACTCATGTTGCTGCTTGCGACAGGCTGTGATGGTCAACCAACACAGTCACTACCTGCAGAAGGACAGTGGCGACTGGTTAATTACTGGGCGCTTTGGTGTACCCCCTGCCGCGAAGAAATCCCCGAGCTCAACCTTGTTGATAAAGCCCCAGATATTACGGTTTTTGGTGTTAATTATGACGATCAAAAGGGGCCCGAGCTGAGCCAACAACGCTCAGAAATGGGCATACTCTTTGCCAACTTACCCCAAGATCCTGCCTCGGCCCTAGGTGTTCCGCGCCCGAGCGTGCTTCCAACAACACTGATTGTAAGCCCTGAGGGCGCCCTAGTTGCCACCTTAAAAGGCCCACAAACCGCGCAGTCACTCAAACAGCTACTCGACGAGCTGGGACGCTGACCCCGAAAAAAAGTAAAAAAAACGCCGGCGATTAGCCGGCGAAAAAAGGAGCCACTCAAATCGGGGCCCCCCCTGCATCGCAGGAAAGGGGCTAGCAGGATGTTTCCCTTGCGCCATCCCCGTGGTGGCGCCATCACTGCAGCTATTAATTCAGACCCCGGCGACAGCAGAAAAGTTCATTAATACTATGATTTATTTTTACCGGCTTCAGTCCACAATGCAGAGCCTGTCTGTCCTGGCCCCGAAGAAACCCCCACTTCGACCTCAACCAGACCTTCACCCTCACTCAACATCATCAATTTATCCAACAGATAATGCGCCAACTCCTCCACGGTGACATTGACGACGGGCAACAACTGGGTCTCGTCTTGTAAAAACTTCAAGGTTCTGCCCGCAAAGGTCACCCAATATTCGTCTTCATGCTCCTCGATGGTTTGATAGGGTGAGTTACCAGCCACCAACATGTACTCGTCAAGGGGCTTGCAGAGATCGGCAATTCGACGCTTGTAAACGTTGTAATCCGCAGAGAATCCATTGCTCCCCATGGGCGCCACGATGCGAGCTGAAACTGAGTAATTGTGCCCATGCAGCCGCTCGCGGTCGGTGGCTGTGAAAATCGTGAAATGCGCCGCTGAAAACTTGTGCGCTTCCTTGTCGATGTAAAGTGTAGTCAAACGATCCATTGTGGACTGCCAGATTTGTGGGGACAGTGTATGGTGGGGTCTGGTGAAGCGGTTAGCAAGCCAATAGAGAGGTTTGCCATCCAGCTGCTGCAGACCTGCGTACCGATCATAGAGGATTAAGGAAAGCCACCAGCATGACACAAACCGCCATTATCACGGGAGCCAGCTCGGGCATCGGAGCTGCTGCTGCGGCCCTGTTTCTCAATGCCGGTTTTGCCGTCATCAACATTTCTCGCCGCCCCTGCCCTGTGAGCGGGGTGACGGATTTGTGCGGTGATTTAAGCGACCAAAAATCGGTTCAAGAGCTGACACGCTTATTGTCAGCGCATTTGAAAGATACGCAGCCCGAATCGGTGTGCTTGGTTCACAACGCTGCATTGATGCTCAAGGACACCGCAGACGACACCGATGATGCGTCCTTAGCAACCGTCCTTCAGATCAACACCCTCGCCATTAACAACCTCAACCGCGAGCTCCTGCCGCTGATGCCCAGCGGCTCTAGCGTATTATTTGTAGGGTCAACGCTATCTGAAAAGGCTGTCAAAGGCGCCTTTAGTTACGTCGTGAGCAAACATGCACAGCTAGGAATGATGCGTGCCACTTGTCAGGATTTAATGGGCAGAGGGATCCATACCGCTCTAATTTGCCCTGGGTTTACTGATACCGAGATGCTGCGCAATCATATCGGTCAAGACCAAAAAATCGTTGAGGCTATCAGTTCCATGAATAGCTTTGGGCGGCTTGTTGAACCTGAGGAAATTGCTCGCTTGATCGTTTGGGCGCACAGCAATCCCGTGATAAACGGTGCCGTGTTGCACGGAAATCTGGGGCAAGTAGAGCATTAATCGTGGCGAGTGAGCTTCTCAGAGAGCGACGCGAACGGGTCTTTTTAGTGTTGGCGGCCGTATTTTTGGGCGCCATGACTCTACTCAACGTTGTCGGCATCACCCGCTTTATACAGCTAGGCCCCCTCGCCTTAGCGGTAGGCGTATTGCCCTACCCACTGACATTCCTTTGCACCGATTTGGTGTCAGAGCTTTACGGGCGCGCCCGCGCGAACTTTTTAGTCACCGTTGGATTGGGCCTTAATCTTTTAATTCTTGCGGTACTCACTTTAGGAAATCTAGCTCCTTCGGTGCCACCTGAGACCATGCCCCCTTGGCAAATCATACAACTGGCGGAGCCTGTGGCGCTGCCAAATGGCGATATTGTCAGCGGACAGATTGGATTATTTGAGCTGATTTATGCCACAACGTCGGGGGCCGTTTTCGCTTCGATGCTGGCCTACATCACTGCGCAGTACTGTGATGTTCAGCTGTATCATTTTTGGAAACGCCTCACCCGAGGCAAGCACCTATGGTTACGCAACAACTTCAGCACTTTGCTGAGCCAAATGGTCGACTCCATTATGGTCATCACGGTTACCTTCGGCGCGGTGTACTGGCGTGGAGAGATGGCGTTCAACACGCTGCTGGTGCTGATAGGCAGTAACTACGCCTTTAAAGCACTCTCAGCCCTTGCAGACACTGTGCCTTTGTATTTGCTGGTTCGCTGGTTGCGTAGCTACTTACAGCTTGGCCCAAACGACTATGCCGTTACCGTCACCGATCCCCAGACCACAGCCTAAGCTCCGCTAGTAAAGGAATTGTGATGGGGCGCCCCCTAGCTAGAGCTGCGTCATCGAGCTCGTCTAACAAGGCCATTAATGCCTCAGTACCCCGGGGCGCACGACTTAAAATATAGTGCACGACCTCGTTAGAGAGCTTCAGCCCCCTCTGTAACGCCCGAAACTGAAGCAATTCCCCCAGCTCGTGCTCGCTCAAGGCAGGCAAGTGATAGACCACCAGCTCACCCCACCGAGACCGAAGATCGGGTAACACCGCCGTCATCTGTGCAGGGGGCGCTAAGCCTGAGTAAATCTGAGGAATGCCCGCCGCCTTTAAACGATTAAAGCTGTGGAACAGGGCCTCCTGCCAATCATCTCTGTCGAGAGTCAGCTGGACATCATCAATCAGTACCGCATCGCTGGTCGCGACCCCCTCAAGCACGGCTTCTGGAGGATACTGAAGAAGCTCCGTCATAGGTAAGTAAAGGGCTCGGGGGCCGATCGCTCGGCTGATCCCCTGAAGCAAATGGCTTTTACCGGCCCCAAGGGGCCCCCAAAGAAACAGCGATTGCCCTGCCCCTGCCAGCAAGGCGTCGACCTCGGTTAGTAACTGAAGCAGATCGGGACGCGACTGGAAGTTATCCAGGTTAAGGTCGCTATCAAAAGAGATTTTCAGGGGTAGCTGATCGACCACGCTGGCCTCACGTTCAATCGCTGCGATAGGTGTCAGTGTTGCGGTAGTAACCGACCGCATGTCGACAGAAAACCACAATTACGGCCGCGACAGGTAGTGCTAACAGCACGCCGGTAAAACCCGCCAACTGTCCACCTGCCAACAGTGCGAAAATCACCAAAACGGGGTGCAATCCGATTCGGTCACCAATTAACAACGGCGTAAGAACCATGCTCTCTAACGTTTGACCAACGCCAAAAACCAGCCCAACCCAAGCGATAAGGCCCAGATCACCGCCAGACTGAAACCAAGCGACTAAGAGGGAACTGCCCACACCAAGCACGGCACCTGCGTAGGGGATAATAGAGGCCAGGCCCGCCACGGTTCCTAATATTAAGGCAAAGTCCAAACCTACAACCCACAACCCTGCACTGTAGATAAACGCCTGAGCGAGCATCACTAAAAACTGGCCGCGTATAAAGGCACCGAGAACGTCATTGGCTTCGGCGGCCATTCGACTCAAGTCTTGCTGCCAAGCCACAGGCACGAGGTCAAGTATCGCCGCCATCATGCGATCCCAGTCACGCATTAGGTAAAAAGCCACCACGGGTATTAACGTCATATTGAAAACTGCAGCAATGACACCAAAACCCGATCGAGTGAGGCTGGCTACCGAGGTTGCCAACAGCTTGCCTACAGATTGCCATCGCGCAGCTAACTCAGCCTCCCAGTCGATAGGAGGCAAATGTACTGGACTTACGCTAATGCGTTCATGTATCGACGGCAGCAGTGAGGTCGATACCCATCGATAGAGAATCGGTAATTTCTTGATCGCTTGATCAAGCTGATCAATGAGCAGGGGAACCCCCACCAATAAAATGACGGTGGTCACCAATATGAGCATCAAGAACACCAAGATCACGCCTGAGGAGCGACCCATACCCCGCCTTTCAAGGGCATCGACTACCGGATCCCCCAAATAGGCAATGAGCGCCCCCGCTAAAAAAGGCGCCAAAATAGGGTGCAGACCCCAAATAAACACCGCCATTGCCGCAATCAGGCCCAGTACGAAAGGCCATCGATTCACAGCAGGTTCGTTACTCATGGTTGCCCCCAATGCAAGTTTATGCGGTTAGCTGACACATCACCCGAGACAACCAGTCGTGATCGACCGGGCAGCACCCGGGCCAACGCCTCAGCGTTGCTCAGTCCAGTCACTCGAACTCCCAGCCTATCCTTGTAAATTTCATCAATTATGAGGGAATCCAGTACTGGGAGCTGGCGCAGTATACCCACAACCGATTGATAATCAGCAAAGCTCTCCACTCCCGTAACCGTCACGGCAATAAAGCTCTGCCCTGGCGTTGACTCAAGTGTCACCGCGTAGCGATCGGCCATAGCGTCGACAGCAAGATCGACTCCAGCCAACACAACCGGCGTCGTTTTACTGCCCTGCACCTGAACTTGCCGCTGATCTTCACTGTCTAGGTAAAGCCAATCCGCAAGCTGTGAACCCGTGGTCAACTGTACATACCGCCCGACTAAAATATGCTCGGTGCCATAGCGCTGAGACGCCGAGCGAATTCTGCGCGCTACGCGTTGCCAAACCATTTCAGGGGACAGCTTGGCTGCATCCTCCAAATCAAGGAGAGGCAAACGCAGGTCAATGCCTCTTGCAGTAAAGGCCTCAGATAGCTCTAACAGTAAAGCGCCGTCTTGGCTGACGGTTGCAAATCGGCGACTGTAAGGCTCATCCACAACCAGCCAAAGTAATACCGGCGGCCTGTCTTCAGACCAAAAAGTTGCGTCTGACTCGCGCAATATACTTTTCACTAAAACATCATCGAATGTAGCCTGAAGGTAGACCTGCCCTCCTTCTTGCTCGAAGCTATAGATCGAAACACGGTCGCGGGCCACTCTCAACGCGGCCGCAACCGTCGGGTTTTTAGCAATTTCTTCATTGCCAGACACTCTTACAAGCACTCGGTTTAGGGCTTCTCGCGCCCCGGATGCCAATGCTGCGTCACTGCGATCAGGCACTTCAACGCGGGCAGCGTAAAAATCTGACTGGGCAAACACAGGAAATGTCACCGCCAATAAGAGGACAATTCGACCGATCCGGCCCTTAAATGTGCGAATTAGATTTAACATGCCGTAAGTTTACCAGTGAAAACCTTGGAGCGTTGCTTCCCTAGTTCACAGCCAGC
>ERZ1047472.1760-NODE-1760-length-16296-cov-12.397081_pt1 | contig 16296 bp, 19 predicted proteins | sample MGYA00383095_ERZ1047472 | MGnify/ENA primary metagenome ERZ1047472 (study PRJEB29581, sample SAMEA5548365) | metagenome | biome: marine; feature: coastal; material: water | depth 1 m | study: Short-term variability in the microbial, nano- and picoplankton... | reverse complement strand
TCAATATTATTTAAATCTTGTAACGAGCCGTCAATGAAATTAAAAGACATTGTTTTAACTTCCTCTTTTTTCCCAGATGAACCCATTAATTCAAACGTTGCAATTCCCTTGCATTTAAAATTAGTAGTTTTATTTTCAGCAACAGCAAACGAAGTGCCCACAGAAATAATTACTAATATGAAGGCCCATTTTATTTTTTTTGTCATTGTGTAAGTATCCTCAAACATTTTGGAAATTCTGTTGAGCCAATTTTAAAGCCAAGCTCCTCACATTTTTTTTTAGCAGCACTTCCAGATAACCTTTTAACAGATTTCCCATCAATAGTAATTTCATCAGATGCTCTATTCGCAAAATTACACTGATAACTTACGATATCTTGTAATAATAAATCATCGCCAGAATTATTTATACTGTTTTGATCAAGCCCACCATATTGTGAACATGCTCTCATCATTTCAGAAGTTACACCATCTTCTCCGCTGAAATAAGTATCAACGGTTAGGCCACTATAATTATTGTGAGGTGCGGGAAGCTGTTCTTTTTTGGTCGTTGCACACCCAACGGAAAAGGTTATGCAAATTATGATCAATACCCAACTATAAAATCTCATCTTATACTTTAACTCCACTTAGACATACCCAACCATTATTTTTTAAGGTTTGTTCAAATGTAAACCAAGGCGCATAAATTTTTTTTATTTGATTTTCCTGTGACTCAAGTATACCTGATAGGGCAATCTTGCCTTTTGGCGAACAGTAACTTGCTAATAATGGCGCTAATACGGAGAGTGCGCTAGATAAAATATTTGCAACTAATAGATCGGCTTGGAACTTAAAATCTTTTTCTGTATTTAACCAATCGATATTACATTCATTTACAGCCCCATTTTCTTTACTTGCAATAATAGCTTGAGGATCTATATCAACTCCTTTTACCACCTTAGCACCCAGTTTATAAGCAGCGATAGCTAAAATACCTGAGCCACATCCGTAATCTAGCACTTTTTTTTCTTTAGAAACATTATCAATAAGCCACTCTGTGCAAAGATGCGTTGTTGGATGAGCTCCTGTCCCAAAAGCTAAACCAGGGTCTAAAATAATATTAATTAGTTTTGGGTTATTTATTTTATGCCATGATGGAACAATATTAATTCTATCTTTAATACAAATTGGTTTAAATTGAGATTGTGATAATTTTACCCAATCTGTTTCAGAAACTGATGAGGCAGTAAATTTAAAATCAATATCCTTAAAATTCAAGATGAGCTCATCTTGAATTTTTTTTATATCCACAGAATCATTAAATAACGCTTGAATTTGATTGGTGGCCCAAAATTTATTTGGCCCACTATGCGGTTCACCGAAGATTAATTCTTCATCACTATTGTTTAAGTTTTTATCTTGAATAAATATGGATAATGCATTTCGCATTTCTAAAGCTTCACTTAATAGATCAATATCTTTTTCTTCTGCAAAAAAAGTTAAATTTATCCATGCCATATTTATTAGGATTTGTTCTTAAGCTTATTTTCGAGGTAATGAATATTAACACCACCATCCATGAAGCTGCGATCATTCACAAGATCTCGATGAAGGGGCACATTAGTTTTAATCCCTTCTATAACAATTTCAGATAAAGCAATATCCATTCTAGCAAGTGCCTGATCTCTGGACTCTCCATAAGTAATTAACTTTCCAACCATTGAGTCATAGTTTGAGGGGACCTTATAACCCCCATAAGCATGCGTATCGATTCTGACACCGGGTCCTCCAGGAAGATGAAACCTAGAAATTACGCCGGGAGAAGGCATAAAGTTATATGGATCTTCTGCATTTAGTCTGCACTCAATAGCATGACCTTGGTATCTAATATCCTTTTGGCGAAAACTCAGTTTTTCACCAAAAGCAATTTTAATTTGTTCTTGCACCAAGTCTATATCCGTAATAAGTTCGGTAACGGTATGCTCAACTTGGAGTCTTGTATTCATTTCAATGAAATAAAACTCATCATTTTCATATAAAAATTCGAATGTACCTGCACCGCGATAATTTATTTTTTCACAAGCCGATGCACATCTAGCACCAATTTTATTCATTTGTTTTTCGCTAATACCAGGTGCGGGGGCCTCTTCAATAATTTTTTGATGACGTCTTTGAAGTGAACAATCTCTTGTTCCAAGGTGAATTGCCCTCCCATGTGAGTCAGCTAATATCTGAAATTCAACATGTCTAGGTTTTTCAAGGAATTTTTCCATATAAACGACAGGATTGCCGAAAGCTGCCTGTGCCTCATTCTTCGTCATTACTACAGAATTTAAAAGTGCCGCTTCAGTGTTAACTACTCGCATACCTCGCCCTCCACCTCCACCGGCAGCTTTAATAATGACAGGGTAGCCAATTTTTTTTGCAATTTTTTTGATTTCATCACTATCTTCTGGGATTGCACCATCAGAACCTGGAACACAAGGAACACCCGTTTTATTCATAGTCTCTTTTGCACTGACTTTATCTCCCATCATTCGGATTGTTTCAGGCCTTGGACCAATAAACGTAAAGCCACTTTTCTCTACTCGTTCAGCAAAATCTGCATTTTCTGATAGAAATCCATAACCAGGGTGTATGGCCTGTGCATCAGTAACTTCTGCTGCACTTATGATTGCTGGTATATTTAAATAGCTTAAGTTGGAAGGTGCTGGACCAATGCATACAGATTCGTCGGAAAGTTTTACATATTTGGCTTCAGCATCCGCCTCGGAATAAACGGTGACTGTTTTAATTCCCATGGCTCTGCAAGCCCTGAGGATTCTAAGAGCTATTTCGCCACGGTTGGCAATTAAAATTTTATCAAACATTGTATTGTTAGCTTATTTCGAAGAGTGGCTGACCATACTCAACAGGTTGACCATTCTCAATTAAAATTTTAGTAATGGTACCCTCTTTATCAGACTCTATTTCATTAAGAATTTTCATAGCTTCAATAATGCATAATGTCTCACCTTTTTTAACGGTTGAGCCAATATCTATAAAGGGAGCCGAATCAGGAGAAGCAGCTCTATAAAAGGTACCAACCATTGGAGAAGTAATAGAATTTTTATTATCTGCTGGTGTTGTTTCTACTTTATCTGAGGGCACCTCAGATTGTACTTGAGGTTGCATATTTACTGTTGGTTGGATAGGTTGTTGAACATAATTAGCAGGTGGTAAAGAGGACCCCGTATTATTTTGACGACTAATTTTTACTTTTTCCTCACCTTCTGTCAGTTCAAGTTCAGATATATCTGATGCTTCAACTAAATCTATTAAGGTTTTTAACTTTCTTAAATCCATTTTTATTTACCTCGAAATTTATTCAGATTGATTTATATAATTAAGGGCAGCAATATACCCTTCTGGCCCTAAGCCACTTATGACTCCAACAGCAACATCAGAGAAAAAAGAATTTTTTCTAAAAGCTTCACGTGCAAAAACATTCGAGAGATGAACCTCGATGAATTTTATTTTTTTTGCAACAAGACTATCCCTGATAGCGACTGAACTATGTGTGAAGGCAGCAGGATTGATGATAGTGAAGTCACTGGTTAATAATTGAATTTTTTCAATTATTTCGACTTCACTATTGCTTTGAAAAATATCGATTTCTACACCTAATTCGCTTGCTCGATCTTTAAGCATAGAATTGATATCTTCAAGCGTCATGCTTCCATAATGTTCGGGTTCTCTTTCACCAAGTAAGTTTAAATTTGGTCCGTGAATTACACTTATTTTCTTCTTTGACATAAATATTTCTTTGTTATATAACGATATTTAACTTATTTTGCCGAAATTAAGTCATTTTGTCTATATTTTAATAGATTTTAAGTGAATTTAGAGCCCATTCTAATTAATGATCGAGTTTAATGCTTGATTTAATTGATTTAATTTGAGTCTTCCATAAAATACTTTTTCAATCTTTTTCTCAGGGTTAATAATGACGCTAAAGGGTAAAACGCCCCGCTCATTACCAAGTGATTGTGATAGTTGAACTCCCTCGTTCTCAGCAATAAAAGATAAGTACTCAATGGGTATCTTCTTTGTAAATTTATTAACAGATTCCAAATCATCTATAGCGATTGCAATGGTTTGGATGGTTTTATTTTTATGAGAAAATTCATTTAATTCAGGTATTTCCTCTCGACAAGGTGCACACCATGTTGCCCAAAAATTAATTAATAACCATTGACCCTCAAATTTGGAAAAAGAAATTATTTCACCAGAGTTATCCATAATATTAGCGTTAAATAGTGATGCGGTTGAGATATCGGTTGGTTCAGAAATGATTAACTCGTCATGAAGATTATTTTTTTTCATAAGGTAACCTGAAAAACCAGCAACTATGGCAATAAATACGAGCAACAATATAAATTTAATATTTTTTTTCATTAATCCAATCCTATTTGTAATATTTTTTTAAAATCTTTAGGATTTTTAAAGCCGATCGTTCTTATTTGTTTAACTTCATCACCAGAATTGTTAAAAAATAGAATAGCAGGAGGGCCAAAAATGTTAAATCGTTTCATTAATGCCTTATCATTTTGGTTGTTCTCTGTTACATCAGCTTTTAGTAGAATATATTGTTGCATCAAAGTATTCACTTCCTTATCAGTAAAAGTAAACTTTTCAAATTCAAGACAGGCTACACACCAATCTGCATAAAAATCGAGCATGACGGGTTTTGCCTTGTTAGAAGCAATTATATTGTCTAATTGTTCTACTGAATTAATAACAATAAACTTAGGTTTTTCATTTGATGATAAATTTATATCTTTATCAATATAATTCTTAGTATGGTAGATATTAAAGAGGACGGAAAAAAGCAATCCTAAAATTAAAACTATCTTTAAAGTAGCTATTTTATTTTCGGTAAAAAATAAATAATAAAATATTGTGATTGTTAATAAGGTATTTAGAAGTAAATAGAAAACTACTTCGTCCAATAAAGGACGGATGATATAAATTGACATGCCAATCAATACAAACCCTATTAATTTTTTAACTTTCACCATCCAAATTCCAGGTTTTGGAAGAAACCTATTAGCGGAGAAACCAATGAGCAATAAAGGAACACTCATTCCAATGCTCATAATAAATAAAGAAAGGCCACCCAATAGAATATCATTTGCTTGGCTTATGTATAAAATTGCTGCCGCTAAAGGTGGTGCAACACAGGGGCTTAATATAAGTGCTGAAAACAAACCTAGAAAAAAGATATGTATGATATTTTTTTTATTTATTTTATTCAGAAGGTTTGATAAAAAATTATTTTCAGAAATATTAAAATGAAAAATATCAAACATGGCAAGTGCAAAAATGAGAAACAAAAATCCATTGAATAGTAAGAAATAAATATTTTGTAAGCTAGAGGATAAAAAACTTCCTGTAATAGATGCAGCAATGCCAAAAATAACATAAGTCGCAGATACACCTGCAACATAACTTAAAGTATAACGAATGGCATGATTCTTATTTGATGATATGACGATGCTTGATAAAATTGGTACCATCGGCAGAACGCAAGGTGTTAAGGATAATAATAACCCTGCAAGAAAAAAGCTTATTAAACTAATTAAGAAGTTTCTGTCGTTAAGTGTTTCAACAAATGAGTCTGTTTCAGAAAGGTAATTTATATTGGATTGACCTTCCAAATTAATAATATGAGTTGAAGGAGGATAACAAAGGCCTTTTTCACTACACCCTTGATAATCTATTCTAATTTTTTGATCAGTTAGTACCAGATCTTTGAGCAGAATTGTAATAATTTGTATACCAAAATAAACTTCTTGCTTTCCAAAGAATTCGTCTTCTTTGATTTCACCTTGAGGATATGTAGTTTCAATTGTAGTTGAAGGCTCTAAAGAAACATTAAATTTGTCTTTATAGGTGTAGTAACCGGGGGCATTATTAAGCTCTATTTTAATTAGTGATTTATTTTCATCGGGCAAAAGTTGAAATTGAAATGCTTCTTCAACAGGGAGAAAAGTCTCCTTTTCATCATAAAAACTAAAATCATCATTCGCAAATGATGAAAGGCTGAAAAAAAACAGAATAAAAACTAAATTAATATGTCTTAACATCTTTATAGAATAGTATTTCAAGCTTATAATTATCCGCAATTAAGACTAATTACTCAATGAATTTCATAACTTTAATTAAAACATGAGAAAAATAATTATCATTTTTTTAATTCTATTGCCTGGCCTAGAGTTAGCAGGGATTATTTATTTTTTTAATCTTTATGGCTGGTGGTTTTTATTTTATTTAATATCAATCGCTATTTTAGGCTGGCAATTAATTAGAGAAGAAAAGGCAAATGCATTAAGTAAATTGACAGGATTAATGTCAAAAGGTGGAAATCCTGCTGAAGCAATTATGGGGTCAGCAAAAAATTTTCTAGCAGGTATTTTATTCTTATTTCCCGGAGTAATAACGGATGTATTTGGTTTGCTAATTTTATTGCAAGGTGGAAAAGTCTCGGCTTTGAAAAAAGAACAAGCTTATAAGTCTAATGAAGGTAAAACTCAAGATATTATCGAAGGTGAGTTTCACCGAGAGGATAAAAAAAATAATGACGACTTATAAAATTAAAATACAGTCGTCTGGAGAAGAGTTTGACATAAAGCCAAGTCAAACAATTCTAGAAGGTGCTATAGCAGCTGGGATTACACTTCCGTATGGGTGTCAAGACGGCGCTTGTGGTTCTTGCAAAGGAAAAATAATATCGGGTAAATTTTTCTTAAACGACCATCAATCATCCGCTTTAACAGAATCTGATATCAAATTGGGAATGACGCTTTATTGTAAAACGATGGCACAAGAAGACTTGGTGATTGAACCAAATATTCCAGATATGTATGATGAATATTCGCCAAAAGTTTATCCTGTAAGGGTGGAAAGTTTAGCAAACTTAAATCATGATGTAATGCAGATGTATCTTAAGTTACCTGCATCTGAAACATTAAAATTTAAAGCAGGTCAGTATATTGAATTTTTAATGGCCGATAAAAGTCGACGGGCTTTTTCAATGGCAAATGCACCTCATGAATCAATGATTGAACTCCATTTAAGGCTTATTGAAGGTGGAAAATTCACAAGTTTTGTTTTTAATGAAATGAAAGAAAAATCAATTCATAGAATCGAGGGTCCTATTGGGCAGTTCTATTTAAGAGCAAGTGATAAGCCTATAGTTTTTATTGCGGGCGGAACTGGATTTGCACCAATAAAATCTATTATTGAAGATATGATTTTTACTAAAAATGAAAGAAAAGTATATTTGTATAGGGGCGTGCGATCAAAAGAAGATCTTTATATGGCTGATTTAGTTACTGATTGGAATAAAAAGTTAAAAAATTTAAATTATATTCCCGTCATTGAGGATGGACTTTCGGAAAATGTGAGGAGCGGGTTCGTTCACCATGCTGTCCTAGAAGATTTTAAAAACCTAAGTGATGTTCAAATTTATTGTTGTGGCGCACCCGGGCTAGTTGAAAATGCATTTATAGACCTAACAAAGAATGGTCTTCCTGAGAATCAATTTTTTGCAGATGCATTTACATTTGCACCTAAAAAGAAATAAGAAAATTATTTTAATCTAAGCTTTCTGAAACAATAAGTTTGCGAATATTTTGAGTGTCAATATTGTTACAAACAAAAATATCCTTAAAAATTTTACTAAGAAGCCCCTCAATTTTTTTATGGTTAACGATAATTTTTATGTTTTGTAACCAACGCGAATCGACGTTACTCAATTGATGAATGAAGTGCTTGGCACTATTAGTACTCGAAAAAAGAAAGAATTGATGATGGTAGTTTACCAAATCATTTTTTAGTTGGTTTAAGTCAATATCCACATATTTTCTTACATAACATTCACCATAATTTACAATAGCCCCTTTTTCCTCTAAAGCATTTTTTAGCGTTTCACGACCACCTTCGCCACGTATAATTAGTATTTTTTGACCCTCTACATTGTTATAAATTTTCTCTTTTAATAGATGTTCAGAGTCAAAAGTCTTAATTGGGGAATGAACATCTACCGATAAATATTTTTGTAATAATAGTTTTGTCGTAGGACCAATACTTGAGAATATTAAATTTTTAGGGATTTGAAGCGATAGTTTTTTTACTCTTTCAAGAAAGAAATGAACTGCATTTGTACTGATAAAAATAATATGTTGATAAGTTTTTATGTTTTCTATAACCCCATCAAAAATTTGGTAGTTATTAAGTGGGTGAATTTCAGTGAGGGGGAAACTTAAAAGCTTAATTTCTGAATTTTTAAGATCGTCTGATAATTGCACATTAGCTCCCTGCGGCCTTGAAGATATAAGAGCAATTTTTTTTGGTCTATTCATTCTTTATAAATTTGATAGGATTTTTTTTGCTCCTTTAGCAATTAAAGTTTCTCCTAATGCCTCACCAAGTTTATAAAATTCTGATTTTGATCCATTCTTCTCAGCATAAATAATTTCCGAACCGTCCGGTTTTGCCACAAACCCCCTTATAGAGAAAATATCATTGTTGATTGATGCAAAGGCACCTAATGGAACTGTACAACTTCCTGCGAGAGATCGACTTACGGTCCTTTCTGCCAATACACATCGGGCTGTATCTTCATCATTCAAAGGTCTTAATAAATCTGTCAATATTTTATTATCAGATAAGATTTCAATACCTAAGGCTCCTTGTCCAACAGCAGGTATACTTTCCGAAGGGCATATAAATTCTCTTATTCTTTTTTTTAAATCCAGGCGGATAAGCCCAGCAGCAGCTAAAATTATTCCTCCATATTGACCCTCATCTAATTTTTTTAATCTTGTTTGTAGGTTTCCTCTCAGTGGCTCAATAATTAAGTGGGGATATTTTGATTTAATTTGACTTTGTCTTCTTAGGCTTGATGTACCAACAATGGCACCTTTTGGCATATCTTTTAAAGAACCATACTCGTTAGAGACGAAGGCGTCTCTTGCATCTTCGCGTTTTGAGATAGCTATTAATTTAAATTCTTCAGGGATATCCATAGGTAAATCTTTCATTGAATGAACGGCTAAATCTGCTTTTCTTTCAAGCAATGCATGTTCTAGCTCCTTAATGAATAGACCTTTGCCTCCGATCGAAGCTAACGATTCATTCAATAAGATATCACCTTGTGTTTTAAAACCTTTAATGGTTATTTCAATAGCAGGATGAACCTCAGATATCAATTTCTTGATAAATTCTGCTTGCCACATAGCAAGGGGGCTTTCCCTTGATGCAATGATTATTTTTTTTAACATATCCATTAGGATTTTATCACAGCGAGGATTGTTAGATTAATCATATGATTGATGATTTTCATATATAATTCATTGAAAATAATAGAAAAATTTGTAGAAATGAAAAAAAGTAAACAAAATTGGTCAGACAGATTTTCAGAGCCTACTAGTGAGATAGTTAAAAGATATACAGCGTCAGTAAATTTTGACCAAAGACTTGCAGTATATGACATTGCAGGTTCACTAGCGCATGCAGAAATGTTAAAAAAACAAAAAATCATTTCATCCAAAGATTTTAGTGCTATCAAAAAAGGTTTAAATCAAATCAAAAAAGAAGTCATTGCAAATAATTTTGAATGGTCCATTGACCTTGAGGATGTTCATCTTAATATAGAGAAAAGATTAACTGATATTGCTGGCGAGGCAGGAAAAAAATTGCATACAGGCAGATCAAGAAATGATCAAGTGACAACTGATATGAGGCTTTTCCTCAGAGATGCCACAGATCAATTAGTAAATTTAATCAAAAAATTACAACAAGCTACTTTAGCTAAGGCCGAAAAACACGTTACCACCATTATGCCTGGCTTAACCCATCTTCAAGTAGCTCAACCAATTAGCTTTGCCCATCATTTGCTTGCTTACTTTGAAATGTTAGAAAGAGATAAGGCAAGATTTATTGATTCTAGAAAAAGAATTAATACTTTGCCCTTAGGTGCAGCGGCACTCGCTGGTACCTCTTATCCAATTGATAGAAGGTTTGTAGCTAAATTATTGGATTTTGAAGGAGTCATGGAAAATTCAATCGATGCAGTATCAGATAGAGATTTTTTGATCGAATTTAATGCAAACTCATCACTTTTAATGACCCATCTCTCAAGATGGTCAGAAGAATTAGTGATGTGGTCGAGCCCATTTTTTAATTTTATTGAGATTTCAGATAGTTTTTGTACGGGATCAAGCATAATGCCCCAGAAAAAAAATCCTGATGTCCCCGAATTAGTTAGAGGTAAAACAGGAAGGGTCAATGGGCATCTAGTCAGCTTACTCACATTAATGAAAGGTCAGTCGCTTGCTTATAATAAAGATAATCAAGAGGATAAGGAACCTATTTTTGACGTTGTAGATACTGTTTTAGATACATTAAAAATTTATGGGGAGATGATTTCTAAAATTAAGGTACTTCCTGAAAATATGGAAAATGCAGCCTTGAAGGGTTATGCGACGGCAACGGATTTAGCGGATTATTTGGTAAAAAAAGGTTTACCTTTTAGGGAGTCTCATGGCGTGGTGGCTAAAGCTGTGAAATATGCAATTGATCAAGGTTATGATTTATCAGAAATGGATCTATCTGAGCTTAAAAAATTCCATCAATTGATAGATCAGGATGTCTTCAAATTTTTATCGTTAAAGGGATCAATTCAGTCAAGAAAGCATATTGGAAGTACCGGATTTACTGCTGTAAATTTAGCACTTAAAAAAGCAAAATCTAAACTATAGGAATAAATTATTTAAATTATATCCAGCCTTAGAGGTCATAGTAAGTATATCTTCAACCGGTCTTTTACCTGATTCAGATAATGCCCATAACATGCTTGACCTCGTCCCAGTTCGGCAATAAGCAAAAATAGGTTTTTCAGAAGCATCAAAATATTCACCAAATTGATCGACATCGACTTGAGTTATTTGCCCACCAATGACGGGTTGATGAATAAATTTGAGGCCATTTTTAAGGGCAGCATTTTTTATACTTTCGACAGTGACTTGATTTATTTCTTCATTATCTGGCCGATTACAAAAAATTGTTTTAAATCCGGCTTCTTTAATTGTTTGTATATCATCAACTGTGATTTGTTCAGATACAACATAATCATCAATAATTTTATTTAATTGCATGTTCTAATCCTTCAAAAATATTTGTAATAGCTCGTTCAAAAAACTTTGTCCCAAATCAGTTGGTTTTATCCTACCATTTTTTTGAATAATCAGTTTTTTATCTTTTGCTAAACTCAATTCTTTATCAATAATACTAATAGGCAAATTTGTTCGTTGTTCAAAAAGAGATTGATTAAAACCCTTGTTTAGCCTTAAGGCATTCATCATGAATTCAAAAATTAAGTCATTTTCTGATAATAACTTTTCATCATCATAAAATTTATGATTATTTGTATTTTTAATATAATCGCGTGGATTTTTAAAACAACTCTTACGAGAAATTTTCCCTTCACAAGACAATTTACTGTGAGCCCCTGCTCCAATGCCAAGATAATCTCCAAAATTCCAATAATTTAAATTATGTAAACATTGGCTATTTTTTTTTGCATAAGCGGAAGTTTCATAATGTTCAAATTTTGCAGAATTAAGCTCATTACTAATCAAATCAAATATTTCTGCACTTTTTTCTTCATCGGGTAACTGTGGTGGAAATTTATAAAAAAAAGTATTCGGTTCAATAGTCAGGTGGTAGTAAGAAATATGTGAGGTACCGATTTCAAGGGCCTTAGTGATATCCTCTTTGACGTCACTTAGACTTTGGCTAGGCAAAGCAAACATTAAGTCGATATTAACTTTATCAAAAATTTTGACAGCTAAATTTGCAGCACTCGCAGCTTCTTTTGGACTATGAATACGCTCAAGTTTTTTTAAGTGGGTTTGATTAAAACTCTGGATGCCAAGTGACATTCTGTTGATTCCAACATCTCTATAGCCATAAAAATGTTCTTTATCAAATGTTCCTGGGTTTGCCTCAATAGTAATCTCGCAATCTTTACCTAGGCCAAAAGTATTTTCTAATTTTTTTATGAGTGTATCAAAAGCCTTAGGACTAAATAGACTGGGTGTCCCACCGCCAAAAAAAATTGAATGTATCGGTCTGTTAGGTTCAATATTATAATTTTCAATTTGCTTCAATAAGGCATGGGTGTAGGCTTCTTCGTTGTTCTTAATATTTTGATCTTTGAATTCGTGCGAATTAAAATCACAATAAGGACATTTATGAATACACCAGGGAATGTGTATATAAACTGAGAGTGGTGGGTATTGCATACTAAGAGTTAACGTAAAACCAAAGTTATTTTTTCTTTACAGGGCTTTCTAAATTTTCAATTAATGCAAAAAGAATTTTCTTCATTTGTTCTTCAGAAACTTCCATTAATACTCCATCATCAAAGGCATCTTGTGCGATCTGTTTTAATTCATCAAAGTTTTCATTCATGACTTTAACTTTTTCAGTACAGGACACAACTGATTTGTCATCTCTTAGCCATGTAGGCCATTTTTGATTTTTATTTGTCATAAAGTATTCTAAGTTTATGTTTTAACTTTTGCAAAGCTTGGCCACGATGGCTAATTTTATTTTTTAAATTAAAGTCTAGTTCGGCTGCAGAAAGATCTGTTTTGAAATCCATAAATATAGGATCATAGCCAAAACCATTTTTACCTCTTGGAGAAGATAAAATTTCACCCTGCCATATTCCTTCTGCGATAATTGGTTGAGGGTCATCACATGAGGTAATAAAAACTATTGCGCAATAATAATGAGCCCTTCTGTTTTTTTCATTTTTTAAAAGTTCAAGTAGCTTAATATTATTCTTTTTATCGTTTCCCCCCTCCCCTGAAAATCTGGCTGATAAAATGCCAGGCTTTCCATTTAATACGTCTACACATAATCCAGAATCATCAGCTATAGCCGGTAGATTCGATGCTTTTGAAGCAAACCTTGCTTTGGTTAGCGCATTTTCTATGAAGGTTCCAAATGGTTCTTCTGCTTGACCAATATTGAGTTTGGATTGCGCGATAGTTTGAATTGGTAAGTCATGAAGCAATGTCTCAATTTCAGATAATTTTTTTTCATTATTTGTCGATAAAATAATTTTCTGCATTATGTATTATTTGAGAACATTTTTTTGAATTTGAATTAATTCGGCAATCCCTTGCTCTGCAAATTGAATGATATTATTCATTTCATCTTTTGTAAAAGGCTCTCCTTCAGCGGTTCCTTGAATTTCAACAAATTTACCTTGTTCAGTCATAACAATATTCATATCAGTATCACAGTTTGAATCTTCGTCATAATCAAGATCGATTAAGACTTCGCCATTTTTTATTCCTAATGAAATTGCTGCTACTGCATCTTTTATAGGTGAAGTTTTTAAAATTTTTCTTTTAATAAGGGGATTAATGGCATCACAAAGTGCTACATAAGCTCCTGTAATGCTTGCAGTTCTTGTTCCGCCATCAGCTTGAATTACATCACAATCTATATGAATGGTCCTTTCTCCCAATGCCTTTAAATCGATAATTGCTCTGAGACTACGACCGATTAATCTTTGTATTTCTTGAGTTCTTCCTGATTGCTTTCCCCGCGCAGACTCCCTTGACATACGCGTGGATGTTGACCTTGGAAGCATTCCATATTCAGCTGTTACCCACCCTTGACCTTTTCCTTTTAAAAATGAGGGTACCTTTTCTTCTACACTGGCGTTACAAATAACATGTGTATCTCCGCACTTTATCAAAACCGATCCTTCCGCATGTTTTGTATAGTTCCTTAGAATTTCAATTTGTCTAATTTCGTTATTTGCTCTTTCCGTTGATCTCATAAAATTCTCTTCGTTATTTTGAATGGTGATTATAATCCAAAGTAAGTTAAATAGCCGTTGCAGAATTTAAATGTTTCTTACCTTAGTTAAAAATAGATTGTTAAACTATCAAAAACTTATACAACTAACCCAGGAATAAAGATGATTTCGAGCATGACAAGCTATCACTCAGTTTCAAAAGAAACAAGCTATGGCTGTTTGGTTTTAGAAATTAAAACGTTAAATAGTAGATTTTTTGATTTACAAATTAAATTGAGTGATGAACTTCGGATTTATGAGCCTGTTATCAGAAAAAAAATAGCTAAAACACTTTCAAGGGGAAAAATTGAATGTAAAATTTTTCTGAAAGCAAGAGAAGACTTAGTTGAAATTAAAAGTAATGACCTAAAGGCTTTAAAAAAACTAATAAAATCTGTTGAAAAAATATCAGAACTTATTAAAAAACCAAAACAAATAAGTCCTGTAGAGATTATTCGACTTCATAGTGAGACAAATAATAAACAAAATTATAAGGGGCTTGATAAGGTATTGCTTCCCCTTGTTGATAATGCACTTAAAAAAATTATTGATGATCGTCAGCGTGAGGGCAAAAAAATTAAGCAATTAATTATCTCTAGGGGCTTAAAGATAGAAAAAGAAGTATCCAAAATTAGAAAGGTAATACCAAAGTATATAAATATTCATCAAAGTAAAATAAATAAAAAATTTAAAGATGCTCTAATAAATGTTGATCAAGATAAAATTAAACAAGAGCTAGTAACTTTTATTCAAAAAAGTGATGTTGAAGAAGAGCTTGATAGATTAAATTCTCATTCACATGAACTAAAGAGATTGGTAAGTTTATCTGAGCCTGTTGGAAAAAAAATCGATTTTCTAATGCAAGAATTTAATCGTGAGGCTAATACATTAGGCTCAAAAGCTATTGCAGTTGAGATTTCACAATCTGCAGTTGAATTAAAGGTCTTAATAGAGCAAATAAGAGAACAAATACAAAATATTGAATAACGGCACTTTAGATATGACAGAAGAAAATAAAAAAGGAAGGTTGTTTATCGTGACTGCACCATCGGGTGCAGGAAAAACCTCTCTTATAAAGGCATTAATTGAATTGTGTCCGCAATTTAAAGTGTCTACCTCACATACAACTAGAAAACCCAGACAAGGCGAAAGAGAAGGAATCGATTACTATTTTGTAGATAACGATGCTTTTAATACTTTAAAGAATAGTGGAGAGTTTTTAGAAAATGCCGAATGCCATGGTGCCAAATATGGAACAGCAAAGAGTCCTGTTGAAGAGAGCATAAAGACAGGCAAAGATATTATTTTAGAGATTGACTATCAAGGGGCTATAAATGTTAAGAAAGTTTTCCCCAATGCAATCAGTCTATTTATTATTCCACCTTCAATGGCTGTTCTAAAAGAAAGGCTAGAGGGAAGAGGTCAAAATTCACAGGCTGAGATAAAAGGACGATTGGCTGCTGCTGAAGAGGAAATCAGCCATCTTGAAAAGTTTGATTATGTTATAATCAACGATGAGTTTGATCAGGCCTTGAGTGATTTAAAATCTGTGTTTAATGATTCTCCCGAATCAATAAATTTAGAAACTTCGAAACAAAAAAATTTTTTTCAGGGTTTAATTGACTCAATAAAATAAAAATATTTGGAGCAACAAAATAATGGCAAGAATTACCGTAGACGATTGTTTAGAAAAAATACCTAACAGATTTCAATTAACCCTTGTAGCAGCTCTTAGATCAAGACAACTTGTGAATGGCGCTGAGCCTTTAATTGATATGGAAGGTTCAAGAGATAAATCATCAGTAATAGCGCTTAAAGAAATTGCTGCAGGTTTAATTGGAGAAGAAATTCTAATTCAAAACCCAGGTTAATAAGAGAAATTTGTTTTAAAGGAGAGTAATCTTTGGCTAACACCGCTCACACCAGCCAAGCCGATTTAAATAAAAGTCATCGATCCTTTTTGCTTCCTGTTGACCAAGAAAATTCTAGCCTCACCCAACTTGTAAAGACTTATCTTCCAAAGAGAGAGATTGATAAAGTTTGGGAAGCCTACCGATTCAGCGAAAAAGCCCATAGCGGCCAAAAAAGAAGGAGTGGAGAGGCTTACATCAGCCACCCAGTTTCTGTAGCTTGCATTGCTGCTCGATTCCATTTGGATAGTCAGTCAATTCAGGCTGCACTTTTACACGATGTAGTTGAAGATACTGAATCCACAGAATTAGAAATAGAGTCAAAATTTGGTAAGCAAGTGAGTACGCTTGTGACAGGTTTATCAAAACTAGACAAAGTAGAGTTTCAAGATGCAAATGAGGCTCAAGCTGAAAACTTTAGAAAAATGTTGTTAGCGATGACTCAAGATGTAAGGGTTATGTTAATAAAGCTGTCAGATCG
>ERZ1047472.1759-NODE-1759-length-16304-cov-9.636285_pt1 | contig 16304 bp, 12 predicted proteins | sample MGYA00383095_ERZ1047472 | MGnify/ENA primary metagenome ERZ1047472 (study PRJEB29581, sample SAMEA5548365) | metagenome | biome: marine; feature: coastal; material: water | depth 1 m | study: Short-term variability in the microbial, nano- and picoplankton... | reverse complement strand
AATTACTGTTTCCAGAAGGGATAGTCATAGACCCCGAAGACAGAACATATCGAACTTCAAATCTCAACCCAATATTTGGGTTAATTCATTCATTTACAGGGGGTAATGATGATGCAAATAAAAAACGGACCAGTAGTAATACTGATCCGTCTTGTGTAGTAGCGGGAACTGGACTCGAACCAGTGACCTTCGGGTTATGAGCCCGACGAGCTACCTACTGCTCTATCCCGCGATTTGTGCTGCAAAGATACTTCAATTAAACTGTTCTTTCCAAATAAAAAAAGGCTTTTTTTAAAGATAGTTTCTAAGTCATTTTTAAACAGCTCTTTACTCTTTCAAAAATCGTCAATAACCATAAAACTTTCCCTCAGGTTTGTTTTTAGCTGAATTAAAAACAAGTACCTTTGTCCCGTAAAAAACGTATCATGACACACAAAGCTGGTTTTGTAAATATTATTGGAAATCCCAATGTTGGGAAATCAACCTTAATGAATGCTCTTGTTGGTGAACGTCTATCTATCATCACTTCCAAAGCACAAACAACACGTCATCGAATTTTAGGAATCGTAAACGGCGATAATTTTCAAATTGTATTTTCAGACACTCCAGGAATTATAAAACCTGCGTACGATTTGCAAGAGTCGATGATGAATTTTGTAAAATCTGCTTTTGACGATGCCGATGTGTTGATTTACATGGTAGAAATCGGTGAAAAAGAACTAAAAGACGAGGCTTTCTTCAACAAAATAACCCATTCAAAAGTTCCTGTTTTGTTGTTGATCAACAAAATTGATAAATCCAGCCAAGAAGAAGTGGAAGAAAAACTCGCATATTGGCAGGAAAAAGTTCCGAATGCGAACATTTATTTGATATCTGCATTGGAAAAATTTGGGATTGAAGGAATCCTTGATAAGATCATCGAAATATTACCTACTTCTCCTGCTTTTTATCCGAAAGACCAACTGACAGACAAACCCGAACGCTTTTTTGTAAACGAATGTATCCGCGAAAAAATATTGATGCATTACAAAAAAGAAATTCCGTATGCCGTTGAAATTGAGACCGAAGAATTCTTTGAAGACGAAAAAATCATCAAAATACGAGCGATTATCATGGTGGAGCGTGAAACACAAAAAGGCATCATCATCGGACACAAAGGAAGCGCTCTCAAACGCGTAGGCATGGAAGCTCGAAAAGACTTAGAAAAATTCTTCGACAAAAAAATATTTTTAGACCTCTACGTCAAAGTCAACAAAAACTGGAGAAATGACTCCAAACAGCTGCGTCGTTTTGGGTACAATGATTGAACCTAACCATCTTTAGCTTTTATTCAATTTTCACTATCTCTTGGAATAAAAAGCGTAATTTTGCAAAAAAAATGAATCCATTCAAATGAATACTATCGTAGCCATCGTAGGAAGACCCAATGTAGGGAAATCAACCTTATTCAATCGACTTGTACAACGTAGAGAAGCCATTGTAGATTCTGTCAGTGGGGTGACTCGTGACCGTCATTACGGAAAAAGTGATTGGAACGGAAAAGAATTTTCTTTGATTGACACGGGTGGGTACGTTGTCGGATCCGAAGATGCTTTTGAAGGAGAGATCAGAAAGCAAGTAGCTTTGGCATTGGAAGAATGCGATGTGATTGTATTTGTAGTTGATGTGACAGACGGCATTACTCCCATGGACGTTACCGTTGCCAAACTTTTGCGAAAATCTAAAAAACCAATTTTCCTAGCGGTAAATAAAGTAGACAACGCTATGAGAGCCGAAGAAGCTTACGAGTTTTACAATTTAGGCTTGGGAGACTACTACACCATTTCTTCGATCAACGGATCGGGAACGGGTGAATTGCTTGATGCTGTTGTGAAAGACATGCCTTTTCCTGAAGAATTCAACGAAGAAGAAAATAGCCAAGAGGAATTGCCTCGTTTTGCCGTGGTAGGGAGACCGAATGCGGGAAAATCGTCTTTTATCAATGCACTTATTGGAAAGGAAAGAAATATTGTGACCGACCAAGCAGGAACGACAAGAGATGCCATCGATACAGAATACACGCGATTTGGTTTCAAATTCAACTTGGTTGACACGGCTGGAATTCGAAAAAAATCAAAAGTCTCAGAAGATCTAGAATTTTACTCTGTGATGCGTGCAGTGCGTGCCATTGAGCATTGTGATGTGGCCATTCTTATGATTGATGCTACGCGAGGTTTTGAAGGACAAGATCAAAATATTTTTTGGCTGGCTGAGAAAAACAGAAAGGGAATTGTTGTTCTGGTAAACAAATGGGATTTGGTTGACAAAGAAACCAACACCATGAAAGAATTTGAGGCCTATGTTCGAAAACAAATTGAACCTTTCACAGATGTGCCTATTATTTTTACCTCAACGATTACAAAACAACGTTTGATCAAAGCGATTGAAACTGCTGTAGAAGTCTATGAAAATAAAAAGCGTCGCATTGCAACGAGTAAATTTAACGAGACCATGTTGGAGGTTATTCAGAACTACTCCCCTCCTGCCATCAAAGGTAAATTTGTAAAAATAAAATATTGCATGCAACTTCCTACACATACTCCTCAATTTGCATTTTTCGCAAATCTACCCCAGTATGTAAGAGACCCTTATAAAAGGTATTTGGAAAATAAATTGCGTGAAATTTACGATTTCAAAGGTGTTCCACTGACCATCTATTTCCGACAAAAATAATTTTACAAATACGAACAAACCAAAAAGAGACCGTTTTCACGGTCTCTTTTTAGCTCTAAGAACAAGTGTTTTTATTCCAAAGCACCTATGTAACGTTCTGCATCCAAAGCTGCCATACATCCTGTACCTGCTGCTGTGACTGCTTGACGGTATTCTTTGTCTTGCACATCTCCTGCTGCAAAAACACCTGGAATGTTGGTTTTCGTAGATTTTCCTTCTGTAATTAAATAACCTGCTTCGTCCATGTCCATTACTCCCTTGAATATGGAGGTATTCGGCGTGTGTCCAATAGCAATAAAAACTCCTGTTACAGGAATGTCGTGTTTTTCATTTGTTTTGTTGTTCACGGCTCGAACACCTTCTACCACTTGCTCTCCCAAAACCTCGTCAATTTCTGTATTGTACAATACTTCTAAGTTTTCCGTTTTTTCAACTCTGTGCTGCATGGCTTTCGAAGCTCTCATGTGATCTTTTCGAACCAACATAGTAACTTTCGTACAGATGTTGGACAAATACGTTGCTTCTTCCGCGGCGGTATCTCCGGCACCCACCACGACCACATCTTGTCCTTTGTAAAAGAACCCATCACAGGTAGCACATGCTGAAACACCTCCACCTTTCAATCGCTCTTCACTTTCCAAACCTAAATATTTTGCAGTAGCACCTGTCGAAATAATCACCGTTTCTGCTTCAATATGTGTTGTTCCATCAATGATTACCTTGTGCACCCCTCCTACTTCTTTTGAAAAATTTACTTCAGTTGCCAAACCGAAACGTACATCTGTTCCAAAACGCTCGGCTTGATTTTTCAAATCCTCCATCATGGCAGTTCCATCGGTACCATTCGGGTATCCTGGAAAATTGTCTACTTCAGTAGTAGTTGTCAACTGGCCTCCCATTTGCAAACCGGTATACATTACGGGTTTCAAATCAGCCCTCGCTGCATAAATGGCTGCTGTATATCCTGCAGGACCAGACCCGACAATCAGGCATTTTATTTTTTCAATTGTCTCTGACATAAATTGCTTTTTTTAGTTTTTAACAAAACAAAAATAGAATAAATAACCTCCCAAAATTTGCATTGTTTATAATTTTTAATAATCTCATGATAAACAAAAACAATGTTTCTTTTGTAATATCAAATGTACATCTCTATGCTTCAAAATTTGACATAAATAAATTCAACAAATTCGTTGTTTATGTACATTCATTTTAGGTATCTTTGCAGCGCTTTGTGCGTATGGAAATCGCGTAGCGAAACGGTGTCATTGTAGGAAGGAAATCGTCACAACGCACAAAAAAATTTTTCGGGGTGTAGCGTAGCCCGGTCATCGCGCCTCGTTTGGGACGAGGAGGTCGCAGGTTCGAATCCTGCCACCCCGACAAAAGCCTGAGAATTTCAAATTCTCAGGCTTTCTTTTTAAGGAAGGGACAGAAGCTTGCTTCGTTGGACCTGTTTGAAAAGAAAGCAGAGAAATACAGGTGTATTTCGAAGTGCTTTTAGCAACAAACTCAAAAACAGGATCATCGAGTAAAACAGATAATCCTGCCACCCCGACAAAAGCCTGAGAATTTCAAATTCTCAGGCTTTCTTTTTAAAGAAGGGACAGAAGCTTGCTTCGTTGGACCTGTTTGAAAAGAAAGCAGAGAAATTAGCCTGTATTTCATGCTTTTACCCTTACACAACCTAAATTCGAGGTCAACAATGAGAAGAAGGTAATCCTAAAAAATGAACTGTTTCATTGAGGCATCTCCCATTGATGGCAAGGTTTTTTTTAGAATACATCTTAATTTTACAAAAAGGTTTTATTGAACTAGATGGTTCTTTAAATCTTCCACCTTTTCACAACAAATTTGTTCCATAACCTGTTGTAGTTCTGTTTTTAAAAGAGAAATTGTATGATCTCCTCCTTTTTTACCTAAGGCGGAAACCCCATACATGAACGAACGACCTAAAAAAGTAAACGCTGCACCACTGGCTAAAGTTCTTGCGATGTCTGGTCCAGAGCGCAAACCACTATCCATCATCACTTTTATATCTTTTCCATATTTTTCAGCAATACGGGTTAATGGCTTTATTGAAGATTCTCCTGCATCTAATTGACGTCCGCCATGATTTGAAACGATAACCCCATCTAAGCCTAGTTTTATGGCTTTTTCTACATCTGCCTCATTGGAAACCCCTTTTAAAACCAACTTCCCTTTCCACATATCCCGTATGGGCTTTATTTTCTCTTCATTTAACCTGCCGGAAAAGGTTTGATCCATAAATTTACCAAGCTGCTTTAAATCTAAGTTTTTGGGCATATAAGGTTTCAGAGTTTCAAAATTTGGCTGCCCGTATTTTAAGGTGTTAAAAGCCCATTGAGGCTTGCCTAAAACCTGTAGGATGTTTCTACAAGACATTTTGGGAGGCATTGCCAAGCCATTTCTTATGTCTCTTGGACGAAATCCAAAGGTTGGTACATCACAAAGAATTACAAGCACAGGGCATTCCGCAGCTTCTGCTCTCTTAATAATATCATCTCTTAGACTATCCTCTGCTGGATGATACAATTGAAACCATGCTTTGCCTTCCGTAATTTCAGCGATTTTTTCGATACTACTAGTTGTGACCGTACTTAAAACAAAAGGAATGTTGTGTTCAAAGGCGGCTTTCGCCAAAATTTCTGGAGCATTTGGCCACATCAACCCTTGCAAACCAACAGGAGCTATTCCAAAAGGGGCGTCATAGGTATGACCAAAAAGTTCAGTTTTCACCTCAGAACCTGTATGCCTACTTAAATAATAAGGAAGCAGTTCTATGTCACGTATTTCTTTTGTGTTTTTATGAAGATTGACATCCTCATTACACCCACCGTCAAGGTATTCAAACGCAAATTTTGGAATTCTTTTTTTTGCTTTGGAACGCAAATCTTCTATGGATGGATAATTGGTGTTCCACTTAATTTTTTCTGAGTTTGCCATATTTGGTTATTAAATAATTCTGATGCAACTCACGAAAAGCGAATTCAGCAGCTTCATTTAGAGTCATTTTTTTTTCTTGACTCAATTTGATTGTGAGCGCTTGCCATTGCACAAAAAAGCCTTTTTTTTGAGCTTTAAAACCGAGTTCCTCTAATTGATTTCCATTCAATTTCATAGTTCAAATTGTATCAATGAATTTTCCAAGTGCGATACCCATAAGCTGCAATGAAACAAAAACAAATAAAAGGCAGTATAAATGAAATATTTACAGCTGAAAAAGTTCCTATATTTTGCATGTCTATTATCACTCCCTGTAGAATAGGCATCAATGCACCTCCTACGATAGCCATCACCAATCCAGCAGCACCAAGTGTTGCATCTTCTTCACTTAGTCCTTGAAGGGCAATTCCATATATGGTTGGAAACATCAAAGACATAAATGCTGAAGTTGCCACTAATAAATAAAGCCCCGCCATGCCTTCCATCAAAATAACTCCCGAAACTGTTGCCATCGCACCCATGGCAAAAACTGTAAGTAGTTTTTTAGAATTCACGTATTTCATTAAAAAGGTACTAATAAATCTACTTGATAAGAAAATAGACATCGCCACAATATTATAGTTTTGGGCTGTCGCCTTAGAAATCCCTAAATTATCTGCATATTGAATGATAAATGTCCAACACATAATTTGCGCAGCTACATAGAATAATTGAGCCATGACACCTTCTCTATATTGACTGTTCTTGAGGAGTCTTTTAAAGGAGTTTACAGCGCTTCCTTGATGCTCATTTTTAGCACGTTTGGGCATTTTTGAAACTAAAATAACTAGGAGCATTGAAAGGACTACGGCACCAAGAATAAGATACGGATTTCTAATGACCGCTAAATCATGTGTTCTAATAATCGCTTTTTCAGCAATACTCAATGTTGTAAAAATCAATTCTCCCATTTCATTTCTTTTATCAGAATCTAAAGCTGTAAGTATAAACTTTGAAGCTACAAACATTCCAAATAAAGAGCCTATAGGATTGAAGGCTTGCGCAAGATTCAAACGACGTGTTGCCGTACGATCGTCCCCCATAGACAATATGTAGGGATTTGCCGTAGTTTCTAAAAAGGCCAATCCAAATGTTAAAATATACAAGGACCCCAAAAAGAATCCAAAAACCTCATATTGTGCAGCTGGATAAAACAACAAAGCTCCAACAGCATACAGTATAAGACCTAAGACAACTCCTTTTTTATAACTATACTTTCTGACAAAAAGTGCAGCAGGTATGGCCATTGTGGCATAGCCCCCATAAAAGGCGAATTGAACCAATGCTGCTTTTGCAGTGGAAATTTCCATAACCGTTCCAAAAGCAGCTACCATTGGATTTGTGATATCATTTGCAAAACCCCATAATGCAAATAAAGATGTTATTAAAACAAAAGGGACTGCTACATCTTTTGAAACAACTGGAACTTTCTCTGTAGTGCTCATAATACTATTTAAGGTTTTCGTAATTCATACTTTTTTTTAAGACAAAGCAAATGACTATCTGGTATCATACACTTTTTAACCAAACCAACTAAAACTCAAAAATAACCATTGGCATGAAACCTAGACTCCTTTCGTCTTTAGATATCCTCCAGATACCATTTTTACCATCCGCACCTCCCAACCTGATTCTTTCCATTCTACTAACACACATGAATCGCTTCAAAAAGTTCTCTTTTTACACATGTATTTCTTGCAATTAGTCGCAAACGTCCATCACTTTGTTATAGTTTCTGGAAAAAATAAATGACTTTACACCATATTCGAAATCATTCGCTAAAGGAATTGCATCGTCCAAAATTTCCAATCTCATTACCTGTAAAAGTAGGTCCAAAAACTTCTTCCGTACAAAGGCTTCAAACTTCTGTCATTTTTGACAATGCAGATTTCACAAATCTTTCCTTATGTTTTGATAAAATCCCTTCACAATGTAGCTTTTGTATTTTGAAGCTCCCCACCCTACTGCCTCTTCAAAAAAACTGTGTGTTTGCAAAATTACAGGAATACAGAAGTTTTGCATATGTCCATAACAACCTACTTTATGTAGAATCTAAACATACAACGATTGCTTCATCTTTTCATTGAAAAAATAAAATTCATTCTTCATCCCTAAACCATAATGTTTTTGTTGATTGTCACAAAGAGCTGTTAAAAAAAACAGACCCGTAACATGTAGAAAATAAATTTAGATATACTTTCTAGATTTATAAAAAGCTGGGGTCATTCCTGTAATTGACTTAAATACTCTTGAAAAGTGATAACGATCAGAAAACCCTAAAATATAGGATACACTACCTATCGTTTCATTCGTATGTTCAAACAACTCACATGCTTTCGCTATTTTTCTATTTTGAACATAACTATGTAGGGTGATTTTCATTTCCTCTTTAAACAATCTCGCAAACGAATTTGGTGCCATATTTACAACAGATGCCAACTCTCGGTTGTTTAGTTTTTTCCCTACACTGGCTTCAATGTACCGATGCACTGTTAAAACACGTGAATCAATGTTTATCGTTTTCCATAATTCAGAACCTATATTTGAAAGTACATCTTTTACAAATGATTGTAACTTCATATTAAAAGTCAATTTAAAATCTTGATTTTCAATTTTTAATCTATTGATCAAGTAGCTCAATTTTTCTCTGATACAATCGGTCAATTCAATTTTAAAAATACCGGGAAACACGTTGTCAAAAGGAGTTCCTAATTTAAAGTGACTAAAAAAATGAATCAAGGAGTTTTCTTCATAGTTGGATTCATTATGGTTTTTTGACAAGTTTTTACCTGAAACATGTATCCCTGAACTGAACTTATGATTTTTTGTAAAACTTGTTGAAAATGATGTAAAAGGAGAAATGATATAAATGCAATCAGGAGTCATTTCGTACACATCCTCCTGAAGTTTTAGCACCCCTCCTTTGTTTTTATTCCAGTAAATTCTCCAAAAAGGAAAAACCATATCGTGACAATCCCATAAGTCCAAATACCAATATCTACAACATAGCAACTTTAATTTTACATCAATAAAATTTTGTTTGTTCGAAGATGGGTCTCCTAATGTAGCATTTTTCACAAATTTCATTTCAAATAGCATGTTTGAATTATACACAAATATACAAATTTTAACTATTTATTTAATTCCTCAAAAAGTACACTTTTGTAGCATCGTAATTCATGCTAGAAAAAAATGGGTAATAACAAACTTCCAAATAAGGTAAATGAAGAGTTGCAAAGCATCTCTAAAGTAGCTCGTTATTTATGGCAGAGGGAATGGGTTGAAAGAAATGGCGGAAACATTTCTTTCAATTTAACATCCTATTTTCAAAATGAAAACTTTTCAGAAATTTCAAATTTCACGAAAATGGACTTGCCTAAAAAAGCAGGAGGTTTGTTTCTTTTTGTCACAGGAGCGGGTTGCTATTTACGGAGTTTGATTGATGATATGGAGGCGGCTTCTTGTATAATTTATATCAATGAAGAGGCAACAGGATATTCTATTATATGGGGGGGAGAAAAAGAAGGATTCAAGCCAACATCAGAATTAATTTCTCATTTAAATATCCATTTCTTTAATAGGGACAACAACCCTGAAAACTTATCGGTATTGCATGCGCATCCTATAGAACTTATCGTATTGAGCCATCACCCTATATTCCAAGACGAAAAAAAATTAAACCATTCCATCTGGAAAATGTGCCCAGAAGTAAGGGTATATGTGCCAAGAGGAATCCATTGTACGCCTTATGCGATGACACAGTCGGACGAATTGGCTAAATCAACCATTGAAGGATTTGCATACCGAGATATTGCCCTTTGGGAAAAACATGGTGCCACGACAACGGCCCCCGATATTATGCAAGCCTGGGACTTGTTGGATGTAGCCAACAAAGGAGCCAAACTACTACTTGGCTGCTGGAAAGCAGGTTTTGACCCCAAAGGACTTTGTGAAAATGAGATCAAAGATTTAGAAGAACTATTTAAACTATAAAACATGAACAGACTTATAGGTAGGTTACCAAAAGTAGGCATACGACCTGTTATAGACGGACGCGAAGCGGGAGTAAGAGAGTCGTTAGAAGATCAATGTATGGATATGGCGAGAGCTGCTGCCAAATTGATTGAAGACAATGTACGTTTTCCTAGTGGAGAAAAAGTGGAGTGTGTTCTAGCAGACACTACTATTGGTGGTGTGTCAGATGCTGCCATGTGTGCAGATAAATTTCAGCAAGAAGGTGTAGGCGTGTCTTTAACGGTAACACCCTGTTGGTGCTATGGAACCGAGGTGATGGATACAGACCCGTTATTACCAAAAGCAGTTTGGGGGTTTAATGGAACAGAACGTCCAGGAGCGGTTTATTTAGCAGCAGCCTTGGCAGGGTATTCTCAAAAAGGATTGCCAGCCTTTGGAATCTACGGCAGAGAAGTTCAAGATGCAGGAGATGTGAGTATTCCTGTCGATGTGGAAGGAAAACTGTTGCGATTTATAAAAGCAGCGTTGGCAGTTGCTCAAATGAAAGGGAAATCATACCTCTCTATAGGTTATGGCTCCATGGGAATAGCAGGGTCTATGGTGGATGTGAATTTTTTGCAAGATTATTTTGGAATAAGAGCTGAGTTTGTTGAATCTACTGAAATCTTGAGACGTATTGACGAAGGGATTTACGATAAAAAGGAGTATAAAAAAGCTTTAGCGTGGACCAAGAAATATTGTAAAGAAGGAAAAGATCACAACAGTCCTAAGGCACAAAAACCTGCTGAAACCAAAGAAGAAGAATGGAAGAAGGTTGTGAAAATGACATTGATTTGTCGTGATTTAATGATTGGAAACCCCAAACTAAAAGCACTTGGTTTTGGAGAAGAAGCCAAAGGAAGAAATGCGATTATGGGAGGTTTCCAAGGGCAACGTCAATGGACAGATTATCAGCCCAATGCTGACTTTACAGAGTCAATTTTAAATTCATCATTCGATTGGAACGGCATTCGTCAAGCATTTACATTTGCTACCGAAAATGATTGTTTAAATGCTGTTTCTATGTTGTTTGGACATTTGCTGACGAACAAAGCACAATTGTTTTCAGACGTTCGGACCTATTGGAGTCCAGAATCAGTAGAACGCGTTACAGGCAAAAAGCTAACAGGCATCGCTAAAGACGGCATTATTCATCTCATAAATTCAGGTTCTACAACCTTAGATGCCACGGCACAACAAGAAGACGCTGAAGGCAATCCAACCATGAAACCTTATTGGGAAATTACAAAAGACGAAGTTCAAAAATGCTTAGACAATACCAAATGGCCGGCAGCTATTGGAGAATATTTTAGAGGAGGCGGTTTTTCCTCTCAATTCAAAACTAGAGGAAGCATGCCTATGACCATGTGTAGATTGAATTTGGTGAAAGGCATAGGACCCGTACTTCAAATCGTTGAAGGATGGAGTGTAGAATTACCGCAAGAGATTCATACCGTATTAGATGAAAGAACAAATCCTACATGGCCTACAACTTGGTTTGTTCCTCGGATCACAGGAGAAGGCTTTTTCAAAGATGTTTATACCGTAATGGCAAAATGGGGAGCAAACCACGGCGCTATTTCTCATGGGCATATTGGAGCCGATTTAATTTCGCTAGCAGCCTTATTACGCATTCCGGTAAATATGCACAACATAAATAAGGAAGAGGTATTTAGACCAAGTGCATGGGCTGCCTTTGGAGAAGGTTTAGAAGGATCGGATTATAGAGCCTGTAAAAATTACGGTCCATTATACGGATTCAAAAACTAAGTAAAATTAAACACGATTGAAAAATGAAAGCTGAAACAACATACAACCATGTAGATTATTTGTGGGATAACAAAAAAGCAGCGGCATTCGGAGACGACCAAATTGCACTATTTTTATACAGGTCTAACCTTTTGGGAGCAGATTTAAGAATTACGAACTATGGAGGAGGAAACACGAGTTGCAAAACCACAGAATTAGACCCACTTACCAATGAAGAGGTAGAAGTGATGTGGGTAAAAGGTTCAGGCGGAGATATAGGAACCCTTAATAGAAGTGGCATAGCAGGGTTGTACACAAGTAGATTACGTGATTTAAAGAACGTTTATAGAGGTTTAGATGATGAGGACCGTATGGTTGGTCTTTTTGATCATTGCATCTATGATTTAGACAGTAAAGCCCCCTCTATTGACACACCATTGCACGGACTTTTACCTTTTGAACATATAGACCACTTGCATCCAGATGCATTGATAGCAATAGCAGCAGCAAAAGACAGTGAGAAAGTAACCAAAGAAATTTGGGGAGACACTATGGGTTGGGTGCCTTGGCAAAAACCTGGTTTCGATTTAGGCTTACAATTAGAAAAATGTTTAGCAGACAGTCCTGGAATCCGAGGCATCGTTTTAGGTTCACACGGTTTATTTACCTGGGGAGACACCTCCTATGAATGTTATATCAATAGCTTAGAAGTTATAGAAATAGCTTCGCAGTATATAGAAGAGAAAATTAAAGAAAACGGAAGTGTTTTTGGAGGTCAGAAAATTGAACGTTTACCACGACATGAACGCCAGGAAAAAGCCGCACAAATTATGCCTTTATTACGCGGGCTGTGTTCTTCGGAAAATAGAATGATCGGGCATTTTTCAGATACCGACGTGGTTTTAGAATATATCAATAGCCACGATTTAGAACGATTGGCTCCTACGGGAACCTCATGCCCAGACCACTTTTTAAGAACTAAAATCCAACCATTGGTATTGACATTAGATAAAAATGAAGACTTGTCTGATGTAGATGTTGTGTTGAAAAAGTTAGAACCCGCGTTTGAAGCCTATAGAGCAGAATATGCAAACTATTACAACACGTGTAAAAGAGATAATAGTCCGGCAATGAGAGATCCTAATCCAGTTATTATTATTTACCCTGGAGTAGGGATGTTCAGCTTTGCTAAAAACAAGCAAACCACAAGAGTTGCTAGTGAATTTTACATCAATGCCATCAATGTAATGAGAGGCGCAGAAGCTATTACGTCTTATACCTCTTTACCAAGACAAGAAGCCTTTGATATTGAATACTGGTTGTTAGAAGAAGCAAAACTACAGCGCATGCCAGAAGAGCAACCATTGTCTAGAAAAGTAGCTTTGGTTACCGGAGCTGGAGGAGGTATAGGCAAAGCTATTGCCGATAAATTAGCTACTGAAGGAGCCAATATCGTATTAACAGACATCAATGAAGAAAGCTTAATAAAAGCCAATGCAACATACAAAAGAGACGTTGCTACCTATGCTATTTGTGATGTAACAGACACGAATTCCATCGCAAATGCATACAAAAAAGCTTGTGTGGAGTTTGGTGGGGTTGACATTATTGTTCACAGTGCAGGATTGGCAATTTCGAAACCATTGGAAGACACCACAGAGAACGATTGGAATATTTTGCAAAATATCTTGGTAAAAGGTCAGTTTGATTTAGCCAAACAAGCAGCAGCCATTATGCGCAAACAAGACTTAGGAGGCGACTTTATTTCTATAGCCAGTAAAAATGGATTGGTAGCAGGGCCTAATAATGTGGCGTACGGAACCGCAAAAGCGGCACAACAACACATGGTACGTTTGTTAGCAGCAGAATTGGCTAAAGATAAAGTAAGGGTAAATACAGTAAACCCTGATGGTGTGATTGTTGGTAGTAAAATTTGGGAAGGTGCTTGGGCAGAAGGAAGAGCCAAAGCCAATGGTATTACCGTAGAAGAATTACCAGCATTTTACGCCAAAAGGAATTTATTAAATGAAATCATCACACCAAATGATATTGCAAATGGCGTATTCTCTTTTGTTGGAATCACCGATAAATCAACGGGAAACATTCTTAATGTTGATGGAGGTATGGCCAATGCTTTTGTAAGATAAATATAAGGAAATTATCGTTTTTTTTAGTTCGTAGTAGTTTCGGTTTAGTTGAGTAGAACACTTCTGCAAATTTTTGATTTGGTTTGTGGAAGTTTCTATCCAAAAAGCAAGTCGAAATTCAAAATAGTTTACAACCTAAGTAATAGTTTCGAAGTCAAAATTATTCTAATTAGAGCGATGGTTTCAAAAAAAATAAAGGACTCAATAAACAACTTTGTAGACAATGCGCAAACGTGAAAATGTAATCGCCATTTTTGATATTGGAAAAACAAACAAAAAGATTTTTTTGTTTGATAAAAATTTCAATGTTGCCTACAGAAGATCGACAAGGTTTGAAGAAATAGTAGATGATGATAATTATCCATGTGATGATATAGAATCCATAGAAGAATGGTTAAAAGCTACCATAGCAGAGCTACAAAAGCAGGACAGGTTTTTGATAAAAGCCATTAATTTTTCTACGCATGGAGCTACACTAGTGTATCTAGACAAAGAAGGAAACAGAATAACCCCTTTGTATAATTATTTAAAACCTTTACAAGGCGTTGATTTCACCTCTTTTTATAAAAAATATGAAGGCGTAGAAGCCTTTTCGAGAAAAACAGCATCACCAGCATATGGCATGCTAAATGCTGGGTTGCAAATACATTGGTTAAAAAATCACAAACACCATTTTTGGGCAAAAGTAACTGCCATATTGCATTACCCTCAATACCTAAGTTATTTGTTTTCTGGTGAAATAAAAGCCGATTTCACATCCATCGGGGCACATACAGCCTTATGGAATTTTGACAACATGAAGTACCATTCATGGTTGCAAAAAGAACGGATCAATTTGCCTGAGCCTACAAACGGAAAAAAAGCAACCATCACAGAAATAAACGGTCAAAAAATAGCTATCGGAACAGGATTGCACGACAGTTCAGCGTCCATAATCCCCTTGTTGGAAAGTACTAAAAACAGGAACAGAAAATTTGTTTTGCTGTCAACGGGCACATGGATTATCTGTATGAATCCATTTAGCAAAGAAACATTGACCCAAGAACAATTGAAAAATAATTGTTTGTGCTTTATGACTCCCGATAAAAAGCAAGTAAAATCATCGATGCAGTTTTTAGGAAGAATTCATGAAGTCTATGTAAAAGCATTGAGCAATTATTTTGGAGTTGCTATAGATACCCATTTAAATTTGGACATATATGACCCACTTTGTAGCGAACTAATTGATAAAAACGCAAGAATATTTCTAGCGAAAGGAAAAGATACAGATTTTGAAGCACATCCAGAATTGCTTAAAAAATTTACCTCTTATGAAACAGCATACTACCAATTGGTTTATGAAATATCTAAAAAAGTAATCGCTGGAATTGATTTTATTTCAGATAAAAACACCGTGATTTCAGATATTTATATCTCTGGGGGATTCAATAGAAATAAAATCTTTGTAAAGTTTTTAATGCTTTTAAAAAGAAATACAAATATTAAGATTTCAGATTGTAAAAATGAGAGCGCTCTCGGAGCAGCACTTTTGATGGCAGAATACATTTAAAAACAGGTTCAAGCATAGGAATTGAATAACAAAACAGTACAATCATGACGCTCATTCATCCAAGAGACCAAATAATTACAATTATAGACAGAATCTATAAAAGAGGAATGACCACTACTTCTGGTGGCAATATTTCTATTCTAGATGATCGTGGTGATATATGGGTAACGCCTTCGGCAGTAGATAAAGGATCTTTAAAAGCTTCTGATATTATTTGCATGAAAAAAGATGGCACTATTATAGGGAAACACAAGCCCTCATCAGAGTTTCCTTTTCACAAAGCAATTTATGAAAAAAGACCCGATTTAAAATCTGTAATTCACGCACATCCGCCCGCCTTAGTGTCTTTTAGTATCGTTCGAAAAATTCCAAATACCAATATTATTTCTCAGGCCAGACATATTTGTGGCCCCATAGGCTATGCCTCCTATAAAGTTCCTGGCAGCGAAGCGTTAGGGGAAGTTATCGCAAAAGAATTTGAAAAAGGCTACAAAGCAATTATTATGGAAAATCATGGAACCGTTTTAGCGGGGACTGATTTAGTGGATGCCTTTGAACGTTTTGAAGCTTTGGAATTCTGCGCAAGAACCATTATATATGGTTCTCAAATAGGAAAACCCAACTACCTATCAGATGCTCAAATAGATGCTTTTGAGGCCCAAGTACCAAGAATGAGAACAGAAATGTTATCTACAGAGCACCCTTCAGACGAACTAGGAAAACGCTTAGAAATTTGTAAAATAGTAAAAAGAGCTTGTGAGCAAGGTTTGATGATCAGTTCATATGGAACCGTTTCAATGCGATGGAAAGAGAATGACTTTCTAATCACCCCTACAGATGTAAATCGTTGGGAATTGTCTCTAGAAGACATTGTGCAAATTAAAAATGGGAAAAGAGAAAAAGAGAAGATGCCTAGCAGAGCCACATGGATTCATCAAGAAATATACAAACGCAACCCAAAGGTAAACTCAATCATAATGACGCAATCGCCGTACTTAATGGCATTTGCTGTCACAAAAAAGTATTTAGATGTAAGAACTATACCCGAGAGTTGGATCTTTTTACAAGACATCCCTTCTTTCGCGTATGGCAGTCATTTTAGCACAAATAAAAACCCCGAAATTGTC
>ERZ1047472.1755-NODE-1755-length-16336-cov-6.315091_pt1 | contig 16336 bp, 13 predicted proteins | sample MGYA00383095_ERZ1047472 | MGnify/ENA primary metagenome ERZ1047472 (study PRJEB29581, sample SAMEA5548365) | metagenome | biome: marine; feature: coastal; material: water | depth 1 m | study: Short-term variability in the microbial, nano- and picoplankton... | reverse complement strand
CGGCCGCAGCCTGTCAGACCTGCGCATTGGCATTTGGCGTAGCGAAGAGCGAGCGCCTATCGCCAAAGAGGTGGAGGATCGGGTAACCAAGGTCGCAGCTGCCCTGCGTGATGCCGGGGCGCAACTCAACGAAGACACACGCCCGGCATTCGACCCCTCACAGTCCCATGATGTCTACGGACACCTGCTACAGGCCACCATGGCCTCCCGTATGCCCGACGAAGATTACGACTCGTTGGTTCAACACGTCCAAACCTTGGATCCCAACGATCAGAGCGATGCCGCCAAAGTTTTTCGGGGACAGGTTTCGTCTTTTCGAGACTGGAGCGCCGCCAACGAGGCGCGCCAAAAACTGCGCTGGGCTTGGCACGAATACTTCCAAGAGTTCGATGCGCTGGTCATGCCCATCATGGCAACACCCGCCTTCAAACACGACCACCGACCCTTTGGTGAGCGAACAATCATGGTCGATAATGCCGAGCGCCCCTACTTCGAACAGGTTTTTTGGGCTGGTTTAACCGGGGTAGCGTTTTTGCCTTCCACTGTGATCCCAACGGGCTTAAATAAAGACGGCTTACCCATCGGGGTGCAAATTGTTGGGCCTGAGTTTGGCGATCTGGTCACCATCGGCATTGCCCAAGAGCTGGAGCGCCTTGGCTTCGACTTTACGCCACCCGCGGCCTACCAATAACAGCCGGTTAAAAAAAGGCCACGCGCTAGCATGACAATCGCTCACGCCCACCCGAACATTGCCCTTGTAAAGTACTGGGGCAAGCAGGAAAAAGCCGGCAATCTGCCGGCAACGCCTAACCTGTCCATTACCTTGGCAGGACTCACAACGGTGACTCAAGTAGAGGATGGGACAACCGACCACTTTGTGCTTAACGGCGAAACAAGCCAAGACCCCAAGCTGCAGGGCTGGCTAAACACGCTGAGGGACACCTTTGATGTGCCACCTCTGCACATTGATACGGGTAACGACTTTCCCACCAGTGCGGGACTGGCGTCTTCAGCTTCCGGTTTTGCGGCGCTGATTACCGCCATCAACGCCCACTGTGAACTCGGCCTGAACCAAGAAATGTGCTCGGACTGGGCGCGTAAGGGTTCTGCCAGCGCCGCGCGTTCGATCCTCGGTGGGTTCGTGGCTCTGGTACCGCCTCAGTGGCAGGCAGTGAGATTGGCGTCGCAGGAGCAATGGCCGTTGGAAGTGGTAGTGGCTGTCACTAGTAACGAAGCCAAAAGCGTGAGTTCCGGTGAAGGTATGGAACGCTCACGGCTGACTTCACCGTACTACAAGGCTTGGCTGCGGGATGCCGCCACGGACTTTGCTGCTGGGTCACAGGCCATTAACGACAAAGACTTCCAAGGGCTGGCTGCCGTGGCGGAACTGAACTGCCTGAAAATGCACAGCCTAATGCTAACCAGCCAACCCACCCTGAGCTACTGGACACCAGCCAGTGTCGCCTGCATGGATCGCGTGCGTGCGTTGCGTGAGGAAGGCGAAGACGTATTCTTTACCGTTGACGCTGGCCCCCAGATTAAGGCGGTCTGTTTGCCCGGTAGTGCCGACACGGTTGCAGCGGCATTGGCGGAAACGCCGGGAGTCATCAACATCATCCGCAGCCCCTTGGGGCATGGAGCACGAGTCGTCACATGAGCAGCGCCTCGGCACCGGGCAAGATCGTCCTGTGGGGCGAATACGCTGTGCTCGCAGATGCTCCAGCGGCAGTAATGGCCGTCAGCAGTCGAGCCGCGGTGAGCATGCAATATTCAAAGGACGCCTATTGGCACTTTGTCAGCCAAGGCTTTGAGTCCGAGCCAGAGACCATCACCGCTGAGCAACTGCCCGAGGGGCTTGGGAGCGCCTTCGTCCGGGCGGTTCTTGAGCATTGGCAGGCGCCTTCACTGTCTCACTGCTCCACACCACTAAACATCACCACGGACAGCTCAAATTTCTTTTTCGGTGATCGTAAGCTGGGACTGGGTTCCTCTGCCGCCGTGTGCACGGCGACCTACCGGCTGCTTTGTGAGGTCACTGGCCGCACACCGAACTTCCACGAGGCGCTGGAAATTCATAGAAATTGGCAAGGCGGCAAGGGAAGCGGTTTGGACGTTGCCTCGGTTTGGCATGGTGGCCTGATCCACTTTCAGCGAGGTCAGGCGGCTGTGGCTCAGATGCCCGAAGGGCTTCATTGGCAGATCGTCTGGAGTGGCACCAGTGCTAAAACCACCGATCATATTTCCCACTTCAATCGGTGGCGCCAAGGCGCTGACACCGTCGCGCTGGATGAACTTGCGTCCCTAAGCCAGTCCCTTTGCGACAACCCGACCCTGTCTATTCTGAAGGATTACTGCCTCGCGCTAAAAACCCTCGATGATGTCGCGCTTCTCAATATTTTCACCCAAGAACATGCAAGGTTGGGTACACTAGCCGCCGCCTCAGGGGTGCTCTACAAACCCTGCGGCGCTGGCGGTGGTGATATTGGTCTAGCAATCTCCGATGACCCACTGGCCTTGACTTATTTTCGGCAACAAGCCGATGCAAACGGCTTCTTACCATTAGATTTGGAGACAGCAACGCATGGCGTCGCATTCCACCACGGACAATGATTCGTCCACGGCCACTAACCCTGACCAACAGGGTTCTTCACGCATTCCCAACTTCTTTCGCATGCCCATCGAGCAACGTATTAGCGCCCTGCACCAACGGGGTCTAATCAGCAACGAAGACGTGCGACTACTCAGCAGCGGCAATCATCAAGTCCAGCTGAACGTAGCAGACAAGATGATCGAAAATGTAGTGGGTGTTTTTGGCCTGCCCATGGGGGTGGCCCTTAATTTCTTGATCAACAACCGAGACTATGTGGTGCCCTTGGTAGTGGAAGAGCCTTCCATTGTCGCCGGTCTGTCTGGCGCAGCCAGAATGGCCCGACTTGGCGGCGGCTTTTCAGTAGATCCTGTGGATCCCGTGCTGATCGGCCAAGTGCAAATAGTCATCGATTCGAACCCTGAACAAGTAAAAGCTACCTTGCTTGAGCATCGCGAGGATATCGTGGCCTTGGCCAACAGCCTGCACCCGAAAATGGTTGCTCGTGGTGGCGGCGCTTTGGATATCGAGGTATTTGATTACCAAGCAGAGGAAGACGGCCGCCTAATGGTCGTCATGCATCTACTTGTAGATACCCGAGATGCCATGGGCGCAAATTTGGTCAACACCATGTGCGAGGGTGTTGCCGCCTATGTGGAAGGTTTAACCGGCGGTAAGGTGTTCTTACGCATTCTGTCCAACCTGACCGACCGCGCCATTGCCCGGGCGACGGTAAAAATTCCGGTGAAAAATCTGGAAGGCAAAGGCTACACCGGCGAACAGGTGCGAGACGGCATCGTGCTGGCCAACGACCTTGCGCTGGCAGACCCCTATCGGGCAGCCACCCATAACAAAGGCATTATGAACGGCGTTGACGCCTTGGCCTTGGCTACCGGCAACGATTGGCGTGCCATTGAAGCCGCCGCCCACGCCTATGCCTCCCGCAGTGGGCGCTACCGGGCGCTGACCCGATGGCACAAACGCGAAGAAGGTTATCTGGTCGGCGAGATCGCCATCCCTATGAAAGTGGGCACCGTGGGCGGCTCCTTGGAAACCAACCCCAGTGTACGTATCAATCATCGGTTGCTGGGTTCACCCAATGCCTCGGAACTGGCCGGCATTATGGGCGTGGTGGGGCTAGCCCAGAACTTTGCCGCCCTGCGCGCCCTGTCCACCGACGGCATTCAACAAAACCATATGAACCTACACGCCCGCAGCGTGGCCAGCACCGCCGGTGTGCCAGAAGAGTTCTTCGAGACCGTGGTGGAAAGTCTGATCGAATCCGGCGAGATCAAGGTCTGGAAAGCACAGGAAATCGCCAAGACCTTGTCACGACGCATGGTGATGCCCGAAGCCGCTGAACGGCAGTCGGCCTATGGCAAGATCATTTTGCTGGGCGAACATGCAGTTGTGTATGGCCGCCCGGCCATCGCCCTACCCATTCCCCTTGCCGTAGAAGCCGCCGTGCGGAAAGAAGGCGAAGGTATCAACGTGCTGATTCCCCGCTGGGGCATTGAGCAAAAGGTGCGTCCATCCGCGCCAGGGTTTGCTGGCATCATCGCCACCCTGCTGAGCCAACTGGGTCTAGCCGAGCAGAATATGACCATCGAAGTGTTTCCGCACATTCCCCGTGCCATGGGGTTGGGCGGTTCTTCCGCGCTGGCGGTGGCGATATTGCGGGCGGTAGACCACGCCTACAGCCTGAACCTTACCGATGGCCGGATGAACGAGTTGGCCTTTGAGTGCGAAAAGACAGCACATGGCACCCCTTCAGGCATTGATAACACTGTGGCCACTTACGGCGCACCGCTGCTATACCAGCGCCAGCAAGAACAAGGCCAACAACAGGCGACCTTTACCAACGTCAAACTAGGCCAGCCCTTAGAACTGGTGATCGGCGTTACCGGCAAAGAGAGCCTCACCGCGGACACGGTGGCCCGAGTGCGTGGTTCTTGGCAGCAATACCCAGATCGCTACGAGACGATCTTCGACCAAATTGGTCAGCTCACCCAACTGGGCCACGATGCCCTGCAAGAAGGCCGCTTGGCCGAGCTGGGGGAACTGATGAACCTATGCCACGGCTACTTGAACGCACTGCAGCTTTCAACGCCGGAACTGGAAGAACTGGTGCACATCGCCCGGAAGCACGGAGCCATTGGCGCCAAGCTGACCGGCGGCGGTGGGGGCGGCTCCATGATTGCCCTGTGTCCAGACGAAAGCGCGGGCGTACAGCAAGCCTTCGAGGCTGCGGGTTATAAGGCCATACCGATTACGTTGGGATAGACCGCAATTGACAACTCAACATGGTTATTGAGCAAGCGCTGCTAAAACGTCGCCCAGATTCTATGCTGGCTACTGTTTAGGCGAACCTTGCCACCATAGGGCATCGGGATCTGGGGGTCGGTATGACCAAAATCCAGATTTTGAACCACAGGAGCTTGGGCATTGTATTGGCGGAATGTGGTTAACACGGCTTCTCGCTGAGCCTGCTTATGAGCTGCCTTGCGCTCGGGTGGATAGGGCTTGTGGAACTCCCATGCCTTGGGCCGCCCCATCAAGATCCCTTGAACCCTCGCCAAAATGCCTCGCTCCCCCAAGGCCCGAATGACTCGAAAAACGTAGCTGGCCGGGGCTATTTCTTCCGAGGTCTCCAACATCAGCACGATGTTCTCAAACTGACGCAACGAGGGAATTACCGAATCATGCCGCAACATCTCGTCCACGGATTCAACACAGCCGCCCCAGAGCAATCCTTGAGTATCGGCATCCCCATCCCAGTACCAACCGTCGTTGGTCTCATACTGCCGCCGTTTGTGCAGCAGTTCCGGTTCATCCCAGCTTATACCAACATCGTTGTAGGCACCTGAGGCCTGTAGCTCAATCTCACCTTGATCGAATAACGCATTTTTGATGTACCTCACGGTAAGCTCATCCATGGAGCCATGCATGGCAAATTGGGTGAACAGCGAGCCGCCGTAATAAGACGGAATGCCCTGTAAAAACAGAAAATTCGCGAAGTGGGAGTTGTCGCTAAAGCCAAGGAAGGGTTTTGGGTGCTCTACAAAACTGCCTGGTCTGAGCGAGCCTACATACGTGACCTGAATGTCACCGCCCAAGGTTGCGACCACGGCTTTCACCTTGGGGTCTGCAAATGCGGCCTCTAAGTCCCGAGCTTTTTCTTTCGCGGTGGCCGCTAGGTCTCTTGTAGAGGGGTACTCCAAAACCTTTAAACCAAAGACATCGCGCAAGCGCCTAAGGCCCAGTTCGTGGACATGTGGCAAACGGCCTGGAGCCGCAAAACTCGGTGATACCACAGCAACCGTATCCCCCGGGGAGAGTTTTTGCAGGGTTTTCATGTAGCCATCCTATCCAGCAACCGCCGGGAACGCCGCTAACTCGCCGTAAAATTATTCCGCCGTTGTTAGGTCGTCAAGCAACACTCGACGTCACCACTATCCTTTCGCGCAACTCTGACTCCACCGTGCCTTTTGTCCAGAATCTCGCACCAGTCTAATTCGCGGAAAAGCTGGGACGGCTGTTTAGCTGTCCCTGCCAACGCTTGATGTGTTCCAGCTCAGGCAGCTCTACAACCTTTACCGACCGCGCGAAGTCCAAGGCAACACCCAGGGTGATGTCTGCTACCGACAATTGATCCCCTGCCAAGAACTCAGTCTTCGCCAGTTGATCATCAAACATGGTCAGGGCCTTGGGTGCTTTTTCGGCGCACACCACGCCCCAGGCTTCAACACAGGTTTCACGGTCTTTAAAAAACGCTGTGATGTTGCGAAAAGCGCCCGCCACCTCGAGCAGAAAATTAAGCTCGGCCCGGCGTTGCCACATGTCTACCTTGGCTTGAACCAAGGGCGTATCTCCGAACAGCGATGGCTCCTCACTGATGGCGTCGAGGTAGCGGGTAATAGAAACGGACTCGCCAATAAACGTGCCGTCATCTAACTCTAAAACCGGCACGCGCCCGCCCGGGTTTTTTGCCAAGAACTCTGAGCTTAGATTCTCTCCCGCCCGAATATCGACGGCCACCCGCTCAATTTCCACACCCAGTTCCGCCATAGCAATATGCACCCTGCGGGCGTTCGGTGACGGTGATTCGTATAATTTCATGTGGCTTCCCTCGTAAGTACGTTGTTTTTCTTTCCCCTCCATCAGGAGCGCTCCCTCCAAGCCTTCTCCCACGTTGAACTTATCTGCAGATCAGACCATGCTCAAGGGTATTCGAGGGATTGATATTTAGAGGAGATTGTTATGGGAACCCCCGCTCGCGTTGTTGTCTTGCCAGTAGATTCGTCCACCCTGCGCATTGAGTCGCTAGAACTGCCGAACCCCGGCCCCAATCAAGTTGTGGTGAAGCAGTTTGCCTCGGGCATTTGCCATTCCCAGCTGCACCAGATGCACGGCAAGCGCAAAACCCCTGTCATTCTCGGCCACGAATCCACCGGCGTGGTGCTTGAAACTGGCAGCGATGTCACTCACGTTGCTCCCGGCGATACAGTGATGGTGACCTGGGTTCCCCGTCAGGCCACGGCCGCATCCATACCGCCGATCGCCGCCACGCTGCAGGTTTCAGATGGCGTTGCCGCATCACAAAACGTTTTTACCTGGGCCGATCACACAATTGCCGATCAGCAGTACGTGGTAAAAGTCGACCCGAACATCAAAACTGACGTCACCGCCATCATCGGTTGCGCCGTTATGACCGGCGCCGGGGCGGTCATCAACACAGCCGACGTACAACCCAATGAAAGCGTGGCCATCTTCGGTGTTGGCGGTGTGGGATTGTCCGCCGTCGTAGGCGCACGCATGGCAGGGGCAAACCCCATCATCGCCGTTGATCTTGATGATGAAAAACTGGCGTTCGCCAAAAGCTTTGGGGCAACCCATGTAGTCAACGCCAGCAAGGAAGACCCCATCGCCGCCATTCACGCGCTGACCGTGCGAGATGATCGCTTTACCTTTGCCGGACAACCTGTCTCCGGAGCGGATTACGCCTTTGACTGCATCGGTATTAAGCAGACCATGGCGCAAATCGTCTCTGCCTGCCGCAGCGGACACTTTGGCGCCGAGGCCGGCGGTAAGGCGGTGCTGGTAGGCGTTCCAACCACGTTGGCGGAAATCAACGCAGGCGATTTGCTGGTAAATGAAAAGCAGTTCATCGGCAGCATTGGCGGCTCCTGCGCGCCGGACCGTGACTTTCCCCGATTTCTTGAGTGGGAAGACAATGGCGACTTGGCCTTAGACCAGATGGTTACTGAGCGTTTCAGCATCGATCAGATCAACGAGGCCACCGATGCGTTAGCCGCGGGTAAAATCACCGGTCGGGCGATTTTGGAGTTCTGATCAGTCTGCAGGCGGTTGACCAAGCGGCGCGGTAATTTCAGCGCCCGACCTTGAGGTCATCACCAACATTAAGCTTTGGCCAAGCGTCCGACGGGACTTGGTCAGGTCGCTTGGGCTAGCGCCCGATCCAGCAGCTGCAGTGCGTGTTCGGTAAACAGCCACATGTTGGTTTCGCGTTCTGCTGACCCGGTCTGCAGCAGTGCGCTGGTAGGCGCGGGTCCGGCGATGCCAATGACGCTAGAGCCCGCTTCACCGTAGACCACACCGGTTGGACCGGCGATGCCAAGCTCGGCGATGGCCCAAGTGGCATCAAACTGAGCCTGCGCCTTGCGCGCAAAAGCCATGACCATGGCCTCACTCATAGGAGCAAGCCCTTCAACATCCTCCCGGGTAATGCCCAGCAGACGCTTCCTAGACTCGTAGGTGTAGAGCACGCTACCGCCCTTGTAATAGGCGGACGCTCCCGGCACCGCCAGCAGAGCTGACGAAATCAAACCACCGGTTGAGGTTTCTGCAACCACAACGGTTTCACCCCGTGCCCTCAGCTTATTGGCCGCCGCTTCTGCCATGGGTATCAGTTTAGTCACTGCGTTCCCTCCTCTTAGTGTCGTGGCTTTAGTCATCCAGTGGTAGGCCGCCAAGGCCCAGCACCATCCCGAAAAACCCTCGCTGGGTGTTACCGTCCACTCGTCGACTGGACCACCACAACACGTGCTCGTTTTGATCTGTTAAGTTCAGCTCGATGCCCCACATAGGATCCACTTCGTTCGGTGAAAAGCTGTAGCGCATATCGACAATACGCGGCGAGTCTTCCATAACCGACAAATAATCGTCTGAAAACCAGCGAAACCGTTCCACGTCCTTGGCTTGACGAGAATCTCCCTGCAGGCTCGGAAAGTCCTTTGACAAACTAAGCTTGGGGACTCGAGCACCCGGATACCAGAGGCGTTGGGTGCCTACCCTTACTGCGTCGACGTAGTAATGGCCTTCAAATTCATAAATTGCCTTCCATAACACCAAGTTGGCAAAAGACGGCTTGACCGTCATGCGCATGGGTTCGTGGCCGCGAATCTGGGCCACTTGTTCAGCCGCTCCCATGGCCCGCTGATGTTGCCACCAGCCCAGCACAAAGAAGCCCAGCATCCATGCACTGGCACACCAGGCAAGCCACTGCCGTTTGCTGCGGCTAGCAGCAATCACAAACACCAGCAGTGGCAGGGTAAACAGCGGATCCACAATGGACATGGTGTCCCATGCAATGCGCGCATCGGAAAAAGGCCAAAGCAGTTGGGTGCCATAAGACGTGCAGGCATCGAGCAAGCCGTGGGTGGCATAACCCATCAGACAGGCCAAATATCCTTGGGCTGTGGTGAGCCCCTGCAGCAGGGATACCCGAGCTGCGATGGCGCGAAGGACCAAGAACACCAGCAGGGCGCCAAACGGTATAAACACCAGCGAATGGGTGAATTGCCGATGGAACTCCAAGAAAAGTAATGGGTCTGTGGGTGATTGAAAGAGCACATCCAGGTCCGGAGCCATGCCCCCCAACGCTCCGTACCAAGCCACCGTTGCCAACTGCCCGCGGCGTGCTGCGGTTTGGGCAAAGGCTGCCCCAACCACGCCTTGACTGACCGGATCCATATCGTTCCTTAGAGTTAGGTTTTTAAGCCGCCTGCCGGCCGCGTTGCAGGGAGCACCTTAACGGCTTTCGCGCAGCCTGCCAAAGCCCGCTGCAAACTGGCGATGCGGTCAGACTGCTTCGCTTAGGCGTCGGTTATGGCATGCTTGGTCTTTGGAGGGGTATATGAGCAATTACGACTACATCATCGTGGGCGCGGGTTCTGCCGGCTGCGTGCTGGCCAATCGACTGAGCGCCGATCCGGACAAACGGGTTTGCCTGATTGAGGCCGGCGGCAGTAATCGTTCGCCGCTACTGCACGTGCCTGCAGGCTGGGCTGCAACCTTCAACAATCCGAAGTACGACTGGGGCTACGAGACTGCACCAGAGCCGGAGTTGGACGGACGACAGGTGTATTGGCCCCGGGGTAAGTCCCTAGGCGGATCCAGCGCCATCAACGGCATGATCTACGTGCGCGGTGTACCCGTGGACTTTGCTGCGTGGGAACAAGCTGGCGCGAAAGGCTGGTCTTGGGAAGATGTCTTGCCCTATTACAAAAAAGCCGAACAGCAGCAGGTGCATCACGATGCCATGCACGGATCCGACGGCCCTCTTCACGTGCAAGAGGTCCGAGACAAACGCCCCATGGACGACGTTTTTATCAATGCCATGAATCAAGCGGGAATTCCTAGAAATCCAGATTTTAACGGCTCAGATCAAGCCGGTTGCGGCTACTACCAGTTCACCCAAAACAATGGTCGCCGCTGGAGCACCGCCAGCGCCTATCTGAACCCTATTCGCTCGCGTACTAACCTCACCATCATCACCCATGCGCTGACCCAGCGTGTGTTGTTTGAGGGCAAGCAGGCCTGCGGAGTGGAGATCAGTCGTGGTGGCACCACCCAAATCCTAAAAGGCGCCCATGTCATTCTCTCTGGCGGTGCCGTGGCCTCCCCCCAACTGCTGGAAGTCTCCGGTATTGGTGACGGCGAGCGATTACGGAGCCTGGGTATCAACGTGATACATCACGCACCAGACGTCGGCGAGCACCTACAAGACCACTTGCTGTGTAAGGTGGTCTATGGGACCCAGCCCGAGCATTCCATCAACCGAGAAGTTCAGGGGCTGCGACTGGTACCCGCGGCGCTGCGCTGGTTTTTTCTGCGCCAAGGTCCCCTCACCACTGGCTCGGCACCAGTGGGAGCATTTTGCTACACCCGTGAAGGTCTAGAGGCTCCGGATGTGCAAATTCATTTCGCCTCCGGCGGTACCCTGTATAACAACGAAGGCAAGATACAGGCGCTGAAAAACCCGGCGGTTACGGCTGTGGTAAATCAATCCCGTCCGGAATCTCGCGGCTCTATCCACATCACGGATGCCAGCATTAACAGCGCGCCTGCGATTCACGCAAACTATCTCAGTTCCCAGCTTGATCGAGATACTCTACTGCGCGGCATGCGCATCCTGCTGAACATTTTCGACCAAGGCGAACTGCAGCCCTACCTCACAGGCCGGTTGTCCCCGGAGCAAGCGGTGAACCCGGACAGCGACGAGGAACTCATGGCCTACATACGGAGGGAGGCTAATACCGTCTACCACCCCACCAGCACCTGCAGCATCGGCAAAGTGGTGGACGAGCACCTGAATGTCATCGGCGTTAGCGGCTTGTCTGTGATGGATGCGTCGGTGATGCCCTACGTAGTCAGCGGCAATACCAATGCGGCCACCATCATGCTGGCTGAGAAAGGCGCCGACCACCTGCTGGCCGCTAGGGCCTAAGCCCCTAAGGAAAACCGCCATGCTGACCCTGTTTCAGGCCCGCTCCGTGATTACCATGAACCCCTCCATGCCACGGGCCAGTGCCGTTTTGGTTCGGGATGGCATGATTGTAGAAGTGGGTGAGCCGGAAAACATGACGCCTTGGATGCAGGACGAAGCGGTTGTCGTTGACGATCAGTTTGCCCAATCCATTATTTGCCCGGGCTTTATCGACCCCCATCTGCACCCGAGTATGGCTGCTGTTTTGCTGCCCATGGAGTTCATCACCGCCATGCGCTGGAAGCTTCCCTGGGGGGAAATTGAGCCGGTAATAAATCCGGAAGCTTTCGATCGTCGCCTCGCCAAGCTACACGAGGCCAAGCCAGCAGCGGAGCCTTTGTTTGTTTGGGGTTACCACCAACTATGGCATGGGCCCATGAACAAGGCGCGCATCCAAGGCATCTGCGAAGATCGACCTACGGTGGTTTGGCACCGCTCGTTCCACGAGCTTTACATGACCGACGCTGCCATGAGCATGGCCGGTATCGATCCGGCTCAGATCAAACCCGGTATGCAAATCGATATTGAGAATGGCCACTTTTTCGAGGTGGGCCTAGGTTTTGCCATAAACCGGTTAAACCCTTGGATCCTAGCACCGGAACAGTACGCAGCCGGGTTGCAGCGTTTAAAACAAGTAGTACACCACGGCGGCCATACCAGCATTGGAGACTTAGCAACCGGCTTGTTCAATTTCGACGCCGAAGCCCAAGCGCTGGCTGAGCAGCTAGAAGGCGATGATGTGCCCTTTCGCACCCGGTTAGTTGTTCATGGCACACGGCTCACCCAAGGGGGGCGCAAACCAGAAGAGGGGCCAGACATGGCCGCGGCGTTACTCAGTCGCAACAGCCACCGTTTGACCTTTGGTCGCCACATCAAGCTGTTCAGCGACGGGGCTTTTTTCAGCCAGCTGGCGCAATTGCAGGAACCGGGCTACATCGACGGCCATCACGGCGAGTGGCTGGCTGCCCCTGAAGAACTGGAACGACACATACGCGCCTACTGGCAGGCGGGCTACCAAATCCATGTACACGTAACCGGAGATCTCGGCTTAGAACTCACTCTGGATATCCTGCAAAAAATGCAGGACGAAAAGCCCCGCTTCAACCACGGCTTTACCTTCGAGCACTTTGGCTTTAGCACCCCGGAGCAAATTCGTCGGATCAAAGCCCTCGGCGCTCAGGTGTCAGCCAATGTCTACTACCTGCATGAGTTATCCGACAGCTATGCCAAGGCCGGCATTGGCTTTGAGCGGGCCAGTCAAATGGCCAGACTGGGCAGTTGCGTGGCAGCGGGCATCAACACCACAATTCATTCAGACTTCACCATGGCGCCTGCGGAGCCACTAAACAGCATGTGGGTTGCAGTAAATCGGCAGAACCATGTCGGCGACGTTATGGCAGCCGAAGAAAAGTTGACCCAACAACAGGCCCTTGAGGCGATCACGATCAACGCAGCCCATACCATTGGCTTGGCGGATATCACCGGCAGTATCCGCGCCGGTAAACGGGCGGACTTCACGGTGCTGGCCCAAGACCCCCTAACCTGCGACCCCATGACTCTCAAGGACATTGATATTGAGGCGACTGTCTTTGAGGGACAGGTATTTCCCATCGCGTGACTAGCTAACCATGAGAAACGATTTGTGTCCGATCACACTCATTGGCGGATATCTCGGAGCCGGTAAGACCACGCTGATTAACCGCATGTTGGCAGACCCGGAGCTGCCTCAGGATACCGCTGTCTTGGTCAACGACTTCGGCGACATCAACATTGATGAGTCGTTAATCCGCAGTCAGTCCCAAGACGGCACGGTACTCGGTCTGAGTAATGGGTGTATTTGCTGCAGCATCAGCGACGACTTAAGCAAGGCTTTGGATCAATTGGCAAAACTACCAATCAGCCAGGTCATCTTAGAGACCAGTGGTGTCGCTGAACCTGCCCGGGTCTGGCAACACTGTCACTATCCCGGGTTTCGCCCCAAGGCTTCCGTGGTTCTGGTGGACGCTGGCCACACGGCCCTGCGCCTTCGAGACAAGTACGTAGGATCACTGGTCAAGGCCCAGCTCGACCAAGCTCACCTGTTGGTCCTAAGCAAAACGGATGTTCATCCAGATTTTAGGCTTGACCGACTTCAGCCGATGATTGAGAGCAACGACCCGAACCTTCTCGCCACTATTTTTGGATGGCAGCAACCAACCGCACCAGAGCGCAGCATCGAATCAAGAGCTTCATTTGGCGCCCACACTTGGCATCAGACCCAGACTGTACCGCTAGCCACATTGCAGAATTTTCTGCACAGCCTTAATGACCGGGTACATCGAGTGAAGGGTTGGGTCGCCACTGACCGCGGCCTGCACCAAGTGAGCGGCGTTGGCAGCACCTTCGCCCTTGATGCCATCACGGATTTACCCAAGCCACCGGCATTAGGCTTGGTGTTTATCTATTGCTCAGATGTTGACTCACAGGACGGTGGGCTCGCCCCGGACCAAATCACCATGACTTTGTCCCCGTAGCGCTTACAAGGGTTGTAGCGCTCAAAAACTCGAGTCTGACCCAGCATGGGCATGCCGATGTATCCACGGATATTGAGTTCGTCATCTACTACTGACACATGGGACTTATACCAAGAACCAGACCTTGGATCGTATATGCGGCCACGCCACAGCTTTCCCTGCTTGCGCAGATTCTCAGAAATCTCCAGACCCAGCAGTTCACGACTTTGTAGTCCCGGTTCCGGATTTTCGATATCCAGCAGCGGGTTCTCTGAACTCCAGCTAACCAGCTCACCTTTTACTAACGAGGGATTCAGGATTCCTGCGGCAAACAATTGTGCTTGGTTATCTTGAACACTCACAAAGAGCAGAGAATCCCAGGATTGCCACCAACCGCCGATATCCTCGTCTGCAGAGGCAGCCTCGTCTTCGGAGGCAGCCGCGGCAGCTGAAATAACAGCCAGGGCCAACACCAGCGCATTTATCAACTGGTTTGGCAGCAATGGTCGTGTGGACTTGCTTCGCGTAAAAAACTTCATAACAGCAGCTCTGGGTAGGTAATGGGCTGAGAAGCCTGCTCGAATGCTGAACCCAGACGAAGCAATGACTCTTCCCCAAGCTTAGCACCAATGAGTTGAAACGAACCCGGTAGACGGCCACTTTCCGATGCCAAGGGCAGGGTTAGGGTCGGGTGGCCCGAATAATCAAATGGCGCGGTGAAGAGCAAAAAGTCAGCCTGATCGTCAGATACTGGCGCGCCGGATTCCATGGTCATCACCGAAGGTGTCGCCAAGGGCATACAAGGTGAGATCAGCGCATCAACACCGGTCAGAACGTCGTTCAACTGTTCCGTAAAGGCCTGACGTAACGTCTCCAGCGCTTGGTAATCCTCCGACGAGGTGCGTAACCCTAGCTCGATCAGCCCCTGTAGCACGGGCCCGTATAGGGCCTTCTGTTCCGGGTAGTAGCCTTGGTGCGCGCGAGCGCATTCCACCCCGCAGCTGATGCCCCATGCCTCAGCTAGGATCCGGGCGCTTGGAGGCACCTCGATCTCGATGACTTGGGCGCCCAGCTCAGCGAATTGGCGCAGCGCCTTTTTCGTCACCTCCACGACCTCGAGCGCCACACCGTCAGAAACATAGGACCAATCGATGCCAATTCGCATCCCAGTCAATGGCGCCGGGCCATCATCTGGGCTGCACAGCGACTGCAAATAATTGGGTACCGGCGCATCGATGGAGTTGGGGTCTTGGGCATCAAACCCAGCCAGCACGCTCAGCATACGAGCGGCATCTTCAACGCTCCTTGTCATCGGTCCGATATGATCCAAACTGTTGGCGAGAGGAAAGGCCCCGTGCAGGCTGACGCGACCGTAGGTGGGTTTGAGGCCTACCAGACCACAGCTAGCCGAGGGAAACCGTATGCTGCCGCCAGTATCCGAGCCGATGGCACCGAAAACCATACCGGCCGCCACGGCAACCCCTGAACCCGACGAAGAAACCCCAGACCACAGGTCCTGATCCCATGGATTTATCGGCGCATTGATAGAGGGATGATGAGAGCCGAAGGCGCCTTCTGTGAGTTGAGTTTTGCCAATCAGTACCGCCCCAGCTTGACGCAACCGGGTCACCACCGTGGCGTCAAAGTCTGGCCGGAAGTCCGCCATCACCCGAGTACCGGAGGCCGTGGGTAGGCCTTTTGTGAAGAGTAAGTCCTTGATCCCAATCGGCACCCCGTGGAGCAAACCAAGAGGCTCTCCTGCCCGGCGCTTTTCATCCAGCCCTCTCGCCGCACTTAACGCGTCATCGGCTAGCAGCATGGCAAAAGCTTGAGTCTGATCAGACAGCGTATTGGCTCGAGCCAACATCTCTTGGGTAAGCTGCTCAGCGCTGCCTTGACCACTCTTCAGGCGCTGACACGCTTGGGACAAGGTTAGCCATTGCCAGTCAAGTTGGGTCATGTCGTTTTCCTCTGCCGTTAAGTTGTGCGCTGGGTGACCTGCTGACTCTCAGCGACCCCTTCAGCGGCACGGATGGAACGCCATAAGCCGATACTCATAGTCAATGTGACCAAGTACAAAGGCACCGACGCTAGGGTAACTGCAGATTGCAGGGGCTTTAGCCCACCCATGTATACCAGCGTGATAGGTAGCAGGCCTAGTAAAAAGGCCCAGAACACCCGATGCAGCCGATGTGGATGATCTTCTGGCGCCAAGGATCGAGTAGCCGAAGCCGCCAGGGTATAGCTCGCCGAGTCATAGCTGGTTGCGGCGAAGATCACACACACGATGGTGAAGGTCAAAATGGCGACACCGGCAAAGGGTAGCGTTCCCAGCACGCCAACGATAGCCGCAGGTGCACCCACCGTGTTCAGGGTTTCGATGACCGCGAAGATTTGTTGGGTTTCTAAGTACAACGCGTAGTTACCCAAAATGACGAAGAACATGGTGCAGCCTAGGGTTCCATAGCC
>ERZ1047472.1753-NODE-1753-length-16341-cov-19.950632_pt1 | contig 16341 bp, 16 predicted proteins | sample MGYA00383095_ERZ1047472 | MGnify/ENA primary metagenome ERZ1047472 (study PRJEB29581, sample SAMEA5548365) | metagenome | biome: marine; feature: coastal; material: water | depth 1 m | study: Short-term variability in the microbial, nano- and picoplankton... | reverse complement strand
TTGCTTGTAGATTCTTATATTGAAGTATTTGTCCAATAAAATTACGTTTTCTGTACTTTTCTTTAGCATTTAAGAGCTTATTTAAATGAATTTTAAATTCTTCGGAAAATTTATTTTTATCAAATCGTTTATTTATAATTGCGATACCGTTTTCTTGAAGTTTCAACCATTCTTTTTTGTGAGTATATAAATTTACAGAAGCCTGCACTAAAGCATCAATATTATCAGAAACTATTCCTGAAAAAGCAAAATCTCCAGCAAGACCCTCTGCTCCAATTGTAGTTGTAATGGATGGGGTACCGTTTTTCATAGCGTCTATGAATTTACCCTTTAATCCAGCACCAAAACGCAAAGGCGACAAGCAAATTTTAGCAGATTTCATAATTTCAGTCACCTCACGAGCCCAACCTTTAACTAAAAATTTATCATTCTCAGAATGAAGTTCATTAATATGCTGAGGTGCATAAGCACCGTACACATGGAATTCTGCTTCAGGGAGTTGTTTTCTTATACCTGGCCAAATTTCTTTTTTTAAATATAGAACCGAATCTATATTTGGTGCATGTAAAAGATTTCCAATAGTTACAAAATGTTTTCTGTCTTCAAAAGAAGGCAGGTTCAAATATGTAGAGGATTCAATATTGGTGGTTAAAAATGGTAAATAAAATAATAAATCACTATTTAGTTGAAATGTAGTTTTTAATAAATTCATTTCAAATTCAGATATAATCAATGATAAATCACAACGGTATATACTCGCTATCTCTCGGATAGCAGTTTCAGAAAACAAATAATCGTCTGTAATGGTTTTTTTATTTTTAAAAGCTTCATGTCTCGCTTTTCTTAAAAAATGCAAATCTTCGGTATCTAAAACACGAATTGCTTCTGGACAAAATTCTGCAACTCTCCATCCAAATTTTTCTTCCGTAACAAAACGGTCAAAAAGTACTATTGCAGGATTTAATTCTTTTATAAAATCATTAAAACTTGCGTCATTTAATTTAATTTTTTTTACTTCTATTTGTGAGTCCATAAAACTAACAGATTTGTCAGATATGGAAGCCGTACTCGAAAAAACGATATGGAACTTATGTTCTTCAAAAAAGGAAATTAATTGCATCATCCGTTTTCCAGCTGCAGTTGTAGACGGTTCAGGAAACGTATGACCAATAATTAATAGTGTATCCATTTAAAAGACGGAATATTTTAGAGGTACAAATTTTTAAACTTCTTATTTTTAAGAAATCACTTCTGCATACAAGTCAAAATCCTCTGCTGAAATAATTTTTACAGTGACAAAATCACCTGAACGAATATAAGATTTTTTTGCGTTTATAAGAACTTCATTGTCTACGTCTGGACTATCAAACTGAGTTCTGCCAACAAAATAATTTCCTTCTTTACGATCAATGATTACTTTAAATTCTTTATCAATTTTCTCTTGATTTAACTCCCAAGATATTTGTGATTGAATTTCCATAATTTCATTAGCTCGTTGCATTTTTACCTCTTCAGGAACATCATCTTCTAATAAGTATGCAGTAGTATTTTCTTCGTGTGAATAGGTAAAACATCCCAGTCGTTCAAATCGCATATCGGATACCCATTGCTTTAACTCTTGGAAGTTCTCTTCAGTTTCTCCAGGATATCCGACTATTAGAGTTGTTCTTATAGCCATCCCTGGAACTCTTTCTCTAAAATCTTTTAATAGTCTGTTGATTTTTTCTTTTCCAAACCCACGTTTCATTGATTTTAATACAGAATCTGAAATATGTTGCAGTGGAATATCAATATAATTACATACTTTAGATTCATTTCTCATCACTTCTAATACATCCAATGGAAATCCAGTTGGAAAAGCATAATGCAAACGAATCCAATCGATACCTTCTACTTTTATTAGCTCTTTTAGCAATTCTGCAAGGTTCCTTTTTTTATAAATATCCAAACCATAATACGTTAAGTCTTGGGCGATTAAAATTATCTCTTTAACTCCGTTTGCAGCTAATTTTTCTGCTTCAATAACTAATTCTTCAATGGGGGTACTTTTATGCTTTCCTCTCATTAAAGGAATGGCGCAAAAAGAACATGGACGGTCACAACCCTCAGCAATTTTTAAATAGGCATAGTTTTTAGGAGTAGTCGTTAATCGCTCTCCTATTAATTCGTGTCTGTAGTCTGCTTCAAGAGCTTTTAATAAGCTCGGTAATTCAGTGGTTCCAAAATATTGATCTACATCAGGTATTTCTTTTTGTAAATCTGGCTTATACCTTTCAGATAAACAACCCGTTACAAAAACCTTATCTACGGTTCCATCTTGTTTTTTTTGGACGTAGTCTAAAATAGTATTGATACTTTCTTCTTTAGCATTGGCAATAAAACCACAAGTATTAATTACAACAATATTTCCTTCATCCTCATGAACTACCTCTTTGTTATTGGCTTTTAACTGACCCATTAACACTTCACTATCATAAACGTTTTTAGAACAACCTAAAGTGACAACGTTAATTTTATTTTTCTTTAAACTTTTAGTGCGCATATTTATTAATTGAAATCTATTTAAAGAAAGAATCTACAAACTCAATTTTATTAAAAACTTGAAGATCATCAATACCCTCACCAACACCAATATATTTAACAGGGATTTTAAATTGGTCACTAATACCTATCACAACACCACCTTTAGCAGTTCCGTCTAATTTTGTGACTGCTAGTGAAGTAACTTCGGTAGCGGCTGTAAATTGTTTAGCTTGTTCAAAAGCATTTTGTCCAGTTGAACCGTCTAATACTAATAAAACATCATTGGGGGTCTCAGGAATTACTTTTTCCATAACTCGTTTTATTTTAGTCAGCTCATTCATTAAATTAACCTTGTTGTGAAGTCTTCCTGCAGTATCAATTATTACGACATCAGCTTTTTGTTTAACAGCACTTTTAAGGGTGTCAAAAGCAACACTTGCTGGATCACTGCCCATGGATTGTTTAACAATAGGAACATCAGTTCGATCTGCCCACACTTGAAGTTGGTCAATTGCTGCCGCTCTAAAAGTATCTGCTGCACCTAAAACAACATGTTTCCCCGCTTTTTTAAATTGACTAGCTAGTTTACCAATAGTAGTTGTTTTTCCAGCACCATTAACACCAACCACCATTATCACATAGGGAGTATCTTGTTCTGGAATATCAAATTCGGTAGCATTACCAGTATTTGTTTCACTTAATAAACCCGATATTTCCTCTCGAAGAATTTTGTTAAGCTCATCGGTACCTAAATATTTATCTTTTGAAACACGAGCTTCAATTCGATCTATCACTTTTAAAGTTGTCTCCACCCCTACATCACTGGATACTAATACCTCTTCTAGGTTATCTAATACATCATCATCAACTTTACTTTTTCCAGCAACAACTTTACTAAGTTTATCAAAAAATGACGATTTAGTTTTTTCAAGGCCTTTATCTAAGGTTTCTTTTTTTTCTTTTGAAAATATTTTTTTAAAAAAACTCATAGTTAGTTTTTAGAATCTAATTAATTACAAATATAAGATTTAGCAGCTTTGTTCTAAAAATATTATTAAATAGAAAAGCCACTTTAAAAAAAGTGGCTTTATGAAGATTTCTAGTTGGTATTATTTTTTACTGAACCAACCATTTACTTGGTCTGGAGCCATGATAGACTCAACAAAAGTATAGGCACCGGTTTTTTCCGATTTTACCATTTTAATTGCTTTTGTTAAACGTTTTGAACCAGTCTGTAATGATGCTATTGATTTTTTTGCCATGTCTAATTATTTTATCTCCTTATGTACGGTCATCTTTTTAAGAATCGGATTGAATTTTTTAATCTCCATACGATCTGGAGTATTTTTTTTATTTTTTGTAGTGATATAACGTGATGTACCTGGTTTACCAGACGATTTGTGTTCTGTACACTCTAATATTACTTGTACTCTATTTCCTTTTTTAGCCATTGTGATCGACTTTAATTATTAAAATGCATTATTTGTTTAAGTAGCCTTTTTCACGAGCTTCTTTAACTACTGCAGTAATTCCTTTTTTGTTAATTGTTTTTAAAGTTGAAGCAGCTACTTTGATCGTAATCCATTTATCTTCTTCAGGTAAATAAAAACGTTTTTTTATAAGATTTACATTAAATCTTCTTCTTGTTTTATTCATAGCGTGAGAAACATTATTCCCAAACATTGCCTTTTTTCCAGTAAGCTCACAAACTCTTGACATTCCTAATATCTTTTAGTTATTTTAAACAGGGTGCAAATTTAATAAAATTAATTGTTACCTACAACAAAAGAAAATTAGTTTTTTAAAATTTCTTTTTGAAGCATTTCAAGAGCTTTATACGTAGCTTTAGCAATAACTCGCTCCCTGGGCTGTCCAAAATTAAATTTCTTTGACTTCACCCCTTTTGGACTTGCTATTGCAATATGTACAGTACCCAACTCATCATCAGTTTCTCCTTTACTTGGCCCTGCATTTCCTGTAGTAGCTATTGCATAATCTGTTTTGAAAACTTTATTAGAAGCTATCGCCATCGATTCGGCAACCTCTTTACTAACAACAGAAAATTTATCAATGATGTTTTTATTGATTCCCAAGACAGAAGTTTTAGTATCTGTAGCGTAGGCGACCAAACTCCCTCTAAAAAAGGTGGAAATACCTGGTTCCGTAGTAATCATTTCTGCAATTTTTCCACCAGTACAACTTTCGGATACACTAAGTGTATTCTTGGATGCATTAAAAAGCTGCGCAATTTGATCGACCAGGTTTGTTTCATTTTCATAACCTACAGCAATATCGATTAACAATTGATGTAATTGATCCATTTGCTCATCTACTTCCTGTTTGACCTTTGATTCTTTAAAACCTTTTGAAGAAAGTCTAAGCCGAACTCTTCCTAGCGAGGGCAAATAAGCCAGTTTTATGTTACTTGGTAAGGCATCTGCCCATTTGTAAATGATTTTAACAATTTCACTTTCTCCTTTTCCAATTGTTAGTAATGTCTTGTGGTATATAAATGGACAGTCAAATTTTTCAATAATTTTTGGAAGCACCTTTAACTTCATCAAATTTTTCATTTCAAATGGAATTCCAGGTAAAGATACATACACCGTATTTTCTTGCTCCATCCACATACCCGGAGCGGTTCCAAAATTATTTTTTAAAACAGTTGCCCTGGAAGGAACCAATGCTTGATTTAAATTTTCAGGAAGTGGTGACTGATTGGTAAATTTTTTATAAAGTTCTTTTACGTGCTTCAAAACTTCTTTGTTTTGAATCAACGTGTCTTCAAAAAAATCACATAATGTTACCTTTGTAATATCGTCTTTAGTTGGCCCTAGACCACCTGTAAGAATAACTATATCAACTCTTTTACTCGCACTAGCTAAAGCCTCTAAAATATGGAAACGATCATCTTGTATGGATGTAATTTGATATACTTGTACTCCAATTTTATTTAGTTCTTTAGAAATAAAGACCGAGTTGGTGTCAATAATCTGTCCAATTAAAATCTCATCACCGATCGTAATTATTTCTGCTAGCATTTATAAATTAAAATCTTCTTTTAACTCTTTTAAAACTATCTCATTTTTTGCAACTATTTTATCCATATGATTTTGAATAGTAGATATATTTTTTGAGGACTTAGTCCAAGATTCTATAGCAGTAACTGATTTACTAATATTTAAACCAAACATTTCAAAATTTGGTTTCATTTTATGGGCAAAATGATACGCTAAGTCCCTATTATTATTTTCAATAGCCTCAATCATAGCGGTTAAATCTGGAGGTATTTCCTCTAAAAAAGTCTTAACAACAAGTAGTATAAAATCTTGATCGTCGCCTGCGATTTCGGCTATATTTTTTAAGGAATATTTTTTTGTCATCATTTAACTTTTATGGAGAACATCTCCTCTTCCTCTAAAAAACCAACTAAAGTATCATCAGAGATTACTTTACCAACTCCGGAGGGAGTACCTGTAAATATAATATCTCCAATCTTTAAAGTAAAATATTTAGATATGTATTCGATTAAAGTGTCAATTTTCCATTGCATCAGCAGAGTGTTCCCTCTTTGAACTACCTCATCATTTCTTTTTAAACTAAAATTTATATTATTTACGTCAGCAAACTTTGCTTTAGAAACGAAATTACCGATGACAGCGGAACCATCAAATGCTTTAGCTTTTTCCCAAGGCAATCCTTTTTCTTTGAGTTGGGACTGAAGATCTCTAGCGGTAAAGTCTATCCCTAAACCTATTTCATCATAATATTTATGTGCAAATTTTTGATCAATGTGTTTTCCAATTCTATTAATCTTGACTAAGATTTCCACTTCATGATGAACATTATTGGAAAACTCAGGGATAAAAAAAGGCTGTCTTTTTAACAAAATAGCAGTGTCTGGCTTTAAAAATAAGACAGGGTCCTTTGGAGCTTTGTTATTTAACTCTTTCGTATGTTCCACATAATTTCTACCTACACAAATTATTTTCATTTTGTGTTGAATTTATTTTTTAACATATTTAAACTATCATCTGTTATAGGACCCGCAATTTTATTGGTAATTCTATTTTTTAAATCTCTTAAGACCTTCTTCGTATAATTAGGAAAATCTGCATTCTGTATCCAACTAAAATAGCCTGGCTCCGTTTTAAATAAATCCTCGATCACTTTTCCTTTATGTTTTCCAAAAGTAATTATTTCCTGACCTTCTTTGTTGTAACCAATAAAACCTGCAAAATCAACAAAGTTTTGATGAGAACTAAATTTAGATAGGTAATCCATATCATTTTCTAAACCATCGTATTTATCTAACTGCGCCTTCAATACTTCATAGGTAGCCATTGTATCTGCTTCAGCACTATGAGCGTTCGTAAGGTCTTTATTGCAGTAAAATTTATAAGCAGCTTCCAAAGTCCTTTTCTCCATTTTATGAAAAATAGTTTGAACATCGACTGCTTTATTAATTTTTAGATCAAAATCAATTTCAGCTCTCAACAATTCTTCAGCTAATAAAGGAATATCAAATCTATTAGAATTAAATCCACCAAGGTCACTGTTCTTTATTAATTCGGAAACTTTTGGCGCTAATTCTTTAAATGTAGGCTCATTTAGTACCATTTCGTCAGAAATACCGTGGATTGCAGTCGTTACTGCAGGGATTTTCATCTCAGGATTAACACGCCAAGTAAAACTTTCTTTGTTCCCATTAGGAAAAACTTTTAATATCGATATTTCTACGATACGATCTTTTGAAACATTTACCCCAGTTGTCTCTAAATCAAAAAAGCATATGGGTTTTTTTAATTTTAATTCCATGATGAATTTTTACACAAACAAATATATTGAATACCCCTGTTGAAAATTACTAAAAAAGAAAAATCATTTTTAAATTTCTCTATTTAAATCCCAAGATTCAAGATAATCAGCAACAGCTTTAACAAATTGACCTCCTAATGCTCCATTTACTACCCTATGGTCATAGGAATGAGATAAGAACATTTTATAACGGATTCCAATGAAATCACCTTCTGGGGTTTCAATAACCGCAGGTACTTTTCTGATGGCTCCTAAAGCCAAAATACCTACTTGTGGTTGATTGATTATAGGTGTTCCCATAATACTTCCAAAGGTACCTACATTAGTTACGGTATAAGTTCCTCCTTGAATATCGTCTGGTTTTAGCTGTCCACCTCTAGCTCTTTGGGCTAAATCATTAACTGCTTTACTCATTCCAACCAAGTTTAATTGATCGGCATTTTTAATCACAGGAACTATTAGGTTACCATCTGCTAATGCAGCTGCCATCCCTAAGTTGATGTTTTTTCGTTTGATGATTTTATCGCCATCTACCGAAATATTGAGCATCGGAAAATCTTTTAACGCTTTCGCAACAGCTTCTAAAAAAATTGGTGTGAAGGTTAAATTTTCACCTTCTCGTTTTGTAAATCCGTCTTTTACTTTTTTACGCCAATTCCATATGTTAGTAACATCTGCTTCAATAAAAGACTGAACGTGAGCAGAAGTTTGTACACTCTCCACCATATGATGGGCAATTAATTTGCCCATACGAGTCATTTCTATAATTTCATCTCCTCCATTTACAGATACTGGAGTTGTTGAAACTGTTTTACTTTCTTTTTGTGTAGCTTCCTTATTTATTGTCGTGGTGTCTTTTAATAAAGGTTGAGTACTTCGATTTTCTACAAATTTTAAAATATCGTTTTTAGTAACTCTTCCATCTTTTCCTGTTCCAGAAATTTGATCTAATTCTTGTTGTGAAATACCTTCTGCTAAAGCAATATTTTTAACTAAAGGTGAATAAAAACGACTATCTGTACTTTGCACAACACTTGATACAGTTTTAAGAGCAGGAGCTTCTACAGCAGCAATTATTTCTTTAGTTGGAATTGCCTCATTTTCTTCCTCTGGACTAGAGACCTCAGGAATAGCTCCTTCTCCAGCTATTTCAATAATAGCAATAGTCTGCCCTACTTGAATTACATCATCAACCTCAAAAAGTTTTTCAACTAAAACACCCGTTACTTCGCTTGGCACCTCACTATCTACTTTATCGGTAGCAATAACTAATACATCTTCGTCCTCACTAATAGTGTCTCCAACTTCTTTGAGCCAACTAGTTAAGGTTGCTTCCGCAACACTTTCTCCCATTTTTGGTAACTTCAATTCAAATTTTGTCATCATAATTATCTAAAAGAAGATTTTTTATCTACGTCGCAAAATTAGTTAAAATTTATATTTATTAGAGGACCATTTTCCTAAAAAACAAGTACAGACCCATTTTCATCACTTTGATCACTCCCTAAAATAAAATTACATCCTGGAGGTCGTATGCGAAATTTATTACCAAATCCACTTAATTTTTTCATTACTTTAAAAATTTGTGAATAGGACATATAGTTTACATCAAAAATAAAGCAACAGTTTGATAATTCTGTATCTAATAAAATATCCCTAGAAACTGTTTGTAGCTCTATTTTTAATTTTTCAGAAAGTATCTCCGCTAACTTTAAATTTTTACTTAATAAATAGGTTTTTTGGATTTGGTTGATTTTATCTTCATTAATTGTTGACGATTTTTTGATTTTTTTTGTTAAAAAAACCCCCATTTTTACTAATGTGTTAAAACCTATATTGGTACTAAAATGTTTTTGATAAAAAATAAACATTGCTCCATAAAAACGATCAAAGTAAGCTTTGTCTTTTTTGGTACTTTCTCCTTTATAATGTATGATATTTGTTGTTCCTAGGTAATAATTACGATAACCAGCTTTCGTTAATTTATAAGACAAATCAATATCTTCACCATACATAAAATAATCTTCATCAAAACCTCCAACTTCTTGATAAATAGATTTTTTAATGAACATAAAAGCTCCTACTAAAACCGAAACTTCTCCACTTTCTAGGGGCGCTATATGTTTTGCATAATAGCTATTACTCCATCCCATCAGCTTGAGAAATGAAGCTTTTGGAGTGGGTAAATTACGTTTACTCTCAGGCAAAAAAAGACCTTTCCCATCCATTAGGTAAACACCTAAAGCTCCTAAATTAGGTTTAGAATTAGCATATTTTAAAACCTCAACAAAAGTATTTTCTGTCACTGCAGTATCGGGATTTAAAATACAAACATAATCTCCTTTTGCAATTTTAACAGCTTGATTATTTGCTTTACTAAAACCAAGATTTTCCTTATTTTCAAGCAAAATAATTTCAGGGAATAATTGTTTAACCATCTGACAACTGTCGTCGGAGGAGTTATTATCTATTACGATAATTTCAGACTCAATTTTTTTTAAACCAACCTGAACACTTAAAATACATTGCTCTAAAAAAAAGCGAACATTGTAGTTTAATATGATAACAGATAATTTCAAAAGTCTAATTTTTTAAAGAAGCTTCAAAGGGGATTCTATTTACTATACTTCTACCAAGTGTTACCTCATCCGCATATTCCAACTCGTCACCGACCGAAATCCCTCGTGCTATGGTGGTGGTGGTAATTTTAAATTCTTCGATTTGTTTAAAGATAAAAAAATTAGTGGTGTCACCTTCCATAGTTGAACTTAATGCAAAAACAAGTTCCTTAACAACTCCAGATTTTACCTTATCAATCAAGGAAGAAATATTTAATTCGCCTGGACCAATGCCATCCATCGGTGATATTTTTCCTCCAAGAACATGATATTGTCCTCGATATTGGCTGGTGTTTTCTATGGCCATGACATCTCTAATGTCTTCAACAACACATACTAGTTGTTTATTTCGATTTAAATTACTGCAAATTTCACAAATCTCTTTATCCGAAATATTATGGCAATTCTTACAAAAAATAATCTCATCCCTCATTTTCTGCAGACTCTCTGAAAGTTTTTGAGTGTGTGACTTTGGCTGTTTTAACAAGTGTAAAACCAAACGTAAAGCAGTCCGTTTACCTATGCCGGGGAATTGAGCCATTTCATTAACAGCATTTTCAAGAAGTTTTGATGAAAAATCCATTGAATAATATCTTGGAGCAAGATAAAAAAAATGCTTCAGATAATACCTAGTATCTGAAGCATTCTATATAGAATAAAAATTATTTTTTTATGACTTTTTTTGTAATGGTTCCAATATCTGAATTAATTCTTACATAATAAATGCCATTACTCAAGGCTGAAATATTCATGGAATGAGGTTGATTTAAAGAAACATTAGGTTGATACCTTACTAATTTTCCTAATTGATCAAATATCCTGAAATCTGCTTCAGCACCTTTTCTAAAATTAAAAGTGATTATACTATTTGTTGGATTCGGAAAAATTTCGACATCCGTATTGTTAATCAAGGATTCTGTGTTTAATAAATGAGGTACGTATGGAGACACCCAAAGTCCTCTTCCATAAGTTCCTGCATAAATTTTTCCATCTGCAGAATTAATTTCTAGTTCATTGATAATTACATTAGGTAAGTTGATACTGTATGGCTGCCATTCAGTAAAAGTATTATCTATATAGAAAATTCCATAATCCATCCCTAGGTACAATCCATCTTCACCATTATCGTCCCAGACTAATGCTAAAGAACTAAAATCTGGCAAGTTAAATTTATAACTTAACCAAGACAAGCCTCCATCTTCAGAAACAAATACTTTAGAATTTGATGTAGTTGCTACTGCTATTTTTTCTGGATTGGTTGGGTGAATAGCTATCGAATTTATAGATCCACCAGGGTTCGTAAGTGGGGACCAATCGGTTGCTCCTCCATCCATTGTCTTAAACAATAAAGGTCCTCTGGAGGCGTAAATGACAAGGTTATTTGAGTTTGCAATTTTTAATTGATTCAGGTTTCCACTAAATTCTTGAGAAATTGCTAACCAATTATTTCCAGAAGCTACAGATTTGTATACCTGGTTCAAACCAATATAAATAACATCGGTTAAAATTGGATCCTGTTCAAAAGGAGTTACCCAATTTCCTTGTGAAGGAATGGAAACACCACTTGTGGTCTGCCCCCCATTAAAAGTTCTGTAAACACCTCCAAATTGAATCATACCAAACATTTTACTTGAATTATCCTTATCAACAAAACCCTCCATACCATCAGCTCCTATCCAATCTTTCCATCCTTCTGCTTCAGAGTAGAAAGAAGATCCATTATCTTGGGATCCAGTGGTAACAATAACTTCTGGAGTTTGAGTAATTCCAATTTTATATAACTGCCTAATGCCTAGACCAGTCGATAAATCTTCATAATAATCTGAGGTCACATTTGCAGTGTCTTCGGCTTTAAAAATACCACCGTCGGTTCCAGCAAATAAGGTGGTACCGTTAAATAACAATAAATCTACATCGGCATGACAATAACCAATGTTAGCGTTTTCTGCATTTCCAGGAACCCAGTCCGAGGTACAATAAAAATTTTCACCCCCATCGATCGACCTCCAGGTTAAAACGCCTGCAATATGAACTTCATTTACATCCTGAGGGTTTACTGCAATATCCATGTCACGAGGTGCTTGACCACCAGAATCGATTCCATTAGTATCATAACCAAAATAATTTCTTCCAACGTGATCTAACTCCGAAAAAGTAAAACCGGTATTGGTTGACTTATAAAAACCCCCAAAACTTCCTTCAAAAGCCTCCAGAACATATACTACATTTTCGTCATCGGGAGAAACACCAATCATTTTAGGAGCACTATCAAATGTAAAATTACTAGTAAAACTTTCTCCTCCGTTGAAAGAAACATGAAAGCCTGTTCCTGAAGCATAGACCACATTAGGGTCGTTGGGTTTAAATTCTATGTCATAACCTTGACTGTCAGTAACAGCAGTAATCCAGTTTAACCCTCCATCTAAAGATTTTCTTATTCCACCATTTTGAGAGGTTGCAAATAGCTTAGAGGGGTCTGTTGGATGTATAAGAATTTTGTTTACAATTGAAGTTCCCATATCACCTAATAGATTCCAAGTAGCTCCAGCATCTAAAGAATGATAGATGAGTCCATTGTTAGATCCAAAAAAATAATGATCCGAATTAGTGGGATCTATGCTTACGGAATAAACTCGAAGATTAGAAAAATAGTCTCCTAATGGGACCCAGTTTTGACCTCCATCTAAAGTTTTCCAGACTCCACCGGTATTAGCACCAACAATCATGTGATCACTGTTATTTTGATCAATTGCGATGCCCGTTATTCTGCCAACTCCGGGATTCCAGCTAGTGGTTGCATTCCAATTTTGAGGACCTAATTCCTCCCAATTGTCCGTTAATGGCTGTCTTGTTTCTGAACTTGTATTTAAATAAGCATTGTAATTTTCAATTTTTGTAAGTATTTCTTCTGTTTTAGGCAAATAACCTGCTTCATTCATTAGTCGCTTAGCATTGTATTCCCATCTTTTAAATTGAAAATATCCAGATCCTTTTCCTTGATCACGATTTGCGAAATAAGCTTCTCCGCTATCAATAATCTCCTGAACGGAAAAGGTTTCAGACTCTATCATTTCAAGATATTCTTGAGCGTAGTTATTTACAAACCCACCTAAGAGCATTGTTAAAAGCACAATTATTTTTTTCATAATATTTTTTTTCAGCATAAAACTACAAATTTTATGGGATTAATATTCAAGAGTTCAATTATTTAACAATCTTTGTATTTTTACAAAAAAACAACATGCAGCCCACTCAAATTATCTTATTAATTGCCCTTTATTTTGGGGTATTGATTCTGATTTCTTATTTAACAGGGAAAGAAGATTCTAATGAAGCTTTTTTCAAAGCAAATAAATCTGCGCCTTGGTATTTAGTTGCTTTTGGAATGATTGGCGCCTCCTTATCTGGAGTTACTTTTATTTCAGTTCCAGGATTAGTAGAAGGACAACAATTTGCTTACCTTCAGGGTGTTCTTGGTTTTTTTGTTGGTTATTTAATTGTTTTGTTAGTTTTAATTCCTCTGTACTACCAACTAAATGTTACATCGATTTATCAATATTTAGAAGATCGTTTTGGAAAAACTAGTTATAAAACAGGTGCTTTTTTCTTTTTAATTTCTCGTGTTACGGGTGCATCATTTAGACTTTATCTCGTTGCATTAGCGATGCAGTATATTGTTTTTGAAAGTCTAGGTATTCCATTTTGGGTTACGGTGGTACTTTCTATTTTGTTAATTTGGTTATACACCAACAAAGGAGGGATTAAAACCATCATTTGGACAGATACTTTACAGACAATAGCCATGCTTACCTCGGTGAGTGTAGCTATCATTTTAATTTTAAATAAACTAGATTGGACTTTAGCAGAAACTTTTACCAAAGAAACATTTAAAAATAAAAGTAAAATTTTCTTTTTTGAGGACGTGAATAGCAGTATTTATTTTTGGAAATATTTTATTGGAGGTATTTTTATTACCATCGCGATGACAGGTTTAGATCAAGATATGATGCAAAAAAACTTAACCTGTAAAAACGCAAAAGAGTCCAAAAAAAATATGTTCTTAATGTCTATTTTATTAGTCGTAGTTAATGTCATTTTTTTAACGCTTGGAGCTTTGTTATTTATCTATGCAGAACAATTTAATGTTGCTATTCCAGAACTTAATGGTGTTACTCGAACCGATTTATTATTTCCAGAAATAGCAATGAATCAAGGCCTTGGCAAAGGACTAGCCATCACCTTTATCATAGGCTTAATTGCCGCTGCCTACAGTAGTGCAGACAGTGCTTTAACATCGCTAACTACTTCGTTCTCTGTAGATTTTTGTCGTATAGAAAACCAACCTATTGCAGTTCAAAAACCTTTGCGTAAAAAAGTACATGTAGGAGTTTCCATAGTACTTATAGTGGTTGTTATCATTTTTAATTCACTCGAAGGTAGTGTCGTTAGTAATCTTTTTAAGTTTGCTACTTTTACCTATGGTCCATTACTTGGTTTATTTGCGTTTGGAATATTAACCAAAAAAACTACTTATGATAAATACACTTGGATGGTAGCTTTAATAGCTATTTTGCTAACCTATTTTATAACGTTGACTCCCTCGTATTTTCCAGATAGTTTTATAGGCAATTATAACTTTCATTGGGAAATATTACCAATTAATGGGTTTATAACCTTTTTAGGTTTATTAATGGTATCTAAAAAGCAAACTACTAGTATTGATTCGTAGAAAGTAATACTAAGGTACAAGCTTCTTCGTAGTGGATGCGATGTTTTTTTAACTGCTTATAAAATTCAGGATTTTCGGTTCCGGGATTAAATAGTACCCTAGCAGGATTTAATGATAAAATATAGTCATAGTATGCTGCTTGTCTTTTGGCGTTTAGGTAAAGGGTGATGGTATCTATATCCTCGTACAGGGGCATTTCGTTGGTAATAGGAACGCCTGCAACGGTTCCAATTTTTAGACCCATCGCTTTTACCTCATGTTCGTGACCTACCAATTTATGAATTGCGATATTGGAATACCGCAAAGGGTTTAAACTGGCACCAATAACGAGTGTTTTTTTCATGTAGTATATTTTATAGTTACCACCTAATAATTACACTTCCCCAGGTAAATCCACTTCCGAAGGCTGCTAAAACTATTAGATCCCCATTAGTTACTTTTCCTTTTTCATGGGCTTCTGTAAGTGCAATAATAATGGATGCGGCTGTGGTATTCCCATATTTTTGAATGTTGTTGTATACCTGGTCGTCTCGCAAGCTAAATTTTTTCTGAACAAATTGAGAGATTCTTAAATTGGCCTGATGAGGAATTAACATATCGATATCTGTAGGCGACAAACCGTTGGTTTGTAAACCCTCCATAATCACTTCCGAAAATCGAACCACTGCATTTTTAAATACAAAAGTTCCATTCATGTAAGGGTAGTAAGAAAGATCGTCTGGATTGTTCAAAATTTCAGGCACCCAATGGGCAATACTAGGACTTTCAACTGTTAACTCTCTAGCATGTTTTCCTTCGCTGTGCAAGTGTGTAGAAAGAATTCCTCTTTCTGGATCGTCACTTCTAGTTAGTATCGCTGCTCCAGCACCGTCTCCAAAGATTACGGAAACTCCCCTTCCACGAGTGGTTACATCCAACCCTCCTGAGTGAAATTCGGAACCAATGACCAAGATATTTTGATACATTCCTGTTTTTATAAACTGATCGGCAACCGACAGGGCATAAACAAAACCAGAACACTGATTACGAACATCCAAAGCGCCTACGGTTGGTAAACCTAACATATCTTGTATTTGAACCCCACATCCTGGAAAGTACATATCTGGACTGAGCGTTGCAAAAATGATAAAATCAATTTCATTTTTATCAATTCCAGCTTTTTCTATAGCAATTTTAGCAGCTTTTGCCCCCATGGAAGCCGAGGTCTCCGGACTCCCCTGTTCAATCCATCGACGCTCTTTTATGCCTGTTCTTTCCTGAATCCATTCGTCGTTGGTATCCATTAACTTAGAAAGATCATCGTTGGTCACGATGTTATCTGGAACAAAATGTCCCAATCCTGATATTCTTGAAGTATACATTTTAATATTATTATACCACTCTCATTAGTTTGAAAACGGGATTTAAATATACCTATTAACTAAATAACGAAACAATAATTAGCGATTATATGTTATGCGTGCATAGTAAAATCATCAATTCTTGTCAACTTGTCAGTAATTAAAGATTGGTATTTTTTTTGACTAACATAATTTATAATTTTAAAAAATAAAAAAATGAGTAAAGGAACTATTAACGTATCGGTTGAAAATATTTTTCCGCTAATTAAGAAGTTTTTATATAGTGATCACGAAATATTTTTACGTGAACTAA
>ERZ1047472.1748-NODE-1748-length-16377-cov-13.259650_pt1 | contig 16377 bp, 17 predicted proteins | sample MGYA00383095_ERZ1047472 | MGnify/ENA primary metagenome ERZ1047472 (study PRJEB29581, sample SAMEA5548365) | metagenome | biome: marine; feature: coastal; material: water | depth 1 m | study: Short-term variability in the microbial, nano- and picoplankton... | reverse complement strand
CATTGCCTTCGTGCGCTCAAAACGGTCATTAATTATCGAAGCTTTTCTGAGTGCGATACTTATGGACTTTGTGTCTAGCTTTTCATTCCACTCCAGCCCACGAGTTGAGCCATCAGGTTTAGTGAAATGCTTCCTTAGTTTGGCGGGTATACGTCTACGATAGCTCAGGCGTCCCGTTTTTGGGCTGGCCTTTATATAGTTCTGTAGAACACCACGGGTCATCTAAGATGTGAAGCAAATACTGAGTATTTTGTGTAGCAAAAAGTGGGATTGTATATCTATAAAAAGATAAGTTATTGTTTTACAATTATTTATATAAGTTGTTGGTGCCCAGAAGAGGACGTCGAACTTTATATATTTTTAATTAATTACAGTTATTTGTTTTGATTTTATAATATAGAAGCGGTCCCGAAAGCGGTCCTCTTGTTGCGTACCTGCGCATCTCTATTCACGCAATAGTTTCAAGCTGAACCGTGCCGCTGCTATCGCTGAGTGGCGTCGATTATTGAGCGCATAGACCCAGGCTTCACTAACAATCTGATGCGAGTTCTGATTAGTTCGACAGCCCCAATATCAAGAATGTTTTCCTAGTGGCTGTGGCCATGACCGTCAGGTCCATCGTCATCTAAAGAGCCATGGATGGCAAATTGGTTCAATCCCGCATCTTGCGACTCAATCATGCGAAAACCCTCTTTCAGGCCGGAGTCTGTCAACTCGCGCACTACTGTGAGCAAAGTATTCGGGTCGTGATCGTTACAAAGCTCGGCCATATGCGCCAATTCTTCTTCCGCGACTTGGCCTGCCGCCTCCAGGGTTGGGGCGCCATAGATTTGCACAAAATGCTGTGCCAAGGCGTCCTTTAAAATCGCATATTCGGATGGTTCAATTTTGGTTGCAGCCACAAAGGTGACGCGGCCAAAGGTTTCTACCCCAAGCCAACCATTGGAAAAGGCTTGTCGAGATTTTCCAGTCAAATCGGCCTCCGTCCAATTAGAAAATTCAAAGCCGCCTGAGATACACCATTCGCCAGTACGTGCAGGCGAGTGAAAGACATTCATATCGCTTTCGTCAAAATGTATTGCGCGCGCCAGCATCATATCAGTTGCCCTCCAGTACAGAAGTTAATGGGATAAGGTGGGTGGTCTCATCAGATCGCAGCAGCATTCCGAACTGCACGTCTATGCCAAGAAAAGTGCCGGCCTGTCCATGTAACTTTATGTCTTCGCCAATGCCATGGGCCAGACCTCGCCAATTAGAATGCAAAGATTTTACTCCGTCTTCGCTCCAGGTGTTGATGCCAACCAAAGTGTGTTTAACCCAAGACTCCAAAAGATCCAAAGCGTTCACCTCTGCACAGCCCTCAGCATAGAGTGCAGTCTGGTCCGGTGTTTCGCCCGGCGCATCACCTTCTGGCCAGAGCGGCAGGGTCAATCCAACTACTATCCAATCGGGCAGCGCATCGGTATCCGCAGTAGACGCCGCAACCCGTAAAGCGCCGCAGCGGGCTCCATTGATCCGCAAACCGCCGGCCCACTCAAGATGAACTGCTACCTCAGGCGGCGCCAGAGCGCCGAGGGCGTTTTGAAAACCGATACCGCAAAGCGGCAGCACGGCCATGGCCTTTTCGAGTGTCACATCTGGAGCGAAAACAATCGCCGCTTCAAGCGTATTGGCTCCCAAATTGTAGACTACCAACCCGGCATCACAGCCACGGGTGGCCTCTGCGCTGGCCTTTTCAAAGGGATCAATTTGGCCGCCTACGGCCAGTCCGCTGAAGAGTGGGGGAAAGCTTGGTCTTGGGTCTTCTGTCATGCCTGACCACTTTCAATCAAAGATTTTGCCAGGCTGCGGAAGGCTTGTGCCTGCGTGGAGTTGGGTTTGGAGACCACAATCGGTGCCCCACCATCGGCGGCCAAACGAATATCCAGATGAAGAGGAATTTCGGCTAAGAGAGGTACGTTCAATTTCTTGGCTTCCTCGCTAACGCCACCATGTCCAAAGACATGCTCTTCATGGCCGCATTTCGAGCAGATATGCGTGCTCATATTTTCAATCATACCAATGATATGTGTTCCTAATTGGTTAAACATATCAATACCTTTACGTGCATCCATAAGTGCAACATCCTGCGGCGTAGATACGATAATCGCCCCATCCACATGTGCTTTCTGGGCGAGGGTCATATTCACGTCGCCTGTGCCAGGAGGCAAGTCGACAATCAGCACATCCAACGCGCCCCATTGCACCTGTGTGAGCATTTGTTGCAAAGCGCCCATGAGCATCGGACCACGCCAGACCACCGCCTGATCCTCATTGGTCATTAGCCCAATAGACATCATCGTTACGCCAAAATTTCGTAGTGGTAAAATGATCTTGCCATCTGGGCTTTGCGGACGGCCAGACACGCCAAGCATGCGGGGCTGTGATGGTCCATAGACGTCTGCATCAAGCATTCCAACCCGACGTCCCTCTGCAGCCAAAGCACAGGCCAAATTAGCCGCAACAGTTGATTTTCCCACGCCGCCCTTGCCAGAGGCCACAGCAATAATGCGATCTACGCCTGGAATTTTTTCTGGGCCTGCGGGCTCAGCCTTTCTGGCGGGAGATAGGTCAGGTGGGGCGGCAGGTTTGCTATGGGCTGTCATCACGATGGACACTGGCGTACAGCCAATGGCCGCAAGTTTTTGCTCTGCTTCTGCCTTAGCCGGTTCAAAGGGGGCGGGCGAGCTCACTTCCATTACAAATCGGACAGCGCCATCGGTTACTGAAAGGGCTCGAACCAATCCGGCTTCGACCAAATCTATGCCAGAGGGCGTTTGGATCGTTTTGAGGCAAGCGAGCACCTCTTCGCGGGTTACTGACATTTAATTATTTTCAATTTTACCGGTGACGACATGCTCGAAATCCAATCCCTCAAGGGTGAGTACCATTTTGGCAGAATAGCTTTTCCCGGCAGTATTTGGTGCCGCACGCAATGCCTCTTCAATCGCTTGCTGTGAGGTAACTCCCACTTGCTTGAGAAATTTTCGCATGGACATATTTAAGTCTTCGCTCATCGAACGATCCTTTTATTTGTTACAAATGTTGACGTTTGAATTCTACTGCCCCTAGGGTGAATTGCAAGTTGATGCAAATTGGGGGGAGGGGTGAAATGTTCAAAGCTTTTGTGATATGTGCAGGTCTTTTTGCCGCACCCGTTTTGGCCCAAGAGAAATCCTTCACCCTGCAAGCCCCCTCTAGCTTTAGTGACAGTGGCTTTTTGAAGTACCTTTTGCCTCGCTTTTCGCTGAAAACGGGCATAAAAATCCATCTTTTGGAATGGGGAGGTCTTGCGCGCTTCGGCGCAGAAGGCACGCCTGTATTTCGCGAAGGCGCTAGATTGTGGCGGTTCGCTTCGGGTGGTCATCCCGCCGCTGAGCGGTTTGAAATCTGGCTTTTGTCGGATACGGGAAAACGCACAATTGAGGGGTTCGCCCCAAATGGAATGGCGATGTTTCAAGCGAAAGTCGAGACGGTAGCAGTTGCGAAACCTAAGCCGCTGACTGGAGACGCGGCTCTGGGTGCGCGGATTAGTTTGCACAAATGCGGTCGTTGCCATGTTGTCCATGAAAGCAACCGGATGAAGGCAATAGGCTCGACCCCTTCTTTTAAACTCATGCGCGGTTTTGAAGATTGGCGTCGCCGATACGAGGCATTTTATCTCCTCAATCCACACCCGGCGTTCACCCAAGTGTTTGAGGTGACCGAGCCCTTTGCCGCACACTTGCCCTCTCCAATAATCCCGATTGAGGTCTCCTTGGATGAAATTGCTGCCATTGTTGCCTATGTGGCGACTCTTAAGCCGGCTGATTTGGGATCGCCTATCCAATCTCAATGATCCCGGCGCTTTGACAGATAATCGTCTGTTGTGCGTACCCGAGGGCGGGCGTCACCTTGGAAAGGATTGTCTGTTGAGTGATACTGTGCCTGAATACGGCAATTGTCGCACATTTGGATCATCTTTGAAGCGGCCGAATTGGCGAACATCGCATGATTTCCAGCCAGTTTCTTGCTGATCTTCTCAACCGTAGACTTCACGCCAAAAAGCGATCCGCATTCGATGCAGGCAAAGGGTTCTTCTTCATGTAAAACCTTTTGTGTAAAGGCTTGATCTGTGAGATCCATCTGCGGTTTCAAAGTAATGGCCTTTTCGGGACAAATATTGCTGCAGAGGCCGCATTGTAAACAGGCGTCTTCTTGAAAACGTAGTTGTGGCTGATCTTCATTGTCTCCCAAGGCACCAGAGGGGCAAAGGGAGACGCAGGCCAGGCAGAGGCTACAGGCTTCTGTATCAATGAGGATTGTTCCATAGGGCGCCCCAATCGGAAGGTCGAGCACATTTGCCTCTGGCTGAAGAGCTTTAGCAGCTAAACGTGTCACTTGCCGCCTAGAACCGATTGGCAAAATCGGAGCGCAGGCCATTTTGGCTGCTGTCCCAGAATACAATAGGTCGCATAAAGCGTCCGGGTCCGTAGGTTGCAGCCTATGTACTGTGCCTAAACCACCAAGAGCTTTTGCTAAATTTATTTGCTCATCAATCACGTCAATTTCGGAGGTTGGAAAGGTCAAAATATTGACCTCAGCAAAGCCACAGGCCAGTGCGGCCAGAATTTCTGCATGGCCGAATCCTGCCAGGCCGTCAACTTCGAGGGGAACGACAGAGCCAGGGAGGCCGCGACCAAAGCGTGCTGCCAATGAGATCATTTCGGCCCCCGAGTTATCATCATGAACCAACAGAAGTGGATTTTCTCCGCCTGCTTTGCTAAAAGTTTCAGCCAAGGTGTTAATGCGACGAAATAAAATATCAATCGATGGAGCATCGTAGCTAATCGCGCCAGAAGGGCAAACTGCGGCGCAGGAACCGCAGCCGGCACAGATCATCGGATCAATGGTCACATGCTCCCCTGCCGAAAGGATCGCTCCAGTTGGGCAGACGTTCAAACAATTCGAGCAGGCTGGTTTTTCGGCGCGGCTGTGGGCGCAGAGGCTTTCTTCAAGACGGATATAGAGAGGTTTTTCAAAAGTGCCTATCATCTTCAACGCTGTCAAAACTGCTTTCGCAACTGAAGGAGCGTGGCGGGCATCTGCACGCAGGTATCCATCGCGCTTTTCGGGTGCCGGGAACAGTGCGGGTGGCGCGCGAAAATCTATAATGATGTCACAATGAGAAGCCACTCCATCCACGGACTCTGTCAGCTTAAAAGAACCGCGTCCCCCTAGCCGTACTTCTTGCAGTGATTCAAATTGAAGAGAAAACCCCCCAAGGGCGCCAGAGGCATGCTGCAGCCGGCCAACAACGCAGTCGAAACGCCGATCTATCGGAATTTCCCCACCCTGCGGCAGTAAGACTGTAACGGCTAAAACATCGCAGAGATCGGCGGCCGCTTGCAGAACGGCTTCATGTCCTGATGGCCCAGCAATTAACAGGCAAGTGCCTTCAGACAAAACGTCAATTGAACCGCCCATCTGTCTGGATAGGGCTGGCAAGGTAGCTTCTGCAGCGAGGGCGGCCATCTTGGGGGTGGCATTGCCTTCGCCCCAACCTGCGCGGTCTCGGATGTCAACAAAAGCGGGCAAGTCGGCCTGCAATTCTTCGGCCAGCTCTTCGAATCTCTGGCGCTCTTGTTGGCAGGCGATAAGGGCCTCACCTTCTGCGATACCTTTTGCTGCGAGATTTATTTCATCACCGCAAAGGTTGTTATATACACGAGAACAAGCAAGTCCAGTTGCCTTGGAAATGGCATCTACATCGATTGATTGAGACCCTAGACAGTCGCACAAAATTAAATTTTTAGACAAATGGTTCTCCCCAAAGGCGGCCAAGTTATAAGGCCTTTGTGATGTTAACCGTGCTTTTAACGGTTCGTAAACCGCATATTTTTCGAAAGGTTGGTGCTACTTCCATGCTGCGCATGCGGTGTTTTTTTTTTACAATCCTTTAAATTGGCAAAATACAGTGTTTGTGTATCATTAAAGCCAAGATAGACGCGATACTTCCAGTTTCCCGAATTCTGCACCGCAGCAATATTGGGGATTTCTGCAACGAGTAATTAATTTTCTTTGTGTTAATGCGATACCTAAGACATAGTGGTTTCAAGTTTGACAATAACCATGGAGACAGCGTGACACTAGCGGCCCAAAAATCGATATCCATGGCGTTGGGAATAGTGGTGCGGAGGGTGCCCGGCGTAACACGCTGGGTTGATTACGTTTGGAAGGCTGTTGCGGTTTTGCCAGGCGCGGGTCCCGCTCATTGGAAAGAGTTGCGCCGCGTTGGTGATGCGGTGGAATATCACGCGGCGACGGTCCATTTGGAATTGTTCCGTACGGACACAGAGGCCTATTTGCAAGGTCTTTCAACCAAAAATCCAGCGATTTATGTCGTGATGCGGGACAGCGATGGTCTAGATCCATTGGACGTGGTTATGGCTACGGCGTCGCCATTTGAGGCGCAAGACTATGCCGACACGGGCGAAGAGTTGGTCGAGAAAGTGCCCATGCCCGAAGGTCTGGTCGCTTGGGTTCGTGATTATGTTGAAGCGCACCACGAAGATCAGGTGTTTGTTAAGCGCAGGCGTGATAAAGAGCGGGTGGATTTGGATCAAAACGGTATTGGTGATACAAGGATTCGGCAAATCTCAGATGTCTACCGTGCACCAACCGCAAAGCGAGCAGTCCATTGAGTGGTCAGCAAACCTTTTGGGCCCGTCGTAAGGCGAAGGTCGAAGCAGAGACTAAGGCCGATCTGGCGGCTATTGAGGCTAGAAATTCGTCTGAAGCACAAGCTGAGCTGGATGAACTATCTGATGACGCTTTGCTGGAGCAGCTAGAGCTGCCTAATCCCGATGAGATGGAAATGGGTGATGACTTTTCGGGTTTTATGTCTAAATCGGTACCAGATCGTTTGCGCCGTAGGGCCTTGCGGACGCTTTGGCGTTCAAACCCGGTTTTGGCGAATGTGGATAACCTTGTTGATTATGGCGAGGACTTCACCGATGCCGCTTTGGCGGTTGAAGATATCCAAACGGCCTATCAAGTTGGTAAAGGCATGTTGAAACATGTTCAAGAGATGGCCCGACAGGAGGAAGAGCGCCTAAACCCAACCATCGCAGAGGCGGAGCTAGTTGAGGGCGCACTTGAATCTGAGGCTGAGGCCGAAACGCCGATTGATTTTGAGCATCAAGCTGAAGAGGAGGCATTGGCCTTCGAAGCTTCGCAAGCAGGCGATGAGCTGGAAGAGGCGCAGTTTGAGTGTGCTCCGCCGACGCCGCGCCGCATGAAATTTACAATCAAGGAGAGTTTAGCGTGAATCCTGCTCGTGACATAACGATTGAGTCCGAAGATCGCCTGCGCGCGGATCTCTACAATTTCATTGGTCTGATCTTGTCTGCGCCGCCTGACCAGCTTTTGCTCGATCAATGTATAAATCTATCGGGCGACGACAGTGATTTGGGCAAAGCAGTCCGCAGCCTATCGCGCGTAGCTCGAGTAACCAAGCCGAAGAAGGTTGAGAGCGAGTTTAATGCGTTGTTCATTGGCTTGGGACGCGGAGAGCTACTGCCCTACGCCAGCTATTATTTGACAGGGTTTTTGAACGAAAAACCATTGGCCACTTTGCGTTCTGATATGGCTTCGCGCGGCATGGTTCGGGCGGTTAATGTATATGAGCCTGAGGATAATATAGCTTCTTTGATGGAGATGATGGGGGGGATGATCGTTGGTCGGTTTGGAACACCGGCTGAGCTTGCTGACCAAAGGCAGTTTTTCAACAAGCATATCGCGCCCTGGGCTGGGCATTTCTTTTCCGATTTGGAGGCGGCAAAAAATTCGATTCTCTATGCCTCTGTGGGCAGTGTAGGCCGAGCTTTTATTGAGATTGAGCGCGAAGCGTTCAGAATGACTGCGGCATAGGTGCCGCAATAACCTGGCGATACGTTCGCCACGCAACAGGAGGGAGACATCCCAATGAGCAAAACCTCTGAAGATGGCGCAACGCGCCGAAACTTTCTGAAAATTGCAGTCACAGCGGCTCCCGCTGCTTTTGTCGCGGTTGCTTCTGGCACATCTGCCGTGGCTGCCAGCCCTGCAGACCTTGCATCTAATAAGATGCAAGATACGGCGCATACCCGCGCTTACCTGGACAGCGTCCGCTTCTAAAGCGCTGCCCAACAAGACTGAAACCTCAAGCGACTGGTAGCGTGACGCCCGACTGTTTGAGATCAAATTAACCAAGCAAGCACGGGCAAATCCCGCGCAAGCAAGGGAGGAAGAAAATGTTAAGGAAAAAGACCAACGGGGTTGCGAGACGCTCCCAACGGACTGGTATCCTGTCAGATGTTGCACAGAAATCTGTTGATCGACGCGCGTTCCTGCGTGGAAGTGGGTTGGCGATTGGTGGTCTTGCGGCCATTTCCGCAACAGGTGGCGCTGTAACGCAGGCCTCAGCTGCTTCAGCTATGGATGGTGCAGTCCAGACGATCAAATCGGTATGCACACACTGCTCGGTGGGCTGCACCGTGATTGCTGAGGTCAGCAATGGTGTGTGGACAGGTCAAGAACCTGGATGGGACAGCCCATTTAATCTCGGCGCTCATTGCGCCAAAGGGGCCGCGGTACGCGAGCACGCTCATGGGGAACGTCGTTTGAAATACCCTATGAAAAAAGAGGGTGGTGAATGGAAGCGCATCAGCTGGGAACAGGCGATTGATGAAATCGGCGATGGCATGATGAAGATTCGTAAGGAGAGCGGCCCAGATTCGGTTTATTGGCTTGGATCTGCAAAACACAGCAATGAGCAAGCCTATATGTTCCGCAAATTTGCGGCTTATTGGGGGACGAATAACGTCGACCACCAAGCCCGTATTTGTCACTCAACAACGGTTGCAGGTGTTGCAAATACATGGGGCTACGGCGCCATGACCAACAGCTATAATGACATCCACAATTCAAAAGCAATATTCATCATCGGCGGCAATCCAGCTGAGGCGCATCCGGTCTCCTTACTTCACCTTCTGAAGGCCAAAGAGCAGAATAATGCGCCGGTGATCGTCTGTGATCCTCGGTTCACACGCACCGCCGCCCATGCGGATGAATATGTTCGCTTCCGTCCCGGCTCTGATGTGGCGCTGGTATGGGGTATCCTGTGGCATATCTTCGAGAACGGCTGGGAAGACAAAGAGTTCATCCGCACCCGTGTTTGGGGCATGGATCAAATTCAAGAAGAGGTCAAAAAATGGACTCCGGAAGAGGTTGAACGTGTAACTGGTGCGCCCGGTGAACAGTTGCATCGAGTTGCGCGCACCTTGGCCAACAATCGGCCTGGTACTGTGATTTGGTGCATGGGCGGCACACAGCACACCAATGGTAACAATAACACCCGTGCGTATTGCATCTTGCAATTGGCTCTTGGCAACATGGGTACATCTGGCGGTGGTACAAATATCTTCCGCGGTCATTGTAATGTTCAAGGCGCGACCGATTTGGGTGTGCTTAGTCACACCCTTCCAGGTTACTACGGTCTGTCCGCAGGCGCTTGGGCCCATTGGGCTCGTGTTTGGGAGGAGGACGCAGATTGGCTTAAGGGGCAGTTTGATGTGACCAAAGATGCTCAAGGCAAAGATAAATCTCTCCAAAACCTAACTGGTATTCCAGTATCGCGTTGGATTGATGGCGTGTTGGAAGATCCTGATAACATGGACAATCCCGAAAAGGTGCGCGCCATGGTTCTTTGGGGGCACGCTCCTAACTCACAGACGCGGCAGAAGGAAATGAAAACTGCGATGGAACAGCTCGATATGCTCGTCGTCGTGGATCCATATCCAACCGTTTCGGCAATTTTGCACGACCGGACAGATGGCGTTTACTTGCTTCCGGCCTGTACCCAGTTTGAAACACGTGGTTCAGTGACGGCGTCCAACAGATCATTCCAGTGGCGAGAAAAAGTAGTCGATCCGCTATTTGAAAGTTTGCCGGATCACGTCATCATGGCTAAATTTTTGAATAAATTTGGTTGGGCGGATCGTTTCTTTAGAAATATCGAAATGGAAGACCCTGAAACGCCAAATATTGAATCGGTTACGCGAGAGTTTAACCGGGGTATGTGGACAATTGGCTATACTGGCCAAAGTCCGGAACGCATTAAGATGCACATGGCCAATCAACACACCTTTGATCGTACAACGCTGCAAGCAGTTGGTGGCCCAGCCGATGGAGATTACTACGGTCTACCATGGCCATCCTGGGGTTCTGCAGAGATGAATCACCCGGGAACTCCAAATCTTTATGACATGTCTAAACGCGTGTCTGAGGGAGGCTTGACTTTCCGCGCCCGCTTTGGTGTGGAGCGTGATGGGGACAACATGTTGGCCGAAGGCGTCTACAGCAAAGATTCGGATATCAAAGATGGATATCCTGAATTCACAATGCAGATGTTGATGGACCTTGGTTGGGACAGCGAACTGACCGCACAGGAGCGGGCAGTTATTGATGGGATTGCTGGCCCAAAGACCAACTGGAAAACCGACCTTTCCGGTGGGATCCAGCGGGTGGCCATTGCCCATGAATGCGCCCCATTTGGAAACGCAAAAGCGCGGGCCGTGGTTTGGACATTTCCGGATCCCGTTCCAGTTCATCGTGAACCACTTTACACCAACCGCAGGGATTTGGTTGAAGATTATCCAACATATGAGGATCGCAAATTCTATCGCCTTCCGACAATGTATGCATCAATCCAGAAGCAGGATTTCTCCAAAGAATATCCCATGATACTGACATCAGGTCGTTTGGTGGAATATGAGGGCGGCGCAGATGAATCGCGTTCGAATCCGTGGCTTGCGGAGTTACAGCAAGATATGTTCGTCGAAATAAACACGCGAGATGCAAACAATCTTGGTGTGCGTGACGGCGCGCAAGTTTGGGTGGAAGGTCCTGAGGGTGCCAAGGTCAAAGTGATGGCCATGGTAACCGAACGGGTGGGCGAGGGCGTTGCCTTTATGCCATTCCACTTTGGCGGTCATTTGGAAGGTGTGGATCTGAGGGATAAATATCCTGATGGCGCAGACCCCTTCGTTTTAGGGGAGAGCTCAAACACCGCGCAGACCTATGGCTATGATTCAGTGACCCAGATGCAGGAGACAAAAGCCACTCTCTGCAAAATCTGGACAGCATAAGGAGACCTGAGAAATGGCAAGAGCAAAATTTCTCGTCGACGCGGAACGCTGCATTGAATGCAACGCTTGCGTGACCGCCTGTAAAAATGAGCATGAAGTACCTTGGGGGATTAATCGCCGGAAAGTCGTCACTATCAATGATGGCTCGCCGGGCGAGAGATCAATTTCGGTAGCCTGTATGCACTGTTCTGATGCGCCTTGTATGGCTGTCTGCCCAACGGACTGTTTCTATCAGAACGACGAAGGGATGGTCCTACACTCTAAGGATCTGTGCATTGGTTGTGGGTACTGCTTTTATGCATGCCCCTTCGGTGCCCCACAGTTCCCACAGGCGGGCAACTTTGGCTCCCGCGGCAAGATGGACAAATGTACTTTCTGCGCCGGTGGTCCAGAGGAAAACCACTCCACAGCCGAGTTTGCAAAATATGGCCGCAACCGGATCGCAGAAGGCAAATTGCCAATCTGTGCCGAGATGTGTGCCACTAAGGCGCTGTTGGCTGGAGACGGTGATGTTGTGTCGGGCATTTATCGCGAGCGGGTTGTTTCCCGTGGCTTTGGGTCTGGCGCTTGGGGCTGGGGCACAGCCTATAATCAAAAAGGCGGATGATCCGCAGTTTTTGACATCCTGAAATGAAGGGGCGATCCAAATATGGATTGCCCCTTTGGCTAAAAACTTTTGGGGATCCGCCATGAAGCGTATACTGATTTCTTTGATTTTTACTCTATCATTTGTATCATTGGCTTTTGCGCAAAGCACAGCTGCCCCTGACCGAAACGCAACGGGCGGCGCTCAAACGCTCGAAGATATTATGGCCCGGCAACGTGGTGAAGAAGTGGACAATAGCTTTCGCAGTGACGCCACTGGGGACGCTGCTAGGGCTGCAGAAATTTCCAAACAATTGGGCACTTTAGGTGGAAATTCCGACCCGGAACTGTGGCGTGCACTGCGCTTTGGCTCTGCAGATATCACGGCCTCCAATTCAGGACCGGCTGCAGAAGTTTTGATCCAAGATGGTGGCATGAGTTGGCTTAACCTACGCTCAGGCCCATTAATTAAATATGGCGGCGGTCTTTTGCTTTGGGTTATTGGCTTATTAGGACTGTTTTATTTAATTCGAGGCCGCATCAAAATTGATGGTGAAAAAACTGGTCGAAAGATCACAAGGTTTAAGGCGGCTGAGCGATTTTCCCATTGGCTGCTGGCAGGTTCATTCTTGCTACTGGGTGCGACCGGGTTAATAACACTTATGGGGCGTAAGTTTCTTATTCCCACGTTTGGACATGAAGCATTTTCTGTGCTGGCAATTGGTTCAAAATGGATCCACAACAATGTCTCCTGGGCCTTTATAATAGCTCTAGTCTTAATTTTTGTTTTTTGGGTTGTCGACAATATCCCGCATCGTACGGATATTAACTGGCTCTTAAAAGGTGGTGGCATCTTTTCCCGAGGGCATCCGCCAGCAAAAAAATTCAATGCGGGTCAAAAACTGATTTTCTGGTCTGTGATAGTTCTGGGTGGTTCCATTTCGGTTTCTGGAATATCGCTGTTGTTTCCGTTCCAATTTGAGATGTTCGCTGCGACTTTTGCCAAGGTAAATGCCATCGGTCTTGGCACCTATTTAGGTTTTGGCGAGCTGCGTGAGGTTTTGGCGCCCCATGAAGAAATGCAATACGCGCAACTTTGGCATTCGGTTGTCAGCTTTGTGTTGATGGCGATAATTCTGGCGCACATTTACATTGGTTCGATGGGAATGGAGGGCGCCTATGACGCCATGGGTTCCGGTGAGGTGGAAGAGCAATGGGCGCGTGAGCATCACTCTTTGTGGGTTGAAGAAATTTTGGGTCCGCAAGTACCTCATGCACCTGTTGCTACAGATAAAAAGCCGGTGGCAAAGGCAGCTAAGAAATCAGCTACAGAACTGGCGAAAGTGGCGGACGCGCCAATAACAGTTGCCAAGACTCCCAAAAAGAAATCTAAAACAAAACCCGTTAAACCGGCAGAGGTGAAAACTAAAAAGGCCTCCGCACCAAAATCGGCCAAGCCCGCTGCGAAAAAAGCTAATGTAAAAAAAGCGACTGCTGCGAAGCCAAAGAAGCCAGCAAGTGAGACATAAATGGATCCTGCCGTTATCGGCAGGACTGGTTAAGATTTACAAGATTATTTACGTGTCAGATATTCACGTAAGGAGAGAAAAATGAAATCAATGTTTGGTGCATTCTTTGCGATATTGGCCATTGCGATCGGGGCGAACTTAGCTTTGACTCAAGCTGGGTTTTCTAGCCAAGAACGTACGTCCAGTTCCGCGGTTCGGCTCGATCCGTAAACGTAGTATAATCACTGGGACAGCTTTAGAATGAGTGAAATATGGGCTGGCATAGCGGAGGCACTCCGGCTTATTTGGTCCTTAGATGAAAATCTGATCGATATCACCGTAAGATCTTTGAAGGTCAGCTTAACGGCCTTGGCTATCGCTTCCACGTTGGCACTGCCCTTTGGTACATGGTTGGCCATTCGCCGCTTTCGTTACCGCCGCTTTGCCATCTCGGTGCTCAATGCTTTGATGGGGCTGCCACCAGTTGTTGTGGGTTTGATTGTCTATCTGCTGTTGTCGCGCTCTGGTCCTTTTGGTGTTATGGGGCTGTTGTTCACGCCAACTGCTATGATTATTGCTCAGGTCATCATAATCAGCCCATTGATTGCATCAATTGCACATCAAGCTATGCGTGAACTTTGGTCCGAATATCACGATCTTCTGATTTCTCTTAACACCAGCAAGTGGCAAAGGGTTGGCGCTCTCATTTGGGATGGTCGCCGTACATTGCTGACCGCGGCCTTAGCTGGATTTGGTCGCGCCATTGGAGAGGTGGGGGCAATTATGATTGTGGGAGGAAATATCGATCAAGTGACCCGTGTTTTGACAACGGCGATTGCCTTGGAAACCGGTAAGGGCGATTTTGCGCTGGCCTTGGGGCTGGGCTTTATACTTATAACTCTGAGTCTATTTGTAAATTTGACAATACATGCCCTTTCGCGCACCGAAAGTGAGGGCCGTTGGTGAGACAAGATATGTCAGTATCCCTGCAAGACGTGGTGGTCAAACGCCGTGGTAAAACTGTTCTGGGACCAACAACAATGGAATTGTCGAATGAAGGATTTACTATGGTTATTGGACCGAACGGCGCAGGTAAAACCACATTGCTCAAAGTACTGCACGGCGTTGAGCGGATCTCGAGTGGTTCGGTGTCCTGGTCTGTTCCTTCGCAAACTGCCCGCGAGGGTCAAGCGTATGTATTTCAGAGCCCCATTATGCTGCGCCGCTCGGTGAGAGCCAATCTTGCCTATCCGTTGCAGTTACTTGGCTTTGATAAGGCGGATATTTCCGTAAGAGTGACTAAATGGGCAGCTCGAATTGGTTTGAGCGCAGCACTTCATCACCCGGCCCCGCGCTTGTCCGGCGGTGAGCAGCAAAAACTGGCTCTGGCACGGGCCTTGATCCGCCGCCCAAATACATTGTTTCTTGATGAACCCTGCGCAAATCTGGATGGGAGTTCCATCCGTGAGATTGAAGAGATTTTGCGAGAAGCGGTCCAGGCTGGTGCTCAAATCATCATGACCACGCATGATCTTGGACAGGCCCGGCGTCTGGCGGATCATGTAGTCTTTTTAAATAACGGACAGATTGAGGAACAAGCTTCAGCAGCGTCTTTTTTTGACGCGCCCAGTTCTGTTGGTGCGTCTGCCTTTTTAAATGGAGATATCGTAGAATGATCCGCGTATTAATATTTTTGACAACATTGGCGGGTGCTGCCGCGCAAGCAGAAACTCTGCGCCTTGCTGTGACTACGAGTTTTAACAATTCTGGTCTTTCAGATGTGCTTTTGCCCGCTATCCATCAAGATTTGGGCATGGAGGTACGGCTCTTAGTGGTGGGCACAGGACAAGCCATCCGCCTTGGTCAGGCCGGTGATGTGGATGCGATCTTGGTGCATTCTAAAGTGGCGGAGGAGGCATTTGTTGCAGCAGGTTATGGCATGCACCGGCGCGAAATTATGTATAATGACTTTATAATCATTGGCCCATCCGCGGATCCGGCAGGGGTGGTCGCGGCCAAAACGGTCATTGACGCCTTTCAACGCATCGCAGTGAACCAATCGACGTTCATTAGCCGTGGGGATGACAGCGGTACCCATAAAAAGGAGTTGTCACTCTGGTCGGCAGCACAACAAGATCCGGCGACATTCGTTTTTTGGTACAAGTCTGTAGGTGCGGGTATGGGAGCGAGTCTGAACAGTGCGTCTGCCATGGACGGTTATATTATGTCTGATAGGGCTAGTTGGCTGAATTTTGGCAACAAAGGCAATCTTAAATTGCTCTTTGCAGGAGATTCAAAGCTGTTTAACCAATACGCCTATCTTCCGGTCAGTCCAGACCGCTACGCGCATGTTAAAGCACGGGCAGCGCAGGCGCTGGAAAATTGGTTAGTCTCGCCGCGCGCCAAACAAATTATCAACAGTTATAAAATTGGTGGTGAAGCGCTTTTTGTATTTAACGCACGCCCATAGGTCCCATTGATGCGTTCTTGTGGCGCCTGCGAAACCAATTTTTACAAAATAATTACAATTATTTAAATATAATTTGTGGTGCCCAGAAGAGGGATCTTACTAAATCTGTAAACATATAATAATTGTTTATTAACAGTATTATGAATTGCATTCAGTTAATGATGATCTATTTAATGTGTAGTAAATAATTAAAAACTGTGTAGTAAATATCTTTGCTTTGGAGTGCTTCTATGGTATAACTATACTCATAAGCAGCTACCCTATCCAGGCCCTGTAAATCCCCCCACATTACAAAAGAAAGGATGGCATAATGAACGCCACCACTCCCCCGTTATTTAGCGAGTTTATGGCTTTAAAACGATCCAACCCCTCAAGATATTGGACAGCAGCCATTCATGCTCAGATGGCTAGATCCTATCAACACCACGGCCCAGCATACTTTGATCTGCATAAGGATCAGTCGCTATGAACGTATTTCGCTTGCTAGAGTTTGCCTCTGAGAGGCTCACAACCAATGACGCACTGTTCCATGAGCAGGCAGATACTGTGCTAGGTATTTTACGGAGCGCAGGTGTCTTGCCGCATAAGAGGTCATCGCTCAACGGGA
>ERZ1047472.1747-NODE-1747-length-16380-cov-6.371332_pt1 | contig 16380 bp, 14 predicted proteins | sample MGYA00383095_ERZ1047472 | MGnify/ENA primary metagenome ERZ1047472 (study PRJEB29581, sample SAMEA5548365) | metagenome | biome: marine; feature: coastal; material: water | depth 1 m | study: Short-term variability in the microbial, nano- and picoplankton... | reverse complement strand
TGAAGCACTGAAGCATTGATGCCGGTGGTGGTGTCTGTTCGTAATCCCGCACTGAAGTGGTAACCTGCAAGCTTGTTAAATTCGAGTTCATATACCTTGGGAAAAATTACGGTAGAAGGGGCAGTGGCGCCAGAATTTGAGAGCTTGCGACGTTTATTCAGCAAAAATATGCAGCAGCTCGCTGAAAACAGTGCGCAGCTTTGTGTGTATGTTGCAGATCAAAAAGTCGTCGATCTCTGGGCTAACCCACTTGGAGATAACGCTTTCAATGCCGACTCCCTCATTAACGTTTTCAGTAGTGGAAAAAGCTTGGAAGCCATTGCTATGGCTTCCTTGGTGGACCGAGGTCTACTCGATTACAACGCTAAAGTAGCAACGTATTGGCCGGAGTTTGGTGCGCATGGAAAAGACCAGCTCAGCGTTGCAGATGTGATGCGCCATGAAGCAGGTTTGGCAGGTTTTGACACCTCAATAAATCCGCAAGATTTACATAGAGCGCAAATCAAAAACAATATAGTTGGCCAGATCATTGAAAGTCAGAAGCAAACATTTCGCGCCACAGGTGAGAGCAATACTCGCGAATATCACGGGATCACGAGAGGTTGGATTGCCAACGAAATATTCCGCCGGGTAGATCCAGAACAACGCACCATTGGCGAATTCCTGCGCGATGATGTTGCGGGGCCGTTAGGCGTTGATGCGATGATTGGTATGCTGGCGGCAGATCTGCCGCGCATTGCAAAAGTTAAACCTATTGGTTTTCTTACGCATTTAAAACATACCCTGGTGCCACGAATACTAGGTCGCAAAGTACACCACAGTATTTTTGCGATGCTCGGTAGGGTGTTTGAGATAATGTCCGAAGGTAGAGGTAAATCCTCAGTGTCTAGGCCTGCGCCGTTTACTCGCCTAAAAAGTACCGAAGGACTTAAAGATCCGGTTGTAGCTATTTGTGAAACATTTAATGACCCATTGGTTGAGATGGGTGAAACGCCCTCTGTCAATGCCCATTGCTCTGCTCGCGGGCTGGCAAGGATCGCCTCAGCGATGTCCATGGGAGGCACCAGTATGGGCAAACAAATCCTAAGCGAGAGTGCCGTTAAATCACTGCATGAAGCACCTGTCGATCGCCATATGGGCCCCATGAATACTCAGTTTACTCAAGGCGGTGTTGCTCGTTTTGCGCCTACCGCGTCAGGTGTCTCTGGGATGGAGAAGGGCATCAACAATGGGCGTGAAGGTTTTTACGGTTGGTTTGGTTTGGGTGGTTCGATTTTTCAGTGGCACCCCGAGTATCAGATTGGTTTCGCTTTCGTGCCTACCTCTCTGCATGTTTTAGATTTGGTGAATGAGCGGGGTAAGGTCTTACAAACAGAGGTTTTACGTATTGTAGAGGCCCAGCAAGCGCGCAGGTTTTAAAAGGTTGGCTAGAATTTTGCCTGCTTTTGCAGGCTTTATCTCAGGAAAACTACAGGAGCAGCTGGTCGTCTAACTCATGTTCAGACCAGCATAGAGCGACTGGACTTGGGAAATTTGCCTTTAGCGTTGACCGCGTTCAAGTTTCTCGAGCTTAAGACCAACGGCAGAACCCTCCTCGAATCCTGGCCAATAGTTATGCGCTTCATCAGGTACACCGTCCTTCACTGAGTAGGTGGCATCTGCGCCGTCTGGATGAACGTCCAAGAACGCCAGCATTGAGCTGTCACCCTTGAGGTAGTAGGTAAAATAAGCGGTAGCGAAATGATCCATGACGTTGTTCATGCGCACATTGTCCCACACTGGATCTGTGTAGTGATCTGAGCCTTCGCGTGTTGCGCTATTTAGTATTTCGTGGGGTGCCGGGAGGGGGGCACCTGCATTGTGACCGGCGTTCTTGTAGGTGAGTAGATATCGATCGCTGTTAACTGCCGCTTTATAGATTGCTCGCACGCCGTTTTCGTAGCCAGAAACCGTGTCGGCGTCGCCGGCGAGATAAAAGGTTGGTACCTCAATACCCGCTAAGTCCTGCTCGCGCCAGACGCCTTGCTCCATGCCCCATGGCGCAATGGCAAAGCCTGCCTTGATGCGTGGATCAAGGTTGTCTCTATATTCAGGATTGCTTGCTGTGTGCAGGGCTAACAATTCGTTAGGTGGTGCCATAACCGACGGAACAACGTCGTCGCTATAGCCACCGCCTAGATTGTTCACCAGTCCGTAACCGCCCATGGAGTAACCAACAACACCGATGCTGTTGGCGTCCAGCATGTTGCTGAGAAAACTGTCCTTATTAGTAGAGAGCGCCGCCATGCTTTCAATGACGAAACGCTGATCCAGTGGGCGGTTATATAATGTGCTTGCGAATGCTTTTTGGTCGTCATAGGTGCTGTCTGTGTGGTCAATAGAGACAACAACAAAGCCCTTGCTTGCCAGATTCTCGCCCAGGTGACTCAGTAGGTATCGGTTGCCCGGGTAGCCGTGGGAAATAACAACCAGAGGGAACCCGTCTTCCTCTGTTTGGGGTACGTTGGGCGCAGCATCGCGCACAGCTTGGCCAAAAAGCGTCGCAGTGATTTTTGGGTTGCGCGCAATCGCTTGATACTCGCCTCCGCGGGACTGATTTGTGCTTAGTTGTGACGGATACCAAACCTCTACTGTTAGATTGCGGTCATAAATCGCAGCTTCTGCACCGGGCTGAGTGTTCAGCACATCTACGCGACCTGAGTCTACCAGCGTCAATGTGCGCACGCCGATATCGTAGTCGCCGTAGGCGGCCAAACTAGGTGCGTCTGGGCGAATGATATCTATGCGGTTAACTTGGGCGTTGCTTGGGATGGAATTCATTATCAGCGCTCCTGCGCAGGTCAATATTTGAGCGGCCTTAGCAGTTATTGAAGTGCTTGAGGCCTTTGAATGAGTCAAATGGTTGCGCTTCTGAACAGTAATCATAGTCAAATCCAATGCATAATTTAAAAGGCGAATAAAAAACTAGACTATTACCTTAGGGTAGAGTGACGCAATGTCCAGCGGCGAAAGTTACTAATTAAATTGCGGTTTCTTCAATGGCTGCCTCTGGCGCTGACTTGATCCTTGCGTGCAACAGGGGGCGGTATCAAGGGACCATCGCTAGGTTGTGCAGGAAAGCCAACTCAGATGAAATTAGCCCAGCCTTTTGTTAGTTAGGTGAATGGAGTACATTTCGAGTCACTTCAATGTTCCTCGGGGAGGCTGGGTGTCAAATAATGTAGAGACAGTTAGAGAATTTATGGCCGCTTGGTCAGCTCTAAATGCTGAACAGTTAGTGGAGTATTTTTCCGAAGACGGCATTTACCACAATATGCCCGCCCAACCCGTGCAAGGGCATGAGAAACTTAAAGTGTTTATCGAAGGGTTCATCGGTCCGTGGACAAAAACCACTTGGGATATCTTGAACATAATAGGCGACGGAGATCTGGTGGTTGTGGAACGCATTGACCGCACAGAAATAGGCAACGTCAAAGTAGATTTACCTTGTTGCGGCGTATTTGAAATGCGCGACGGGAAGATCAAGGTGTGGCGCGATTATTTTGATATGAATACCTACACAAAACCGTTATCGAAGGGCTAAGTAAGAGCGTTGTGTCAGTAAGATCTAGGCGGTGGATGTAGTTCGTCCGAGCTTCTCCCAGCTAGTCCGAGTAAAATAGTGCAACATAGCCGAACGGGGCTTTTTGTTCGTTTAGGTTCGTTCGTTTAAAACTTTTCCGAAAAGCCAGCTGCCCCCACCAATTGAAGCGGCTAAAACAAACCAAAGCCCCATTCTTGAAGGTCTCCAACCCCTTGATTGAGTCCCCAATGACTTAGCGCCTCAGTCACGGTCTATTTTGTAAATTTTCGGTTTACTTGTGTATTCATCTGCCGAAGCAGCTTTGGTATTGTTCACTAATTATTCCCAGCGGGTGTTACCGGTATGCTCATTAAATACACCACTAGAACATTATTGTTACTGTTGCTCGTTTGCCTAGGATTTATCGTCGTCGGGTTGAGTCTGCGCGCGTTTGTAGTGGATGTTTCGCCGCCGGGCAACCTTTATGACGTGGGTGGTCATAAGCTGCATTTGGACTGTCGCGGCAAAAAAAATGGCAATCCCACCATTGTTTTTGAATCGGGGGCTGCAACGCCATCGCCGGCATATCAGCATCTGGCAGAAAACCTGTCCAAGACTCACAAGTTTTGTATGTACGATCGCGCTGGACTGGCTTGGAGCGAGGCGAGTGGTGTACCCAGCGACACACCGGCAATTACAGAACAACTGCACGCACTGTTAATTGCGGCAAACATTGAAAAACCATTTGTTCTGGCTGGGCATTCGATAGCCGGCTTGTATATGAAAAGTTATATCAAGCAATACCCCCAAGACGTTGCGGCTGTTGCTTTTTTTGATGCCAGTCACCCGGACCAGGTTGACAAACTTGGTCTGCCGATTGGCCCCGACGAAGGTCTGCCTTTGGAGCAGCAAGCGCTGAAGTTGCTGATCAACCTAGGCGTTACGCAGCTTTACAATCCGCAAATGGGGCCGGACATTATTGAAAATTTCTCGCCAAATGTGGTGGCCCAGTTTGAGCATTTTCATCAACGCAGCGCCCAAGTTGATGCGTCCTTTAGAGAAATGAAGGGTATAGCGACGTCTATCAACGTAACGCCAAAAGATGTGAATTATGGCAGCCTGCCTGTGCTTGTTGTCACTGCAGGTGAAGAGGTGGATTTCCCCCCTTCATTTCCGTTGTCTTTTGAAGAATTTAAAGAATACTGGTTAGGGTTGCAGGCTGACTTGGTGGCGTTATCAGATCAGTCTACGCACGTTGTTATGGACTCGGCGAACCACACTTCGATGTTCACTGCAAAATCTAACGCAGACGAAGTAGCAGACTACCTGAGAGATTTGGTGCGGCTTACTCAAAGCGATTAGCTTTGTGGCAGCAGTGGAAAGCTTAGGCTTTAAGCAAAAGTATCAAGATGCATGAGTGAGAACTCTGGAGCACTGAAACTCTGGAAATCTTTAAATCTGGAATCTAAGAGTTACCGGCTTATAAGTTTTTGGTGCATCTTGAGCACTTACAGTAGGATGTCGCTAGAAAATCTATTTTTTCATAGGATACACAATGCCCAAGGTTCTGATTTCTGGAGCGAGCGGATTTATTGCTGGTCACTGCATTCTCGAGATGCTCAGTCATGGTTACGAGGTGCGCGGTACGCTCCGCGATGCAGCTCGTGGAGAGACTATCAAAGCCATACTGGCAAATCATACTGATCGCATCGACGCCCTCGAATTCGTTTCAGCTGACCTAATGGATGAGCCAAGTTGGGTAGCAGCTGCTCGCGGTTGCGACAGCATTTTGCACGTAGCTTCTCCAGTGCCTGTGGTGCAGCCCGAGGACGAGGATGAAGTGATCATTCCAGCGAGAACAGGCACTCTCAATGTGCTTAAGGCGGCAACTGCCAATCGGATAAAACGGGTGGTGCTTACCTCGTCGGTAGCGGCGGTGATGTCTGGCAACAGGGACAGCGGCGCCTTCACCGACCAAGATTGGACAGACTTGTCGCGCACTGACTTGTCCCCCTACGTTAAGAGTAAAACCGTCGCGGAAAAAGCCGCCTGGGAATATGCCAAAGAGAACGAATTAGAGTTGGTTGCCATAAACCCTGCGCTCGTACTAGGCCCAGCGCTTGAAGCAGACTATGGCAGTTCGTTAGAAGCACTTTATCTGCTTATGACGGGCGCCTATCCAATCTTGCCGAAGCTTGGCTTTGAAATTGTTGACGTGCGCGACGTGGCCGTACTTCATAGGCTAGCGTTAGAAGCGCCAGAAGCTGCCGGCAAGCGCTATATGTGTGCCAATGGCTTCCGTTGGTTTGTGGATATTGCCAAGACCGTGAAGGCTGAACATCCAAGCTTAAAAATTCCAACCGCAGAAATGCCTAACTTAGTGGCAAAAATCGCTGGGGTCTTTCTGAAGGAAATTAAACAATTTTTACCCGATCTGGGACGTGTAAAGGCGATTGATAATTCACCTGCACTGGCCATTGGTTGGCAACCCCGGAACGCTGACACCGCCATCCGGGATGGTGCCCAGAGCCTAGTTGACCTGAAAATAGTCTGAGATCGGCAAGTGCGTGTGGCTATAACTTATCTGCTCGCAAGGCTTGTCTCGCCGCCTGGTCAACAAGGCTAAAGTGTTGGGCTATGAGATCGCGGTTGCCAGAAGGCTGATGGCCTTGCACTTTTACCAGGTTGAAATGCAGGTGGTCCATTAGACTATAGAACACTTTGTACAGCCGATGATGCTTCAGCTGGTTTTTGTTGCGAGAGAAATAGTCATCACGCTCAAGGCGTGCTCGTCGCTCCGGCAGGTTAATAATATTTTGCGAGTCGGTGTAAACGGTGATTGCAGTACTTTGTTTGTTGGCTGACGTTAAGTGTTCGTGCAACGACCATATTAACGTTTCCAATTCCAGCTTAGTTGAGCTGGTGGCTTCGAAGCGTTTGACCGTAACCGTGTGCTTAAGCAGATCAGTTGGGTCCGTAAACTCCTGTAGCCACAGACATGCCCCAAAACCTACTTTCGTCTGAGTGTTAACACTGCCATCAGTGAGCAGGTGCCAGTGAGTATCCATTTAGTTTCCTTTTATTCTTTTGACCGACATAACGAATTTAGCCGTTTTGTCTATTCGCGTGTTGCCAGCGTGGGGCGTGCTTCAGTGAGTACATCATTGGATACTCTAAATCATATTGAGACGCGGGAATGGTTATGTGCAAAGACTGCATATGATCTTGTAAAGCCGTAGGTCAACTAACACCCGCTAAATCTCTGTAATATCTATTCGTAAGGGAGTAATCGAGCGACTGAATATTCGCTTTGTGTTTTGCTAAAAAATGAACGCGTAATTAGGCAGCCTACTAAATTTTAGAATCTCGCGGAATTCTCAAGTTATGTTTAAGGAAGAGGCGCTTTTAGTTGAAGAACTGATTTAAAATATCGGTTTTTAGCTTCACTAACAAACACGATATAGGGCATTCTTCAGAGATCAACATATGACGCAAAACACTAAAACATCACTTTCTCAATGGCGAGAAGCCGCAGTGATCAACGCTGATGCATTACGCAGTGGTGGAGAAACTGGAGATCTCGAGTTGTCGCGGCTGCGGCGGGCCATAGCAACTTGGGGTTTTTTTGAGCTGCAAGAGCATGGTGTTGACCAACATCGTCTGCAAGCTCTATTTGCAGCCCAGCGCGCTTTCTTCGCTTTGCCAGACGCACAAAAGCTCAGCCTGAGTCGCACAGCGACCAACGCTCGAGGCTACAATCCCGGAGAGCTGACCAAAAACGCGGTAGACGCCAAGGAAATTTTAGACTTCGGTCACAAGCCTGATCCAACGGCAGACGATAATGCGCCGGTTAATGTGGTGGCAGACGGCTGGAATCAGATGCCTGAGGATGCGGCCATCCGTGAACCGCTATGGGATTGGTTTTGTTTGTGCGAGCCCTTGGCCATTGAGGTTTACGGTTGGTTGTTGCAAGCACTGGGTACTCGCGCAGATGCCGCTTCTTTGGCAGAGGGCCACTCCAGTTTTTTGCGCCTTAATGCTTATTCAAATGCGCATCGTCCGACTCAGCCCCAGACCGCGGGCACGGGTTCAGTTGCGCCACTAGGCATTCACCCGCATACCGATTCGGGGCTGCTGACTTTATTGGTTCAGAATGGTCACCATGCACTCCAAGTTTTGCATGAGGGGCAGTGGTGTTTGATAGAGCCTCAGCCGAACGCTTTTATAGTGAATACCGGCGATATGCTGCAGGTAATGTCTAACGATTATTTCGTCGCGCCTGAACATCGAGTACTGGGTTCTGTCGGTGACCAATATCGACTCAGTGCCGCGTACTTTTTCAATCCACCCTATGAGCAAGTGATTGCTGCACTAACGCCAGAGGGCGGTTACAAGAACAACGATGGACCTCGGTATAAAGCTTTCACTTGGGAAGAGTTTCGTAGTCGCCGCGGCGCAGGAGATTATGAGGATTTAGGCGAGGAAGTGCAGATCAGTCAATTTCGTGTTTAGGTCTGTGTTTAGGCGGGTGTTTAGTAGCGGGAACTAAATGGTGACCCCTATTTTCATTGCTACACTGCAAATACTGCTTCATTGGTAGTAGATGGCGAGTGGCATTTAATCGACATTGACCTTGAAAGCGGCAGAATTTAAAGCGACGAGTAAGCGAGCTGACTCCTAGCGGTCTTAAAGTAGCTATTAGCGCCAAGTGCTAATGTATTCTTGAGAAACACATCACAGATTTCCTCTAGTTAAGCTTTGCTGTACCTATCTGGGTGTAGGCAGATATAGTGAAGTGGAAATAGAGTTAGAGAAATTTGACCTCAAATTTTGAAATAGGAGAAACACATGTCTATCCAAGTAATTGTTCCTGAGTCTGCACGCCGGACCTACGATAATTGGCATTTTGCGCCGGCTGTTCAACACGACGGTCTAATTTTCTTTTCAGGTGTTGTGGGCAGCGGAGATTCAGCCGAAGAGGAGTTTAGAGACGCATGGGCATCACTAGGTGAAACGCTAGACGCGGCGGGTGTTGGCTACGAAGACATAATAGACACTACGATCTACATGGTAGAGCTACAAAAAAATACTGCCGCTATGGCTAAGGTAAAAGATGAATTCATCAAAGCGCCTTATCCGGCATCCACTTGGATAGGCATCACCGAACTGGTTATTCCTGGTGCGCGTGCAGAGATTAAGGTGATAGCGCGCAAACCCAAATAGTTTGCGGCGACAGTTTTTGCCAACGCGGTTCTTGAGAAGCTATCAGCTATTATAAAACCGCTGCATAAACGTTCCGCCCAAAGCCGGTAAAGGTGATGGGCGTATTTGCTGCCTACCTCGATTAGGCTGAACGAGGCATTGCTTGTGATGGGCGGGCGAAGTAAAAAGTTTATTTGACAGGCTGTTACGCGTTGCCTGCATCTGCCAGTGCCAGTGCAGAGTTAAAAGTAGAAAAAAGCAGGCTCCTGGCGCTGAGTGCAGTTGGTTTAGGCGTCCAGTAACCCTTTACTGCCTCCCAGGCCGTGGAATATTGACTAACAATTTTACGGGCCTAACCGATATCAATGTCGGTTGTTTCAGCGGAGCGGCCCAATATTTTCTCAGGCGGTAAAATATCTCGCCCTTCAATCGTGCCGAAGGGGTCGCTGTAATAACCCAAGGCGTACTCGCCCTGAGTGTAGCCTAACAAATCCTGTAGCACTGGATCGAAATCCTTCGCTATGCTCGGCGGGCAAGAGAGGTATTGGTTCTCCTCTTGGCGTAACCAGCCCAGGCAATAGGTCAAGTTCAAACCCATGCGCATCTTTTTGGAATTATTTGCACCGCCGCTATGTAGCACGCTCCCGGTGTAGAAAAATACGGAACCCTGTGTCATCTCTGCATGACAAATTTCTTCTGGCTTTGGTTGTCGCTCCCACGACCATTTATGACTGCCTGGCACACATTGAGTGGCTCCATTTTCGACGTTAAAATCTGTCAGCGCCCATATAGTATTCAGTTGGGGCTCAATTTCTTTCGGCAGATATTTGCCCCATGCCTGGCGGTCACGATGAATGGCTTGCGCCGCACCTCCTGGATTAATTTGTATAACTTGGGTGAGGTGCAAAATAATTTTACGGGTGTAGGGGTGCAAAAATTGCTTCGCAGCGGTCAGAGCTAGTTCGTTGAGAATCAATTCTCTGCAAGCAGCTGAACGAGCAGCTAACGCGCCAGTACGTTTAGTCGTCTTGCCGGTAAAATCATCGCGCCCCATTGGCGTTCTATCTACAAACGGTAAGACTTCCGCATTAAGCTGTTCAACAGCATTGGTGCCAAGCAGGTCTTTTACGATCACAGCGCCATTCTCTTCAAGCTCTGCTAAGACTTGATCCGGACTCGCATCATTGGCCAAGGTAGTAATTGGCATAGTGACTTCCCCCTAATTATTTTAAAAAAATGCTAGCGCAAAAGAGTTCAGATACGCAACCATTAAGAGGTGAGCACAGTTTGAATAACCTTTGTCCGCTGCTAATTTACAAAGCTCTAATAGCGCGCCTAAATTCACTCCTAAATCAAAGATGAAACAGTTGGTCGAACCTATTCTTCAGTCTAGTTGTTGTGAAGAGAATGCTCTTCCGCGTGCAGGTGAAGGATAGCGCTATACCTTTGGGTTGAATTCTGGGATGTTAAAGCCTCAAGAACATTAGGTATGAAAGGATGTTTTCAAATAAGTGTTGCATTACGCCCTCTGTTTTTTCTCCATAGAGCAGCCGCAAGGAATTTATGAATGTTGAATAAACCGTTGTCAGGCCTAAAGGTCCTAGACCTTACGCATGTTTTAGCTGGGCCTTACTGCACTTATCAGTTAAGTCTGCTTGGCGCCCAGGTAATAAAAGTCGAATCTCCCAGAGGCGATATGACTCGTCCGTGGGGAGGCGACGAGGCACAAATAGCGATGGGACTGGGCACGGGCTTTGTCTCTCAGAACGCGGGCAAGCGCAGTGTTGTGATTGATATCACTACCGAGCGTGGCAGCGCCTTAGTCCGCGAATTAGCAAAAGACGCAGACATATTTGTTGAAAATTATCGGCCAGGGACAATGCAAGATCATGGATTGGACTTCACCTCTATCGCCGCTGAAAACCCAGCTGTTATTTATCTTTCTATATCGGCTTTTGGTCAAAACGGTCCGCTAGGGCATAGGCCAGGGTTTGACGACGTCATTCAAGCAACCTCAGGTTTTATGTCTATCAATGAGCGCGGTGATGGTCCCATAAGAACTGGTGGGCCGGTGCTTGACTACGCAACAGGGATGCACGCCACCTCTGCGGTGCTAGCGGCGGTTTTAATGCGGCAGCAAAGTGGGGAGGGGCAGTATATTGACCTTGCCATGCAGGACGTCACTATGTTGTTGATGAATCGTCATACCAGTATCGCGGCAACGACTGGTGTCCCCGTACCTCCTGGCAAAAATCGCGATGGTTTTTTGTTGGGAAGATATGCCAGCAAAAATGGCTATGTGATGCTTGCCGGTTATCGAGCAAGCCATCAACGTGCCATTCTCGCGGCGATTGGGCTTACGCAATTTACTGAGTTAGGTGGCTCTGAATTAATGCGGCGGGCAGCGGAAATAGAGTGCAGTGTAGAAGAGGCGCTGCTGCAAAAAAACACTTCTGATTGGGACGATATTTTTGCTAACAATGCAGTTGTAGCTGGTGGGGTAAAGGATCTCTCGGAAGTTATGCAAACGGGTCAACCCGCTGCTCGAGAACTGACAACGAAGGTGACTAGTGAGTATGGAGCACATCAGGTGACAACCGTCGGGTACCGTATAAATGATGTGGCTTTTGCGCCAGGAACGCATGTCGCCAAACTAGGAGAGCACACAAGCGAGGTGTTGGCTGAGTTGGGGTACGTTAAAGACGAAATTAATCAATTGCTTGAGCAAGGCGTCATTCGTAACTAACCATGCAATTTTCACATCTATCGGGCACAGCCCTAGCGCGGCTGATTAAACAACGCAAAGTCAGCATAGTGGAGGTTATGTCGCAAACACTGCAACGTGCAGAAACAGTGCAGGCTAACTGTAATCCTTTTGTCACACTTGTACCCGACGAAGCGCTAGCACATGCCAAATTATTAGACGTCCAGCTAGAGTATACGCCGCCGCAGTCCTTGCCACCGCTCTTTGGCGTGCCTTTCACCGTGAAGGATTTGTTAGACACCAAAGATGTGCGAACGACCTACGGTTCACGGGCATTAGAATGCAACGTACCAGAGAATGATGTGGTTGCAGTCGCACGGATGCGTGAAGCTGGTGCTATTCTTATAGGGAAAACTACAACGCCCGAATTTGCCGGCAAGGTGCTCACTGATTCTGCACTATGCGGTGCAACGCGAAATCCCTGGGCGCCAACTTTAACCGCGGGAGGCAGTAGCGGCGGTGCAGGTGTCGTAGCTGCAACGGGAGTCGCTTCGCTGAGTGTCAGTACTGACGGCGGCGGTTCGTCTCGCATACCAGCCTCGGCGTGCGGTGTGTTGGGATTGAAGGTCACCATGGGGGGCATTCCCCACGAGAGCTGGCCTTTCCACTTCGGCAATAATAGTTCGATATCAATGAACTGTAGGCACCCTGAAGATCTAGCAACCCTCTTTAATGTTATGTCGGGAAGCCACCGTCTAGACCCGTGGTCACGTCGAGAAACTCTACCCATCGCTATGCCGTTAGACGCAGCACAAGCAGTTCATGGCAAACGTGGGCTATTTGTGCCAGCGCTGGGGGGGAATGAATGCGATTTAGAATACAAGATAATTGTCGAGTGCTCGCTAAAGAAACTGGCTGCGTTAGGTTTAAATATTGATGTTGCCAATGACGACCCCACTCACTTTGACCCAGATAGTGCGGCGCAAATGATGGCTTGTAACCTAGCGGCGAGATTGCGGGAACTGCCCAAACATTCTCAGGTCCTTCTAGGGCCGGCGCTGCAGAGTTTATTAGATGCAGAGCACTTCACTTTAGACGGGGTGGGTTTGCAAGCTGATGCGATGGAAAGATCTCGACTGTATGACCGAGTGGAGCAAATACTAGGTACTTACGATTTCATATTCTCGCCAACGTTAACCGCGCCGCCGCCTTTAGCCGATCCTCAGGGTGATCAACGTGTGACGGTTAATGGCGACAAATTGAATTTGAAAAAATGGTGGTCGCATTTATCACTGGCTAATTTAACTGGACACCCAGCCATATCGATTCCGTGTAGGATTGATGAAAACAAACTGCCGGTCGGTCTGCACGCGATTGCTGGCTGGGACCAAGAGCAAGATTTGCTCTCGCTGGCCAGTGCCGTGGCTATATTCGACGATTGGACCGAGCGTTGGCCGCAGCATTGCTAGGGCAGGTCTATTGATCCTATAAAGATAACGCAAAGTTTCGGCGAGGGAATGTGCTCAGAAATGTGCGAAATAGATAAACAGTTAGTTTTGTGATCATGCCTGCTGAAATCTCCCGGGTATCCAAACCAGTACCCAGCCAAATTGCCAAATCTTAGAAAAAGAAACATTAAACGGTCTGACTTTGACGATATCTATGTACTATTAACCGCCACGTATTTTTGTTGACACAATGCATCTCTTTAGCTTGGGGTCCCCAAAAGGCTCATACCTAAAAGTCTGTTCTGCGCGTTTTTTTTAGTGCAAGTTCGGCCTTCAGGTCGCCCGTTTTTGTACAAGGTCAGAGAGGTGCTTTGTATTTTCTAGCAAGATTTTAAGGTGGGTTTCTTCGGGGATTGAGTTCAATTGGCCTTCAAGGCGCAGGTGCGCATAGCCATGTATGTTGGACCAACACATAAAAATATCTTTGATGACTTCGCCGTTTAGACTAGCCATGGTTTCTATCTCAGAAATTTCAGGTTCACCACGCTGACGCAGAACCACATTGATAAGCGTGGCATATGTCACAGCAATTTGCCTTGGCGGCGACTGGGTGTTGTACGACAACAGGTCCTTGCGAAACATTATCCTAAAATGTTCAGGGTAGGCTTCGGCGAACTCTACATAAGCTAGCCCGACTGCATACATTTGTGCATGCAGGTCATCCATTACCGGCTGCATTTTGTCTTGCAGTTGTGCCACGAGCCGGTCGAAACCGCGCATAGCGACCTCGGTCAATAACCCATTTATATCGCCAAAATGATGTTTTGGCGCAGCGTGAGAAACGTTTGCTAGGCGTGCGCAAGCGCGCATCGTAAAACCCTGCAACCCCTTGCTCAGCAATATTTCATCCGCTGCTTCCAGCAATGCGTTTTTGAGATCACCATGGTGATACGCCGTTTTCATTCTATATCCAATTTACTTTTTCGTTCTGCATCAGCTGGTGAGTGCGCGAGGTGACATCTTGACCTCTTAGAAATAAAAAGAGAAGGGCCAAATTGTCGTTGCAAAAAGACGCGCTGATTTGAAACATGATGTGACTCTGAAACAGATATTTGGCGCCAATTTGTTAGAAGCGGGGCACTAAACGCTATTTATTAAGTTTATCTTGACACCGACAAGAAGTATTGAGATCTTAGCATCTTGTCGATGTAAAAATAGTCCTTTAAAGCACTAGCTTGAAAGTTGGCAAGCGATAACGATGTGACCATTAGAAAATGACAGAAAGACAGAAGAGTCGTAATAAAGATCATAAAGAAAATTGGAAGAACTAAGAGAGATGCAGAGGAAGCGTAATGACTCAATTGACCAACGAAAACCACTACTTGTTGAGTGGTTGGGTACACGCCCAAGCGCGGAAGCCTCAATAACATCTAATCAAAAGTTTAGTTGAATTACTAAATAGAAAAAACGCAGAGCAACTTAGGAGAGTTATCATGACCATAAATCGCCAATGGCTATTAGCTGAACGACCTACTGGAATGGTTGGTCCGCATAATTTTGACTACGCTGAAACTCCGATGCCTGAGCCGAAAAGTGATGAGGTGCTGGTAAAGAATCTTTTTTTATCGTTTGATCCGGCACAGCGAAACTGGATGGTTGACCGTAAGGCTTATCTGCCGCCAGTGGCCATTGGAGAGCCCATGCGGGCAGCTTCTGTTGGGCGAGTAATAGATTCGCAACACGCGGAATATGAAGTAGGCGATCTCGTGCAAACGACTGGGTATTGGCAAGATTATGTGGTCGCGGCCCCCGGTGAAGGCCCGATGGGTTTGGTTAAATTGCCAGCAGGGGTATCGCCTGAAATGATGCTGTCTGTGCTCGGTATAACCGGGCTCACGGCGTATTTTGGCTTACTGGATATTGGCCAGCCTAAAGCCGGTGACACTGTTCTGGTTTCTGGTGCTGCAGGTTCTACTGGCTCGTTAGTCGGTCAGATCGCTAAAATCAAGGGCTGCCGTGTCGTAGGCATTGCTGGCGGTCAAGATAAGTGTCGGTGGTTAAAAGAGACCGCCGGCTTCGACGCGGTAATAGACTATAAAAATGAAGATGTTAATGCCCAAATTGCACTTCACTGCCCCGATAAATGGGACGTCTTCTTCGACAACGTAGGTGGCCCCATCTTAGAGGCGGCCCTAGATCACGTTAATCTGCGTTCACGAGTTGTTTTATGTGGAAGTATCTCTGGTTATAACGCGACCTCTCCCATACCCGGCCCATCAAATTTGTCGAACTTGACTATTAACAGAGCGCGAATGGAAGGGTTCGTTATATTGGATTACATGCCGCGAGCGATGGAGGCCATAGAAGATTTAATGGCGTGGGTTTCGTCGGGCCAATTGATTTACCAGGTCGACGTACAGGAGGGCTTTGAAAATATTCCTGCCACTCTGCAGCGGCTATATACCGGGCAAAATCTTGGCAAACAGCTACTCAAAATTGGCTAACGGAAATAGCTACAAGGATTACAATGACTTATATCCCACCTAAGCAGCGCGAAGAATTACCAGAGTTAGAACCGATGTTGCAAATGGTAGAGGCATCTATGGGCTTTTTGCCAGCATCCATGATGACCATGGCGCATTGGCCTGAGCTTACTCAAGCCGTTGGGGAGCTTGGCGCTACGGTTCTAAATAGCGGTGAACTAGACGCGGGGCTAAAGCAAATGATTGCGTTTGCAGTGAGTAACGTAGCAGGCTGCCGTTATTGCCAAGCACATACGGCTAACTCTGCACAAAAAAATAACGTCAGTGCAGAAAAAATACAAGCTGTGTTCGAGTATGAGAGTAACGACTTATTTTCCGATCAGGAGAAAGCGGCGCTGCGAGTTGCGGTGCATGCCGGTATGGTACCCAATGCGGTAGAGGCCGAGCACATGAGCGAATTGTCGAAACACTTTAGTGAAAAGCAGGCTGTCGAGGTTGTGGCCGTGATTTCACTGTTTGGTTTTTTGAATCGCTGGAATGACACTATGGCAACCACTCTAGAAAGTTCCCCTAAGCGCTTTGCAGCGGGCCAGTTAGCCTCGCTCGGTTGGGTTGCAGGTAAACACGAATAACCGCAGGTCAACCGCAAATACAAAAGCAACAACCCAATTACTGAGACTCCTAAATTGGAATAGGCTCTAGCTATTTTGATGGAAAAACACTATGAAAAAGCTTAATTTCTACGATCAACTCAATGCAGCCTCGCTGCTGTTGGTGTCACCCGAGTGGCGAAAAGTTAAAGCAGCGCGTAAGTCAGCGATATCGTTCGAAACGCCGGATGTAACTATTCCAACTGAAACTCGGACGATAGCAGGGCGCAATATCCGCCTTGCTGAAGCCGGGCCAGCCGATGGACCGCTTGTGGTATTGCTCAGTCCGTTTCCAGAAAGCATCCTCAGTTTCGCAGGTTCTTGGAACGCA